>Ga0105054_10000915_pt1 | contig 48249 bp, 47 predicted proteins | sample BON02_FD_78091 | JGI IMG/M metagenome (GOLD analysis project Ga0105054, IMG submission 78091) | Freshwater microbial communities from Lake Bonney liftoff mats and glacier meltwater in Antarctica - BON-02 (megahit assembly) | ecosystem: Environmental > Aquatic > Freshwater > Ice > Glacier...
AACACTTGGTGCCTTCGTTGTGGCACAGTTGAACGCGGAGCCGCTGAAGACCGATTAGGCAATGGTGCTATATGCCCGCGTATGAGCGTGGTCCTGGGTGACGTCATCGATATTGGTGAATCGGTGTGTCGGTTTACCGCTGACGCGCGGATATCCCGTTTGAGAGAGTGAGCAAGACGACGTACCCGATGCGGCGCCTTGTTTCAACCTCAACCAATGGAGTCCACCATGTCCCGACGTCGAGCAGCCATCAACCTCAAAACAGTCAAGTCCCGCGCGGCCCTGACTATCACCCACCCCAACGCCGCCGGTATCGATATTGGGAGCGCGGCCCATTTTGTGGCCGTGCCGCCGGATCGAGACGACTCGCCGGTACGCGAATTTCCCAGTTTCACGGTGGACCTCAATGCACTTGCCGACTGGCTCACAGCCTGCAAAGTCGACACCGTTGCCATGGAGTCCACTGGCGTTTACTGGATCCCCTTGTTCGAATTGCTGGAGTCGCGCGGTTTCACGGTGCTGCTGGTCAACGCGCGTCATGTCAAGAACGTCTCCGGGCGCAAGTCTGACGTGCTGGACTGCCAGTGGATCCAACAGCTCATGACCTATGGCTTGCTTAGCGGGGCATTTCGTCCAGCCGATGCAGTATGCGTGCTGCGCTCGCTATGGCGCCAGCGTGCAACGCTGCTCAGGGACCAAGCCCGGCACGTGCAGCACATGCAAAAGGCGCTCACGCAAATGAATGTCCAACTGGCCAACGTCATCTCCGACATTGCGGGCGAGACAGGCCAAAAAATTCTGCGCGCGATCGTGGCAGGCCAACGTGATGGTCACATCCTGGGCGCGATGAAGAACGCCCGTATCCGCGCCAGCATCGACGAAATCGCTAAAAGCCTAGAGGGAAACTGGCGCGCCGAACACTTGTTCGCGCTCAAGCAGGCGCTGGCTGCGTTCGACTTCGTCGGCACGCAACTGAGCGAGTGCGACGGCGAAATTGAGCAGCAACTCCAACGTTTGCAGACGCACGACGGAGAACCTGCCAAAGGCAAGCAGCGTGGGCGCTCTCGCAATGCGCCGAAGTTCGATTTGCGCACCCAACTCTTTAAGATGTGCGGCGTGGATTTGACGCGTATCGATGGAATCGATGTCACCACGGCGCTGGCGGTCATCAGCGAGACGGGCACGGACATGTCACGCTTTGCGACGGTAGGGCACTTCACGAGTTGGCTGGGTTTGTGCCCTGGCACCAAGATCACCGGGGGCAAGGTGATGAGCGGTAAAACCAAACGATGCGCCAATCATGCCGCCCAGGCATTGCGTTTGGCCGCGGCAGCTCTGCGCCCAAGCCAGTCCGCATTGGGCGCCTACTACAGGCGCATGTGCGCGCGCATGGACAAGCCAAAGGCCGTCGCCGCAGCAGCCCACAAACTGGCGCGGCTGATCTACACGATGCTCACCAAGGGGGAGGAATACGTCGACCAAGGACAGGACTATTACGAGGAGCGTTACCGCCAGCGTGTCCTGCGCCAGTTGGCTCTGCGGGCCGAAAAGCTCGGCATGAAAATGGTAGCTATCGAGCAACCCGCATAAAAAAACCCATTACAAATCAGTGACTTAGGATGTGTTTCTTGAGAGAGCCTGAGCGGCTGGCGTATTTCCAACCAGGAATGAGCCTGAAGGGGGAAAATTGAGTCAGCGGCGCTGTCGGCCTGATCATCACAAGGATGGTGATCAAAATGGACGAGACAAAGCTGCGCACGATTGCGCAAATTGCAAATCTCGGTGGCGTTGCACAACCAAGGCAAAACCCCCCGATCAAAACTCAGCGCTTGACTCGCCCGCTGTGGGTAACTGATCTGTCCACGCCACAAGGGTGCGGACAGTCGGCGAGTACGCCGGTGCATCAGTTACCCACAGCTCCTCGGTCTTTCGCCTACGGCCTGACGCGCTTCGCTTGTCAAACAGCTATTTGTAAAAAATACGCAAGCCCAAAACCACCCAAAGGGGACATTTCAATTTTGGGTTGACAGGCTCAATGTGTTTGAGAGCGAACCCCCTGAAAACGAACCCCCCTTGACATTGGCGCGCGCGACCCCTACATTAATTCACCACTTGGATACATCGGCGGCACGACATTCGGATGACCCGCCTCCTTCGTGGCAGCCCGCCGAGGAAGTCTCGATACCAAACAGGAGCCCCGCCATGACGTTGAATATTGCCGACCTCGCCCATTACCGACACGCAGGCCACATCACCGTGCCCGGTGTCATCGACGCAGCGCAAACGAGCGCTGTCGTCGCGGACATCGAAAAGTGGGGAGAAGAGTTCCTGGCCGACCTGCCCACTGCCGAGCGCGTCTGGTATGTCGATGGCGGGGTGAAGGCGCGTACAGTGCTGCGCAAGCTGGACAACCCGCACCACCATCGCGAATCGGTGCGTCAACTAGCGTCGACCCCGTCGTTGGTCGAAATCGTCGAATCGCTCGTCGGGGCCGGCGTGTCGGTCTTCTTCAGCCAGATCTTCTTCAAGCCGCCGGAAGGTGGCGGCCCGAAGCCGGCGCATCAGGACAACTTCTACTTCGGACCGAACGACCTCGAAGGCGTGGTCACGGCCTGGATCGCGCTCGACGACGCGACACTCGAAAACGGCTGCCTGTATTTCGGCGAAGGCACGAACCGCGGTCCGGTGTACGCGCACGAGGCCCCCGCCGACGAGCCCTACAACCTGCAGTTGCCGCCTGCCCTGATGGCACGCCAGCCGATGCTGCCGGCACCCGTGATGCGTGGGGGCGTGTCGTTCCATCACGGCAACACCTTCCACCAGTCAGGACCCAATCTGTCCACGCACTGGCGTCGCGCCTGTGCGCTGCACTACGTGAACTCGCACACGTTCTTCGAACATCCGGCGCTGCCCTATGACGAGCGGCTGAAGCTGCGCATCAGCTGACACGACCACCTTTCAACGACCACAATCGATCATGACCACACTACGACTTGGAATCATCATGCACGGCGTTACCGGACGCATGGGCATGAACCAGCATCTGATCCGCTCCATCATCGCGATCCGCAAACAAGGTGGTGTCACGCTGTCGAATGGTGACAAGGTCATGCCGGATCCCATCCTCATCGGCCGCAATGCCGAAAAGATAGAGGCACTGGCCAAGACCCACGGCATCACGCGCTGGGGCACCGACCTCGACGAGGCACTGAAGAACCAGGACGACAGCATCTTCTTCGACGCCGGCACCACGCAGATGCGCCCGACCCTGCTGGCCAAGGCGATCCGCGCCGGCAAACATGTGTATTGCGAAAAGCCGATTGCCACCAACCTCAACGAAGCGGTTGAAATAGCGCGCCTGGCGCAAAGTTCAGGCCTGAAGCACGGCGCGGTGCAGGACAAACTCTTTCTGCCCGGCCTGCGCAAGCTCGACATGCTGCGCCGCGCCGGTTTCTTCGGCAAGATGATCTCCGTGCGGCTGGAGTTTGGCTACTGGGTATTTGAAGGCGACCTGCAGCCGATCCAACGCCCCTCGTGGAACTACCGCAAGGAAGACGGCGGCGGCATGATCTTGGACATGATGTGCCACTGGCGCTACGTGCTGGACAACCTGTTCGGTGAAGTGCAATCGGTGTCGTGCCTGGGTGCCACACACATTCCGCAGCGCTGGGACGAAGCCGGCAAGCCCTATACCGCCACGGCCGACGACGCAGCCTACGCCACTGTGCAGCTCAAGGGCCACAACGGCGAGCCGGTCATTGCGCAGATCAACATGAGCTGGACCACACGTGTGCGCCGTGACGATCTGGTGACCTTCCACGTTGACGGCACACATGGCTCGGCGGTGACCGGCCTGTCGTCGTGCCGCGCGCAGTCACGTGTTGCCACGCCGCGCCCGGTGTGGAACCCCGATGAAAAACAAACCATGAACTTTTTTGAGCAGTGGCAGGAAATTCCTGACTCGCAGGTGTACGACAACGGTTTCAAGATCCAGTGGGAGCATTTCATCCGCCACGTCGTGGAAAACGAGCCCTATAAGTGGACCCTGCCTGAAGGCGTGAAAGGCGTGCAGTTGGTCGAAGCCGCGCTTGAAAGCTGGAAGGAACGCCGCTGGGTGGACGTACCAGCGCTACAGATTTGATAGCTTTTCGCGCCCGTTAGATAAGGGCCAGAGGCGCATTTGACTCATAGAAAGTTGATTTCATGGCTTTGACACTCACACTGCCCACTTCCACAGGCACCTTGCAGCCTTACGCCCTGTGCGGCAGCACGCCAGTCCGTCCGCCCAAGGGCGTAGCCTTCAACCGCATCGCCTACTCTGCGGCGCACGTGGTAGCAGATCCGTTGGCGGCGATTGACCCTTGGCTAGCCTGCGCGATTGATTGGGACGCCACCATCGCCTACCGCCAGTACCTGTGGTCTCTAGGCTTGGGCGTGGCCGAAGCGATGGACACGGCGCAGCGCGGCATGGGCCTGGACTGGCCGACCTCGCTGGAGCTGATTGGCCGATCACTCGATGCCGCCAAAGACATGCCAGGCGCCCTGATCGCTTCGGGCTGCGGCACCGACCACCTGGTGCTGGAAAACGTCAAGACCGTCGATGAAGTCATCGCTGGCTACGAAGATCAGATGGCGGCGATTGAAAAACTCGGCGGCAAACTGATCGTGATGGCCAGCCGCGCACTCGCCCGCGTGGCAAAAAGTCCGGCGGACTACGAGCGGGTGTACGACCGCATCCTGAGCCAGGCCAAGCAACCAGTCATGCTGCACTGGCTCGGCGACATGTTCGACCCGGCGCTGGCCGGCTATTGGGGCAGCGGCGATGTGGACGCCGCCATGGACACGGCCCTCGGCATAATTAACGCTCACCCCGACAAGGTCGATGGCATCAAAATATCGCTGCTCGACAAGGACAAAGAAATTGCCATGCGCCGCCGCTTGCCGCTGGGTGTGCGCATGTACACCGGCGACGACTTCAACTACGCCGAGCTGATCGCCGGCGACGGTTTCGGTGCCGATCCCATGCACGGCCAGAGTGATGCGCTGCTCGGCATTTTTGATGCGATTGCGCCGGCTGCCAGCGCGGCCCTCGGGGAGCTGGCGCAGGGCAACATCGACAAATTCCACGCCATCCTCGGCCCCACGGTGCCACTGTCGCGCCACATCTTTGCCGCACCCACGCGCTTTTACAAGACCGGCGTGGTCTTCATGGCCTGGCTCAACGGCCACCAGCGCCATTTCACCATGGTCGGTGGCCAACAAAGCACGCGCTCGTTCGTGCATTTGGCAGAACTGTTCCGGCTGGCCGATGCGGCCAACCTGCTGGAGCAACCCGAGCTGGCCGTCAGGCGCATGAAGACGCTGCTGGCGATGCACGGCATTGAGGATTGATCATGCGCGACTTTTCACAAGACCAGCGCTGGCTGTCGATCAACACCGCCACCATCCGCAAAAGCCGCGGCATCGAGCAGCCGCTGACCGACATCATCGAAGCCTGCGCGCAGCGCGGCATCCGGGCCATCTCGCCGTGGCGCGACCAGGTGGTGGCGGCCGGTCTGCCTGTAGTTTCAAAACTTATCAAAACTCACGGCCTTGAACTCTCGGGTTACTGCCGGGGCGGCATGTTCCCGGCGCTTGACGCGGCCGGACTGAAAGCTGCGCAAGATGACAACCGCCGCGCCGTCGACGAAGCCTGCGAACTCAACGCCGCTTGCCTGGTGCTGGTGGTCGGTGGCCTGCCCGGTGCACTGGCCGGCCAAGCGGCGCACAAAGACCTGGCCCTGTCGCGCAGCCAGGTCAACGACGGCATCGCTGCCCTGCTCGACTACGCCCGTGCCAGCCAAATGCCGCTGGCCATCGAGCCGCTGCACCCGATGTACGCCGCCGACCGGGCCTGCATCAACACGCTGGAGCAGGCACTCGATGTCTGCGACGCGCTCGATCCATCACGCAGCGGCGCGCTGGGCGTGGCGGTGGACGTCTATCACGTCTGGTGGGACCCGAAGCTGCAGCAGCAGATAGAACGCGCGGGCATCGGACCAGATGGCCGCCAAAGCTCGCGCATGCTCGCCTTCCACGTCTGCGACTGGCTCACGCCCACCACCGACCTGCTCAACGATCGCGGCATGATGGGCGACGGTGTCATCGACATCCCGAAAATCCGCGGCTGGGTCGAAGCCCAGGGTTTTGCAGGCTACAGCGAGGTGGAGATTTTTTCAACCGGCAACTGGTGGCAGCAAGGCACCGCCGAGGTACTAGACACCTGCATCAGTCGGCACCGGAGCGCGGTATAAACGAGGCATGAGTCTTTCCCCTGCTGCCAGCGCCAACCGCCACGGCATCCTATGCATGATCGGCGCCATGGCTTCTTTTGTGAGCAACGATGCACTGGTCAAATTTGCCAGTCAGAGCATGCCCGGCGCCCAGTTGATTTTTGTGCGCGGCGCCATGGCCGTGGTGCTGGTGCTGGCCGTGGCCCATGCGCTGGGCGTCACCACCCGCGTCGCGGAAGTTACGCGCGGCTGGGCTGCAGGCCGCGCGGTGGTCGATGCCGTGGCAACCATGCTTTACCTGGGCTCGCTGTTTCACCTGCCCATCGGCAACGCGATGGCCATCAATCTGGCGGCGCCGCTGTTTATGGCGGTGTTTGCGGCGATGTTCATGGGGGAGCGGGTGCGCGGGGCCAGGTGGCTGCCCATAGCCACCGGCTTCATGGGTGTGTTGCTGGTCATCCAGCCGCGAGCCGAAGGCTTCAACAGCTACGCGCTGGTGTGCCTGCTGGGAACGCTGTTTCACGCCGCCCGCGACCTGATGACGCGCCGCATCGACGCCGGTATTCCATCCATCCTGATCACGCTGGCCACCGCTGTGGCCGTTACCGTGCTGGCCGGCGTTCTGTCGCTGGTGCAGGGCTGGCAGCCTTTCGGGCTGTTCGAATTTTCGCTTCTAGCCCTTGCTTCTGTCTTTCTGGCCGCCGGTTATTACCTGATCATCAGCAGCATGCGGCACGGCGAGATGACCCTGGTGGCACCGTTTCGCTACAGCGGCCTTCTGTTTGCGCTGGTCCTCGGCTACGCCGTGTGGGGCGATGTGCCCAATACGCTGGCCTGGAGCGGCATCGCGCTGCTGATCGCCTCGGGCCTGTATGTGTTGCACAGTGAAAGGCGGCGCAGCGGTGCCAGCGCCGGATCCTGAATTTTTTATCCTTCTCTGAAGTCATGCGCAGCCCTGATGGCGGCCGGTCCTGCGGATACGGCGGACGGTGCTGGTGACTACCTGATTTTCCCTATGTCCGGTATGGATGCCACTCTATACTTGCCTGCATCGATACCTTTGGCGTGAAGCCCTTGCCCATCGGCTATGGCAAGCGCTCACTGGGGGAACTACCGTGGGGCGCTACAAGGGGATTATTGGATGTTGATTCGTGCAACAACGCCGCATCACGTCAGCGTACAAACTGCTGGCCTCAAACGCTGCCAGCCACGCCTGCAAGCGCGGCCACGGCTGGGCTGCAAACCACGCTGCATCGGTATGTGCAAACTGGCGGGTAAAAGGCAGCAGCGCCATGTCGGCCAGGCTGGCACGTGAGCCGAACAAGTAGCCACCTTCAAGCCACCCTTCAAGTCGCCACTCAAGCGCGCAAAGCCACGTTGCGCCAAGGCGACGATGCGTTTGCGCAAATCTTGGCGCATCGCCATCTGTATGTTCAACTGCATAGCGGTGCGGGTATTTGTAGCGGTCCAGGCTGTGTTTGAAAGTGCCGTCGTTGGCGGCAATCAAGGCCAGCATATCGGCCATGGTAGAGACGGCGGCCTCGGCGTTTTTAGGTTCTAGCCAGTTATAAGGGTCATGCTGGCCGAGTGCCCACAGCATCACGTCCAAGCTTTCATCAATCACTTGGCCGTTGGGCAACACCAATACCGGTACTGTGCCTTTGGCGGACGCAGCCAGCAGCTCGGCAGGTTTATTTTTTAAAACGACTTCACGCAGCTCTACGCTCAAGCCGCTCGCCGCAATCGCTAGCCGAGCACGCATGGCGTAAGGGCAGCGGCGAAACGAATAGAAGATAGGCAGATCAGTCATCTAAATTTCTAGAAGCGCCCTTTACACCCGATTGCACGCCAATATGCCCCTGCCTGCGCGCATCGGCCAGTTGCACCTGCTTTTGTCGTTCGCGGTAGCCCGACTTTTGCGTGGCTGTGGTGTCGGCGTGGCATTGCGGGCAGCTCACGCCCAGCTCAAACAAAAGGGACTTTTTCGCCTCGTCATTGACCGGGTTGCGACACGACCGGCACAGCGTCAACGTACCCGGCGTCAAGCCGTGGCCAACCGAGACGCGCTCGTCAAACAAAAAGCATTCGCCTTGCCAGCGGCTTTGATTTTGCGGCACCGTCTCTAGGTATTTAAGAATGCCACCCTCCAGGTGATAGACCTCGTCAAAGCCTTTGGAGCGCAGCAGTGCGGTTGACTTTTCACAGCGGATACCGCCAGTGCAGAACATTGCCACACGCGGCTTTTTTCCACCGACTTCGGCGAGCTTGCCGCCTTCAAGCATCTCGCGCTCGACCCAGCCGGGCAGCTCGGTGAAGCTGTGGGTGTTGGGGTTGATCGCAGCTTCAAACGTGCCTATCTCCACCTCGTAGTCATTGCGCGTATCCACCAGTACCACATCGGGGTCTGCCAGTAGCGCGTTCCAGTGCGCAGGCTTGACGTACTGGCCCGCCATCAGCGCCGGGTGAACATCGGGCACACCCATGGTGACGATCTCTTTTTTAAGCCGCACCTTCATGCGGTAAAACGGCCGAACGTCGGTCCACGACTCCTTGTGCTCCAGCGCAGCCAGGCGCACATCGCTGCGCAGCCAGGCCAGCACGGCACGTACGCTAGATTCGGGCCCGGCAATCGTGCCGTTGATACCCTCAGCCGCCAGCAGCAGCGTGCCCTTGACAGCATGGGCCTCGCAGCACGCCAGCAGCGGGGCTTGCAGCGCCGCGTAGTCGGGCAGCTCGACAAACTTGTAGAGGGCAACGGTTAAAAAAGACGGCATGAGGCGCTTGAAAAAGTAAAATGCAGTTTGTAGAGTAAATCAATTTCAAAGGATTTCCGTGGCTGGTCACAGTAAATGGGCGAATATTCAACACCGCAAGGGCCGGCAGGATGAAAAACGCCAGCGGGTCTGGACGCGGGTGATGCGCGAGATCATGGTGGCGGCCCGCATGGGCGGCGGTGACGCGGGAGTCAACCCGCGCCTGCGGCTGGCGATTGAAAAGGGCAAGGCGGCCAATATGCCATCGGAAAACGTCAAGTACGGCATCGCCAAGGCGACCGGCGGCCTGGAGGGCGTTCACTACGAAGAAGTGCGCTATGAAGGCTATGGCATTGGCGGCGCGGCCATCATCGTGGACTGCATGACCGACAACAAGGTGCGTACCGTGGCCGAGGTTAGGCACGCATTTTCAAAGCATGGCGGCCATATGGGTACCGAGGGCTCGGTGGTGTTTCAGTTCAAACACTGCGGCCAGTTGATTTTTGCGCCGGGTACCAGCGAAGACAAAGTGATGGAAGTTGCTTTGGAGGCGGGTGCTGATGACGTGATTGCGCATGACGATGGTTCAATAGAGGTGTTGACGCCGTACACCGAGTTTGAGAGCGTCAAAAATGCACTCGAAGGCGCAGGTTTTAAGGCTGAAATCGCTGAGATCACCATGCGCGCAGATAACCCGATTGAGATGGGTGCTAACGAGGCCGTCAGAATGCAAAAGCTACTGGACGTACTGGAAGACCTGGACGATACCCAGAACGTGTTTCATAACGCAGCCATGTCAGAATAAAAAGATCAAGAACGAAAGCTCAGGATGAAAGTATTGGTCGTAGGTGGCGGTGGCCGTGAACATGCACTGGCCTGGAAGCTGGCGCAGTCGCCCAAGGTGCAGGCGGTGTATGTTGCACCGGGCAATGGCGGAACGGCGCTTGATAGCCGGCTTGAGAACATCAACATCACGGATGTGAAGGCGCTGCGCGAGTGGGCCATGCTTGAGAAAATCGCCCTCACCGTGGTGGGCCCGGAGCAGCCATTGGCCGTCGGCATTGTTGATGAGTTTCGCGCACATGGCTTGCGGGTTTTTGGTCCGACCAAAGCGGCTGCGCAGTTAGAGAGTTCCAAGGCGTTTTCAAAAGCCTTCATGAAGCGCCATGGCATTCCGACAGCTGAATACGAAGCCTTCACCGATGCGGTTGCCGCCCACGCCTATGTGGATGAAAAGGGCGTGCCCATCGTCGTCAAGGCTGATGGTCTGGCGGCAGGCAAGGGCGTAGTGGTGGCCATGAGCCTGCACGAGGCACATGAGGCGATTGATTTCATGCTCGCGCCGAATCCTGACTTCAATCCGCTGGGCGTGACGCACAACGAGGGCGGCGCGCGCGTGGTCATTGAAGAATTCTTGCAGGGCGAAGAAGCCAGCTTTATCGTCATGTGCGACGGCAAAAACGTCGCCGCCATGGCGACCAGCCAAGATCACAAACGCCTGCTTGACGGTGACAACGGCCCCAATACCGGCGGTATGGGTGCCTATTCGCCCGCGCCAGTGGTCACGCCCGAGGTCCATGCGCGCGCCATGCGTGAAATTATTTTGCCAACTATCAAGGGCATGGAACAAGATGGCATTCCGTTCACCGGGTTTTTGTATGCCGGGCTGATGATTGATGCCCAGGGCCAGCCGAAGACGCTGGAGTTCAACTGCCGCATGGGCGACCCTGAAACCCAGCCCATCATGATGCGGCTGAAGACTGACCTGTATGACGTGATGATGGCGGCTACGTCGGGCACGCTGGACAAGATAGAACTGGAGTGGGACAGGCGGCCCGCGCTGGGTGTGGTGATGGCGGCGCACGGCTACCCGCTGCATCCGCGCAAGGGTGATCTGATTCATGGCTTGCCTACTACCCAGGTTACTGGCGATGATGCGGCAGAAGATGCGATGGTGTTCCATGCTGGAACCAGCAGGCAGGGCAACGACACCGTTACGTCGGGTGGCCGGGTGTTGTGCGTGACGGCACTGGGCACCACCGTCAAGGCTGCTCAGCAGCGTGCCTATGAGGTTCTCCAGAGAATCGAATTCGACGGCTCCCAGTGCCGTAAAGACATCGGTTACAGGGCCATCAAATCATGATGACAAATGCTGACACAGCGTCCGTGCGGCGCTTTTTGCTGGGTTTGCAGGAGCGTATTACCGAGTCGATTGCAGACCTGGACGGCTCGCCATTCCAGTCCGACAGCTGGCAAAAAGACCCCGGCGATCCGCTACAGGTGTTGCAGGGTAATGGCATCACCAAAATACTTGAAAACGGCAAGGTGTTTGAACGCGCAGGTTGCGGCTTTTCGCATGTGAGCGGGCCCAAACTGCCAGCGTCTGCCACCCAGCACCGGCCAGAGCTGGCAGGTGCGCCGTTTGAGGCTTTGGGCGTTTCACTGGTGTTTCATCCGCGCAATCCTTACGTGCCGACGGTACACATGAATGTCCGTATGTTGACGGTTACGCCGCCCGCTAGCGCTGTTCCTGTCTGCTGGTTTGGCGGTGGCATGGACTTGACACCTTATTACGGTTTTGACGAAGATGCGGTGCATTTCCACCAGACCTGCAAAGACGCACTGCTACCCTTTGGAAGTGACAAATACCCACGCTTTAAACAGTGGTGCGATGAATATTTTTACCTCAAGCACCGACAGGAACAGCGCGGCATAGGCGGCGTGTTTTTTGATGACTTTTCAGAGCTCGGGGTCGATCAAAGTTTTGCCATGATGCAGGCTGTGGCGGACGCATTTTTGCAGGCCTATTTGCCGATTGTGAAAAAGCGCCAGGGTCTGCCTTACGGTGAGCGCGAGCGTGAGTTTCAGCTTTACCGGCGCGGGCGCTATGTCGAGTTCAACCTGGTCTGGGATCGCGGTACACACTTTGGACTGCAATCGGGTGGGCGCACCGAGTCCATCTTGATGTCGATGCCGCCGCTGGCGAGTTGGTCTTATCAGCGCCCAGTAGCAGCGGGCTCGGCGGAAGACCGTCTGTACAAGGAATTTCTGCTCAGGAGGGACTGGGTGTGAGGCGTATAGGCATGCTTGGCGGGGCGTTTGACCCGCCGCATAGGGCGCACCTGGCTCTTGCGCAATTGGCAGTCGAGGCGCTTGAACTCGATGAGCTGCACATCATTCCCACCGGGCAAGCCTGGCACAAGGCGCGAACGCTCAGTAGCCCTGATCATCGGCTGGCGATGACGCAACTGGCGTTTCAGGGCATGCCTCATATGCGGGTGGACGACCGTGAACTGCAGCGCGCCGGGCCGACCTTCACCATAGATACGCTGGAGGCCCTGCAGCAAGAGAGCCCCGGGGCGCAACTCTACCTCATCATGGGTGCGGACCAGTTTGTGGCGTTCCAACAATGGCACAAATGGCAGGCGATTGCCGGGCTTGCTATAATTTGCATAGCTGACCGCGCACCATCTACGCTTACCGGTGCTGATAGTGATGCCTATTTGGAAGCTTATAAAGGCCTTGAAAACAGGTTTGTAAGGCTTCAAATGCCATTAATGGCCACCAGCGCCACTCAAATCCGCCAATTGATGACAAGCAATGCTGGCAAAACTCTTGTAGCCAATACGCTGGTGGCAGAGCCCGTTGCGCGTTATATTTCAGCTAATCACCTTTACAGCCTGCCCTGATTTCCCTCACCGCGTTCCCTCCCTGATTTCCCTCACCGAACCAAAGCACTGCATGACCTCTACTCCCGTCAAAACCGCCAGCACCCTTGAGAAAAAAGATGTGCAGAAACTTCAGCGCGCGATCATCGACGGACTGGAGGATGTGAAGGCGCAGGACATTCAGGTGTTTGACACAGAGCACCTCACATCGTTGTTCGAGCGTGTGATCATCGCTTCGGGCACCTCAAACCGGCAAACCAAGGCCCTCGCCGCCAGCGTGCGCGATGCCGTACGCGACGCAGGGTTTGCCAAGCCACGCATTGAAGGTGAAGACAACGGCGAATGGATTATTGTGGATTGTGGTGCCGCCGTGGCGCACATCATGCAACCGACGATTCGCCAGTACTACCACTTGGAAGAGCTTTGGGGTGACAAGCCGATCAAACTGAAACTGGGTGCGCCAACGCCGCTGGTAAAAGCTTCGAAGATTGAGGTTCAGCCCGATCCTGTCGTTAAAGCCAAGCCGGGCAAAAAGGTTGCCGCTAAAAAATCAGCGGGTAAATCTGTTGAAAAATTGCAAGTCAAAGCCCCTGTACGAATCCCAACCACCACCGTTGATTCCAGCTACGTCGGGCGGATTGGCAAAACCAACGACTGGACGGCCAAGCGCAATGCGACTGAGACAGCTGCAGAGCCGATAGCCAAAGTGCGCAAGCCAGCAGCCCAAACCCCCATCGTCAAGGTACCTGTTGCAAAAAAAGTGGCTGCTAAAAAAGTGGCTGTTAAACCTGCCGTTAAAAAAGCTGTACCCAAGAAAACCACGCCCCGCAGCAAATGAGGCTGACGATAGTCGCCGTCGGCCAGAAAGTGCCCGACTGGGCGCAAACGGCTTATGACGACTACGCCAAGCGTTTCCCGCCTGAGCTGAAGGTCGAACTCAAGGCCGTCAAGACCGAGCCCCGAGCTTCAAAAACGCTAGACACCTTGCTGGCTGCGGAAAAAGCACGCATTGAGGGCGCCATATCCGCTATGCCGCGTGGCACGCACATCGTTGCGCTGGACGAGCGCGGAACGGCCGTCACCACGGTTGCGCTGGCCGAACGCCTCAAGGCCTGGCAGTTGTCTGGTGACGACGTGGCCATCGTCATTGGTGGGCCTGATGGCCTTGACGCAGGCTTCAAAAAGTCTGCCCATGAGCGCTTGCGCCTGTCGGATCTGACCTTGCCACATGCCATGGTTCGTGTGTTGTTGATAGAGCAGCTTTACCGCGCCTGGAGCATCACCATCAACCACCCGTACCATAGGGAATGAGGATGGGTAACTTCATTTACCTTGCGTCCCAAAGCCCACGGCGGCGGCAGTTGCTGGAGCAACTGGGTGTTTCCTGCGAATTGTTGCTGGCGGATGCCGGGGAAGACAGCGAGGCGCTGGAAGCTGTGCTTTTCGGCGAAGCGCCGACCACCTATGTCCGGCGTGTGACGCGGCTGAAGCTGGATGCAGCCGTGGCGCGTTTGAAGCGGCGTGGCCTGCAGCAGGCACCGATTCTGTGTTCGGACACCAGCGTCGCGCTGGGACGCCGCATTTACGGGAAACCGGACGATGCCGACTATGCGTTGCAGATGCTGGGTGAACTGGCAGGCCGCACGCACCGGGTGTTGACCGCCGTGGCCGTGCAGCACGGGCGCAAGCGGCTGGAGGCGCTGAGCGTGTCTCGCGTGACCTTTGCGCCCATGAGCCGGGCCCAGATTCGCGCCTACGTTGCGACGGGCGAGCCGCTGGGCAAGGCCGGCGCCTACGCTATACAGGGCAGGGTGGCGATGCATGTTTCGCATATCAGCGGCAGCTACTCTGGCATCATGGGCCTGCCTCTGCATGAAACCGCGCTTCTGCTCCGGGCAGCAGGCTTGACGCTATAGTTTTCCGAATACAAAAAATGCAACAAGACATCCTCATCAACTGGTCGCCGCAGGAAACCCGAGTGGCAGTCGTGGAGCACGGTGCCGTGCAGGAGCTGCAGGTTGAGCGCACGCTGGAGCGCGGCCTGGTGGGCAATGTCTATCTGGGCAAAGTTGCGCGTGTGTTGCCCGGCATGCAGTCGGCTTTTATAGACATTGGCCTGGAGAGAGCCGCTTTTTTGCACGTTGCCGACTTGATGAGCAGCATCAATAGCCGCCATGCCGATGCCGAAGCGCCCGCAACGACAGCCCTGGTAACGACATTGCAGCCGATTGAAAAGCAGTTGTTTGAAGGCCAGGCCGTGATGGTGCAGGTGCTCAAGGACCCGATGGGCACCAAGGGTGCGCGGCTTACGGCGCAAATCAGCATTGCCGGGCGCTTGCTGGTCTTTTTGCCGCAGGACAAGCACATCGGCGTGTCGCAAAAAATCCCGCTCAAGCAACGTGAAGACCTGCGCCAGCGAGTGCAGGCGCTCGCTGGCGACCTGGGTGGCGGTTTTATCCTGCGCACCAACGCCGAGGATGCACTGGATGCCGAGTTATCGGAAGATATTGCCTACCTGCGCAAAACCTGGGCGCGCATCAAGGACGCATCGGTGCGGCTTGCGCCTGCATCTGTGCTGCATCAGGATTTGAACCTGCTGCAACGTGTGCTGCGCGACATGGTGGTTGAAGGCACGCAGACCATTCGCATTGATTCACGCGAGCAGTTTGAAAGCCTTAAAACATTTGCAACCGAATTTATGCCAGCGACGCTGCAAAAGTTGCAGCTTTATGGCGGCGAGCGTCCGATTTTTGACTTGTTCAATATCGATGAAGACATTGCTCGGGCGCTGGGCCGCCGGGTCAATCTTAAATCTGGCGGCTATCTCATCATTGACCAAACCGAAGCCTTGACGACAGTCGATGTGAACACCGGGGGCTTTGTCGGTGCGCGCAATTTTGACGACACCATTTTTAAGACCAACCTAGAGGCTTCGCAGGCGATTGCCCGGCAACTTCGCCTGCGTAACCTGGGCGGCATCGTGATTGTCGATTTCATTGACATGATGAAAGAAAACCATCGCGATGCTGTGCTGGCCGAATTTCAAAAGCAGCTGGCGCGTGACCGCATCAAAACCAATGTCAACGGTTTTTCAGCACTCGGCCTGCTCGAGATGACGCGCAAGCGCACCCGCGAGTCGCTGGCGCACCAGCTGTGTGAACCCTGTGTCGAATGCATGGGCAAAGGCGTGGTCAAGACAGCGCGTAGCGTGACCTATGACATCCTGCGCGAGATTCTTAGAGAAGCCCGGCAGTTCAACCCGCGCGAGTTTCGTGTGCTGGCCTCGCCCAAAGTCATTGAGCTTTTTCTCGATGAAGAAAGCCAGCACCTGGCGGGACTGAGCGACTTCATTGGCAAGCCGATCTCGCTACAGGCGGAAGCCGCGATGGCGCAGGAACAATACGATATCGTGCTGTTGTAAGCTGTTTGGGCCTGTTCGATGCAATCGACGTCAGGCAACAAGTCGGTAGTGTTTGTGACTTAACTCCAAGCCAAACAGGCGTTCAAGCGCCATCGACAAGCGGTGTTTTCTCTCCCGAGGAGTCAGCACGTGGCTCGGGTCCGGTGCAAATTCTGATTCGGCTTCATTGGCGAGCCAATCCCCAATGAGCGCTGGGTGCTTTCCCGCGAAATGCTGCATTGCCTGTGCACCAATCTGGCGGTAGTCCACAAGGAGCGGATCGACGCCTCAAACGGGAAGCCCAACTTGACGCCGTTGCGTATGAAGGTAAAGCCACTGATACTGGCTCGGTCATGCTTGCTCATGGTGAATGATCTATCTCTGATGTGTTAGCGCCAAAACCCAGTTGATGCAGACGCGAGTACAAACCTTTTCTTCCCACCAGGTCTGAGTGTGATCCCTGTTCCACGATTTTCCCGCCAGACATCACCACGATGCGGTCCGCATGCTCGATGGTGGAGATGCGGTGCGCCACGATCAATGTGGTACGACCAGACATTAGGCGTTGCAGCGCTTCCTGCACCAGTCGCTCGGATTCATTGTCCAGTGCCGAGGTGGCTTCGTCCAGAATGAGGATGGGAGCGTCTTTGTAGAGCGCACGGGAAATGGCGAGTCGCTGCCGCTGCCCGCCGGACATTTGCGTGGCATTGTGCCCGACGATGGTGTCCAAGCCTTGGGGCAGAGTCGCAACGTAGTCCGCCAGATTAGCCGCTTGCAGGCATTGCACCACCCGGTCGCGATCGACGGTCTGCCCTAGGGCGACGTTGGCCGCAATGCTGTCGTTGAGCATCACCACGTCCTGGCTGACCATGGCGAACTGCTGCCTGAGCGAAGTCAGTTCCCAGTCGGCGGTCGATACGCCGTCGAGCATGACTTGACCGTCGGTGGGCAAGACAAAGCGCGGCAACATGTTCATCAGGCTTGTTTTCCCCGAACCGGATGGCCCTACAAAGGCCACGATTTCCCCTGGTGCGATATCCAGCGTCACCCGATCCAGTGCGGGGTTTGCGTCATCCGAGTATTTTAAAGTGACCGAGGCGAACAGAAGATGTCCCTTGGCTCGCTGCACCACGGCATGGCCGCTGGGCTCGCTGGCCGTGTGGTTCATCAGGTCCAGCCCGCGCTCGATGGCCGCCAGGCCGCGGGTAATGGGGGTGGCCACCTCGGCCAGATGCTTGATGGGCGCCAGCAGCATCAACATGCCGGTGACAAAGGAGACGAAGCCGCCAATGCTGTTTCCCGTGCTGGCGCTTTGCCACAAAGCAATCGTCACCACCGCAGACAAGGCGACTGCGCCCAGTATCTGAGTCAGCGGTGTCATGGCGGCCGAAGCCATGGTGGATTTCATGGCCAGTCGGCGCAGCGCATGGCTGAAACCCTGAAAGCGCTCGCTTTGAGAGCGTTGCGCCCCATGCAGCCGAATCGTCCGGTGTGCCAGCACGTTTTCTTCAACCACGTAGGCCAAATGGTCGGTCGCCGTCTGGCTGGCTTTGGTGATGAGGTACAGGCGCTTGGAGAGAACTTTCATGACCAGTGCCACTGCTGGAAACAAAATCAGGACAATTAGCGTCAGCTTCCAGTTTTCGAAAAATAGGTAGGCCAACAGGGCCAGCAGGGTAAGGCTGTCCTTGGCCAATCCCAGCACAGCATGAACCAACTGGTTGGAACCCAGTTGCACTTCGTACACGACCGTGTTGGCCAGGGTGCTGGTTGACTGGCGCGAAAACAGACTCATTTCAGCCGTCTGTACGCGTTCAAACATGGCTTGGCGCAAAAGAAAAATGCCGTTGTTGGCAATTTTGGTCAAGGCTATCTGCGCCACGAAGCCGCACAGTCCGCGTACCGTAAAGAGACCGATCAGTACCGCAGGCACCATCCAAAGCGTCAGTCCGTTGCCCCCGAAACCATCGTCCACCAGTCGCTTCAAAAGGTAGGGAATAGCGGGTTCCGTGGCAGCCCCGACCACGGTGGTGAGGGCTGCCACGGCCCAAAGCCAGCGGGGGCGCCCGAAGTAAGGTGCCAGGCGGGTAAGTCTTTGTCTCAGTGAGGCAGCCGCTACCAGCGGCGCAGCGGTCGTCATGGAGCGTCAACCCAGCCGAGCCGAGCCGCCATCGACGCCGCGAGCACCCCGGTGTTCGCTTTGCCGAGTGTCAGCAGAAATCCGCGCAGCAACAAAAAATGGTTCATAGCCGAATCACAAGTGGGAGATGGGGCTGATGCACTCGATTGCGTCTTGGAGCAGGGCCAAATCGCTTGGCAACCATTTATCTTCCAGACTGATCAAATTGTCTCGATCAGCAAAGGAAGGATAGCCGCCTTTGAGCGTGAGCCGGATATAGTGATGCACAAAGCAGTCGAGCGCAATGTGCATCGGTTTGATGTCACCGATGTCGCGCGCTCTGACGGCGGTCCGTAAATATAAATCAAAATCCGCGGCTTGCACGCGCTCGTCCCACAGACCAATTTTTTCCAAGACGGCGCGTTTCATCATGACCGTGTTGCCAACAAAGCCTTTCATCACCTTGCCCTGAAACTGGGCGTTACGCTGGGCGCAAAAGCCATTCCAGTCGGGGTACATCAGACGGTGCATCCATTGCAAGTGGTGTTTTTGTGTGCCCAGCAGGCTCACAACGCTGCGTATCAATTTCCAGCGGCGCCGGGTGATGCCGGGCGTTTCAAGTCGCTCTACACCGCAGCTGGTGGCCACCCAAGGGGGTTGAGAATTTATTGCACGACTCATGCTTCAATCAATGGTTGAGAGGGGTGAAGATAGTGCCAATTTCAAAGCATGACGTAATAGGTAAATTTGGACGCGATGAATGATGCGCATGCCCGTAGTCTAGTGGTATTCACAAAGAGCAACCGTTCGGGTTGGTGATAATTGAAGCCTTGATGTCGGGTACACCTGTCATTGGGACGCCCCGAGGCTCCGTACCTGAATTGATTCCGCCGCAAGTAGGAGCGTTGTTTAGTTCAGATGCGGAGTTCCTTAGCGCCATGGAGCGCGCATTGGCGTGCTCACCGCAAGCTTGCCGTGATTGGGCAATCAGCAAATTTTCTTCGAAAGTTTGTGCCTAAAACTATTTGAATTTGTATCAACGAGTCGTTGACGGTGAGCCGATTTTTCGGCACTGGGTTCATCCATCCAGAGCCTTAAATACTTGTAATAAGTGTTTTGCTGTTGTAGATGGCAAGTACCAAGCCCATGGAACTGTCCCTAAAGCCCAGCTGTCGCTGCGGGCGAGGTCTATTCCCCTTTGTTGCTGCGGTCCGTAACCCGGCCAGTCCGTGGTGTGTACGACGCACCGGCTTTTCGCGCCTGTGCAGCTGTGTCGTCTGTACGGCCAAAGTACAAGACAAACATCTCGTCAGCAAAGGCGATAGACTTGACGCGCGCGCTGATTTGATAGCCTTCATTTTTAGCGGCGATAATTACTGTTAACGTGGCGTTGTTTATCTTTGTCATTTTCCATGAAAAAAGGCCATCTCATTTTGATTTCGAAGTGCTCACGCAGACTTGCATTCTTTCTTTGCTTGACGATGTTCGCCACTTTCGCGCTGGCCCAGTTCCGTGTCGAGGTGTCAGGCGTGGGCCTGACACAAATGCCGATTGCAATTGCCGCATTTCGTGGCGAGGCGCAGGCACCGCAAAAAATTGCTGCTATCGTCACCGCTAACTTGGAGCGCAGCGGTGTCTTTCGTGCTATCGATACCGCAGGGTTTGTTGCTGACGAAAGTACCCGGCCAGACCTTAGTACATGGCGGAAAAAGGGTGCCGATGCACTGGTGACAGGCAGCGTCACGCCGCTGGCTGATGGTCGTTTCGATGTCCGTCTGCGGCTTTGGGATGTGGTGCGCGGGCAGGATTTGGGGGGCCAAAGCTATGCAGTGACATTGGCCGACTTGCGGCTTTCGGCACACCATATTTCAGATTTTGCGTATGAAAAACTGACTGGCGAAAAAGGTATTTTCTCCACTCGCATTGCCTATGTCACCAAGGCTGGCCAGCGCTTTAACCTCTGGGTGGCCGACTCCGACGGCGAAGGTGCCCAGTCTGCGCTGACCAGTCCCGAGCCTATTATTTCCCCCGCCTGGTCGTCCAATGGTTCGCAACTCGTCTATGTCTCCTTTGAATCGCGCAAGCCGGTGATTTACGCCCACGATGTGGCAACCGGCAAGCGTCGGCTGCTGGCAAATTTCCGAGGCTCCAACAGCGCGCCTGCATGGTCACCCGATGGCCGCCAGATTGTGGCCACGCTCAGTCGTGATGGCGGCTCACAGCTGTACGTACTGAATGCCAATGGCGGTGAGCCACGCCGCCTCACGCAGTCGTCCAGCATTGATACAGAACCAGCATTTTCCCCTGATGGCAAATACATCTATTTCGTCAGCGACCGGGGTGGTGCACCGCAGATATACCGCATGAGTCCGACGGGCAGCAATATCGAGCGCGTGACCTTCACTGGTTCGTACAACATATCGCCAGCCCTCAGTCCTGATGGCCGCTGGCTGGCCTATGTCTCGCGGGTGGGTGGCGCTTTCAAGCTGCAGGTGATGGAGCTTGCCGGGGGCAGCGTTGCTCAAATTACCGACACTACGGCAGACGAGAGTCCGAGTTTTGCACCCAATAGCCGCTTGATTGTTTATGCAACCCGTCAGCAAGGTCGTGAGGCCCTGATGACAACCACGCTAGACGGTAAGATCAAGGCTAGGCTGGCAGGGGCGACCGGAGACATTCGTGAACCTGATTGGGGACCTTTTTCACGCTAGAGCACTTCTATAAATTCATTATTCGAGCGAATTGCACTTCATCCCGACAACGCAGTTGCAGAGAAGACTAACTTGTACCCAAGTTACGTCGTAACTAAAATCTGAATTTCTAGAAGTACCCATATTTATCGATTTTTGTTTTAGAAGGGGTTATCCATGAAACGCATTTTTCTGTCCATTGTCTCGACCATGGCGCTGTCACTGTCCGTTATTTCCTGCGGCTCCAATGTCAAGCTTGACGAGGTACCGGTTGAAAACCGCACCGCCACCGCCGTGGCTAGCCAGGCTAACCAGGGTAACCAGGGTAATACGGGTAATACGGGTGATGTTGCTGCAAGGGGCGTTACGCCCGTAGAAATTGCCGGATCAAACTCTCTGGCTCCCGGCCCTACTGGTGTTACAAAGATTATTTATTTTGACTACGACAGCATTGCTATCAAGCCCGAATTTCAGGGAGCCGTTGAAGCGCATGCTCGCTATCTTGCGGCAAATAAGGCCCGTAAGCTGGCTATCGAAGGCCACACCGACGAACGTGGTGGCCGCGAGTACAACTTGGCCTTGGGGCAAAAGCGGGCCGAGGCTGTACGCCGTGCGCTGGGCCTGCTGGGCGTTACCGATGCGCAGGTAGAGGCCGTGAGCTTTGGTAAGGAAAAGCCTGCGGACACAGGCTCCGACGAGGCAGCCTTCGCCAAAAACCGTCGCGCTGAAATCAACTACCGTTGAAACGGGTGAAAACAAAGCAGGCACTATGAGCATTCAACAAGTTCGGATTTTTCGGACACTACTGGGATTTTCGGTGGCTTGCTTGCTGGCATTTAACGCACAGGCGGCCTTGTTCGATGACAACGAGGCTAGGCGCGCCATACTTGATTTGCGGCAAAAGTTTGAAGCCTCGCAGATTGAACTGCAGCAAAAGTTTGAAGCTTCGCAGATTCAACTGCAGCAAAAGCTTGAACCTTCGCAGATTGAACTGCGGCAAAAGTTTGAAGCCTCGCAGATTGAACTGCGTAAAATCAGCGACGACAACCTGCAACTGCGCCGCAGTCTGCTGGACTTGTCTAACCAGATCGAAGCCTTGCGCACTGACCTTGCCAAGCTGCGCGGCCAGGACGAGCAGATTGCGCATGATGTTGCAGAGGTGCAGCGCAGGCAAAAAGATCTGAGCCAGGGGGTTGATGACCGACTCAGGAAGTTTGAACCCGCAACGGTCACGGTTGACGGGGTGGAGTTTGTCGCACAGCCTGCTGAAATCCGCGCGTTTGAAGCAGCCTTGGCCACCATGCGCAAGGGTGATTTTGCAACTGCCCAGACTGCATTTCTTGATTTTTATATGCGCTATCCGGACAGCGGCTACAAAGCTTCCATGCTGTTCTGGCTCGGCAATGCGCAGTATGCATTGCGCAGTTACCCCGAAGCCATCATAAACTTCAAGGCTTTGATAACGCTTGCGTCAGAGCATTTACGTGCACCCGAGGCTTCGCTGTCGATTGCCAATTCCCAGCTTGAGTTGAAGGACATCTGGGCAGCCCGTAAAACGCTGGAAGACCTCATCAAGGTTTATCCGCAATCAGAAGCAGCAGCGGTTGCCAAAGACCGTTTGACCAAGCTGGAGTAAGAGGGTTTTGGGCTCTGACCCCAATAACCCCCATTGCCACTTAAAATCGCGGCATGGACATTTCTGTACTCAATGCGCTCACAGCCCAGGTGTTGTGGGCTGCCTTTATTCTTGCCGTGGTGTTTGGTGTCATTGCACAGCGCACGCACTTTTGTACCATGGGCGCAGTGAGTGACATCGTCAACATGGGCGACTGGACCCGTATGCGCATGTGGGGCATGGCGATCGGCGTTGCGATGATCGGGTTTTATACTCTGGCTGCTGCCGGGCTGATCGACCCGGCCAAAACGCTGTATGCCGACAGCCGCTTTATCTGGCTGTCGGCCCTGGTTGGCGGTTTGCTGTTTGGTTTTGGCATGGTGTTGGCCTCAGGCTGCGGCAGTAAAACGCTACTGCGCATCGGCGCTGGCAACCTCAAATCTGTGGTGGTGTTTGTCGTCATGGGTGTGGCTGCGTTTGCTACGCTCAAAGGCATCACTGCGGTTGTCCGGGTGGCTACAGTAGACCGCGTAGTCATTGATTTTGCAGCTAACGCAGCCTTACCTAACTGGCTGTCTGCGGCTGCCGGCCTGAGTGTGGCTGGTGCCGGACTCGCCCTGGCATTGGTGTTGGGGCTGGCGCTCATTATCTGGGCGCTGCTGGGACGCGACTTCGTGCGCTTTGACAATCTACTGGCAGGTTTTGGCCTGGGTGCAGTGATTGTGGCGATGTGGTGGGTGAGCGGCCATCTTGGTTACGTAGCAGAACACCCTGAAACCTTGCAGGAGGCTTTTTTGGCCACCAAATCCGGCAGCAGGGCCCAGGCCTTGAGCTTTGTGTCCCCCGTGGCCTATACCATTGACTGGCTCATGTTTTTCAGTGACAAAAGCAAGCTGCTGACCATTGGCATTGTGTCGGTGTTGGGCGTTGTGGTGGGCTCTGCAATCTACTCACTCGTTACCCGCAATTTTCGCTGGGAAGGTTTTCGCGATGCAGAAGACACGGCCAACCACTTGGTCGGTGCGGTGCTGATGGGCGTGGGCGGCGTGGCGGCCATGGGCTGTACCGTGGGGCAAGGGCTGTCGGGTATTTCGACCCTTAGCGCAACCAGCATTGTGGCGGTAGCGGCCATCGTTGCGGGCTGCGTAGCTGCTCTTAAATATCAGATCTGGCGGCTGGAAAAAAGCGTCTGATGAGCGTTGCGGAAACGTCAAGCATCCTGTCCGCAGACCTTGACCGTCGCTTCGGCGGCCTCGCTCGGCTTTACGGTAATGACAGCGCAAAAAAAATCCGGGCTGCGCATGTGATGGTGGTCGGCCTTGGTGGTGTGGGCTCATGGGCTGCCGAGGCCATGGCGCGTAGCGGTGTTGCCCGCTTGACGCTGATTGACCTTGATCACATTGCCGAGTCCAACATTAACCGGCAGGTTCATGCGCTTGACACCACGCTGGGCCAGGCGAAGGTCGAAGCCATGCGTGAACGCATTGCCCACATCAACCCCGACTGCGATGTACGCTGCGTTGAAGAGTTTGTGGATGCGGACAACTGGCCTTCTATTGCCGGTCTGGATGGGCAAGCTGATGAATCGGTCTCCATCATTGATGCCTGCGATCAGGTCAGGGCAAAAACCGCCATGGCCGCCTGGGCGCTACAGCAAAACCCAAAAAACAGCGGCTTGACAAAAATCAATTTTCTCAGCGTTGGTGCAGCCGGTGGCAAGCGCCACGCGCACAAGGTTGAGGTTGAAGACCTGGCGCTGGTCACGCACGACCCGCTGCTGGCCCAACTGCGCTATCGGCTGCGCAAGGAGCAGGGCGCTGCACGCAAGGGGAAAATCGGCATCACCTGCGTTTTCAGCCGCGAAGCCGTGATGCAGCCAGCATCGGATGGCGCTCAAGTCGATGGCAGCCTTAACTGCCATGGCTACGGCTCGGTCGTCAGCGTCACAGCCACCTTCGGCATTTGTGCTGCGGGCTGGCTGCTCGGCGAAATTGCCGCTTGAGTTTTTAAGAAGCCTCTGAAAATAACGCTATAATTTGAGGCTGTGCTGTTACCTAAGTAAACCAAGTAATGCGCAGACCGGGAACTACCGAGAGTTAGTGCCTCGGGGCCTTAGCTCAGTTGGTAGAGCAGCGGACTTTTAATCCGTTTGTCGTGGGTTCGACCCCCGCAGGCCCCACCAAATAAGCCTTACCGCATATAGAAAGCTCGCTACTTAAAAGATAGCGGGCTTTTTTGTTTGGTGCAAAAATTTAACCTTGTAGGCAATCTGTAGGCAACTTGCCAAAATGCAGCACCCGATGCGCCCAACAAAAAACCCAGCGGGTTTAGTGCTGGGTTGAAAAGCCTTTGCAGGCTCCGCGCTCAGGTCGCGACCGCATCATTGGTGAAACTCCCTAGAACCTGGTCTGCTGGCGCGTCGTATACTACGCCCCTCATTTCATCAACTGGAGTTTTCCATGCGCGCTTCCCTTTCCGTTCTCGCCTCCCTGGTGCTGTTTGGCGCCACCACGCTGGCCCATGCCGGCAGTTGCCCGAAGCACATGAAGGAGATCGATGCCAAGCTCGCGACAAAGCCAGCCTTGTCGAGCGACAACTCGGCCAAGGTGACCAAGCTTCGCGCCGACGGCGAGACTACCCACAAGGCAGGCAAGCACGCTGACTCGATGGCTGCGCTGCTGGAAGCCAAGAAGATTCTCGGCATCTGATCTCGGGTGCCGCCTCGACTGTCGCGGCCATGCCGGGCCGGTCAATCCGCTGCGCTCAGCGTCCGGCCGGCACTTCAAACACCAGACAGGTGGTGGTCGCGTGGGCGTACAGGGTTCCGTCCGCGCCCTCCCACCGAACGCAAAAACATGGCGTTTGAAAAACCTATTTCCCGTCCTTCTTTTCAGGCGCTGGCGCTGCCTCGTCCTTCTTGTAGTCGCCGATGATCCCCTTGGCTGGACAGACGTTGAAAAGCACGCACTTCTTGCACCCGACGGCGATCGCAATGGGGCATAGGGTCATGAGGATCCTCCTTCAGGGATGTGGAATTGAAGTTTACTCCGTTCGCAACGAGCGGCGCGGCAGCCTCGTACAGTTCGTCAAGGGCTAGCCGTTGGCACTGACTGAAGGTGCAGACTCACGCGATCTGTTGAGAAGGCATGTCGGTGTGTTGGCTGGTGATCATCTGCCTGTTTTTGCGAGGGCCACTTCTCGCTTGCGTTTTGATTCACCCATTGGGTGAGTGTGCCAAATCTGCGCAAGTGCGTGTCAGTGCTGGGTTTTTACCGATTTAGGCTCGGGGTAACTGCCGGATTTAGGCTAATCGTTTTAATACGGTCTCTATGGCCTTGCGCGGGGTAAACCAGCTGGGGCAAAACGAATCAGGCGTGTTCAGGTTCACGCCCTTCAATGGCCATGCGCGCAATGAAACCAGAGCGCGTTTCACCCGAACTACGGGCCCGGGCATCGAGCCGGTACAGCACCCGGCGCGGCAGGCTGATATTGACACGCTCCAGGGTGTCATCCAGCATGGCCGGGTCAACCTTCACCAGCGCCCACAGCCAGCCCTCAAACTCTGGATGTGCTTGGCGCAGTGCTTCGATGTGGGATGGTGCGGGTATGTCTTGCCCAGCGTCCAAGGCGGCTTCAATCCATCCGGTAATGGCATCTTCCGCCTGAATCATGGCTTCTTCCAGCGTGTCGCCCGCTGAAAAGCAGCCAGACAAGTCGGGCACAACTACACCCCAAGCGGTAGCGTCGTTTCCGGGTTCAATGGCAATCGGGTAGCGCATACAGTTCACCTCTCAGATACCGGCCTGCCGCCGGATGGCTTTGACCAGTCCAAGCCCTAAATTCTTTTTGGCAAGTAGCGGGATGTTGATAGGTTGTGATTACCCGGCCACCACGCTCAGCTTGCCCGGCTCCACGGCGGCATCAAACACAATCCCGGCTTGCTCCAAAATCCATTCGCAGGAATGCTTGAGACCGGGGTTTGCAGTGTCGACACGCAGCAACCATTTGCCTGCGCTGCGTCGACCGACCCGCGCGTTACCAGCTGTGCAGCGTGCCGTCGTGCTTTTGCCGGTTGACCGGCAGGTAGGCACGCTTGTAGGGAAACTTCGCCGCCAGCGCCTCGTCGATCTCGACCCCATGTCCGGGCGTTTCTCCGCAGTGCAGAAAGCCGGCTTCGAAGCGGTAGTCATGCGGAAAGACGTCGTTTGTGTGGTCGCTGTGCGGCATGTATTCCTGGATGCCGAAGTTGGGTACCCAGGTATCGAAATGCAGCGCCGCCCCCATGCACACCGGGCTCAGGTCGGTGGCGCCGTGACAACCGGTTCTGACCTGGTAGAGTGCGGCCAGATCGGCGATGCGGCGCAGGTGCGTGATGCCACCCGCATGCACGACCGTGCTGCGGATGTAGTCGATCAGCTGGTTCTGGATCAGGTCCTTGCAGTCCCACACCGAATTGAAGACCTCCCCTACCGCCAGCGGTGTGGTGGTGTGCTGGCGAATCAGCCGAAACGCGTCCTGATTTTCGGCCGGCGTCGGATCCTCGATCCAGAACAGGTTGAATGGCTCTAGGGAGCGACCCAGGCGCGCGGCCTCGATCGGTGTCAGCCGATGGTGCACATCGTGCAGCAGGTGGATGTCGGGACCCACGGCTGTGCGTACGGCTTCGAACAGGCCTGGCGTGTGCGCCAGGTATTTTTCGGTGCTCCAGTCGTGCTCGCTCGGCAGGTCGGCGTCGGCCGGTTCGTAAAAGCGCTGCGTTGCGCCCACGCCATACACCTTGTCCAGGCCCGGCACGCCGGACTGGGCGCGGATGGCGAGAAAACCCTCCTCCTTGTGGCGCAGCACCTCGTCGACGGTCTCTGCGATATCGCGCCCGTTGGCATGCCCGTAGACCATCACCCCGGTGCGGCTTCTGCCGCCCAGCAATTGGTACAGCGGCAGGCCCGCGAGCTTGGCCTTGATGTCCCACAAGGCGGTGTCGACCGCGGCAATCGCCGTCATCGTGACGGGGCCGCGCCGCCAGTAGGCACCACGGTAAAGATACTGCCAGATGTCCTCGATCTGCTGCGGGTCACGCCCGATCAGGCAGGGAATCACGTGTTCGTCGAGATAACTGGCGACGGCAAGTTCGCGCCCATTGAGCGTGGCGTCTCCGATGCCTTTGACACCGGCGTCGGTTTCGATTTTCAGGGTGACGAAATTGCGTCCGGGCGAACACACGATGACGCGTGCGGCGGTGATCTTCATGATGCTTTCAACCTCGATCGGTTAGGTCAGGGCGGGGCGCCCGCTGTTTGCCAGCTCATCGAGTGCACTGTGCAGTCCGACTTGCTCGATCCGCCCGAGCCAGTGCGACACGCTGGCCAGCCAGGGCGTGCACGCGGCCAGCTCAGCGCCCCAGATGGCCGGCAGCGTACCGAGCGCCATCACGGCCTGTTGCGGCTGGCCGGCATGTTGCCGCGCGAGCGCCTGAAGCGTTGTAGCCATCGGATCGTCGAGCGCGTAGGCACGGCCTTGTTCGTCGACGCCGCGCAGATAACGTATCCAGGCGGCGGCGGCAAACGCCAGATGCTGTGGCAGCTGCCCCGCGGCAACCGCGGCCAATGCCGTGGCGACCCAGCGCTGCGGGATCTTTTGCGAGGTATCCAGGCAGATCTGGTGCACCCGATGGCATAGCGACGGGTTGGCAAAACGCTGCAGCAGCGCATCGCGGTAAGTGGGCCAGTCGGCACGCGCCAGTTGCGGCCCGACATCCTCGCTCATGAAAGCGCGGACAAACTGCCCCACCCGCGCGTCCACGACGCAGTCGTGCACATGCTCCAGGCCCAGCACGGCCCCGATGCAGGCCAGCGCGGTGTGGCTGCCATTGAGCATGCGCAACTTGGCATCCTCGTACGGCAACACGTCGGCTACCACGCGCACGCCGGCCCGACGCAACGCGTCTGCATCGCCGGCATCGACAAAACGGTCTTCGATGACCCACTCCCAGAACGCTTCGGTGCCGATCGCCCCCGCGTCCTGTAGCTCCAGAGTCTGCGCGGCCTGCGCCTGCATGTCTGCCGTGGCGGTGGGAACGATCCGGTCCACCATGGAGTTGGGGAAGGCGCAGGCCTCGGTGATCCAGTGCGCCAGAGCGGGATCGCGCGTGCGGGCTTCATTCAGACACAGGTTGCGCACCGCGTTGCCATTGCCGCGCTGGTTGTCGCACGAGGCGATCGTCAGGCCGCCTAGGGCTTTTGCATGCCGCTCTTGCAGGGCACCGACCAGCAGGTTTGCCAGTTGCGGGCCGTGGCCTTTCTCGGTCACGGTCAACGTCACCCAGCGCGTGCCTGGCGCGGCAATGGCAGCCATCACGCGCTGCGGCTCGCGCGCCGCCACTGCCGTGCGCCAGATCGCGCCTGCGAGTTGCCAGCGCAGGCCCTGGTGATCCGCCACACGCACCGCATACAGACCGTCCTGCGCAGCCAGCGCATCGGCCAGCACCGCATGGTTCATGCCGACACCCAGCACGCCCCAGCGCGCGTCTGCCCGGCGCAGCATGGCGTCGAACACCAGTGCCTGGTGCGCCCGGTGAAAACCACCCAGGCCCAGATGCACGACACCCGGCTCGCCGCTGCGCGCATATGCGGGCACGTCCCAGCCACGGGCCGAAAGCACCGTCAGGGCCGTGGCCTGCAGACGGGGCAATGCCACATCAGCCAAACTGCAGCCCTCCGTTGAGGTCCAGCACCGTGCCGGTCATGAAGCCGCTCATCGGGTGCGCCAGGAAAAGCACTGTGTGGGCAAATTCGGCCAGTTCACAGAACCGGCCGACGGGAATGCTTTGGCGCAGCTCGGCCTGCCGTTCGGCGCTGACCTGTTCGGTCAGCATCTGCGTCTTGACAAAGGTTGGGGCAATCGCGTTGCAGGTTACGCCAAAGGGTGCATACTCGCGTGCGAAGCTGAAGGTCAGACTGCTGACACCACCCTTGCTGGCGGCATAGGCGGGCAGCGGCGACAGGCCCCCTGTGCGGGCACCGAACGACGACACGTTGACGATGCGCCCGAAGCCGCGCGCCTTCATGCCGGGGGCCACCCGCTGGCTGACATGAAACACACCGTCTAGGTTGATGCGCAGCGTCTTGTGCCACAGCTCGGGCGTGGTCTGTTCACAGTTGGCGTATTTCAGAAAACCGGCGTTATTGACACACACGTCGATCCGGCCGAAATACGCTTCGATGGCATCGATCGCGCCATGCACCTGGTCGCGTTCGCCCACGTCCATATCCCAGTAGGCCAACTGGCCGGACGCCAGCGCGCCGCCGAAATCCTGTACGAGCCCGGTGTTCTGCAGATCGGTGGCCGCAACGCGGTACCCGGCCTCCAGTAAGGCGGCCACCGTGGCCTTGCCCATGCCGGCGTTGGCGCCGGTGACTAGAGCCACCTGCTCCGCGATGGGCGGGGTCAGCATTATTGCCCGTACACCAGCGACGGCAGCCACAGTACCAGTTGCGGCACGTAGGTGATGATTCCCAGGCTAAGCAGCAGCGGAATGAACCACGGCAAGATTGCCACCATGGTGCGCTCGATACTGAGTTTCGATATGCGGGCCATGATAAAAAGCACCAGGCCCACCGGTGGCGTCAACAGGCCGATCATCAGGTTGAGCACCATGACCAGCCCGAAATGCATGGGATCGATGCCCAGCGCGGCCGTGATCGGCAGCAAGATAGGCACCAGTATGGTGATGGCCGCAACCGGCTCCAGAAAGCAGCCGACAAACAGCATCAGCGCGTTGGCCAGCAGCAGGAACTTCCACGGCGTTTCGGTCACGCCCAGTATCCAGCTGGCGATATCGGCGGTGACGCCGGTGGCGGTGAGCATCCAGCTGAAGATCGACGATGCCGCCACGATGAACATCACCACGCTGGTGGTCTCGACCGTGTCGAGGCAGACTTTCACGAACATCTTGAAGCTCAGTGTGCGGTACCAGAAAAGGCCCAGGATCATGGCCCACAGGCAGGCGGCGATGGCGCCCTCGGTCGGCGTGAACAGGCCCACGGTCATGCCACCGATCAGCAGGACAGGTGTCATCATCGGCAGCACGGCCACGAAGCCGAATTTCCAGTCCGCCAGAAACAGCAGGATGAGACCGACAAACACCGTCGTTCGCGGAGGGAATCCCCCCAATTGCACCAGTGCCCACAAGGCCAGCGGCCAGCCCACTACGATCAGTATCTCGAGCAGCGCCTTGCCAAAGCGCCCAAGGGCGAATTTGGCATCGCCGCCCCAGCCATTGCGCCAGGCGAAATAGGTCACCGTGGCCATGATCAGGATGGCGATCAGAAGGCCCGGTACGATGCCACCCAGAAACATGCCTCCGACCGATGTATTGGCCATCATCGCGTAGATCACGATCGGCAAGCTGGGCGGAATGATGGGACCCAGCGTGGCGGACGCTGCGGTCACCCCGACCGCGAATTCGGTTGGATAACCGTTGTCCTGCATAGCCTTGATCTCGATCGTGCCCAGTCCCGCCGCATCGGCAATAGCCGTCCCGCTCATACCCGAGAAAATAATGGAGGCCACCACGTTCACATGACCCATCCCGCCCTTGAGCCAGCCCACCAGCGCCATCGCCATGTCGAAAATGCGGTTGGTGATGCCTGCGTTGTTCATCAGGTTGCCGGCCAGGATGAAAAATGGCACCGCCAGCAGCGGAAAACTGTCGATGCCGTTGACCATGCGGTGAATCACGACAAACGGCGGCAACGTGCCGGTCGACAGGATATAGATCAGCGAGGCTCCGGCCATGGCGATCGCCACCGGAACACCACCAGCCATCAGGATTAGAAACAGGGATTGCAGCATGTTGGATTGACCAGCGGCCAGGTAATGGGTTGGGTCCGGGCAGAGACAGACGCGTAGGGCAGCACTACAGCGGAACCTGCAGGCGGGCGTCGCAAGATCGAATGCGCATTCAATTCAATATATCGGGTTGCTCGAGACCACTGAAGCCCTGTCGCCAGTGTTGCACCGACAGCCACGCCGCGCGAACGGTCATGCAGACGAATCCGAACAGGCAGATGCCATAGAGAATATTCATCGGCAGATCGATGATCGTCATCTGGTAGTCGCCCATGGTCTTCATGAGCATCGCTGTCAGCGCCACGCAGGCGCCGAAAAACAGCACGCGCAAGACATCGACCAGCGTCGACAGCACCCTGCCCGCCTTCGCGGGCAGAACCCGGTACAGAACATCGACCTGCACATGGTTGTTGCGCGTCACGCCCACCGCAGCGCCGACGAACACGGTGGCAATCAGTAGGTAGCGCGCAATTTCCTCGGTCCAGGCGGCGGAGTCGTTGAGCACATAACGGGTGAAGAACTGGTGAAACACGGTTGCACCCAGTAACCAGAAAAACCCCAGCGACACCCAACCCTCGAAAGTGGTTTTCGACAGATCGACTTCCTGGTCGGTCAGATGAAACTGACCATCCTCACCCACGATGGGCGCGCTTTGCGAACCAGGCTTGGCTGGCGTCTTGTTCATGCTCGTTCTCGATAGAGTTCGCCGCGGCAAGGCTGACAGCCGACCCGGATGGGCCGACTGCGCAACCGTGCTACCAGGAAAACTTACTTGGCCGTCTGAATCGCGTCGTAGTCGGCGCGGGTAAAGCCCATCGAATCGAGTGGAACGTTTTTCAGCACCGCCTGGCGGAAGCTCTCGCGGTCCACGGCCACCACTTCCAATCCCTTGCCACGGAATACGTCGGCCAGTTTGGACTCGCGCTCCTTGATCTTGGCAGTGGCACGGGCGGCCGCTTCACGGGTCACCTCGGTGAACATCTTCTTGTCGGCATCGCTCAGCTTGTTCCAGACATGCGGGGCGATCTGGGTCACGACGCCGTCGACAATATGGCCGGTGAGCATGATCGCCTTTTGCACCTCATAGAACTTCTTGGCCTCGATCGTCGTTAGCGGGTTTTCCTGCGCATCGACGGTGCCGTTCTGCAGCGCCAGATAGACCTCGGCAAAGGCAATCGGCGTCGGGTTGGCGCCGCACGCACGTGGCGTGGCGGTGTAGGCCGGCACGTCCGGCACGCGAATCTTCAACCCCTTCATGCCCGCACAGTCCTTGAACGCTTTCTGTGACGTGGTGTGGCGCGCGCCGTAATAGGTGTAGGCAGTCATCTGGATGCCGGTCTTCTTGCGAAACTCGTCGACCATGGTTTGGAAGATCGGGCTCTTGGCATAGGCCAGCAGATGGTCGCCATCGCGGAAGATGAACGGGTAGTAGGCGATGCCCAGACGCGGATAGGTGCGCGCCGCGAACGACGGCCCGCTGATGATCATGTCGACCGTTCCCAGGGTCAGGCCCTGGTTGATGTCGGTCTCCTTGCCCAGCGTCGACGCGGGAAAGACCTGGATGTCGAAGCGCCCCTTGCTGCGCTTCTTGATTTCCCCGGCGGCCCACACCGATTCGGTGTGGAAAGGTTCCGTGATTTCATACACGTGGGCCCATTTGAGCTTTTGCTGCGCCAGCGCGGCACCACTGCCCAGCGCTCCCAGCGCCAGCGCCACTGTGACGCCCAGAATCTTCAAACTGCCCATGATTTGTCTCCTGATTGAACCGACATGAAAAAGGATAGGAAATTTAACTCCATGAACATAATTATCTCACCGTATCGCGTTCTCAGAATACGTGTTTACCTTCGTCCGGCTTCTGCGCACCGCAGTCGTCCCACAGCGCGGGCCATCCGCTATGTGCTCCAGAATCTTGTGGATGTCTGCGATGAAGGTGATGAATGCTATTGAATTCGCATCGGGCCGCCGTAGTGCGGGGAAATCAGCCGAAACACCGCATAGATTCGGACCAGCAGCGCAGCCCAAAGGTCGTGCGATGGTGGGCGCGGCAGCGGACACGCGGCAGCGGAGCGGTTGTGTGAAGTACCCCACCTCGCTATACTTCACGGCTTCATAGATCCATTCAAGCCGAGGCCCGCCATGTCTGTCACCCAACTCCAATCTTCCCGCAGCGCCGCCGGCGTCGATGCATTGCAACAGGCCAAGACCCATCTTGCCGCCGCCTACCGCCTGGCGGTGCTCGACGATCTCGAAGAAGGTATTGACAACCACTTCACGTTGACAGCGCCCGGCAGCAACGACCGTTACCTGATCCTGCCGTTCGGCCTGCATTGGTCGGAAGCCCGCGCGAGCGACATGATCGTCTTCAACGAGAAGGGCGAAACGCTGGAGGGCAAGGGTGTGGTGGAACTCTCGGCGCAGTGCATCCATGCGCCGATCCACCGCATCACCGGCGCCAGGGTGGTGCTGCACACCCACCAGACCTGGGCGGTGGCGCTCAATATGCTCAAGGACAACCGGTTGCTGCCGGTCAGCCAGACGGCGGCTTACTTCCACGGCCATGTAGCCTACGACGATATCTACCAGGGCACGGCCGATTTCGTCGAAGAGGGCGAGCGCCTCGCGCATCTGATCGGCAACAAGCATGTGTTGTTCATGAAGAACCACGGCGTGCTGGTGGTCGGTGACACCGTGGCGCAGGCCTACCGGCGGCTCTACAAACTCGAGCGCGTGTGCCGCGCCCAGGTGCTGGCGATGAGCACCGGCCAGCCGCTTCAGGTGTTGTCCGACGAGATCGCGGCGAAAGTGCAGTCACCGCCGCCGGACGAGCGGCATCCGCGCGGCGAGCGCGAACGTCTGTACTTCGAGGCGATGATGCGCGTGCTTGATCGGGAGCTTCCGGGTTACGCGAACTGATTGATTTGCGTCTGACGATTTAACAAATAACCTGCAGGAGACAACAATGAGTAAACCAAGACTGGTCGATCCCGGTGAAGTCATCATGACCGGCGAGAACTCTTTTATCCGCCTCTCAGACGACGGCGGCAAGACCATTGCCGATCGCGTCAGCCACTGGCGCGTACTGTGGTCGCCGGCCGGGCAGGGGCACGCCTTGTTTATAGAAAGCCCGCTCATCGGGACGAGTCCGCGGATCTATTCCGACAACCCCGGCATGACGCGTTTCCTCCAGCGCACGATCGAAGTTCTGCTCCACAAGCCGTTCGCCGACGAGTCGCTGCCGATCATGGACGCGGAATTCCATCGTGCCGGCAATTCGCTCAGCACCGTGGAAGAACGCATCGTCTCGGATGACGGTGAAATAATCATGAGCTGGTGGGATTTGATGGCACCCTTTGTGCTCACCGTGCCGCCCGGCGCGATGGACCGGCCGATCGGCGTCTACAGTACGTTTCTTCCGGCGCGCGGTGCGCAACTGGCGGTCAACGGCGAGGCCGCCGGCGCGAAAGTTTTTCTGCAAGACCGATTCGGCAAGCCGGGGTCCAGCTGCGTGCTGGCGTGGTCCGAGACATGGATCGGCCCCGTGGCGTGACTTTGAGACGGTGAGGTCCGCTGTCGCGGACGGAAGACGCTGAAGAACAGAATCCGAACAAAGCCTAGATGAGCGAGAAGCGCGACCCGCCGCAGTTCAGCTTAGTGGAAACGCGCTCTCGGGCGCTTAGTTTTGCCCAAGCGGCCCTGACAGTTGCATCCTTAGTATTTAGCATCGCATCGACGTTTTTGTTTGACTTGAGTGCCCTCAAACTGCGCGTAAACCGGGGGAGAAGGGCGGCGCTACCGGTAATCCAACGTGACCGCTGGTTTACTTGTGGCTGGTGTGTCCGCTGAAGTAGCTTTATCCATTGGCGTATGAGATCATGTCCTTGATGCCATTAAATGTCGCCAAATAAGGTAGCCATGTCACTAACTTCACCTGATGAGATGTTGCGTGTGGATTCTGATCCAATCCGCCAAGCCCGAATAGACCTTGCTGCGGCGCATCGACTTGCCGTTATGTATGGCTTTCACGAAGGTATCGATAATCACTTCACGCTACTCGTTCCTGGTTATGAAGATCGATTCTTTCTAGCGCCTTTTGGCTTGCATTGGTCAGAAATGCAAGCCAGCGACTTCATGATCGTTGACCTAGATGGCACAGTTTACGAAGGTGATGGACTGATTGAGGAAACTGCTTTCTTCATTCACGCACCTATGCATGGCAGCGCTCGTAAATTACGCGCCGTACTGCACACCCACATGCCATACGCCACAGCACTTGCAATGTTGGATGAGCCAGAGTTAGTTATGGCCAGCCAAAATGCACTGGGATATCGCGAAGATGTGTTCTATGACTGCGAGTACAACGGATTGGCACTAGATCGATCTGAAGGCGAGCGAATGACTCGCGCATTAGGGGATAAGTCGATTCTGTTACTTCGCAATCATGGCATTGTGACTACTGGCAAAACAGTCGGTGAAGCTTTTCATCATTTATATTTCTTTGAACGTACCGCAGAAGTTCAGGTACTTGCCCAATCTACTGGGCAGTCAATAAAAAAAGTGCCTAAAGATATTGTCGACATGACTGTTGAGCAGCTTAAACATTCCACACATTTAAATGGCTACAGCAGAATCGACTTACATTTTGCAGCCTTGAAGCGGATGCTTGATCGTAGCCAGCCAGACTACGCCGACTAAAAACTACGCGCACTAAACCAGGACGCAGTGGGCACCGGGCCAATCTTCAACTCCGACTTCAACACCTTGAAGCCGGGCTCAATATCGGCCAGCGATTTGTAGCGCGCAATCATCTGCTCTGGATTCATGTCCGCAACGTTGGTCACCAGTAGTCGCTTGCCGTCCATCTATCCATCGTGTGCAAGGGAAGGTCTTTTGATGCGGCCAGGCTGTCCAGTTGCCTGCGCGTCTGGCTCCGAAAAAAATCGCCAATGAGGGTTTTGGCGTTTGACCCCAATAATCCCATGCCTGCTGCTTCACACAGACGGGCAGCAAAATGCGGCTCAAGTGCAGCCACTGCAACCCGACCGTCCTTGCACGCATACACGCCATAGCCCGCATGCGCGCCACCGACAGGGCCTGTCGATTTCGTCAGGCCCCAATGGCGTGGTAATGCCAGATACTCCGCAGCATCCGACAGGGCAACTTCCAGCAACACGCCTTTGCCTGTGACGTACTGGTTAAGCGTTGCCTGCAACACGGCTTCGCTGGCCATCAGTGAGCCGGCCATGTCGGCGTACAGCGTGGCGGGCAAATCAAGGCCAGTGATGAGGTCGTTTTCTGCAAGGTAAGTTAAATCGTGACCAGGCTCTTCTGCGCGGTCGCCCGGGCTGCCAACGATGGCGATTTGCGACAGGGTGGGGTAGCGCTTGTGCAAGGGCTTCCAGCCGAGGCCAAGCTTCTCGATCGCCGATGGACGAAAGGAGGTGATGAGGATGTCTGCCTTGGCCAGCTCGCGGTGCAGAGCCTTCTGGCCAGCTTCGGTTTTCAAGTCTGCCGCGATGATGCGCATACCCTTGTGCAGGTCTGCATAAGCCTGCGGGTTGTACTGGCTCATGGGGTCGCCCGACACACCTGCTGGCGCGCCCCTGGGTGCTGGTGGCTCCAGCTTCACGCAGCTTGCTCCCATCGCCTTGCAACGCATTAGCGCAGCAGGGCCAGGCATATTGAGGGCCAGGCTGAGAACGCGAACGCCTTTGAGCGGGCGCAAAGTGGCTCGCCTGGAAGGTGAGTTTGTTTTGGTTGCAGGAGATTTTTGTGTTGTCATTTGCTATGTTTTCGGTAACTGGTAACGTCTTTTTTAAAGGGCTACAGTAATTTTTGTTCGAAACTTCCAACGCCTGCATCGGTGTCCGGAAAGCGATGCGGCAGCGAGGTTAGCCACCACGAGAAGCGTTCGGCTTTCCAGATGCGGCGCGGGAGCTGCTCCCGCTGTTGTAAACCAGTACCGAACAACGACAAAATTTTCCGCCGGATCGCTCAGGACAGAATGATGAGAGCGTGGGGCTCGTAACTTCAGTGTCTCAGGATTTTTGAGAGGAAATCTCGGCTGCGCTCGTTTTGCGGGTTGTTGAAGAAGTCGTGCGGGTTATTTTGTTCCATGATCTGGCCCTGGTCCATGAAGATCACGCGGTTGGCCACCGCCTTGGCAAAGCCCATCTCATGCGTGACGCAAATCATGGTGATGCCCTGGTCGGCCATCTCCACCATCACGTCGAGCACTTCCTTGATCATCTCGGGGTCAAGCGCCGAGGTGGGTTCGTCAAACAGCATGATTTTTGGTTTCAGGCACAAGGCGCGGGCAATCGCCACCCGTTGCTGTTGCCCGCCCGAAAGTTGCAGCGGGTATTTGCTCGCCTGCTCGGCAATGCGCACGCGCTCCAACTGTTGCATGGCTTTTTCTTCGGCTTCTTTTTTTGGCATTTTGCCAACCCACATCGGCGACAGCGTGAGGTTCTCCAGCACGGTCAGGTGCGGGAACAGATTGAATTGCTGGAACACCATGCCGACTTTCTTGCGCACATCGTCGATCGCCTTGATGTCATCCGTCAACTCCACACCATCGACAAACAGACGACCCTGCTGGTGCTCTTCAAGCCGGTTGATACAACGGATCAGGGTTGATTTGCCCGAGCCCGACGGGCCGCAAATGATGATCCGCTCACCGGGTGCGACCGCAAGGTCAATATCGCGCAACACGTGAAAGTTGTTGCCGTACCATTTGTTGAGCTTGTCAAATTTGATGATGGGTTCTGACATGGTGGATAGATCCTTGGCTCTGGTTTAGGGCGAGCCCTTTAGCGTGCCTTGCCCTTGTTGACTTCCTTCTCAACCCACAGGCTGTAGCGGGACATGGCAAAGCAGAAGACGAAATAAATGGCGGCGATAAACAGGTAGCCCTCGATCTTGTAGGGCCGCCAGTTGGCGTCGGAATTAAGGGCCAGACCGAGTGCGCCGGTCAGCTCGTACAGGCTGACAATGGTGACCAGCGAGGTGTCCTTGAACAGCGAGATGAAGTTGTTCATGATGCCAGGCACCACCATGGCCAGGGCCTGCGGCAGCACAATCTTGCGCTGGGTCTGCCAGTAGGAAAGCCCGAGGCTGGCCGCGGCTTCAATCTGCCCTCTGGGAATCGCCTGCAGACCGCCGCGGATGACTTCAGCCATGTAGGCGGCGGCAAACAGCGTGATGCCCGCCAGCACGCGGACCAACACGTCAATCGAAAAGCCTGGCGGCATGAGCAGCGGGAACATGAAGGAAGCCATAAACAGCACCGTGATCAGCGGCACGCCGCGCACGAGTTCGACGAAGATGGTGCAAAAGGTGCGAATCGCCGGCAGATCCGAGCGCCGTCCCAAGGCCACCAGCAGTGCAATTGGAAAGGCCATCACGATCGACAACGAGGCCAGCATAATGGTCAGCGGCAGGCCGCCCCAACGGTCGGTTTCGACCTTCTCCAGCCCCATCACGTTGCCATGCATCAGGGCAAAAAACGCGGCCCAAACCACTACCCAAAGAATAAGCAGCCAGGGCTTCCAGAAGAAGCGCATGCAACTTGCAACCAGCAGGCCAACCATCAGCAAGGTGGCGATCAGCGGACGCCACTGTTGCTCGAAAGGAAAGCGGCCAAAAATGATCAGCCGGTACTTTTCCGCTACCACGCCCCAGCAGGCACCCACGCCGTCGGCGCGACAGGCCTCGGCGTTAGGCAGCCAATAGGCGCTCAGCAGCGCCCAATTGGCGAGCGGTGGCAGCAGCCAGAGCAGCAAGGCAAGTACAAGGACTGTGGACACGGAGGTGAGCCAGTCGGAAAACAGGTTGACGCGGGCCCAGCCGATCAGCCCTTCGGTGTGGGCCGGGGCGGGGCGAGGGGTGATCGGTTGAAAGACTTGAGCACTCATGGGAGATTCGCCTCTACCGTTCCTTGATCGCCGCGCGAGCGTTGTACCAGTTCATGAACGCCGATGTGACCAACGAGGTGGTCAGATAGACGGCCATGACGATGGCAATACATTCCACCGCTCGACCGGTCTGATTCAGCGCCGTGTTGGCAATCGAGACCACGTCCGGGTAGCCAATGGCCACTGCCAGCGAGGAATTCTTCGTTAGGTTCAAGTACTGATTGGTCATCGGTGGAATGATGACGCGCAGGGCTTGGGGCAACACGATCAGGCGCAGTTCCTGGCCCTTGGACAGTCCCAGGGCTGCCGCGGCCTCGCTTTGGCCCTGCGAGACGGATTGGATACCCGCTCGCACCACCTCGGCAACGAAGGCTGCCGTATAAAGGGTCAGTCCAAGCAGTACGGCGATGAACTCGGGCGTCAATGCACCCCCCTGTTCGATGGCAAATTTGCCTTTGAAGGGGATATTGAAGTCTCCTGGTGCGCCACCCAACCACCATCCGGCCACGCTGCCGAGAAGGGTGATCAGCAGGGGCAGCCAGAACATGCTGCGGACGCCGCCAGTGCTCTCAAACCTGTGGAACGCCCAGCGGCGGTAAAGCCAGCCCGCGCACAGGCCGGCCAGCAGACCGGCCAGAGCCCAGAGATGACCGTCGGCCCAGATCGGAAGCGGAAAGTTCAGACCACCCTTACTGAGAAACAAGTCGCCAATCACCCAAGCGTCATCCGCGGACGGGAGAACCTGGATTAGCAGCAGATACCAGGTCAGCAATTGCAGCAGGATGGGAATGTTGCGAAACAGTTCGACATAACTGATGCAGAGTCCCCGCACCAGGGCATTGCGTGAGAACCGACCGACGCCAATTAGCGTACCGATGAGGGTGGTGAGAATGATGCCGACGATGGCGACGCGCAGGGTATTGAGCAGGCCGACCAGGAAGGCGGTCCAATAATTTTGTGACGAACTAAAGGGAATCAAGCTCTCGCCAATGTCGAAACCGGCCGGCTGGGTCAGGAAATCAAAGCCGCTCTGGATGCCGCGCACCCGCATGTTCTCCATGGTGTTGTGCGCAAGAAACCAGATTGCCATGCCAATCACGGTGATGGCAATGACCTGATAAATCAGGCCTCGGAACGCCCTACCGCGCCAAGACCAGCTTTTCTTTTTTGGGGAGGACTTTGGGGTCATAGGCTATGGCGCTCTCAAAGAACCACATTTTGCAGCATGGAGGCAAAAAAAAGCTGTCAGGGAATTATTGGGGTCAGACACCAATTTCGATGCGGTGCATCGCACCGCACCCTCTGGGCGAGCCGTAGGCTCGGCGAATTTGGGCTCTGACCCCAATAATTCCCTGACAGCAAATGCTTATGTCAGCGAGATCAGGGGGCGATCAGCGAACCGGGTAGGCGTACATCAGGCCGCCCTTGTTCCACAGGTTGTTGATGCCACGCGGCAGGCCCAGTGCGGACTTCGGCCCAACATTGCGCTCAAAGATTTCGCCGTAGTTGCCGGTGGATTTGATGGCGCGGGCCATCCACTCCTTGTCCAAACCCAGCAACTTGCCGGTGTCCTCGTTGCCACCGCCCAGCAGGCGCTGCACGACGGGGTCTTGGCCGCCGGTTTTCAGCTGATCCACATTGGCTTGCGTGACACCGTATTCCTCGGCCTCCAACAGGCCGTAGATGACCCATTTGACGATGGCGAACCACTCGTCGTCGCCACGGCGCACCATCGGGCCTAAGGGTTCCTTGGAGATCAACTCGGGCAGGATCACATGGTCAGCTGGTTTTTGTGCCTCTTTGTTGCGCACCGAGGCCAAACCCGAAGCATCCGTGGTGTAGGCGATGCAGCGGCCCGCAAAATAGGCGCCGGTTGCAGCCTCGACTTTTTCAAATACAACCGGCTTGATCCCCAGTTTGTTGGCATTGGAGAAGTCGGTCAGGTTCTTTTCGGTCGTCGTACCCGACTGCACGCAGACGGTTTGCCCCTTGAGCTGCTTGGCGCTTTTGATCTTGCTTTTGACCGGTACCATGAAGCCCTGACCGTCGTAATAAGTCACTCCGGTCATGCTCAGGCCGAGCGAGGCGTCGCGCGTCAGGGTGAAGGTGGTGTTGCGCGACAACACGTCGATTTCGCCGGATTGCAGGGCAGTAAAGCGCGCCTGAGCGCTTAGCGGAACCCATTTGACCTTGCTCGCGTCGCCCAGCGTCGCCGCTGCAATCGCCTTGCAAACGTCGGCATCCAGGCCGGACCAGTTGCCGCTGGAGTCGGCCTGTGAAAAACCGGCCAGACCGGTATTCACGCCGCAAACCACCTGGCCGCGGGCTTTGATCGCGTCCAGCGTTTTACCTGCCATGGCAGGCGCTGATGACATCAATCCGGTGGCTACAAGCGCAATGGCGAGCCATTGTTTGGTGAATTTACGCATGGGCTGGGTCTCCTGTTTGAAGGTTCAATTAAACATGTCTGGGGATGACTTGTCTTTCATTTCCGCAGATCACTAGCCGATCATGCATGTAAAAGCCATTGGAGTATCCTAGGGTTCACCCTGAGAGGTGCAAAAAAAATGCCCTGCAAGCGGTCGGCACAATGCCTGTGATTTTTGAAGATGCCGTCAGACACCCAGGTATTGCGTCAGCAGTTCCGGCCGCGCATGCAGTTCGGCGGAGCTGCCTTCAAACACCACTTCACCCTTGACCAGGATGATGTTGCGGTCGGTGATCTGCGTGACGTGCTTCCAGTTCTTGTCGACGATCACGCTGCTGATGCCGGTCTCGCGTATCAGTGCGCAGATGCGCCAGATGTCTTTTGCAATCAGTGGTGCCAGGCCCTCGGTGGCTTCGTCAAGAATCAGCACGTCGGGGTTGGTCATCAGGGCGCGGCCTATGGTGAGCATCTGCTGCTCACCGCCGCTGAGTTGCTGGCCGCCGTGGCCGAGGCGCTCCTTCAGGCACGGGAAGGTTTCCAGCACGCGTTCATAGGTCCAGTCACGCTGGCCATGTGTTCCGCTTCTCGCCGCCATCTTGAGGTTTTCAGTCACACTCAAATTGCCAAAGATGCCGCGACCTTCTGGCACATAGGCAATGCCGAGGCGGGCGATTTCATAGGGCGCTGCGCCCATCATGGGCTTGCCAGTAATGGTTATCGAGCCGGAGCGCGGCGTGACCAGTCCCATGATACTGTTGAGCAGGGTGCTTTTGCCCATGCCGTTGCGGCCCATCAGGCCGATGGCTTCGCCGCGTGCGACCGAAAAATCGATGCCGCGCAGGATGTGGCTCGCACCGTAATAGGTGTGTATGTCTTTTGCGTTGATGAGGAGTTCTTTGTTCATCAATGTTCCTCACCCAGGTAGGCCGCTTGCACGCCAGCATCAGCACGAATCTCTGCCGGTGTGCCGCTGGCAATCACCTGGCCGTTGACCATCACGGTCAGCCGGTCCGCCAGCGTGAAGACCGCGTCCATGTCGTGCTCGACCAGCAGAATGCCGTGCTCGGCCTTGAGTTTGAGCAGCAGCGCCACCATGCGCTCGGCCTCTAGCGCACCCATGCCGGCCAGCGGCTCGTCGAGTAGCAGCACTTGCGGCTCGGTGGCCAGTGTCATGGCAATTTCAAGCTGGCGCTGCTCGCCGTGGCTGGTGGTTCCGGCGATCGCGTTTTTTCTGTTTTTAAGACCAGAAAGCTCGATAGCCCTTTCTGTACGTGCGTTGACAGATCCCAAATTAGTAGCACGTCTGAGCCAGTGCAGAGCATGCGGCTGGCGCGACTGGGCGGCCAGGCGGACGTTTTCCCAGACCGTGAAGGGTAGGAAAATATTGGTTTTCTGGTAGCTGCGGCCCAAGCCCTGGCGCGAGATTTTTTCGGGGTTCCAGCCGGTGATATCCTGGTCGCCGAGCCAGACTGAGCCCGACGTGGGCGGCAGGTCGCCGGACAGCAAGTTGGCCAGTGTCGATTTGCCGGCGCCGTTGGGGCCGATCACGGCGTGGATCTGCTTGCGCTGCAGGTCGAGCGAGACATCGTTGACCGCCGCGAGGCCGCCGAAGTGTTTGCTCAGGTTTTTGGCGGAAAGAAGAGCCCCCACGCTTTTCACTTCGTGTGCCTTCGGCGGTACGCTGCCCCTTGCACCGGGAGAAGGGGCGTCGCTTCCTTGGGGCGGCCCTGCGGTGCGCGGAACCTCACTCATTCGAGACCTCCTTGCGCTTGCCAAAACGGTCCACCAGTCCCAGGATGCCGCGCGGCGCAAACGTCACCAGCAGCACGATGAACAAACCCATCCACAACTGCCAGTGTTTACCCAGATTAACGCTGCCGATTTGCGGCAGGTCTTTAAACATATACAGCAAATATTCAAACGCAAACGCACCCACAATTGCCCCGGCAAAGTTACCCATACCACCCAAAATCACCATCATGATGACGTGGGCGCTCATGTGAAAACCCATTAGCTCGGGGTTGATGTAACCGGTTTGTGTACCCCAGAGGTAGCCTGCCAGGCCAGCCAAGCTGCCTGCCAGTGTGAAGGCTGAGAGCTTGTAGCCAAACACACCATAGCCCATGGCGCGCATACGGTGCTCGTTGACGCGAATGCCCGCCAGCGTGCGGCCAAACGGGCTCCAGAGCAGGCAGCGCAAAAAGGCATAAACGCCAAGCAGCAGCACCAGCGTGAAGTAATACAGCGTGCGCTTGTTGTCTAAATCAAAAGGCACCCAGCTAAACACCGCAGCGCTGGGCCTGAAGTTGATATACAACCCGTCCGAGCCGCCCAGCACCTTGTTGTCGAAGAACAGGTAAAACACCATCTGCGCAAACGCCATGGTGACCATGATGAAGTAGATGCCATGGGTGCGCACGACAAAAAAGCCGATGATGAGCGCCGCCAGACCCGAGGCCAGCACCGCCAGTGGCAGGGTCCACCACAGGCTGACAGCTTCGCCCTGGGGCGTGAGAAAGGCCAGCGCATACCCGGCCAGGCCGAAGTAGGCGGCGTGGCCCAGCGACACCAGGCCGGTGACGCCCTGCAGCAAGTCCAGGCTCATGGCAAAAATCGCCATGATCATCATGCGCGTGACCATCTGGGTATAGAAGTCGGTGCCGACAAAAGGGAAGGCGGCGAGGGCGACCAGCCCCAGCGCCAGCGTGACCTGCACGCCGCGCGGCAGGACTTCAAGGTTGGCTTTTATCGTGCTCATTGCTTGAACAGCCCTTCCGGCTTCCACAGCAGCACCGCCGCCATCAGCATATAGACCAGCATGCCGGCCACCTGTGGCAGCAGCACCTTGCCGAAGGTGTCGACCAGGCCGACCAGCAGCGCGGCGATCATGGCGCCGCGCACCGAGCCGATGCCGCCAATCACCACGACGACAAAACACATGATGAGCACCTGCGAGCCCATGTTGGGATAGACGCTGGCAATCGGCGCAGCAATCATGCCGGCCACCGTCGCCAGCGTGACGCCCAACGCAAACACTACCGCGTGGATCAGCTTGATGTTGATGCCCAGTGCGCCGGCCATGTCGCGGTTAAAAGCGCCGGCGCGTATCTTCATGCCCAGTCGGGTTTTGGAAATCAGCAGATACAGGCCGACGGCCAGCGCAATACATAGGCCCGACATGAACAGGCGATACACCGGGTAAGACAGGTTCTCGGTCAGCGGAATTGACGCACTGAGAAGCTCCGGAATCGGCACGCCATGCACGTCGTCGCCCCAGATGATGGAACGCAGCTCTTCAAAGATGTAGATCAACCCGAAGGTCAGTAACACCTGGTCAAGGTGGTCGCGTTTGTAGAAGTGCCGAAACAACAGCCACTCCAGCGCCAGGCCAAAAATGATTGACAGCGCCGCGCCTGCAAGAATGGCCAGTGTGAGACTTGCGAATTGCGTACTCAGCGACCACGCAAGATAGGCCCCCAGCATATAAAAACTGCCATGCGCCAGATTGACCACACCCATGATGCCGAAGATCAGCGTTAGTCCGGCGGCCAGCATGAACAGCAGCAGGCCATACTGCACGCTGTTGAGCAACTGAATCAAAAAGTTCGCGAGATCCATAGGTTTTTTAAGTAGTCGATGTCCGCTGTATGTCCTGATAAGGAAATAATGCGGTGAACAACCGTGGGGTCTGCGATCCAAACCAGCAGGGGCCGCGGAACTGGCTTTGCCAGGCCGCAGGCGCAGCGGCCCCCTCGGGGGGCAGGGCGCTACACGCAGTGAGCAACCGTGGGGGCCATCAAGTCATCTTGCAACCGGCACCGGAGTCAGCCAGTGCTTTGGCTGCTATGCCTATGACCTTGTTTTCTTTGTTCTCGACCACACGCAGGTACATGTCCTGCACCGGATTGTGCGATTTGCTCATGGTCCATTTGCCGCGCGGGCTGTCGATGGTCGCGCCTTCCATGGCCTTGTAGAGCGCAGGTTTGTTGCTCAGGTCACCTTTGACCGCGTTGGCGCCCTGAATCAGCAGTAAGCCAGCGTCATAACCCTGCACCGCAAAGACATCGGGCTGGCTGCGGAAGGCGGTGGCGTAGGCTAGGCGGAAGGCCTTGTTGCGCGGTGTGTCCAGCGAATCGCTGTAGTGCAGGGTGGTGATAATGCCGTCGGCAGCCGGTCCGGCCGCGGCGAGCACGCCTTCGGTCAGAAAGCCCGAGCCGTACAGTGGTATCTTGCCTTTAAGACCCGCGGCAGCGTAGTCTTTTATAAATTTAGCTGCTGCGCCGCCGGCAAAAAAGCAGGCCACGGCGTCGGGTTTGAGCGCGGCAATTTCAGTCAACAGCGCCTGGAACTCGACTTGGGGGAAAGGCAGGCCCAGCTCCTTGATAATCGTGCCGCCGGCGGCGCTATAGCCTTCCTTGAAACCCTCAAAAGCTTCGTCTCCAGCGGCGTATTTCCAGGTGATCCAGACAGTCTTTTTGTGGCCTCTGGCCACCATCGCCGGGCCCAGCGCGCGGGTCGACTGCGAGTTGCTGAAGGAGGTGCGGAACACGTTGGGCGCGCACAGGCTACGGGTGGCTGCATGCACCCCGGCGTTGGGGATCAGGTTGAGCACGCCGCTTTCGCGGGCGACTTTGTGGATGCCCATCTGCACGCCAGAGTGAACGGTGCCGACCAGCACGTCTACCTTGTCGCGCTGCACCAGTTTGTTGGCGTTTTCAATGCCTTTGGGCGGGTCTGACTCGTCGTCCACCTTGAACCACTCGATGTCCCGGCCGCCGAGCTTGCCGCCTTGCTGGTCGATGGCCAGGCGAAAACCGTTCTCGATGGCGACACCGAGTTGGGCAAAGGTACCGGTGTAAGGCAACATCAGGCCGACGCGCACCTTGGCGGCCTGTGCGCGCACTATGCCGGGCAGCAACAGGCCAGTGGATGCTGCACCGATAACAGCGGCAGTGCGGGTGAGAATCAGGCGACGTGAAGACATTTAAAACTCCTGGTTGAGACTGAAAATATACGTGACTGATGGTAACGGCAAGCACGGAATTTTGCCTAGTGTAAACCCCAATCTTGAAGTATAAATTGTTTATGTTTAAGGTAATCGTTATAAGGTTTTTGGGGTCAGAGTCCAAATTCATGGTGCCCTTGGCACGCCTTTCGGGGGAGTTATTGGGATGCGTTTCGCAGCTTGAAGCGCTGGATTTTGCCGGTCGTTGTTTTGGGCAACTCGCTCACAAACTCGATCCAGCGCGGGTATTTGTAGGGCGCAAGCTGCTGCTTGACGTGGGCCTTCAGGTCTTCAATGCTCGCCGTCTGGCCGGCCTTGAAGACAACGTAGGCTTTGGGTTTGACAAGCTCGTCGGCGTCCATTGCGCCAATCACGGCAACCTCCAGCACGGCAGGGTGCGTCATCAAACAGGCCTCGACTTCAAACGGTGAGACATAAATGCCACCGACCTTGAGCATGTCGTCGCTGCGCCCGCCGTAGGTGTAGTAGCCTTCGCTATCTAGCGTGTACTTGTCGCCGCTTTTGGTCCATTCACCGGCAAAGGTGGCCTTGGTTTTGCTGCGGTTGTTCCAGTACATGATGGCACTGGTAGGGCCACTGATTTGCAGTTCGCCGATCTCGCCTAGTGGGCATTCATGACCATCGTCATCTACGATGCGCAGGGCGTAACCAGGCACTGCCATGCCGGTGGTGCCGTAACGTACCTGGCCGGGACGGTTGCTTAAAAAGATGTGCAGCATTTCGGTGGAACCAATGCCGTCCAAAATCTCAACGCCATACTGCGCGGTAAATTTTTTGCCGATCTCGGCGGGTAGTGCTTCACCAGCACTGATACAAACGCGCAGCTTGATCTCGCTTTTGGCAGGGCGGGCCGGGTCGGCCAGCATGGCTGCGTACAGCGTGGGTACAGCGTAAAAAATGGTTGGCTGGAATTTTTTGAGAATGCCAAACACGGCTACCGGCGTAGGACGGGCAGGCAGCAGCACGGTGGTGGCACCTACGCTCATGGGGAAGCTCAAGCCATTACCCAGACCGTAGGCAAAAAACAGCTTGGCAGCGGAATAAACCACGTCGTTCTCGGTGATGCCCAGCACCCCGCGGCCATACAGCTCGGCGGTTTGAATCAGGTGGCTGTGCAGGTGCACCGTGCCCTTGGGCGCGCCGGTGGAGCCGCTGGAATAGAGCCAGAAGCAGGCATCGTCAGCGCAGGTGTCTGCTACTATTTTGGCAGCTGAAAACCCCTCGATCCATTGTTTTAGAGCGTAATTTGAAGGTGATTTTTGATCCAAAACAGCAGTTTTTTCATCGCTACCTGCCACATCACCTGCTACGACAACGGTTTTGAGTGTGGTCATGTTGCCCAGCAGTGGCTCAAATGCTGGCAGCAGCTCTTTTGACACCACCAGGCCCTGAGCGCGTGAGTCGCGCAGCATGAAGTCAAAATCTAGCGTGGTCAGCAGCGTATTGGCTGCAACGGGGACCACGCCCGCCAGGATGCAGCCCAAAAACACCACAGGCCACTGCGGTGTATCCAGC
>Ga0105054_10000922_pt1 | contig 48111 bp, 49 predicted proteins | sample BON02_FD_78091 | JGI IMG/M metagenome (GOLD analysis project Ga0105054, IMG submission 78091) | Freshwater microbial communities from Lake Bonney liftoff mats and glacier meltwater in Antarctica - BON-02 (megahit assembly) | ecosystem: Environmental > Aquatic > Freshwater > Ice > Glacier...
GCGCCATCTGGCCGGTCATCTGGGTCGCGCGCATGTACTCGGGCGTGCCAAAGGCGGGCGCGCCGGATTTCATGTCGACGTTGCTGGTAAATGTCCCGATCACACAGGCGCAGCCGGGCCGCACATATTGAAAGAGTGCAATCGCACAAAGCGCCTCGGCAATCGAGAGTGTAACCGCCCCGGCCATCGTCACCGGCGCCATGGCTCCCGCAAGGGTGAAAGGTGTGACCACGACCGCCTGCCCGCGCCGGATCAGCCGAAGGCAACCGTCGATCATGGGAATGTCGTGCTTGAGCGGCGAGGTGGAGTTGATATTGGTGTACATCCGCGGCTTGGCTTGAAATTCTTCCTCGGTCAGACCACCGGCAATGCGCACGATCTCCATCGCGTCCTCGACCCGTTCTGGCCCCAGCGAATAGCAATGCGCAACCTTGTCGGTCAGGACCACCTTGTCGAACAGCACATCGAGATGCCGCACCGAGGCATGCACATCGACGGGTTCGACCGGATAGCCGCCGGCAAAGTGGATGCAGTTGAAATACTGGGTCAGCCGCAGCAGGTCGGCGCATTGCTTGCGCGTGCCCGAAACCTTTTTGCCCAGTTCGAGATCATAATAATTGGGCGGCGAGGAGACATTGCCAAAGAGGATATGCTTGCCCCCGATCGGCAAGGCGCGTGCCGGATTGCGCGGCGTGATGGTGAATTCGGCCGGTGCACGCCGCACCATTTCCATCACCCAGTCGCGGCCCATGCGCACATTGGTGCCATTGACGGTGCATCCTGCCTGCCGGAAGAGATCGAGCGCCTCGGTATTCAGAAACTCGATGCCGAAATCCTCGAGGATGCGCATCGCGCCATCATGGATCGCTGCCACGCCTTCGGGCCCCAGCGGTTCCGTAGGCCGGTCGGTATTGACCGGGATCCGCCAGGACATCTGCTCGATGACCGCCGTCCCGCGTCGTTCGGAATTACCCGCCCGCCCGCCGGACCGGCGCTTGCGCTGAAGATCGTTTGCCATCGCGGGCCCTCCTGATTGAGCCCGACATTCGCAAAGGGGAGCCTTGGATGCGGCGCGAAAAGCGACCAAAGGCGTCGTAATTCGAGGCCGGGTTGCGAACTACCGGTCGAGCCAGTCCGGCAGGTCAGCGATGGAGTCGAGTACGACATCCGCGACCGGAGCAAGATCCGCCCGGGTCGCGAGGCCCGTCAGAACCCCGACGGCAACCATTCCGGCGGCCCGCGCGGCATGCAGATCATGCAGGCTGTCCCCGACCATCGCGCAGTGCTGTGGCGGAACACCCGTGGCCTGTGCAAAGGCGATCAACTGTCCGGGTGCGGGTTTACCGCCATAGCCGGAATTGAACCCCGCGATGAAATCGAACATGTGTTCGATCCCGGCGGCTGCGAGATGCGCCCGCGCCGGAATTTCGGTATCATTTGTCGCAATGCCGAGCTGCAAGCCGCGCGCCTTGAGCGTCTGAAGCAGCGGGATGAGCGGGGTTGTCTCGACCTGGGGTGCCAGAATCGCACGCGCGTCCATCCGTGCGAGCAATGCCGGTTTCGACTGTTCGGGCAGCAGCGGCATCAACTGATCCGCGACGATATCGGTGGTAGCGGCGATCACGATGCTGTCGGACCTGAAGGTGGATGTGGCAAGGTCATAGCCCAACGCATCGGCCATGCGAACCTCGAGCGCCGGGTCGCCGCGCGACTCCTCGGCCAGCAAGCCACGGCTCCAGATGCCCCAGGTCGCGTTGAAATCAAACAGGGTGCCGTCCTTGTCGAAAACGATTGCCTTGATCTGCGTCATGATTTTCCCCGAGCTGCGGGCGCCACCCGACCCTGCCCATGTATGACTGTCAAGCAGTTCGCGGGTACTGACCGGATCAACGCCGCGGCTCAGGTCCATTCCACCTGTTCAGCACCAGGCAGCGCGTAGCGTGCGCGCAGTGGCATGTCGTAACTTAACCCGGCGGAATCGCAAAAGCTGATGATCCAGTCATCATTCATAGTCAGAAACTCGAGCACCGAGCCCAGAAATTGCGGATCGTTGACCCGATCGCGCATATCCTGCAGCGAGGCACCGCTCGCCCCGAGGAAGGTCGGGCAGAGGTCATCATTGGCGGCAAGCCAGCCAAGGGCCTGCAGGGCAATCGTCTCGGCGCGTTCAGGCGACATTCACATTCCTTGCGATGACGGAAACCGATTCTTAACCAATCCGGTGGAGACTCGATGTTGGGGACGGGAAGGTGCCCAGAGAAGGATTGCAGAATGTCGGGCCGTATCCTGCTTGTCGATAGCATAGCCACCAACAGAATCGTGTTGCGTGCAAAATTGCTTGCCGCGCATTATGTGGTCCTGCCTTGTGCAAGTCTGGCCGAGGCCCGTGCGGTGATCACGACGGACCGGCCGGATCTGATCGTGATTGATTTTGATGAACCAGATGTCGGCGTGGCCGCATTCTGCAAATTGCTGCGCGCCGACCCCGAGACTGCTGGGATTCCGATCATCGCGACCGGAGAATTTGCCGATGCGCAGTGGCGGGTTACAGCGCTTCAGGCCGGTGTGGATGACCTTATGATCAACCCGGTGAATGATACGGTGCTGCATGCCCGAATCCGCAGCCTGCTGCGCGGGCGCGACGCCGAGTCTGAATTACGGCCACGCGAGGACACGCAACGCGCCCTTGGTTTTGCAGAGAATTCAGTCCAATTCACGCGGATAGGCCGCGTCGCCGTGGTCACCGGAAGTCAATCCGCGCTGTCGCCAAACCTGCGCGCCGTGATGGACCGTTTGCCTGCTCATTGCCAATATGTCGATGTCAGTCAGGTTCTGCACGTCTCTGGAATCATGCCGGCGCCTGATCTGGTCATCATTGACGGAGCAGCGCAAGGCGTGCGGGGCAGTTCAAACGCCACTGATGTGCTGCGCCTTGTCGCCGATCTGCGCAGCCGGTCCAGTACGCGCCATGCCGCACAATTGGTGATATTGCCAGAGAACGCTTCTGATACCGTCGCAATGGCGCTCGATCTGGGCGCGAACGATATTGCCAGCGATCACGCTGAACCTGAGGAACTGGACCTGCGGGTGCGCAATCTGTTGCGGCGCAAATTGCAGGCAGACCGGTTGCGCGATTCGGTACGATCCGGATTGCAGGCGGCAGTGACGGATTCGCTGACCGGGCTCTACAACCGCCGCTACGCCCTGCCACATCTTGCCAGAATGGCGGAACAGGCCCGCCGCAATGGATCTGACTTTGCGGTGATGGTGCTGGATATCGACCATTTCAAATCCATCAATGACGCCCATGGTCATACGATTGGTGACCGGGTGCTGATCGAAGTGGCAGAGCGGTTGCGCGACAATCTGCGCCCGGTCGATCTGATTGCTCGTATTGGGGGAGAGGAGTTTTTGGTCGCCTTGCCCGACACCAGCGTCGAAAAGGCGCGCGTCACGGCAGAGCGACTGCGATACCGGATCGAAGATGAGACCTTTGACGCGTCGCCGGTCAATTCCCCCTGCGCGATTGCAGGCCGGGCCGGCGGCCGGATCGACGTGACCCTGTCGATTGGCGTCGCGATGGGCGGATCGCTCAACCCCGGGATTGAAGATGTCAGCGCACTGTTCGACCGGGCAGATGCCGCACTTTATGCTGCCAAATCAGCAGGGCGCAACATGGTCACCTTGAGCAGGACCGTCGCCTTGACCTCAGTCACCCAATGAAGGAGAGCTATCGCCATCTGTCCGGCGATCACCCGGCATTGCGCGCAATTCTGCCTCGAGCCGGTCGGCAAAGGCATTGCGCGCCTGCGGCGTCATCGCGACAATGCGCGCGATCAGCGCTTCTTGACCAGCGGCTTGCGCAGCCTCGGCCCTTGCGCGCAGACTGTCGAGCAAAGAGGACAACGGGGCGGGTTCAAAGGGTTCGCGCCGCAGAACAGCGACCAGGTTTTCCATGGCGGCCTCGCGGTCACGGCGGCTCGGTCTCGGCAAAGCCTCACGGTTATGCAGATCGGCGCGGATCGCACGGCGATCCGTCTCTTCCAAGGCCGCAACAACCGGACCCAACGCCAGATCGATACCGCGCAACGGCCCACCCCCACCCCGGGCCGCGACCATGGCACCGGCCAGCACGCCGAACACCAACAGATTGAGTGCCAACGAACCGATCAGCAGAAAGCGAAGCGAACGGCGCATCGGGGCGGCGACGGGTTTGTCAGAGTCGGTCATGGTTCATCCTTCAAGTCCGAACGGATCGTCGTCGGGAAAGAGTGAGACAGTCACCTGCTCCCCCAGCACAGATGCCGCGAAATCATTCAAACGATCGGGCAGTGCAATGCCGATCCAGAGGCCCGCTAATGTTGCCATCGCCAGACCACCGAGTACCGGCCAACCGCCAAGCGCGGCCAGAAATCCGGTCAGACCCCCGACAGGTTTCACCGCAACGGCGGGTAAAACGCGCATCGGTGCGCTGCGGGTCGCATCCGCCATAAGGCGCGCCATCAGATCATCGCCCGGAACATGCTGCTCGGCCCGCGCCTCGGCAAAGAGCCGGTCGAGGGCGTCTTCTACTTGTACCTTGACGTCTTCACGCATCGTCAAACCCCAATTCCGCCTTGCGCCCGGCCAATATGGCCGCAAGCGTCCGTTTCCCCCGCGCGGTCAGGCTTTCAACCGCTTCGGTACTGATATCCATGATCGCCGCAATCTCGGGATTGCCCAGCCCTTCGAGATGGCGCAGGGCGACCGCCTGTGCCTGTCGTTCCGGCATTCCGGCCAAAGCATCCGAGAGTGCGCGCAGCCTAGTTTCGCGTTGCATCTGCTCAAGCACCGATGGCCGAGGGTCCGGCGGTTCCGCGACCTGATCCAACCCGACCGACCGCCGCTTGCGCAAGCGGTCGGTACAGAGATTGGCCACGACCCGGTACAGCCAGGTCGACACCCGGGCCTCGCCCTGGCGCCATTCGGGCGCAACTCGCCAGAGCCGCAACAACGCTTCTTGCGTCACATCTTCGGCTTCGGACCGGTCCGCAAGCATCCGCGCGGCCTGACCCAAAGCCTTGGGTGACAGACGTGTGGTCAACTCCCGCGCGGCCTGCGTGTCGCCATTGGCATATGCCAAGAGCAAAGCGCCTTCCTCATCAAACCCGTCAGGCTGGGACAAGGCAGAGGCCGCAGGCAAAGGGTCGTCAAAGCGTTTCATGAAACCGCGTCGTAATCCGATCTCCCGGGCCCCGCAATGTAAAGGCGTGGACCGGATGGGCGAAGCTGCTGCCCCGCCCGTAACACAAGTTCAGTTATTGCCGCGCTGGCCAAAGCCAAAGAAACCCCAACCGTCGCCGTGCCGGTCACCCCGTTGGCCGCGATCTGCAATTTCGGCTATTGCCGCTTCAAATTCGGCTTCGGAAATCGCTTCATCGCTGTCGGTGTCAAAACGGTCGAACATCCGCACTGGCGTTGGTACTGCATCGGCAAGTTCGGCGGCCTGCAGCACGCCATCTTCATTGGCGTCGAGGTTGGCAATCATGGCTGCAGCTTGCGCTGCTTCGCGTGCAGCCCGGTCTGCCGCGATCTGTGCCACCAGTTCATCCGCAGTCAGCGCGCCATCCGCGTTGGTGTCTGCGGCGGCAAAGCGACCCTCGGCACGCGCAACCCAATCCTCGGGTGTGATCATGCCATCCGCATTGGTATCAAGAGTGGCGAAATCCATCTGCATCGGCCCTGCCGTTCCCATACCAGCCATTCCCATGCCCATACCGTTCATGCCCATACCGTTCATGCCGTCGTCATGCCGGTCACCATGTCCCTGTGCGACAACAACAGTGGCCAGCAGTCCCACTGCAACGGTCGCAAGGAGGAGTGTCTTTTTCATTTCGGTCATCTTTCACAATGTGATCTGGTCTGCTTCGGCCTTGTTTGCCAAAGTCCTCCATGAAACGCAGCTTGTTCCGGTTTCCGTCGCTGTAAAAAACTGCTCGGGCGAACCGCGTTCATCGCGCGACATCTCGCCGCGAGTGCGGCTTGGCATCTTTCATTTTGGCGTCCGAAGGTGCATGTCAACACTTCAGAAGGAGCTTCAGATGTATGACGCGACCCGATCCGACCTGCTCGAGACCGCTGCGGACCCGCATCCCGCTGACCTGGCAGAGCGCCCCATCTGGCCCGCTGTCATGCGCGGTCTGTCACGGCGCTGTCCGGAATGTGGCCGGGGCCACCTCTTTGAGGGCTATTTGAAAGTGACGGATCATTGCCCGGTTTGCCGGGCAGATCTGCATCATCACCGCGCCGATGACGGCCCCGCCTATCTGACGATTCTTGTGGTGGGGCATCTGATGGCGCCGCTTTTGCTGTTCGTTTTCGAGCGGTTTCGGCCGGAACCGATGGTAACGGCGACGATCTTTGTCGTTGGCAGCCTTGCCTTGTCCCTCTACCTTTTGCCCCGCCTGAAGGGATTGATCGTGGCAATCCAATGGGCGAAACGGATGCATGGATTCGGGCGGACGTGATCCCGGTTCGGGAGAACGGGTGACATGACTGAAATCCGTGATGCTGCAACTGTTATCCTGTTGCGCGACAGGAGGAGCAGACCACGCATCCTGATGGGGCAGCGCGGGGCGGCGGCGTCATTCATGCCCAACAAGTTTGTCTTTCCTGGCGGCGCGGTCGATCCTGCCGATCATGGCTTACCGCTGTCGGGACCGATGCCTTTGCCCTGCACGACGCGCCTGAGCGAAGCGAGTCTGATTGATCCTGGCGCCGTCATGGCCGCCGCAATCCGCGAATTGTGGGAAGAAACCGGGCAGATCCTCGGGCGTCCGGGAATCTGGACCGATCCGCCGCAGGGATGGCAGGGATTTGCGGCTTCTGGTCATCTGCCCAATGTTTCTGCACTTCAGTTTGTCTTTCGGGCCGTGACTCCGCCCGAAAATCCGCGCCGTTTCGATGCGCGGTTCTTTCTGGCTGATGCGACGCATCTGGCAACCGACCCCGATGATTTCAGTGGGGCCGAAGATGAGCTTGCCTGCCTGCAATGGGTTGCTTTGGACGACGCTCGTCAGTTCGATCTGCCGTTCATTACCCAGGTTGTACTGGCAGAATTGACTGCAAGGATCGCTGATCCCGCACCGCCCGCTCTCGTCCCATTCTTTCGCAATGATGACGAAGCGCATCTTGTCGTGCGACTGGGTGGACTGAGCCCGCTGGGCGCTTAAGGCCGATACAGCGGGTGCGGCACCGGGTCTTTGGCGCGCAAGAAGTGCTGTCTGAACACCTCGGCATATGAACCATAACGGTAGCCATCATTTCGCCCCAGATAGTGCGCCCGGTTTGCATGGTAGAGGCCAGGGAGCCGATACCATGGCGTGCGTGGATGCATATGATGCACCACATGGAAATTATTGTTGAGAAACAAAAGCGCGAGTGGACCCCGATCCTCAATCACCACGGTGCGCGCCCTTGCCCGTTCATGGGCCCGATGTTCAAGGAAAGTGCGGATCTTGAGCAGGGCCAGCGCCACCCAGACCGAGAGAAGCCAAGCCCAGACCGGCATCGGTGCCAGCAACACGATGAGCAGGACCAAGGCGGCGAGCGGGATATGGATCAGCCACGCCCTCAGGGCGGCGCGGTCGCCTGCCCTTATCGCTCGCAGGTCGTTCAACATGAAAAGAGCTTGCCCAAGGAGCGGCCCGACGATCATCCGCCCTGCCAGCGTGTTGTTGAAACGCAGCGCAATACGCGCAGGAGCGGACAACTTGGCCCAGATCGAAGGATCGAGAAAATTGCTTTCCGGATCGTCATATGGGTCAGTCAGAGTCTCATCCTGATGATGCGCCAGATGCTGGTCGCGAAACCGCCCGAAGGGAATGAAAAAGCTGAGCGGCAGCGCCACAAGTGCTGCGTTGAGCCGCGCGGACCTGAAGGGGTGACCGTGGATCACTTCATGGGTAAGCGAGGAATGCAGCGCAGAGGCGAGCGCCGCGACGGGTATTGCCAGCCAGAGCGTGACGTTGGCGACCACAAAAAGCCCTGTGATCCAAGCTGCGTAGCACAGCCCGGTCAGAGCCAGAGTCGGCCATTCGATCCCGCGGGTCATCCGGTTATTTATTTGCATATGTGCCTTCTGGACCGGTTTTTTCACAAAACCGTTACCTGAACATTAGCATTTGCCGACGTGGACTGGCATCGCATATCTAGGCAACATTAATCCAACTTTGGTGATAATTATCTTCGATGCCGCCTAAAATGGACAAACGACAGCGCGCATCCCTGTTCAGGGACAGGCTTGCGGCTGCCATGGCGCAGGCTGGACAAAGCCAGGCGGAGCTGTCCCGGCGCATTGGCGTCGACCGCTCGACCGTCTCGCAACTTTTGATGTCAGAGGGCGCGCGCCTGCCCAATGCGCAGGTCGTGGGTGAATGCGCCATGGCCCTTGGCGTCTCGTCAGATTGGCTCCTGGGTCTATCAGACAGGCCCGAACGCATGGCCGATGTGCTGGCGGCGGCGATGACCATGCCGGAGGCACCACGCGCGCTGGTTGATGAACGAATTTTCGCCTGGCATCAGGAGGCTAGCGGCTACAAGATCAGACATGTCCCGGCAGGTCTGCCCGACATGCTCAAGACTCCTGCGATGTTGCGCTGGGAATATGAACCATCGCTCGGGCGAACGACGGAACAGGCCATCGGTGCATCGCAGGACCGGCTTGACTGGATGAAGGGTGCGCAGTCGGACTACGAGATTGCGCTGCCGCTGCATGAGCTGCAATGTTTCGCCCGCGCGCAAGGCTATTATGCCGGACTGCCAGCAGAGGTGCGCTACGCGCAGATTGATCATCTTCTGACGCTCTATGACCAGCTTTACCCAACAGTCCGGGTGTTTCTGTTTGATGCGAAAAGGCTTTATTCCGCGCCGATCACCGTTTTTGGCCCGCTGTTGGCCGTCGTCTATCTGGGTCGCAACTATCTGGCCTTTCGTGACAAGGAACGGGTGCAGACCATCAGCCGTCATTTCGATATTCTGGTGCGGGAGGCCGACGTGGCGTCACGCGATCTGCCATTGGTGTTGGCAGGGTTACGGGCTGAAATAGACGAGACGTAAAGGTGATAAACAGGTCTGAATGGTTGCGCCATGACCAGATCCGAGACAAGGTTGACCCACCTGCGGTCGTTTTTGCAGGAAAACCAATGCTGTTTCATGACCGGAGATTTCCAATGCATTTCAAAGCACTGTTACTGATCGTATTTTCGTTCTTCCTGATCGGCCCTTTGCGGGCACAGGGCGACGGCTCGCAACTCTATCTGCTGGATTTCGTATTCCTGAATGACGGTATGACGCTTGGGGATCGTACCGCATATAACGCGCAGGCGGCACCGATCGCGGAACGATATGGCGTCAATCTCATTGCAACGCTCGACCCGCTCAACATTACCGATGGGCCCGATAGCTTGGCGCGGGTCGATATCTGGACCCTGCCCTCGCAACAGGCGCTGGTGCAATGGGGCGCCGATCCGGACTATATCGCTCTCGGGTCGGATATTGCCCGAATCCATGACATACGCAACCTGACGCTTTATGTGGCCGAAAGCGTGCTGTCCCCGAACGTGGCGCCGGGCACGGCATATCACCTCGAACTGCTGACATTTGCCGAGCAAAGCTGGAACCGCGAGGCGTTCATCAACTACATCCTCTCAGTGGATGAAATTGCCGAAACCCATGGGATCATCCGGCAAGGCAGCCTGAGCGGGCTGAACCGACTGACTGGGGACGGACCTACAGCAAACTGGTTCAGTCTCTATTCCGTGCCCGGCCCAACGGAATATGCCGCGATGGCCGAGGACTCGCGCATGACGGCGCTGAACGAGACAAGATACAACCTTTTCGTGCGCGAAAATGCATTACGAGGGGCGTTTCTGGCGCAGTAGCGGTCAGCCTCGCCTCACGCCGATCGCGGCACCCGCCCCCTCTGGTCGCGCAAGCGGAGCGTGGGCTGCCTGCACCGTCGCCATATTGGCGGCGACTTGCGCATCAGGCAGGCTGGAGCGCCGCGTGCTCAGCGAGACGTGGATCAGCATTTGCTCGGCTGTGGCCAGCAGACGCGCGCCTTCGAACATCTGGTGAAACACATGCAACCGCTTGCCGTCGGCCGACAGGCACTGTGATCGCACGCTGATCCGGATGCCTGCATGAACCTCGTCGATATGCCGGATATGGGTTTCGGCGGTGAAGAAACTGGCACCCGTGCTGATATATTCGCTGTCTACCCCGACCAGCATCATGAACCGGTCGGTTGCGTCGCTGAAGGCCTGCAGGTAACGCGCCTCGTTCATGTGACCGTTGTAATCGGTCCAGTCCACCGGCACCGCACGATCGACTGTCAGGATCGGTTGCGACAGATCCGCAATGTCCGAAAGCCGCTCCGGCAGGCGGCTGATCCGCTTGTCCTGCGCGTTGAGCAGTTTACCGGCACCCCAATTCTGCGCCTTGAGCCCGCGCAGGATGCTGACAAGGTTATTGTCGCGGATCCGTTCCAGTTCTCGGATGCTGAAGGCACCTGATTGCGCATCAGATTGATCCGCGACCGCGTCGATCAATTCGTCGGTCAGTTCCGGCACGTCCATCAGTTTGGTCCAGGGCCAGGACAGGCACGGACCGAACTGCTCGATGAAATGCCGCATTCCGGCCTCGCCGCCGGCGATGCGGTAAGTCTCGAACAGGCCCATCTGCGCCCAGCGCAGGCCAAAGCCGTAGCGGATCGCATTGTCGATTTCCTCAGTGGTGGCGATGCCGTCCTTGATCAGCCAGAGCGCCTCGCGCCAGACCGCCTCAAGAAAGCGGTCCGCAATATGCGCGTCGATTTCCTTGCGCACATGCAGAGGATAACAGCCGATGCTGGTCAGGATGTCCTTGGCCCGCGCGATGAGTTGTGGCGGGTTGGCCGGGCTGGGGACGAGTTCGATCAGTGGCAGCAGATAGACCGGGTTGAAAGGGTGGGTGACTACGATCTGCTCGGGCCGGTTGCTCCCTTTCTGCAATTCGGAGGGTTTGAAACCGCTGGTGGACGACCCGATGATCGCATCGGTCGGGCAATGCTGCTGCAATGTGGCAAACACCCGGTGTTTCAGGTCGAGCCGTTCCGGCACGCTCTCCTGAATCCAGCTCGCGCCTTCGACCGCTTCTGACATCGTGTCATGAAAGCTGAGTTGCCCCTCGGGGGGCAAGGCCACATCAGAAAGTCCTGGCAGCGCTGCCCGTGCATTCGCGATGACCTCGCCGATCTTGCGCTGTGCCTCGGGATCGGGATCGAAGACCCGGACCGTCCAGCCCATCAGCATGAATCGCGCGGCCCAGCCGCCGCCGATCACACCACCGCCGATGATTGCCGCGACTTTCGCCATGATTATCCCCTATTGCTGCAGACGGCTCAAATCATAGCCGCTGAAATCCAGTATCTCGCGCGCCGCGATCAGTCGGTCGGGCGAAGCCTGACCGGGCCGGTCCATTATCCAGCCGAATGTCCCTTCCGGCGTGCCAATCACGGCGGTGCGGAAGTCGTCATCCACCCAGATCACCCAATATTCCGTGCCATTCGCCATATCGATGAGCCGCCCCGGCAAACCGACGGTGACTGGCATCTCGACGCCGCGCAATTGCAGTGTTCCAGCGCCGGGACCCGTCGCGCTGAGGCTGACGCGCTGCCCCGGTCCCCCCTCCGGCCCGCCGGGAAATGCGGCAGCGACGATCCAGTCGCCGGAGAGGTCTGCCAAAACGCCACGCGTTGTGGAGCCGATCGGCGCGGCAAGATCGCGGTAGGGTGACAGTCCGGGTTCAGGTGCCTGCCTGGCGCAGGACATGAGGAAAATCACAAGAAATAGAATTGCAAACCGCATCAGCGATCAAAACCGAAGTCAGGTAGAACGTGGATCAAGCCGACACCGGCGCCTGTTTGGTCAGGCCGAGCCTTTCCCGCACTTCGGCAGGACCAATGACCCGCGCGCCCATCGCCTCGATGATCGTCACGGCGCGGCTGACCAATTGCGCATTGGTGGCAAGGTCGCCCTTACCGAGCCAGAGGTTATCTTCGAGCCCGACGCGCACATTGCCCCCGGCAAGCACCGCCGCCGCGACATAAGCCATCTGGTGGCGGCCCAGCGCAAAGGCGCTGAAGGTCCAGTCCTGCGGCACGTTATTGACCATGGCCATGAAGGTGTTGAGGTCATCGGGTGCTCCCCATGGCACGCCCATGCAAAGCTGCACCAGCGCCGGGCTGTCGAGCACGCCCAGCCGCACAAGCTCTTTTGCATACCAGAGATGCCCGGTGTCAAAGGCCTCGATCTCGGGTTTCACGCCGAGATCGGTCATCATCCGACCCATCGCCGTGAGCATGCCGGGCGTGTTGGTCATGACATAATCGGCTTCGGCAAAGTTCATGGTGCCGCAATCGAGGGTGCAAATCTCGGGCAGACATTCGGCGATATGGGCGACGCGTTCAGCGGCACCGACCATATCGGTGCCCGCGACGGGAGGCATCGGCGCATCCGGGCCACCAAAGATGATGTCGCCGCCCATACCGGCGGTCAGGTTCAGCACGACATCGACATCGGCGGCACGAATCCGGTCGGTCACCTCACGGTAAAGGTCGAGTCTGCGGGAGGGCTTGCCGGTCTCGGGATCTCGGACGTGGCAATGCACAATCGCCGCGCCTGCCCGCGCCGCCGCAATCGCGCTCTCAGCAATCTGCACGGGGGAACGCGGCACATGCGGGCTGCGGTCCTGCGTGGCACCAGAACCGGTCACGGCACAGGTGATGAACACCTCGCGATTGATTTGCAGCGGCATCATTCCTCCCTTTGTGTTGCTAGAACCGTCCGCGATTTTCGCGCCGGACGCAAGGCGCTCATCTGCGGTGACGTTGCCGCCTGAAACTGCTGATCTCGCCACCGCAACCGGCTAGCGGCCCCCAAAAATGCGCCCTTGGGTTGTTCAGTATGGCATCGGATATGCCTTGTGGGTCGCATTGAGCGCACTGACCGTTTCGGCGGACAGCACCAGATCGCGCCCAGCCAGAATGTGGGACAGTTGTTCTGCGGTGCTCGCCCCAAAGATCGGGCACACAGAAAATGGCCGAGTACGCTGCCACGCCATCGCCATATGGACCGGATCGAGGCCGAAGTGCGCCGCGACTTCCAGATAGGCCGCGACCGCGCCAAAGACCCGCCCGGATTTGCGGCCGCCAAGGTCCGGGACGAGCGACATGCGGCTCTCTGCGGGGACCGCGCCATCCTGATATTTCCCGGTGAGCAGGCCCGCCGCAAGCGGTGAGAAGGCCAGCAAGGTGACCTTTTCGTTCACCGCCATCTCGGCCATGTCGGTGTCGTAGAGTCGACAGAGCAGCGAGTATTCGTTTTGGACCGATGCCACACGCGGCGCGCCGAGTACGGCGGCCCGGTCCATCCAGCGGGTGGTACCCCAGCAGGTTTCATTGCTCAGTCCGAAGGCGCGCAGTTTTCCGGCAGTGACGAGGTCGGCTAGCGCACCAAGCACATCATCCATATGGGCCAGCGTCGCCTCCCGGTTCTGCCCCGATGGATCATAGGTCCAGTTCTGACGGAAGTTATAGCCGCCGCGCGTGGACCAGTGCAGTTGGTATAGGTCGATCACATCAGTCTGCAGTCGACGCAACGAGTCATCGACCGCCTCACGAATGACGCGCGAATCGTAGCTGCGCCCCTCGCGTTTGACGCTGCCGGGGCCCGCAACCTTGGTCGCAAGGGTGATATCCGAACGCCGGCCTGTGCGCGCGACCCAGTTGCCGATGATTTCTTCGGACCGACCAACCGTTTCCAGCCGGACCGGATTGACCGGGTACATTTCAGCGGTATCGATGAAATCAATCCCCGCATCGAGCGCCATGTCGATCTGCCGATGCGCATCGGCCTGCCCGGTCTGATTGCCATAAGTCATGGTGCCAAGGCACCATTTGCTGACCATCAGTCCCGATTGTCCCAGTTCCATCTGCCGCATCCAAAGTCCTTTCACGTTGCGCGCCGCACCCTATCGCCACTCGCCTCGATGGCAAGGCAGGAACCGGCTGCAATGTGGCGATTTCCGTGTTGCAGGGTCGCGCGGCCCGGATCATCGTAGTGCCATGCGCGTGTTGATAACCTTTGCGGCCTTGTGCCTGTCGGTGACGCTTTTGCAACTGTCGTCTGGCGGGGTTGGTCCTTTGGACGCGCTGACCGGACTTGCCGCAGGGTTTTCGACGGGTCAGGTCGGGCGCGATTGCGGCACCTTGGCTGACCTCTGTGTTGATCGCTGCCTACGGACCTTCGGCACTATTTGCTGTGATTGGATTTGGGCATATCGTGCAGGTAGTATTCGGGATCATCAGGATGCGGATCAGGCCAGCCGCTGTCACCCGGACCCGCTATGTCTGGGCGCCGCGTACGACATTCTGGATCGGTCGGCTGCTTGGACGGTACCGTGATCCGGATTGATGTGGGTCAATGCGCCGCTGCACATGACGCGCTAATTTTTCATCACATCAGCAAGGAGTAATCGAATGCCAACAGACTTCAGTGGTAAAATCGCAATCGTAACCGGTGCGGCATCCGGGATCGGCGCGTCAATCGCGCGCGAACTGGCGCAAAGGGGTGCCATGGTCATCCTTTCCGACCTCGACGAGGCGGGCATGGCGGGGGTCGTCGCCGAGATCGTGGCTGCAGGCGGCAAAGCCGACGCGATCCGCACTGACATGGGCGATGCGGCGCAGGTAGAAGCGATGGTGGCTTTTGCTGTGTCCCGCGGGGGCGGCCTGAACCTTTTGGTCAACAATGCCGGGATCGGCGGTCCGGCGTTGCCGGTTGGCGAGTATCCGCTGGATGGCTGGCAGCAGGTGATGAACGTCAACCTGAACGGCGTTTTCTACGGCATGCGTTATGCGATTCCGGAAATGGTCAAGGCCGGCGGCGGGTCGATCGTGAACATGGCCTCGATCCTTGGCACCGTCGGCTTTGCCACCGCCTCTGCCTATGTCGCGGCAAAACATGGCGTCGTTGGACTGACCAAAGTCGCCGCGATGGAATATGCCAAAAGCGGCATTCGCGTAAACGCGGTCGGGCCCGGATTTATCAAGACCCCGCTTCTGGACAAAAATATGGATGAAGCAACGCTGGGCGTGATCGCCGGGATGCATCCGGTTGGACGGTTGGGGACACCCGAGGAAGTCTCGGCGCTGACCTGTTTTCTGCTGTCGGATGCAGCGAGTTTCATCACCGGCAGCTATCATCTGGTCGATGGAGGCTATACGTCCCAATAACCAGTCGAGCGCGCTGTCAAGCGAACGCGGCGGCGCGCCGTTCGAAATCAACCAGCGGACCACACCAGACGCAAAGCATGTGCTGTCTGCCCGTCATCGTGGTCTCTCGCCTCTGGCTCTTTTGTGGGGTGGGCAGTAAACACCCCTCAAATCGGCGGCAAAGGCAGCACAGCGATGGCACGGCACCTGATCACTTCTGCGATCCCCTACATCAACGGGATCAAGCACTTGGGCAATCTGGTGGGAAGTCAGCTTCCCGCAGATCTCTATGCACGCTATCTGCGCGGGCGCGGCTATGAAGTGTTGTTTCTGTGTGCGACCGACGAGCATGGGACGCCGGCAGAACTCGCTGCCGCCAAGGCAGGGCTGCCCGTCGATGAATTCTGCGCCCAGATGCATCTGGTGCAGGCCGAGATTGCGCGCGGATTTCGCCTCTCGTTCGACCACTTCGGCCGCTCGTCGAGCCCGCAGAACCACCTGCTTACCCAACATTTTGCCGGACGGCTGGCGGATGCAGGGCTGATCGAGGAAGTGGACGAGAAACAGGTCTACTCGATTACGGACAAGCGGTTTTTGCCGGATCGCTATATCGAGGGGACCTGCCCGAACTGCGGCTATGACAAAGCGCGCGGCGATCAATGCGAGAATTGTACCAAACAGTTGGATCCGACCGATCTAATCAATCCGCGCTCTGCCATTTCAGGCTCGACCGATCTGGAAGTGCGCGCGACCAAGCATCTGTTCCTGCGGCAATCCGCGATGCGCGGGCAGTTGCAGGACTGGATCGACTCCAAGACCGACTGGCCGATCCTGACCACCTCCATCGCCAAGAAATGGCTGAATGACGGGGATGGATTGCAGGACCGTGGCATTACCCGCGACCTTTTCTGGGGCGTGCCGGTCAAACACGGCACCGCTGACTGGCCGGGTATGGAAGGCAAGGTGTTCTATGTCTGGTTCGACGCGCCCATCGAATACATCGCCTGCGCCAAGGAATGGACCGATGCGCAAGGACGCCCCGATGCCGATTGGGAGCGTTGGTGGCGGACCGACAAAGGTGCCGCCGATGTTCGCTACACGCAGTTCATGGGCAAGGACAACGTGCCGTTCCACACACTCAGCTTTCCCGCGACGATCATCGGATCGGGCGAGCCATGGAAACTGGTGGATTACGTCAAGTCGTTCAATTACCTGAACTATGACGGCGGCCAGTTTTCCACGTCGCAAGGGCGCGGCGTGTTCATGGATCAGGCCCTGTCGATCCTGCCACCGGATTACTGGCGCTGGTGGCTGCTGAGCCACGCCCCCGAAAGTGCGGACAGCGAGTTTACCTGGGAGAATTTCCAGACCTCGGTCAACAAGGATCTGGCCGATGTGCTAGGTAACTTTGTCAGCCGGGTCACCAAATTCTGCCGCTCGAAGTTTGGCGAAGCGGTGCCGGAAGGCGGGGCTTATGGCGCGCGTGAAACAGCGTTGATTGCGGACCTGACCGCCCGCGTCCAAACCTATGGCGCCTTGATGGACGCCATCGAAATCCGCAAGGCGGCGGCAGAACTGCGGGCGATCTGGGCGGCGGGCAATGAATATTTGCAGGCGGCCGGTCCATGGACCGTGTTCAAGACCGACCCGGCAACAGCAGCAATGCAGACAAGGCTCGCGTTGAACCTGATCCGGCTCTACGCCGTGCTTTCGACGCCCTTCATCCCTGATGCGAGCGCTGAGATGCTGGCCGCCATGCAGACCACGGATGCGCGCTGGCCCGATGACGTTGCCATGGCGCTGGAAACCCTGCCGGTCGGACATGGGTTTACCGTTCCAAAGGTGACTTTTGCCAAGATCACCGACGAACAGCGCGTCGATTGGCAAGTTCGGTTCGCGGGAGTGAGAGCATAAAATTTTCAAACTCTTTTTCTGCACATGTGCTTGCCGGATCGACCTTTAATCTGCTGGCTGATTGCAATCTCTGTATATCCACAGCCCGAAAAGCGATGCCGCCCCCGCTTCTGAACGCTCCATAAGTCGAAGTAACCTCGCTTGCCGCCCTGCGGGACTGGCTTACGGTCAACCATAGCCAAACCGGGGCGTCTGGCTGGTCACTTGCAAGAAACCCGGGGGTCCACTCTCCCTTGCCGTGCCGGATATTGTCCAGGAATGTCTGGGCTTTGGCCGGGTGGACAGTCCGGTACGCAAACTGGATGCACGCCGCAGCATGCTCTACATCAGCCAACGCAAGCCTCAGTCCAACCGGGGCCGATAAACAAAGATCATGTGGCGATTCTCATGGCCGCAGGCGTGATGACGCAAGCCGGTCACGCCGTCATTTCACGAGCCGTGGCCGATGGTACATGGGCTGCATTAAATGATGTCGAGAATACAATCATACCACCCGACCTGGAAAGCGCACTGGCCGCAGCCCCGGGCGCGTTTGAAATTGGGAGGCATTTCCAAGGTCGTTGCGCCGGGGAGCGCTGGAGATCCTTCACAGTTCGAAGCGGCCGGAGACACAGACACGAAAAATCAATGATATTGTCGATTGTGCCGCGCGCAACGCACGCCAGTTTCAATAGCGATGACTGGCTTGGACTGCCCCAATGTTGGTGCTAGGTTCATCAAAGCATTGTTGGCCCGAACCGGAGTTCCCATGTTGAAAATCTTCACGCGACTTGGCGCTGTGGCCGTATTGGCGCTTGCCTCCACAACGAGTTTTGCTGCGACCTGCGGAAATGATGCCAGCGGATTCGAACGTTGGAAGCAGGATTTCGCGGCGGAGGCGGCAGCGATTGGCGTGGGCCAGCGTGGATTACAGGCGCTTTCCGGGGTGACCTATGCCACCCGAACGATCAACGCGGACCGCAATCAGCGGTCATTCCGCTATTCTCTGGACGAGTTCATGCGGATCCGTGGCGCGGATACGATCGTGAGGCAGGGCCGCGACCGTATCGCCCAGAACCCGGCCTTCTATGCGTCGCTCGAACAGGCCTACGGCGTGCCCGCATCGGTCATCGTGGCTATCCACGGGATGGAAACGGCCTTTGGCGGCTTCATGGGCGATGCCAATGTCATGTCTGCCATCGCCACACTGGCCTATGATTGCCGCCGGTCGGATTTCTTCTCCGACCACGCCCTTGCAGCGCTGCTGCTGGTGGATCGTGGCGCGATCAGTCCCAATTCCATTGGCGCAATGCATGGCGAGTTGGGTCATACGCAATTTCTGCCGGGCAATGTTCTACGCTACGGCGTTGATGGCAATGGTGACGGACTTGTCGACCTGACCAACCTGAATGATGCGCTGGCCTCGACTGCGAATTTCCTGCGGCAGAAGGGCTGGCAGCCCGGTCAGGGGTATCAGGAAGGGGAGCCGAATTTTGCGGTGATCGAACAGTGGAATGCTGCCACGGTTTATCAGCAGGCTATCGCGATCATGGGCGCGCGCATCGCCCAATAAGAAGCACAGGCCCGTTGATCAGCTGCGGGCGCGAAACTTTGGCATGTTCGACAACTGGCTCGGCGCCGGCGCTGTCGGCAGCGCGCCTTCTGCGAGCCTGACCGGAGCCGCCCACAAATTGCGCGCGGCGTCTGCAAGGCTTAGTCCGTGACCGGGCCGATCAGGTGCGTGGGCAAAGCCGTCACGGATATCAATGGGTTCTTCGACCAGATGGTCGTAATTCTGGAACGAGTATTCCATCCATTCGACCTCTGGCAGTGCCAATGCGGTGTGCACGCCGATTTCGAGGAATGTATTGCCGAGGGTCACAGGCACACCCATATCGGCAGCGAGCCAGCCGATCTGCATCACCTCGGTGATCCGCCCATGCACATTGAGCATATCGGTCGCCCCCGCCTGCAGCAGCGCCCGGCACCCCGACAGGTCAAGATACTCACCCGAATTGATCAACGTCCCGCTCATCGAGGATCGCAGTAGACGCAGCCCGTCGATATCGTTGCGCAGGACCGGATCCTCGACCCAGAACGGATGGAAACCTGCGCTGCGCATTGCCTCGATCTTCATCGCGGCCTCTTTCGGACCCCAGGCCTCGTTCGCATCGACCATGATCTGCGCTTCGCGCCCGACGGTCTGGGTCAGCAGGTCAAGCCGGTGCAGGTCACGCCCGAAATCGGGATGACCGAGTTTGATCTTGAACGCGGTAAAGCCTTGCGATGCAGCATTCCCGAAAAGTTCGGTAAAGTCCTTGTCACTCAGATGAAAATCAAGGCCCGAGGCATAGGCGCGCATCTTTTGCCGCTGCCCGCCGAGCAAACGCCAGAGCGGCAGGCTGGCCTGCTTTGCCGCAAGGTCCCAGAGCGCCACCTGTACTGCTTCGCCAAAACCGATAGAGGGGCCGCGCTGGTTTCCGCCACGCGGCCGCTCGATCCGGTGCACCAGAGAGAGCGCATGTTGACCCTCAAGACCGGGCCAGACTTCGGCCCGGAAGACGCGCTTGCATTCGCTGAGGTCCGGAAATGGCGCAAAGAGCGATTGCGCAAAGCCCAGACCGATTGTGCCATCCGCAGCGATCAATTCGACGGCGAGCGCGTTCAGATCGCTGATGCGCACCTGACTGTCGCCAATGATCCGGTCGCGCGCGAACTGAAAACGCGTCAGCCGCATATCGGAAATCACAGTGGACACCATCAGAAAAGCCTCATGTCACGCAGAAGGGCCAAGCCCGATGATCTGCCGGATTTCCTCATCAACGGTGTCGATGATCGCATTGATCGCCGCCGCCGCCTCGTCCGCGTCACCGGCAATGATCCCGTCGCTGAGGTCGCGGTGAAGCGGAAAGGATTCAAGCCCGAAGGCATTGCGGCTGAATGGCGATTCATAAGATTTTTCAAAAGCATCATCCAGCCGCGTCAGGATCTGTCCATACATCGGATTGCCGGTCGCATAGGCGATGGCCCCGTGAAAGGCGTGATCGGCATCGCGGTAGGGCGCGCCCGCGTCGATGATGGCCAGCAACACATCGCAAAGCCGCCCAATCTCGGCCTTCTGATCCGGTGTCGCGTTGATCGCCGCCTTGCGGGCAACATCGGTTTCGAGCGTGCGGCGCACTTCGAGCAACCGCAACAGCGCCTCACCTTCGAGCCGCACCATAGTGGGCAACGGCCCCTGCGATGTCTGAACCCGTGCGGAAAGATATGTCCCGTCGCCGCGCCTGCGCCGGATGATGCCCAGCGCTTCCCACCGGTTCAGCGCCTCGCGGATGGTCGAGCGTCCGACGCCAAGTTGCGCGGCAAGTGCCACCTCCGGCGGGAGCCTGTCGCCGACAGTCAGCCCGGCGCGTTCGATCATACCGGCCAATGCGTCCAGCACAGCGACGCCGCGCGTGCGGCTTTCGAGCGGTTCGAGGTAACGCAGTGCGGTCTGACCGGGCATCGGCTTTGGCTCTCTTTCGGTAGTTCACAGCTTTGGGGTTAGCGCATGCGGTGGGCTTGCGCCAGTCTGCAGAGGTTAAGCCGCGTTGCTGAGTGTCAAAAGGTTGCGCAGCGCCGTGACCAAAAGGTCCATCTGCGGCTGCGTGTTATACCCTTGGGCAGAGACCCGGACGATAGTGCGATCCTGCCATTTGAAGACCGGAATCTCGATTCCGTATTGCGCCAGCAGCGTCTTTTGCAGGGCCAACGGTTCGCAATCAGGGATCGGCATCGCGGCCATTTGCGGTGCGCAGAATGCGGGGCTGCAAAGCTGTGGCAACCCTGTCAGGCAGGCGACCCGCCCGGCCGTGTCCTGCACCAGATCGTGGCACCGCGCGGCAACCGCGTCCCAGTCATGCGCACGCCGGAACGCAATGGCATCCGGCACGGTGAGCCAAGCCGCCGGATCACGCGTACCTTGCATCTCGATTGCGTCGATAAAGGGCGTATTGCCGAATGGCGCCGGGTTGGCGCGGTCCTCGGTCCAGCCGTGGCTGATGACCAGCGGGTTGATCATCGGTTGCAATTCATTGCGCACATGCAGAAAAGCCGCGCCTTTGGGGGCCATCAGCCATTTATGGCAGTTGCCTGCATAGAAATCTGCCCCCAGCGCATCGAGGTCGAGTGGGATATGCCCCGGTGTATGCGCGCCGTCGATCACCGACCAGATCCCGCGCGCACGCGCCACTGCGATCACCCCGGCGATTGGGAAAACCAGCGCTGTGGCCGATGTGATATGGCTGAGAAACAAGACGCGGGTGCGGTCGGTCATGCCCGCCATGATGGTGTCGGTAAATTGCGCGGCCGAGGTCAGCGGCAGCGGGATAGTGACCGGCATAATCCGCGCTCCGCTGCGCCGCGCCACGTAGGCCCAGGTCTTTTCCAGCGCGGCATATTCGTGATCCGTGGTCAGGATTTCGTCGCCTGGTTTCAGGTCGAGCGATTGCGCCACGATATTCAGCCCGACGGTCGCATTCATCACGCCGACCAGATCGTCGGGGCTGGCCCCGATTTCACCTGCCAGAGCCACCCGCGCCTCGCGCATCCAGCCTGACAGTCCGCGTGCCGGGTCCAGAAAGGCCACAGGCTGACGCTCTAGCTGCAGTTGCCATGCCTGATAGGCCGCAAAGACCGGGCGCGGGCAGGCCCCGAAGGATCCATGGTTGAGAAAGGTCACAGCAGGGTCGAGCAGGAATTGCGCGGCGAGATTATCGGTCACGTCAGCGGCCTTTCAGCGTGGGGTCGAGTGCGTCGCGCAGACCGTCACCGAAGAGCGTGGTCGCGAGCACGGTGATGGCGAGGGCGGCGGTGGGAAACACCGCCATATGCCAGTAGAAATACATGAAACTCATGCCGGTATTGATCATCTGACCCCAGCTTGGCGTCGGTGGCGGCACACCAATGCCCAGAAACGAGAGCGACGCTTCGAGCATCATGGCCAGCGGGATGGCAAGCACAAAGCCGACGATGATCGGCGAGATCGAATTGGGGATCAGGTGTCGCCGGATGACATAACCGGGGCTGGCCCCCAGCGCCTGCGCTGCGCGTACAAACTCTTTCTCCTTGAACGCCTTGACCTGTGCCCGCACCAGCAGACAGACCTGAACCCAGCCAAACAGGGCCGCGATCAGCACGATGGTAAGGAAGCCGCCTTGGGTCAGCGCCCCCAGCAGCATCGCGGCGAGCAGGGGTGGGACGACCGAGAAAATCTCGATCACACGCATGATCATCCAGTCCGTACGCCCCTCGTAATAACCCGCTAGCGCCCCCAGCGGCAAACCGATCAGGACCGAAAAAATCGCTGCGGCAAAGCCGATGGTCAGCGATACCCGCGCGCCATAGACGATACGGGTAAAGAAATCCCGGCCCAGATCATCGACTCCAAACCAATAGGTCGCCGAGGGCGGTGCCAGATTATCGGCGAGAAAGGTCTGCGCATTGGGCGGCGCCTTGGTAATCAGCGGCGCGATGATGGCCATGATCATGATGATGGCGAGCACGGCTCCCGCCACCACCGCCGCCTTGTTGGCGGTAAAGCGGCGCCAGGCAAACCAGAGCGGACTGCGCTGTCGGTAGACTGGTGCCGTTGTCATTTCCTGCGCCCTCCGAACCTGATACGGGGATTGAGCCAGGCGTAGAGGATGTCAGAGATCAGATAGGCCAGACAGAACATCACCGTCAGCATCAGCATCAGCGCCATTTCGAGCGGATAGTCCCGCGTCCGGATAGACGAGACGAAATAAGCCCCGAGCCCCGGCACTCGGAACATCGCCTCGACAAAGATCGAACCGGTCGCCGTGCCGATGAACATCGGAAGGAACACGGTCACCATCGGGATCGCGGAATTGCGCAGCACATGCTGAAAGATGATCTTGCGTTCGGACAGCCCCTTGGCGCGCAGCACGGTGACAAATGGTTTGTTCAGCGTGTCGAGCATCGCCGAACGGGTGTAGCGGGCATAGGTTGCCATCGGGATCGTCGCATAGGCCACGATCGGCAGCACCCATTTCTGCGGCTCGCTCCAACCAGAGGCATAGGACCAGTCGAGCCAGACCGCAAAGACAAGGATCAGGATCATCGAGGTGACAAAGACCGGAATCGTCAGGCCCAACGTCGCCACCGCCGAGGCCAGATAGTCGACCCATGTATTGCGCCGCAGAGCGGCGGCCATGCCGAGCAGGATACCAAGCGGCGTACCAATCAGCACACCCAGACCACCCAGCACCAGACTGGGCACCCAGGCGCGACCGATCAGTTCGAGGACGGTTTCGCCCGGGCTTTGGAACGGCACGCCAAAGTCGAGCTGCAGCACGCCCCACATATATTTGAAATACTGCACATACATCGGCTGATCGAGCCCGTATTGCGCCATGATCCTGTCGCGCACGGCCGGCGGCATCGGCATGTCGCCCGCGTCAAACGGGCCGCCTTCGATGGAATGCATCATCACAAAGATGATGACCGACACGATAAAGAAGGTGACAGTGATCGAGGCCAGTCGGCGCAGGATAAAGCCTGTCATGCGGCGGCCCTCATGCGACCAGCGCCTCGACCAGATGGTCGGGGGCAACGGTGACAAGCTGTGCCATGGCAGAGGGCGTGACCGGAACATGCAGATCAGCGTGGCGCAGGCGGGGAGTCGCTGCCTCCAGCTCTTCACGGCTTGCGAATTGGCGCAGCCTGCGGTCGCGCGGGTTGAGCACCGGGATCGCGTCCAGCAGCGACCGGGTATAAGGGTGGCGCGGATCGGTAAAGATCGCTTCGGTGGGCGCCTGTTCGACGATCCGGCCATTGAACATCACCGCGACCGTATCAGTGAGCGAGCGCACGACCGACAGGTCATGACTGATGAACAGGATCGAAAGCCCCATCTCGGCCTGCAAATCCTGCAACAGGTTGATGATCTGCGCCTTGACCGACACGTCGAGCGCCGAAGTGGGCTCGTCCGCGACAAGCACATCAGGCCGCAGGATCAGCGCGCGCGCAATCGCCACGCGCTGGCGCTGTCCGCCGGACAGTTCATGCGGATAGCGCCCGCCATAGCTGCGATGCAGCCCGACCCGTCCGAGCCAGTGCAGTGCCTGTTCGGTCTGTTCGCGGGCGGTGCCAATCTGGTGGATATGCAGCGGCTCTGCCACGATCTGCGCCAGCGTGAACATCGGGTCGAGCGCGGAATAGCTGTCCTGAAACACCACCTGCATCTTGCGCCGGAACGGTTTCAGCGCGGCATGATCGAGCCTGGTGATATCGGTCCCGTCCACGATGACCTGGCCGCTGTCGGGTTCGGTAAGCCGGAGTGCCAGCATCCCGGTCGTGGTCTTGCCTGACCCGCTCTCTCCCACCAGTCCGAGGATCTGGTTGCGCGGCAGGATCAGATTGACATTGCGTACCGCCGGATGGGCCACATGACGCGCGCGCCAGCCGGTGCCGCTGCGCAGCATAAAGCTCTTGTTCAAACTGCGCAGTTCGAGGGCCGGCGCCGCAGTCATTGCAGCCTCCAGCAAGCAGCGTCGCGGGCCGGACCAACGGGCAGGAATGCGGGTGCTTCGGTAGCGCATCTTGCATCCGCTTCGGCGCAGCGTGGGTGAAAGGGGCAGCCTGCCGGCGGCGCGGCGGGGTTGGGCGAGGCACCCGGAATCTCGATCAAGCGTTGCCGTCCGCCGGTTTGCCCCGGCATCGCACCGAGCAGCGCCTTGGTGTAAGGATGCAGCGGCGCGTCAAAGATATCGGCCACCGGCGCCTGTTCCATGACCCTGCCACCATACATGACGACCACGCGGTCAACGGTTTCGGCAATGACGCCCAGATCATGCGTCACCATGATCAAACCCATGCCCAACTCGGCCTGCAAGCCTTTGATCAGTTGCAGAATCTGCGCCTGTATCGTCACATCCAGCGCGGTTGTCGGCTCGTCAGCGAACAATATCTGTGGACGGCAAGACAGCGCCATGGCAATCATCGCGCGCTGCAGCATGCCGCCGGATAACTGGTGCGGATAGGAATCGAGGATGGCTGCCGGGTTCTTGATCTCGACCCGTTTCAGCATGGCCTCAGCCTCGGCGCGGGCAGCAGATTTGGAAAGGTCGTGGTGGGCGAGGATCGTCTCGGCGATCTGCTGGCCGATGGTAAAGACCGGGTCAAAGGCGGTCATCGGGTCCTGAAACACCATCGCCGCCACCCGGCCCCGCAGATCGGCAAGCTTGTTTTTATCGGCGCGCAAGACATCGATGCCAGCCAGCTGCATCTTGTCGGCGGTAATGCGGGCGGGTGGTTCGCGCAGCAGGCGCAGGATAGCCATGCAAGTCACCGATTTGCCCGAGCCGCTTTCGCCGACAATCCCCAGACTCTCGCCCGCATCGACCGAAAGGGACATGCCGCGCACGGCTTGTACCACGCCATCAGCCTGCGGAAAGCTGACGACAAGGTTGTCGATCTCGACCAGCCTCACTTGCGCGTATCCATTACTGACATTGGGATTGTGGTGGTCCTTTCCGGCGCAGCGGCCGGAAAGGACCTGTGTGACACTTATTCCTTGGTCACGTTTGCATAGAAGTAAGGCACCAACCGGCTGAGCGGCGACATGCCCTGCGAGTTTGGCGCAACCCCCGCCCCGGCAAGCGCGTCGCTCACCACAGAGACGGTGATCGGATGCACCAGTGGCACGATCGACGCATTGTCGATCATCACCTGTTCGGCCTGCGCGTATAGGGCAAGCCGCTCCTCCCAGACCGGATTGGCATCGGCGGCGGCGACAAGCGCATCATATTCCGGAATGCGGTGGTCATGACGGCCGCCGTTGTAGAAGATGCCGTAAAAGTTGGACGGGTCGAGGTAGTCATACTCGTAAGGTGCAAGGAACAGGTTGTTTTCCTTGTTCAGCAGCGCCTGCATCCAGTCCTGGATCGGCATCACCTTGATATTCATGGTGATCCCCAAATGCTCCGCGAACTCTGCTTGCAGGTATTGCAGCATCGGTGCAGTGATGGCCCCGTTGTAGCCGCCCTGATCGCGATACCATATTTCGACCTCGGGGAATCCTTCGCCTCCGGGATATCCAGCGGCAGCCATGTATTCCTGCGCCTTGGCCGGATCAAACACGGCCTGCGCCGCGATGGATGGGTTATAGCCCGGATAGGAAGGGGGCAGGATCGACCCGGCAGGGACCGCGAGGTTGCGCAACACTGTCGAGGTCATTTCTTCGCGGTCAATGGCATAGTAGAGCGCGCGGCGCACATCGGGATTATCGAAAGGTGCGGAGGTCATGTCGAACGCGATGTAGCTGGTCGCAAAAATCGCGTTCTGACGCAGTTGATCGGGAAAGCGTTCCTGCACAAAAGGGATCTGCCCGGCATTGAGCACGGTAAAGTCCACCTCGCCCGCCATGAAGGCCGGAAGGCCCACTTCCGGCGCGCCGAGCGAGGGATCGATCTCGATCCGCTCGACCGTGCCTGCCCATGGCCCGTTGTAAAGCGGGTTGCGGACCATCACCATGGCGTTGTTGGATTTTTCCCAGCTTTCGACCATGTAGGCGCCGGAGGAAACCAAGGTGTCCACATTGGCGGCATAGTCATCGCCATGTTCGTCCCAGACATGCTTGGGCACCGGATACCAGAGGCTGACCACCGACGGCAGATAAGGCTTGGGCGTGGCTGTCGTGACCTGAATCGTGCGCTCATCGACGGCTACCAGACCGAGGGTGGACACGTCCGCGCCATTCTCGGTCACGTCTTTCCAGCCCGCAATGCCGCCGGCGAAATCCCAATACCAGGCAAAATCATAGCCGGTTGTCGCGGCCCGCTGCAACGCAAAGACATAATCCTCGGCGGTCAGCGGATGACCATCGGAAAAGACCAGCCCTTCGCGCAGGGTAAAGGTCCAGGTCAGGCCATCTTCGGACTGTTCCCAGCTTTCTGCAGCCACGCCGGTCAGGACATATTCATTGTCGAAACTGGTCAGCGGCAGTTGGATCATCTCGGGGAACCCGGCGCGCGCATAGACCGTGCGCATGTAATCCAGATAGGTTCCGCTCGTGCTTTCGCCCGGCGCGGAGACGGTTTGGGCCGTGGCCGGGATGGCCAGTGCCACCGCCACCGCGGCGGCTCCCGCCAGTTTGAATAGTGCGTTCATCCATTCCCTCCTTGCTCGGGTCTTGTGTTCAGTGCAGCGATGCCACGGCAATAACGGGGACAGTCCCCGGCAATGGCAAAAGGAACAAACAACGCGCCCTCAGGCTCAGCGTCGCTGCCCAATGTCAAATGTCTGACAAATCATTTTGTACTTGGCAAGGGTTTTGGCAGGTAAAATCGCGGCCTAACGCATCGCCCAGAGCGCGCCACGCTCAAAGATCGTGGCCATTTGCGGCACGGCGAATTCTTCGGCCACATGACCCAGCGCGGAATAGAACACCCGGCCCGCGCCATAGCGCCGTTTCCAGACCACCGGCATCACAGCACCCGCCACATCGGCCAGATGTTCGCCAGTGAATGTCGTTGTTGCCAGTACCTCGTTCGTGGGATCGACATGCATGTAATACTGTTCGGAACAATAAGGAAAATCCCCGATCCCGGCGACAATCGGATCATCCGAGTTGATGTTGACGCGGTAGTCGATGATATTGCCCGGATGCGAGACCCACTGACCGCCGGTCATGAACTGGTATTCCGTTTCATTGCGAAACGCGTCGCACATCATGCCATGCGCCCCGGCGAGGCCAGTCCCCGCGCGCACCGCGGCTGTCAGCCCGGCCAGCTCCGGCTTTTCAATCGTGCTCATCGTGATCATTGGCACGATCAGGTCGTAGCGTCCCAGATCGGGATCGGCGAGCGCGGCTGTTCCAGTGACAACGTCCACTGCGACTTTGTTGCGTTCGAGAATCACAGCCACGGCGGCGGCGCTGCGGTCAGGTGTGTGGCCATCCCAGCCACCCCAAAAGATCAGTGCAGATTTCGTCATGTCAGTTATCCAATATTCCAAAGGGCAGATCAGCCTGCATCATCGCAGGCCGGGCGCAGCCATGTTCCAGCACAGCCCGTTGTCCGGTTTCGGCCGAGACCATGATCGCCTCCATGACTTCGAGCACATGCAGCGACAGGTCGAGCGAGGCGCGGTGCGGCCGGTCCGACAGGATTGCCTGCGCCATGTCTGCCAGACCGAGAATGCGGTAGTTGCCGTCGCCGTAGCCATGGCTCTGCGGCACGTCCTGCCAGTCGCCCTTGCCTTGCGACACTTTGATCGCACCCTGAAACTGGTTCGGGTCCGAGACGATCATCGACCCGGTCGTGCCATAAAGCTCGATATGGTTGGTCCCGTGTTTCCAGACATCAAAGCTGGTCGTGATGCTGATCTGCGCCCCATTGGCGAAATCGAGCAGGCCAGAGATATGAGTGGGCACGGCGACTTTGATCACTTCGTCCTGCCGTGGGCCGGAGCCGATGGTGCGGCTGGGGTAGGATGCCTTGGCAGCGCCGGTCACCCGCGCCACAGGGCCGAGCAGATTGATCAGGCAGGTCAGGTAATAGGGGCCCATGTCGAGCATCGGGCCGCCACCGGTCTGATAGTAGAAATCGGGGTTCGGATGCCATAATTCATGCCCTGGACACATCATCGTGGCGCTACCAGCGACCACATCACCGATCACGCCGGTATCAATCGCCGCGCGGGCGGTCTGATGCGATCCGCCCAGAAACGTATCGGGCGCACAACCGACCCGCAGACCGGAGGCGTGGGCGGCGTTCACCAGTTTGCGCGCCTCGGCCATTTCCACAGCGAGCGGTTTTTCAGAATAGACGTGTCTGCCCGCCGCAAGCGCTTGCAACCCGACGCTGACATGATGCTGCGGCGTGGTCAGATTGAGCACGATGTCGATGCGCGGATCGGCGAGCAGCGCCGCGACTGTCAGCGCCTCAATGCCATAGATGGCCGCTTTCGCCTCGGCTGCGGCCATGTTCACATCGGCGCAGGCGACGATCCTCAGCACCGGAAACTGTGGGGCCGCCTTGAGATAGGCGTCCGAGATATTGCCGGTGCCGATAATCCCGACACCAAGTTGAGTAGTCATACGCCATAAACCCGTTTCGCATTGAGAAAGCTGATCGCAGCGACTTCGTCTGCCGAAAGATCAGCGAGAATGGCGTCCGTTACATCGAGCCAGCCGGGCAGATCGCCGCTCAGGTTGACCACCGGCCAATCGCTGCCCCAGACCATGCGGGCGGGGCCGAAGGTCGCGAGGACGTGATCGACATAGGGCCTGATTGTAGCCAGCGACGCCGTCCCCGGCGCGCAATAGGCCATGATGCCCGAGAGTTTGCAGGTCACTTCGGGAAGTTGCGCCAGCGCGGTGATCCCGGCTTTCCAAGGCTCCAGCGCGCCGCCCGCGATATCGGGCACGCCGCAGTGATCCAGCACATAGCGCTGATCCGGGCAGGCGCGCACCAGATCGGCAGCCAGACCAAGTTGATCGGCGCGAACGACGATGTCATAGACCCTGCCCTTGGCCCCGATCGCCTTGATATTGCGCCGGAACACCTTGCTTTGCGAAACGGCATCGTCGACCACATGCAAAAGCCTGCGGTAGCCGACGACGCCCAACCCCTCGCATTCGTCGATCCAGTCGGAAAATCCCGCATCCGCATCCGGGCGGCAGGCGGCGATCTGGCCCAGCAGGCGTGAGCCGGGTTGCATCAGGGTGTGGATATAGCGCGCCTCAGTCTGATAATCGGCATCATCGGCCCCGGCTTCCATGAAGATCGCACCGCTGACCCGGTCGCCGGTCAGCGCCTGCACATCCTCAAGCGTGAAATTTCTGCTCGCCAAAGCCGGGATGCCGTCGGTCCAGCCATAGCCCATGCGGTCGCGGTAGATCAGGTGCAGATGCGTATCAATCAGTGCCATGCCGGGCCTCCCCTTCCCTGTGACAACAGGGGGCCGCGCGGATCATGCGCCGCCCCCCTAAGCAATTTTCAGTCGGCGATGACGTCCTGCCGCTGCTGTCCGAGCCCATCTATACCGAGTTCGACCACGTCACCGGCCTTAAGGTAATGCGGCGGTTTCTGCCCCAGACCCACGCCCGGCGGCGTACCGGTCGAGATGACATCGCCGGGATGCAGGGTCATGAACTGGCTCAGGTAACTGACCAGATGGCGCACGCCGTAAACCATCGTCCGGGTCGAGCCATTCTGATATTTGTGACCATTGACGGTCAGCCACATCGCCACGTCCTGCGGATCGGCGACCTCGTCGCGCGTCACCAGCCAAGGGCCGATCTGCCCGAAATTGTCGCAGCTTTTGCCTTTGGTCCACTGCCCGGCGCGCTCGGTCTGAAACGCCCGCTCAGAGACGTCATTCGTGACCGCATAGCCAGCAACATGATCCATCGCTTCGGCTTCGCTTACATACTTTGCCTTGGCGCCGATGATCACCGCCAGTTCAACTTCCCAGTCAGTCTTGACCGATCCGCGCGGGATGATGATCGGGTCGTTGGCGCCGCACATGGCCGATGTCGCCTTCATGAAGATCACCGGCTCTGGCGGTACGGCCATGCCGGACTCTGCCGCGTGATCGGCGTAGTTCAGCCCGATGCAGATGAATTTGCCGGTGCCCGCGACGCAGGCGCCCAGTCGGGTGGCCGGATCAACCACAGGCAGACTTGCGGGATCGACCGCGCGCAACGCGGCCAGACCGGCATCGGAGAGCACGTCACCGGCAATATCGGGCACAACGCCGCTCAGATCGCGGATCACACCATCCGCATCCAGCATTCCCGGCTTTTCGGCGCCGCGCGCCCCATGTCGCAGTAGTTTCATCGTTCGTTCCTTCTCAGATATTCGCCCAGCCGCCATCGATCACATGGGCCACGCCCGTGGTATAGGCCGACTCGTCAGATGCAAGATAGGTCACAAGTGCCGCGATCTCTTCGGGTTTGCCAATACGCCCGATTGGCTGGCGCGCAGCAAATGCGGTCTTTGCCGCTTCGTAGTCACCGGTGGCGCGCAGGCGGTCATCCAGCGATGGACTTTCGACTGTGCCGGGACAGATTGCGTTGCAGCGGATGCCTTTGGTCACGAAATCCGCAGCGATGGATTTGCTCAGCCCGATGACGCCGGCCTTGCTCGCGCCATAGACGAACCGTCCCGGTGCTGCGATGACCGATGAGGCAACCGAGGCCATGTTGATGATGCTGCCACCGCCGTTGCCGATCATGCCCGGCAGAAAAGCGCGGCACATCCGGTACATGGCCGTCATGTTCAGATTGACCGAAAACGCCCATTGATCCTCGTCACAATCAAGGATCGTGCCAGAGGCGACAAAACCGGCACAGTTGAAGAGCACATTGGGCGCAGACACATGCGCCACGGCTGCGGCGATGCTGGTTGGGTCAAGCACATCGAGATGCAGGGTTTCGATACCATATGCGGCGCCATCAGCGGCCAACACGGCCAGTGTGGTCGCATTCACATCCGTGGCCACGACCCGCGCACCTTCGCGTGCCATCATCAGGGCACTGGCCCGTCCGATCCCCTGCCCTGCCGCTGTCACCAACGCCGTCTTGCCGCTCAATCGTCCCATTCATGTCTCCACCAGCGGTGCATATGCCCGCCATTTCATTTGACTCTTGCCGCCTTCGTCACACCGGCAAGCATGCCGGGCCGATTGGTTCAAAACTCTTGTAGGTCAGGATGAATTCCTGATGGCCCAGCTTTTCCGACTGGCTTTGTTCACCCGAGCCCAGTGCGATCACCTTGTCATAAATCGCCTGCCCGACCGCTTCCAGTGTAGTTGCCCCGTTCAGCACAGCGCCTGCGTTGATATCCATATCTTCGGTCAGGCGGTCATACATATGCGGATTGGCTGCGATCTTGATCACGGGCGCAAGGGCGGACCCCACGACGGACCCGCGCCCGGTGACAAAGAGCGTCATATGTGCGCCCGAAGCCATCATCTCCACGATCTCCGCATTGTCGCTGATATTGGGAAAGCCGAAGCGGACCTCGCCATCGGGCACCACATCCATCAGGTAAAGCCCGCCACGCGGCGGGATATCGCCGGGTTTGATCAGGCCGGAAATCGGGCTTTGCCCGGATTTCATATAGGCGCCGAGCGATTTTTCCTCAATCGTGGTCAACCCGCCATCGGCATTGCCGGCAGCGAAGGACCCATAGCCGAGGGTTGCATAGTAGCGCGCGGCCTTGGCCACTGAATCGCGCAATTCCTGACCAAGGGCGGGGGTCACGGCACGGGCGGCCATGATCTCTTCACAACCGATCAACTCGCCGGTTTCCTCGAATATGCAGGCGGCCCCGGCGGCGACGAGTTTGTCAAAGGCGATGCCCGCAGCAGGGTTGCCGGTGATGCCGGAGGTGCCGTCAGAGCCGCCACAGACGGTGCCCACGATCAGTTCGCTCACTGCCATCGGCACGGTCGGCTGCATGGCAAGTGCCGCGATCTGCGCGCTTACCCATTCCTTGCCTGCCGCGATGCTCGATCTTGTGCCGCCGGTGTTCTGGATCGTCACGGTGTGCACCGGACGGCCCGACGCAGCGATGACCTGCTCCAGCCCGAAACGGTCGAAACTTTCGCAACCCAGACTGACCAACAGCACCGCGCCGACATTGGGATGGGTGCAAAGACGCTCCATCATCTTTTGCGCATAAGGGTTGGGAAAACACCCCGGAAAACCGATCACATGCGCCTGATCCGGATCGACCCCGGCGATCTGGCGGGCGACGTGATGCGCGCATTCCACCAGATAGGCCACGGCCACGACGTTGCGGATGCCCTTGCGCCCGTCGGTGCGCTCCCAGCCGCGCATCATGATGCGGCCCCTGCCGGGGCGCCGCCGCGCAGATGCGTTGCGGTATAATCGCTTTTCAGATTATGCAGATGCACATGATCGCCCAAGGCAACAGCCTGTGTCACCGACCCGATCGGTGCGCCGTATTTGATCACCTTGTCCCCCTTTGCCAGTGCTTTCCGCGCGATCTTTTGCCCCAGCCCGAGGGCGAGCGGCAGGCGGATGCGCTGACCCTCCACCATGATGTCCTCGCCCTCGTCGATCTGCCCGCGCAGGACAAAGACGGAGTCGCCGGGTGAGAGCAGCAAGAGCCTTGGATCGGTGTCAGAGAATGGCAATGGTCGTCTCCTCGATCATGTTCCAGTCCAGCGCGATACCGAGGCCCGGCGCGTCGGGCAGCGTGGCGATCCCGCCTGCGACCGGCAGCGGATCCCTGAGGCCGAAGGCAAAGCGTTCCATCGGCCATAGCACCTCGAACATGCCGGTATTCCTGAGGCTGGCCGCGACGTGCAGGTTCATCAATTCCAGCGGGTGAAAGATCGTGCTGTGCATCTCGCAATTCATATGAAACGCCTCGGCCAGATGCGCGGTCTTGAGCACGCCGGTCACGCCGCCGGACCATGACACATCGGCGCGCAGGGCATCGACGGTGCGCTCTGCGGCATAGCTGGCCAGCGAATAAGGATGGCGCGCCAGAACCTCGCCGCCGACGATCGGAATATCGAGCGTGCGGGTCAGTTCGCGCAGCGCTGCGGGGGCCTCGTCAGGCAGCGGTTCTTCGAGCCAGATATACCCAAGCCGCTCCAACTCGCGACCCAGCCGCAAGGCCTGCGCGAAGGTATAGGGTTGCACCGGGTCGGACATCAGCGGGAAATCCGGCCCCACCGCAGCGCGCACGGCGCGGTGAATCTCGATATCCTGATCCAGATCCTGTCCCGGCGGGTGGATCTTGTAGCCCTTCATGCCCGCCGCCTGCACCGCTTGGGCCTCAGCCGCATAGGCCGCTGCGTCAGGCAGGACCAGGGAAGAGGCATAGACGGGCATATGCTGCCGTCCGCCACCCAGAAACCGCCAGAGCGGCATATCGGCGGTCTGTGCCGCGATGAGCCAGAGACAGCAATCGAGCGGGCCGTAGCTGTAGATCGGCAGATGATGCCACCAGCGGTCCGCCCGGCGCCAGTCATGCCAGGCGGCCTCGCGTGCCAGCGCATCGCGCCCGGTGATGAAAGGGCGCAGCGAGGCGGCGGCCAGATGCCCGGCCCCCAGCGCCGATTTGCCCGCAAAGCCGAACATCGACGCCGAATGCCCCGCATCCGTGTGCAACGTCAGGACCAGAAACTCCAGCCCGTCCTGCACGCCGTCCGTCAGGCCAATCGGCCCGCTCTGATGGCGACAGGCGCGGATATCGAGGCCTGTGACCTTCATTCAGAACTTGCCATGCGTCAGATAGGCCGCCTGCGGGTCCATCCCGTCGAGGATGGCGCGCCGCACCAGACTTTCAGTGCCCATAGCCGCCACGGATTTGGCAATCACCTCGTCCAGCAATTCGAGCGGGATCACGACCATGCCATCGCGGTCGCCATGCAGCCAGTCGCCCGGACGCACCTGCACATCGTCGATCATGATCGGCAGATCGGTGCCGGTCGGTCGCCAGAACCCCACCACATCGCGCGGCGTGTGAAAGGTCCGCCAGCAGGGAAAACCGAGCCGCAGGATGAAATTCGCGTCACGCAGGCCACCGTCCATGACAGCGCCGAGCACGCCTTTGCGGTGCAGTGTCTCGGCCGACAATTCGCCCATCTGCGCCACCACCTGATTATGCGGCTGGCTGATCCAGACATGCCCTGCGGGTGCCTTGGACAGCAGCCCGGTCCAGTCGAGCAGGGTCTGATGCGCATCCGCACTCTCGTCGATCCGGCCTTCGATGGTAAAGGCGGGGCCGGTCAGGACAAGTTCGGGCTGCAAGGGCGTGATGCGCGGCGGCAGGGTGAAATTGCGCCGCCCCAACGCGCGCAGCACATCATGGATGACCGAGGTATAGACCCCCTGCAACGTGGTGATCCGTGGGTCAGTCATGGTGAAAGACTTCGCGCATGTCCGCCCACCATTCGCCCTCCTTGCGCTTCTCCAGCGGGGCCTGACAGGGCATGCAGACATCCCACCATTTCTGCGTCACCGGATCGGCGGCCATTCTGGCCTGATCGGCCGCGAAATCGGTGCCGTGATATTCGAAATAGGCGAAGAGCAGGTTTTCGGGTTCTTTCAGAAAGATCGAGTAGTTGCGGATCCCGCAGGCGGTGATCATCTTGAGCACGTCGGGCCAGACGGCGGCGTGCAACTCGATATACTTCGCCTTTTGCGCCTCATTCAGACCGATGACGCTGCCATAACGCTGCATTTCAGTTCCCTCCGATTATGGCGTGGCTGCCTGCCACGGTTTGTGCGGTGATCGCGGTCCAGTCCCAGTCGATGCCCAGACCGGCACCCATCGGCGGATGCGCCTGACCCTGCCGCAGGTCGAGCCGGGATGTGGTGATCGCGTCGAGTTGCGGGATATATTCCAGCATCCAGCTATTGGGCACCGCGCAGATCAGGCTGACATGCAGTTCCATCAGGAAATGCGGGCAAACGCTGATGTTATGCGCCTCGGCCAGATGTGCGACCTTGAGCCATGGGGTGATGCCTCCGATCCGGGCGGCGTCGACCTGGCAGATGCTTGCGGCATTCTGCACAAAGTAATCCTTGAACTGGCTGACGGAATACATGCTTTCGCCCACCGCAATCGGCACGCGGGAGTGGCGCGCCAGAGTGGCGTGGCTGCCCACGTCATCGGCGGGCAAGGGCTCCTCGAACCAGCCGATACCGTGATGCGCCAACATGTCGGCGCGCATCATCGCCTGATGCAGGGAAAAGCCCTGATTGGCATCGGTGAAGATGTGGAAATCGTCGCCCACGGCGTCCCGAACAGCACCCAGACGTTTGTCATCCTGTGCCAGATGCGGTTTGCCGATCTTGACCTTGGCGCCGGAAAATCCCTGCGCCTGTACCGCCAGCGCATCATCGACCAGTGCCTGCGGCTCGATATGCAGCCAGCCACCTTCGGTCGAATAGACCGGAACCGAAAGCTTTGCCCCGCCCGCCAGCCGCCAGAGCGGCAGGCCCGAGCGACGGCAGCGCAGATCCCAGAGTGCGGTATCAATCGCGGCCAGTGCCAGCGAAGTGACGGCCCCCACCGCCGTGGCATGGGTGACGAAAAGCAGGTCGCGCCAGATCCGCTCGATCTCTTCTGCCTCGCGCCCGATCAGGCGCGGGGCCAGCGTTTCGCGGATCAGCGACATCACGGCTGGGCCGCCGGTGCCGATGGTGTAGCTATAGCCGGTGCCCTGCGCCCCATCCGCATCGGTGATGGTGACGATGGGCGTCTCCTGACTGACGAATGACTGGATCGCATCGGTGCGCCGCACCTTTGGCACCAGATCGACCATGCGGATTTCGACGCGGGTGATGAGCGCCATCAGAACACTTCCAGCGAGCGGGTGTTTGTGGCGTCAAAGAGATGCGCGCGTTCGAGGGCGAGCCGGAAGGACAGCACCTCGCCCGGTTGCACGATGCGGGGGCCGTAGAGTTTTGCCTGAATCTCCTGGCCCGCCACACTGGTATAAATCAGGCTCTCCATGCCCAGCGGTTCGGCCAGCGTGACGGTCAGATCAAGATCGGTGCCTTCGGCCGTTTCACCCAGACCATGCCCGACGGGACAGATATCGTCGGGGCGGATGCCAAGCAGCACCGATTGCCCCTCATGTACGGCACGGGTCAGCCGATGCGGGACCGGCACGCTGGTGCCATCGGCCAGACGCACCTGACCGCCCGCAATCACGCCGGGCAGCATGTTCATCGGCGGACTGCCGATAAAGCTTGCTACAAAGGTGTTCACCGGATGGTTGAACACATCCATGGGCGTCCCGACCTGTTCGATATATCCATCGCGCATGACCACGATCCGGTCGGCCAGTGTCATCGCCTCGACCTGATCATGGGTAACATAGACGACGGTGGTTTTGACCTTTTGATGCAGCTTCTTGATCTCGGCCCGCATCTGGCCGCGCAATTTGGCGTCGAGGTTCGAGAGCGGCTCGTCAAACAGGAACGCGTCGGGATGGCGCACGATGGCGCGGCCCATCGCGACGCGCTGACGCTGTCCGCCCGAAAGCTCGGCCGGGGTGCGGTCGAGAAGTTCCGAGAGGCCGAGGATTGTCGCTGCCTCGTTCACCCGTTCGGTGATCACAGCGGGCGATTGCCCCGCGATCTTGAGCCCGAAACCCAGATTGTCGCGCACGTTCATATGCGGGTAGAGCGCGTAATTCTGGAACACCATCGAGATGTTGCGCTTGCGCGGGGGCAGGTCGTTGACCAGCCTGTCGCCGATATGCACCTCGCCGCCGGTGATATCCTCAAGCCCCGCGATCATACGCAGGGTCGTGGATTTGCCGCAGCCGGACGGGCCGACCAGCACCACGAATTCCTCATGTGCAATCTCGAGGTCGATGCCATGCACGACACGGACCGAACCGTAATGTTTTTCGACGCCGCGGAGGGATATGCCTGCCATGTCAGCCTTTCACGCCGCCGAAGGTCAGCCCGGCAATCAGATGTTTTTGAACGAGGAATGTCATGATGAGTGCCGGCACGATGATGATCACCGCCATTGCGCACATGCCGGCCCAGTCGATGGTGAACTGCGCGGTAAAGTCCATCAGACCTACCGGCAGGGTTTTTGAATCGGTCGAGCGGGTCACCTGGCTGGCCAGTGCGTATTCGTTCCATGAGGTGAGGAAGGCAAACACCCCTGCCGCCGCGATACCGGAGCGGGCCAGTGGAAACTCGATCTTCCAGAACGCCTGCCAGCGGGTGCAGCCATCGACCTGCGCCGCCTCCGACAGGCTCATCGGGATTTGCCGGAAAAAGCCGTCGATCAGCCAGATGGTAAAGGGCACGTTGAGCGACACATAGACGATGATCAGGCCCATCTGGGTGTCGATCAGGCCCAGACGGCTCCACATCATGAACACCGGCAGCGACAGCGCGATGCCGGGCACCGCCCGGAACAGCATGAGGCCGAGAAAGATACCGCCCTTGAACCGGAAACGGTAGCGCGCAAAGGCATAGCCGCCCGCCATGCCGATGATGAGTGCTATCACGGTCGAGGTCAGCGCGATCACCATGGAATTCATGAAATAGGAGGTGACGGGGATGCCGACCTGTTCAGCACCAAAACCGAAAATCTTGGCAAAATTGCCCAGTGTGATCTCGGTCGGAACCCAGATCGGTGGTTTGGCCAGAATCTCGCGGTTGGGCCGGAAGGCCGACAGGACCACCCAGAGGCCGGGCACGCACATGATGACCATCAGCAAGAAAGTCGTGAACCAGAGGGCGGCGGATTGCGCCCGTTTCTTGAGCGGGCGCGTGGGTGCAGTCATCGGCCGGGACATCGCGACGGTCATTGGACGCCCCCCATATAGCGGCGCGCGGCCATGAGTTTGTTATAGAAATACCAGGTGAACAGGATCGACAGGATGGTCGAGACATAGGCCATCGCATTGGCCTGCCCCATCCGCGCATCCGAATATCCGGTGCGGGCAATCATCGTCCACAAAAGCTCGGTGCGCCCGGCAGGGCCGCCGCCGGTCATCACATGCACGATGTCATAGGCGCGTGCCACATCGAGGCTGCGGATGGTCATGGCGATGAAGGCAAAGGGCATGATGAAGGGTAGCGTGATATGCCGGAACACCTGCCAAGAGTTGCAGCCGTCCACCTTTGCCGCCTCCAGCGGGTCGCGGGGCATGGCGAAAAGACCGGCGAGCAACAGGATCGCGAAGACCGATGTGCTCATCCAGACTTCGGCAAAGATGATCGAGAACATCGCCAGTTTCGCATCCACCAGCCAGGGGATCGCGCGATCGGTCAGCCCGAGGCTTTGCAACGCGTTGTTCAGGATACCGATATTGTCGTTGAAGATGAACTTGAACATGAAGCCCACGAGGATGGGCGAAAACATCATCGGAAACATCATGATGGTGCGCAGGGTGCGCTGGCCCCAGGTGATCCTGGCGATCAGGAGCGCGATGCCAAGCCCGAGAATGAATTCCAGATTGAGCGCGATGGTGAGAAACAGGATCGTGCGGCCAAAGGCCACCCAGAAATCCCAGTCCGTGAAGAGCCGGGTATAGTTGCGGAACCAGACGAAATCCCACAGGGTTTCGGGGCGCACCAGCCGATAGGCGGTCAGGCTGGTATAAAGCGAAAAGATCAGCGGCAGCGCCACCACGAACAGCATCGTGACGATCGCGGGCATCAGCAACAGGACCGGGGTCCAGTTGCCGCGCTTGGTGGTCAGGATGCGGGGCATGGGCGCTTTCTGTGAGTGGGGCGCGACCCGCAGGCCGCGCCCTTTGGGCAGGATCAGTTGTAACCTGCGTCCGACATGATCTCGGCAGCGGCTTCGGCAGCGTCGTCAAGCGCCTCTTGCGCGGTCTTGTCACCGACGATGGCGGCCTGAATCTCGGGCCACATGACGTTGGATACTTCAATCCACTCTGGAATCAGTGGCACAGTAAACGCATCTTCGGCCATCGACGTACGGAAGGTCGAGAACACTTCAGTCATGAAGGTGTTTCCGGACGCTTCGAATTCCGCCAGTGCTGTATCCCAGACTGCATCTCGCGTTGGCAGGATACCCATGCGCGCCTCGATGATCTGTCGGTCCGGATCAGTCAGGAAGGTAATGAGAGATGCGGCGGCCTCCATGTTGTCACAGCCTTCGGTGATCGAAAAGCTGTGGCTGCCCGACCAGCCGGTACGAATCCCGGCAGAACCCATCGGTGCGCGAATGACACCCACGTTGCCTGCGACCTGGCTGTTGGCCGGATCGTTGAAGAAGGCCGACCAGCCGCCCCAATCAAGGTCCATTGCCACGGTGCCTGATGCAAAGCCGAGCCCTGTGTCATCCCACAGGTAGTTCGGAACGCCTGCCGGAACGGCGCCTGCTTCGTAAAGATCGACAAAGAATGACAGAGCCTCGACTCCGGCCGCGGAATTGAACGTGGGGTTCCAGTCCTCATCGAACATAGCGCCACCGTTAGCGACAAGCAGTTCGTAGAAACGGCCATTTACCGCTTCATCCTTGCCAACATACTGAAAACCGTAGAAGTCCGGCGGATTGGCAAAGAACATCGCCATGTCAGACACCTGTTCCCACGTCTCGGGTGGGGCCAGCGGATAGCCGTATTCGGCCTCGAAAGCGGTGCGGTTCGCTTCGTCCTCGAACAGGGATTTCTGGTAGAACATGTTGGACACGTCGGAGTGGCGCGGCAGTTGCACGAGGCGGCCATCGACGGTGGAATGCTCGAGCATCAGCGGGGTGAAACCGGCAAGGACGTCTGCCGGAATCAGCGCGTTGAGATCGGTGTAGATATTGCCGTATTGCGGCGCAAAGGAGGTGTGGTTGGACCCGACGCACCAGTCGAGCGTACCTGCCGCGATGTCCTGCTTGATCTCGCGGTCAAGTTCGAAGTGGTTCTTGCGGCTGAGGATTTCGACGGTGGCGCCGGTCGCGGCTTCCCATTCGGCGATTGTCGCATAAAGCGGCTCGTATTGCGCCCCGCCGATCAGTTTGACGCGCAGGGTATATCCCGGAAAACTTCCGAAATCCTGTGCAACCGCGCTACCAGCACACAGGGCGGCAACTGCCACCCCAAGGCTCAGTTTCTTAGCAGTTTTCAGTGTCATGACGTCCTCCCATGGTCGTCGGTTTATGGGGCAAATGCCCCTCTCTCGTCCCACCGCGCCAAGGCGCGGCGATTGGTTCAGCCCCGGTCCAGACCTGTGCCATTGCGGGCACAGCCAGTTCCCGGCTGATCTGTTCGGTATCCGCCCCGAGTGCCGGTGCGGCGCGTCCGTTGCCAAGCCCCTGCCCGTTGATCCGCAGCGGGCCACGCAGGGTCTGCATGCTGAAATCATCGCGCTGCAGGGTCTGCTGCATATCGAGTTGCGCCCAGACCGGATGTGCGCGCAGGGCGGGCCAATCGAGTACCTCGGCGCACCAGATATCAGCGGGCTGCAGCAGGGACAGCCATTCGGTAGTGGTCTTGTGCGGGATCGCCGCTGCGATTACCGCCTTGATCCGGTCACGGTCGGCCAACGGATCGAGGTTGGCCATCGTCGCGCTGTCGATATCGAGCAAGCCTGCCAAGGCCGCGAGCGACGGCACCATCGCGATTGCCAGCCAGCCATCCGCCGTCTGATAAACCCCGTACGGCGCTGCGATATAGGCATGCGCGCCGCCGGTTTCGGCCCGGTCTGGCGGTTGTTGCCCGTCGTTCAGATGCGTGCTCAGCACCTCGAACTGCATGGAAAGCAGCGCCTCGAACAGGCTGGTTTCGATCAGGGCCCCCTGCCCGTGCTGGCCGCGTCCGACCAAAGCCGCCAATATCCCCTGCGCCAGCGCCTCACCGGCCAGCATATCGGCCACGGCAAGGCCCATGGGCACCGGCGGGTCATTGCGGCTGCCGGTCAGCCACATCAGGCCGGAACGCGCCTGTGCCAGCAGATCCTGCCCCGGCAGATCGCGCCAGTCGGTATCGCCAAAGCCCGAGACAGAGCCGTAAATCAGCCGTGGATTCAGCACCTTGCAGGTGTCATAGCCAAAACCCTGCCGTTCGATCACGCCCGGGCGGAAATTCTGGATCAGCACATCGGCATCCGCCACGAGGCGAGTGAGCATGTCGCGGTCAGCCGGGTTGCGCAGATCGGCGACAAGGCTTTGCTTGCCCCGGTTGATCGCGTGAAAGAGGGTGTTTTCGCCCGCGACAGGGGCCGAGATATAGAGATGGCGGCAGGGATCGCCGGTGACGGGCCGCTCGATCTTGATCACCCGCGCGCCCAGATCGGCGAGTTTCAGGCCGGCGAAAGGGCCGGAGAGGTATTGCGCGAACTCGATGACGGTCAGCCCGGTGAGGGGGAGTGCGGTCATGTCCTGCTCTCCCGATAGGCCGCGTCGAGCGCCGCAAGTGCTTGTTCTGCTGTGGTTTCACCGCGCAGGCAGGCGTGGACGATGTCGCCGCCTTGGTCCTGCAACCGCATGTAGCCGTCATAGCGCGGGCGCAGCCAGGCCCTGTCCAGCGTGGCGCGGGTGTTGCGGAAAAAGTCGCGGCAGGCGGCGTTGCAGGCGTCATCCTCCCATGCGGCCGCATGGCCGGGCTGGCCGCCGGAGCTGAAATAGAGACCCTTCTGGCAGTCGTCCCCGGCGATCCAATAGGCATAGTCCAGCGCGATATCCGGATGTGCGCAGCGGGCGGAGATGGCGATGCCGGTGCCGCCCAGAACCGTGCCGCGCGGGCCGTTGTCGCCGATCCCCGGCGCGTTGGCAAAGACCAGCGGATGGGTGCAATATCCGGGCCGCGAGTAGTTGGTGTAGCCATAACCGAAGGGCGAATAGGCGGGTGCCTTGCCATTGCGCCCCATCCATTCATAGATGCCGATCGGGTCGAGGGTGAGGCAGCGCGGATCGAGCATTGCGGTGATTTCGCGCAGCAGATCAAGGACATGTGCGCCGTGATCGGCAGAGAGCAGATGGTCGGGATCCTCTGCCACCGCGTAACCCATATTCCGCGCCAGACCGAAGAATGTCATCAGCGCGTTGATCGGGATGAGCGCGAAACCGACCTGACCCTGACGGGCAAGGTCGAGCACCTGATCCCAGCGCGTCGGGGCATGGTCCAGCAGGTCGGGCCGGTAGCAGGCGACCGGAGTGGCGGTGTCGATGGCCAGCGCCCATTGCCGCCCGTCGAAGGCGTAGGAGGGGTGCGATTGCCCCACTGAACCGGCAGCCAGCGCGGCGAGTTCGGTGTCGCGCCCCTGCCCGTCGAGCGCCAGCAACTGACCGCCGCGCGCGACCTCGCCCACATGGGGGTGGTCGATCACCATCAGGTCGTAGCTGTCGGACATCGCGCCGATGGGCAGGTCTGCAAAGGCTTGCAAGGACCGTTTTTCCCAGGTGATCGTGACGCCCGGATGGGCTGCGGCATAGGCGGCGGAGGTGGCGAGCATGGGATCATAGCCGCGGCTGTGGTCCCAGGTCATGCCGCGCAGTTGGACCTCAGCCATGTTTGCGCGCCTGTTTGAGGGCCATCGCCTCTGCCGCCGCATCGGCAAAAATCGTGGGATCGCGGTAGAGGGCGGTCATCAGATGCTCGGCATAGAGCACGAGTTCGCCCTCGCCCTTGTAGACGGAATAGGAGACGCGGACCTTGCCCATGCGGGTGTCCTTGACCTCTTTGCCCAGATTCTCGCGGATCGTGTAGATCGTGTCGCCGATGAACACCGGTGCGATGAAGCGGAGCCGGTCGTAGCCATAGCTGAATGAATTCAGACAGTTGGTGGCGGCAAGACCGAGTCCCAGCGAAAATACGAAGGCACCGGCGACGAGGCGGCGGCCGAAAACCCCCTCCTCCACCGCAAAGCGTTCGTCGCTGACATAGGGGTGGTGGTCCATGACGAGGCTGTTGAACAGCATCGACTCGCCCTCGGAGATCGTGCGGCGGATCGAGCGGATCCTGTCGCCGGGGGTGAAATCCTCGAAAAACCAGTTCTCGGCATTCCAGACCGGAATCGTGGCATGGGCACCCGGCAATCCCGGCAGGCCGCGCGCATGTGTTCCGATTTCGGCCATAGTCCCCCCGGTCAGGCTGCATGGGAGAGGTCGCATAGCTATTTTCACTTGTCAAACTTTTTTCTGTATATGAAAGTAATTTGACAGGAGGACGTCGATGGAACGTATCCGCTATTATGAGGACTATGTTGAGGGGGAAGCGCGCCGGAGCTTTGGTCGCACGATCACCGAGACGGATATCGTGGTTCATGCCGGCCATTCAGGGGATTTCTTTCCGCATCACATGGATGCGGAGTTTTGCAAGACCCAGCCGTTCGGCGCGCGAATCGCCCATGGGACGATGACTTTTGCGATCGGGATCGGGCTGACGGCGAGCGAGATCAATCCGGTGGCGATGACCTATGGCTATGAACGTCTGCGGTTTCCCACGCCGGTTTATGCCGGGGATACGTTAAAGACCTCGGTGACCATCGGACGCAAGGTGCCGGATGCCAAAAGGCCGGGGTTCGGGCAGGTGGTGGAAGAGTGTGAAACCCGCAATCAGCATGGCAAGACGGTGATGTTCTGCGAGCATATCCTGCTGGTCAAGATGAAGCTGCCGGAGGTGAAAGAGGCATGAGCGGGATCATTCAGGACTGGCCTGCGCCGGCCAATCCCAAGCCGATTGTCCTGATCGGGGCGGGCGGAATCGTGCGGGATGCGCATTTGCCGGCCTATCGCAAGGCGGGGCTGGCGGTGGCGGGCGTCACCGATCTGGATGCGGGACGTGCGGCAGCTTTGGCAAAAGACTGGGATTTGCCAAGGGTTTATGGATCGGTGGCAGAGGCGGCGACGCTGGGTACCAATGTGGTCTATGACATTGCGGTGCCGCCGGGGGCGATCATGGATATCCTGCCGCAGCTGCCGGATGGTGCCGCAGTCCTGATCCAGAAGCCGATGGGGCCGGATCAGGCGACGGCGCGGGCGATCCGGCAGGTCTGTCGCGACAAGGGATTGAAGGCGGCGGTCAATTTCCAGTTGCGGTTTTCGCCGATGATGATGGCGGCGCGTGAGATCATTCAGAGCGGGCAGATTGGTGAACTGCTTGAGGTCGAGGTGCATCTGAATGTCTATACGCCATGGCAGATATTTCCGTTTCTGATCCCGATGGAGCGGGTCGAAATCGCTGTGCATTCAATCCATTACCTCGATGCGATCCGCGCGCTTGCGGGCACGCCCAAGGGGGTCTTTGCCCGGACGCTGCGTGATCCGCGGGCGGCGGAGTTTGAGCAGACGCGGACCTCGGTGATCCTTGATTATGATCATTCCCTGCGCGGGATCATGAGCATCAATCACAATCACCAGAATGGTCGCAAGTTTCAGGATGCGGGGTTTCGGATCGAAGGAACCAAGGGTGCGATGACGATCAAGCTGGGGGTGATGTATGACTATCCCCATGGTGAAGCTGACGAATTATGGCTGTGCCGCAATGGCGACGAATGGCAGCAGGTGCCACTCAGCGGAGGCTGGTTCATCGAGGCGTTCATGGGGCCGATGCGGAATCTGCAGCGGTTCGATGCGGGGGAGGATGATGTGCTGTTCTCGGGTGTCGAGGATGCCTATGAGACCATGGCGCTGGTCGAGGCCTGTTTTGCGGCAAATACGCGGCCTGCGGAGCCGGTGCGGCTGGATTGAGGGCAGAGGCCTCCGGCGGGAGTATTTGTTGCCAGAATGAATGCACAGGGCGGGGATGCCGGGGGGCCAGCGTCGGTATGTGGGCTGTTTTGGGCTCGGCGCGTCGAATCAGGGTTAAAACCCATAGATTAATGGAAGATTCGACTGCGGTTTTACGTCGGTATTCTGGCGGTATTCCGACGGGTCTGAATCCGCCTTTGGCGTGGTGAACGCGGCGCGCGGGGTGTTAACCCTGCCTTGTCCCGCCGCCGAGGTTGCGGCTGATCGTGGCGGCGGCGTCGAGCACGGCGGCGATGCAGTCATCGAAAGGCAGCCCCTCCTGATACCTTTGCAGATAGGGCACGGTCAGGGCGGCGATGGCGCTGCCGGAATGGTCAAAGACCGGGGCGGAGATGTTGACGATGCCGCGTGCGACGAAACTGTCCATCACCTCGTGACCGGTGGCGCGGATCGCGGCGAGTTCGGCGCGCAGCTGGTCGGCGGAAGTATCGGCGGGCAGATGCGACAGCGCCTCTTGCAGCGCCTCGGGCGTCAGATGCGCCAGGATGACCCGGCCCGAGGAGGCGCGCCACAGGTCGATCTTGGCCCCGAGCCGCACCGACATGATATTGTTGCCCGGACTGTCGACCTGACCGACCACGAGCACCGATTCCCCTGCGATGATCGCCAGATGGCAGGACTGGTTCATCGCACGCGCGAGCCGCTGCATCACCGGCGCGGCGCTGGTGGTGAGCCGTTTGATGAATGGGGTCCGGTGCGCCACCTCGAACAGCAGCGTGGTCAGAACGTAGCGGTCTGTCTGCGGGTTCTGCATGACGTAGCCGCGCGATTGCAGCACGACGAGCATGCGGAAAATCTCGCTCACCGAGCGGTCGAGCCGCCGGGCGATTTCGGTCTGCATCAGCCCACTTTCCTCGGTCGAGAGCAGTTCGAGGATATCGAGCCCTTTTTCCAGCGCGGGGGCGGTGTATTTCTGACCTTCCGGCGCGGTTGTGGTTCTGGTCATGCGTCCCCCTTTTGGCATTGCGGTATTTCACATATGAAAACGCCGCACGGCAAGTCGCCGATGCTGCGCGTCCCGCTTGAAAACGTATTCTATATGTGAAAGTGGTATTCACATACAAAATTATTTACCGGGTTTAAATGTATCCTTCAGAGAACCGGACCGCCGTGAGTCATGATGGTCCGCCGCTGGCGGGCCTTTTGGTGCTGGACCTGAGCCAGTTTCTGTCCGGCCCCTATTGTTCGCTGCGCCTTGCCGATCTGGGCGCAAGGGTGATCAAGGTGGAGCGCCCGGATGGTGGCGATCTGACCCGGAGCCTCTATCTGTCGGATACCGAGATCGGCGGCGATTCGACGCTGTTTCATGCGATCAACCGGGGCAAGCAGAGTATCGCGCTGGACCTGAAGGATGCCGACGATGTGGCGGTGCTGCGTGCGCTGATTGGCCGGGCCGATGTGCTGATCCAGAACTTTCGTCCCGGGGTGATCGAACGGCTGGGGCTGGGGTATGAGGACGTGCGGGCGCTGAACCCGCGCCTGGTTTATGCCGGGATCAGTGGTTATGGCGCGCAGGGCCCCTGGGTGGGCCGGCCAGGGCAGGATCTGCTGGCGCAGGCGCGCGCCGGGGTGATGTGGCTGAGTGGGGATGCGGGTCAGGGGCCGGTGCCGATGGGGCTGGCTGTGGCTGACATGCTCGCAGGAGCAACTGCCGCGCAGGGGATATTGGCGGCACTGGTGCGCAGGGGCGTGACCGGGCGCGGCGGGCTGGTCGAGACGAGCCTGCTCGAAGTGCTGATCGATCTGCAGTTCGAGGTGCTGACCACGCATCTGAACGACGGGGGCCGGGTGCCTGTGCGCGCGGCGCAGGGCAGCGCGCATGCGTATCTGTCGGCGCCATATGGGGTTTATGCGGCCTCGGACGGTTATCTCGCGATTGCGATGACCCCGCTGGGCCGGTTGGCGGATCTGCTGGATCTGCCCGCGCTGGACCGGTATCGCGATGACCCGGCGCTGTGGTTTACCGCGCGCGATACGATCAAGGCGGTGATTGCCGAGCGGATTGCGACGCGGAATGTGGCCGCGTGGCTGGCCGTGCTGGAGCCTGCGGATATCTGGTGCGCCAAGGTGATGGACTGGCCGGAGCTGTTGGCGAGCGAGGGGTTTGCGGCGCTGGATATGGTGCAGAGCGTGCGCCGCGAAGGCGTGGCGCTGCGCACGACCCGCGCGCCAGTGCGCATCGACGGGATGCGCCCCGCCTGTGCCGATGCAGCACCGCAAGTGGGGGCGGACAGCGCCGCGATCCGGGCGGAGTTTGGTATCTGAGGTGGTCGCGGCGGGACTCAGTTTTAGATCATAATCCTTTGATATATTTTAATAAATATAAAAGCAAAAATTTGCGTACCCCCAAACGTACCCCCCAAGCTACCAAACGCGCTGCCCTGCCCGCGCGGCCACGTCGTGTTGGAAACACGCCTTCGGCACGCTGACCCACGACTACAAGATGGGATGGTTGCCGCCCTCCCCGACGGCATCGCAATGTGCCAACATGTCGGTAGTGAAACCACATATGAAGCGGAGAGGACGGCAAGATGAATGATATGATAATCGGCGTGGATTTGGCAAAGTCCATTTTCCAGGTTCACGGGGCGCGTTGATGGCGACTGGGGAGATCCAGTTCAAAAAGAAGCTGACGCGTGAACAGTTCCGCGTGTTCATGCCCAAGCTGGCCCCGAGCGTGGTTATCTTCGA
>Ga0105054_10000923_pt1 | contig 48095 bp, 26 predicted proteins | sample BON02_FD_78091 | JGI IMG/M metagenome (GOLD analysis project Ga0105054, IMG submission 78091) | Freshwater microbial communities from Lake Bonney liftoff mats and glacier meltwater in Antarctica - BON-02 (megahit assembly) | ecosystem: Environmental > Aquatic > Freshwater > Ice > Glacier...
CTTTTTCTTTTGGGGCCTCTTTTCCCCCCCCCGTTTTTTTCGGCGGGGGGGGGGGGGGGGGGGCGCGGGGCGCCCCCCCGCCCCCTGCGCCCCCCCCCCCCCCCCCGCCTCCTTCGATCGATCGATCCGCCGCCCGTCGTCGCCGCGCCTGTCGTTCTTGTCCTCTCCTCCCTGCTGCCCCCTCACACGCCGACGCCCGACCGCCGCCGCCGACAAAACGACCGAAAAAACCACCACCACAAAAACACCCACAAAACACGCAGGGGTCCGACTTCACGCTCTACAGCCGCGTCGTCGGGTGGGTGCGCTACGTGCGCGATCGCGCCCCCGCGCGCGCGGGCGGGCACCGCCCGCCCAAGGAGCGGCGCGTCGTGTCGGTGGAGCCGCTGTCGGCGGCGTGGTGGGCTTCGGCGGCGGCGCCGCCGGCGGCCGGCGGCGCTGGCGGCGCCGGCCGGTCGGGAGCGCGGGCCGAGATGGACGCGCTGGTGGCGGCGCGGAGGGAGGCCTTGGCGCGCGTCCGGAGCGGGCGGGCGGCGGGGGCGTCGGCGCCCGTGGGCGGCGAGGCGGCGGCGGCGGAGGGGCGGCGGCGAGCGGCGCCCTGAGGAGAAAAAGCTGCCGTCGGAGAAAGAGGGGCCCTCTGTCCCTCGGGTGTGAAATCGTCCGATCGTCGTCGTCAATGATGACTCATCATCATCGTTATCACAAGATTACGGGTCGCGCAAAGCGCGCAAGGGGCGCCTAATCGTTGCTTTCGCAGTGGGCAAAAGCAAAGGGGCGGAAAAGGGGAGAGCTAGGCGGCAGCAGGCGCCGCGTGCGATGCCAAGGGGAGAGCAAGGCGGCAGCAGGCGCCGCGCCGTGCGGGCGTTAAGAGGGTCAGTCACCCAACACGCCCCAGAAAAGACAGACGAAATAACCAGTCGTCCCCCCCCGCCCGCCCCGCGGCAGCCGAGCGCGACGCCCGCGATCGTCGCGCCGCCCCCCTTCTCCGCTCGGAAGACGACGAGACAAACAGGACAAGACAAAACCCAAAAGTCACCCCCCGGCCGCCGCGTCTGCTGCCGCCGCCGCCCCCGCCACCGCCGCCAGGGGCCCGTACACGGTCAGTCGCCCGTACAGCTCCAGCTGACTCAGCACAAACTGCCACGACCCGCCCGCGCTCGGCTGCGTCAGCAGCAGGCGGAACGCGCGGAAGGGCCGCGCGGCCGCCGCCGCCGGCCTGCCGACAGGCCAGCTGGCGTACTGACCGGGCAGGCCCAGCGCGCCGTCGCCCCGGTGCTCGCGCAGAGTCCTCCAGGCTTTCAGGTCGTTCGTGCCCTGCAGCGCCCACCCGCGGGCAAAGCCGTCGGAGGAGCCGTCGTGCCGGAGGGTGTAGTAGTTGACGAGGAGGCGGTGGCGCGGGCCGATGTCGACGGCCCACCAGGTCTCGGGCGGGGGAGGGGGGACCCCCTCCCCCGCCCGAAACGAGGGGGGGGCGAGGCCGCCGTCGGCGCCGACGCCCGCCCCCGCCCCTGCTCCTCCTGCTCCTCCTGCTCCGGCCGGCGCGTGGCGCGGGCCCGCGTACGACGTGCGCAGGAACGCGCCGCCCAGGATGGCCGGCGGGTTGGTGTGCCGCCCGGCTGGGGACGAGGCCCAGACGCGGACGGCCGCGCCGGTGGCTGCGCCGGCCGCCGCCGCCGACGCGCCCGATCCTCCCCCCGCCGCGGGCGCGCCCCCTCCGCCAGTTCCTCCTCCTCCACCCCCCCCGAGCGCCGGGTTGATCCAGGTGTTGGGCCGCCGTCCGTAGTCGGTGCCCAGGAAGGCGAACACGCCGTTGCGGTCGCCGTCGCACACGTACATGAGGTCGCGCGTCGCGGGCCCCAGGCGCTGCAGCCGGCAGCCGGGCGGGCGGTGGGGCGGCGGGGGCGGCGGCGGCGGCAAGGACGAGAACGGCGGCGGCAGCAACGATCGCCCACCGTCCTCCTCCTCCTCCTCGAGAGCTGCGGCGGCCGTCCTCGTCGTCGTCGCCGAGCGGTCTGCGCACCCGGGCGCGGCCGCGGGCGCCAGGCGCACGCGCCGGCGGTCGTGCAGCACCGCCAGCAGGTCGGCGGGCGGAGGGGCGGCGACGGCATCATTGGGCGGCCGCTGCGGGTGCTGCTGCGGCTGCTGCTGATGCTGCTGATGCTGCTGCTGCTGCTGGTGCTGCTGCTGATCCTGCGGCGCCTCTAGACCCCCCGACGACAAAGAAGAAGAAGAGGCATCGCCGCCCAGCGACGCCTCCATCGCGGCGCGCGCCGACGGGTACACCGCAAACACGCGGCCGCGGCGCGCGGCCTCCACCTCCGGCGCCGACATCAGCGGAAAGCGCACGAGCGCCATTGCCCGCGCCGCCTCGTCGGGCGAGCGCAGGAGCGGCGGCGGAGACAGCGGGGGCGGCGGCGCCCCCTCGTCCACCACCGCTTGCTCCTCCTCCGCCTCCTCCTGCTCACGCCGCGACTCCCCGTCCTCCTCCTCCTCCTCCTCGCGCGCGAATCCGCGCGGTGCCGCCACGCCCAGCCACGCGCACACGGCCGCGAGCACGCACCGCTCGGGGCACGCGAGCAGCGGCTCGAGCAGCACGTCGGCCAAAGCGTCCTCCGAAAGGGACGCCAGCCCCGCCGCCGCCCCGGCAAAGACGCCGCCGCCACCAGGGGCCGACGGCGCCAACGCCGACGACGCGCGGACGACGGCGGGCAGGGCGCCCGCGCACGCCTCGACGGCCGCGCGGTACAGGGGCGCGGCGGCGGGGAGCAGGAGCTCGGCGACCGAGAGGGCCTGGCAGCAGGCGGCGGGGGAGGACAGGCCGCGCGCGGCGAGCGAGAGGCTCGCGAGGCGGAAGAGCGAGGGGACGACGGGCGGCGGCGGCGGCGGCGGCGGCGGCGGCGGCGGCGGCGGCGCTGGCGCTCTTGTTGTCGCTGCTGCTGCTGCTCTTGCTGCTGTTGCCGCGTCGTGGTCGAGCCACGGGAGGCCCGTAAATTGCTGCTGGTACTGCTCATGCGCCTGCTGGGCGTGTGGCCGGCGGGGCGGCGGCGTCCCCGGCGCCGTGGCCGCAACAGCGGGGGCCGCACCCGTCGCGGTGGCAGCGGGGCCGGCGGCATGCTCCTGCTGCTGCTGCTGCTGCTGCTGCTGCTGCGCCGCGGCCAGCCGGCGCGCCGGCAAGGCAGGCAGCACCCGCACGTCCCTGTACCCGACGTGCTTGTCCCAGCAGCTCAGACCCACGTGCCGGATGCCCGTGATCGGGGGGCTTGGAGTCTGGGCTGTGGTTGCTGCCGCTGCCGCGTTGGCGCCGCCGCCCCCGCCGCCCCCGCCGCCCCCGCCGCCGCCGCCGCCGCCTCCTCCTCCCCCGTCCGTCCACGTGAAGCAGGGACCGCGCCCTGGCTCCCCGGCGCCGACGGTGATGGCCGCAGCCCGCGCGTCGTAGTTGACCCACATGCGCTGAAACTGCTCCGCGGGGGCGGCGGCGGTCTCTGCGGCCTCCGAGGCGTCGGCTGCGCCGTCGTCGTCGTCCGCCGCCGCGCGCCCGCCGGCGGCGCCCCTGCCCCCGCCCCTGGCCCCGACCGTCGCGCCGGGCACGCCGCGCGCGGAGCACACCGTCTCTCCGCTCTTCTCGAACTTGAGGCACGTGTTGCGGTGGCTCCCGAGGATCACGGTGTAGTTGGGCTCGGCGCCGGCGTCGTTGGCCCGTTGGGCGGCCGCGGCCGGTGCCGCTGCGGGCGTCGCGGCGGCGTTCCCTGCCGCTGTTGCTGCGGTCGCCGCCGCCGCCCGGCCCTGCCACCGCTTGCCGCCGCCGACGCGCTTGAGCAGCACGGTCACGTCGTTGTCCGCGCGGCACTCGAACGCGACGCAGGCGCCGCGCGCGGCCTCGTCGGCGCCCAGGGCGTCCTCGAGGGAGAGCCACGCGCACTCGAAGGGCGGGACGACCAGCACGCCCGCGCTCGTGACGCGGAGCATTGTTTTTTTGGGGGGGGGTCTCGGCGTTTTGCAGCGTCGCGTCGGCGGGCCGCTTTGCGCTTGCGTCGACGCGCCACGCCGGCGCCGGCGGTTGGCCTCTGTTCGAGCGGTTGCGGCGACAAGGGTCGCGTGCAAGGCTTGGTCTACGCGCACGCGCGCGTCAGGTGTGGATTGGTCCAGTAAATGTGGCGTGTGCGATGGTCGAGGCTGTGTGTGGCGCGCGTAAGGCAAAAGAGGAGGATTTTGCTGCTTTCGTGTTTCCTGTTTTGCCCCTGTTTCCCCCGTGCGCTGCGGGCGGCGGCGGCGCGCGAGGGGGGGTTGGTCAATTGTGTCGCATGCGAGAGTGTTGCGATGTGGAACCGATAGGCAGTTTCGTAGGCAAGAAGCACAGCCCTGGAATCGAAGCTCTTCCTCCTTCTCCAACGTCCAAGCCCGGCCTCTCCTCTGCCCACACACACCGAGACTCCCACTCGACAACAACTTTATCAGCCTAGTCTTGAACAGCTCGTTACCCAACAAACCGACGCGAGCGCCACGCCCAATTGAACACAAACAAGAAACCCGACAAGAGGCCCTGTCACACCCTCCCTCTCACCCGCCCGCGCGAGAGCAACACCCGCCGTCCCAATGTCGTCGTCGGGCGCCCTAACGCGGCCGCCCGCCGCGTCCAGCAGCGCAGCCGCGTCCTGGCCCCTCCAGGCCCGCAGGCGCCCGCTGTTGCCGCCCCCGCCGTCGCCGCGCTCGTCCCCGTCGCTCGCCGCCGCCGCGCAAGGAGGCCGGCGGCGCCTCGTCGCGGGCGCGTGGCGCCGCGGCAACGGCGGCGGCGGCGGCCAAGCGGCGGCCCCGGCCACCAAAACGGCCGACTGCTACATCGGCTTCGACGCCGGCGGCGGCGCCTACCCGACCCTGTCGGCCCCGTGCTCGGGCCCCTCGTGCGTCGGCGTGGGCCTGTTCGCGGCCGCCGCCCTGTCGTTCGGCGCCGCCTACTGGTTCAAGGGGCAGCAGCGGCGGATGCAGGGCGCGAGCGCGCGGCGGCGGCGGCGGTCGGTCGGCGGCGGCGGCGCGCCCGAGCCGTGGCCAATGGTGAGTGGGAGAGACTGAGCGCGAGCGAGGAAAAGCATGGGGGCGGGATCCTCTCTCTGCTCGTCTCGGGTGTTCGTTCCCTCGAGCCATAGACAAGCGCGGCGCCGCGCCACTCACACAGACCGACCTCTCGCTCTCCGCCAACCGACCCGCCCGCCGACGACAAACGCCAACAAAACCCACCATCAAAACCAAACGTTAACACAACCCACCACCAAAACCAAACGCCAACAAAACCCACCACCAAAACCAAACGCCAACAAAAAACCCACCACCAAAACCCACTACCCAAAACCAAACAGATCCCCTCGGCCGAGGACGACCCCGACGGCTACCGCCTCGCCCTCGCCCGCACGCGCCAGGCCCAGCACGTCAGCCGCGCCTCGGCCCTCACGCGCGCGGGCGACCCGGCCAGGGCCATGGTCGAATTAGGGCGGGCTCTCCACGAGAACGACGTCTGCCGCTCGGCCTTGTTGGACGGGCACCACAGCGCGCAGCAGCTGGCGGAATTGTATGTTTTGTTCGTGCAGAACAGCCCGACCGTGCCGCCGCCGTACGCGCACCTGCTGCAGCTGCGCGCGATGCTGGGCATGGCGGAGGAGGCGGCGGAGGAGCTCGAGGCGCAGGCGCTGCGCGAGGCGGCGGCGTTCTCGATTTGAGAATAAGAGAAATCTTCTTTTCGATTTGGGGTGGGGGGAAAGACACCAAAACCGATAGGCCCGTTGTACAATCCTAGTCTCCTTGGCCTGTCGCGCGGGCGCCGCATCCCCCTTGCTTTTTTGTACGGCGTTTGTTTGACAGCGCTCTCCTCCCGCTCTCGACCCCCGCCGCCGCCGTCGTGTATTTATTTTTCCAGTCGTTTTTATTACTCTCTCTCTGATTCGTCCGCGTCGCGTCTTAACCCAAAAAACGCCTTCTCACCGCCTCTCCCTCTGCAGCTCCAGCCGCTCCGACGGCAGGGCCGACGACCCGCGCACGAGCGACAGCACCGCGCGGAACTCGCCCTCGCTCAGGCGCAGCTGCCGCACCTGCGACGGCTGCTCGCCGCCGTTTCCGCCGCCGCCGCCGCCGCCGTTTCCGCCGTTTCCGCCGCCGCTCCCGTCGGCCACGTCCAACGGCTCCAGCAGGTCCTCCCACACGTGGCTGGCGAACAGCTGCGCCACGACGCCGTCGTCCGAGAGGTCGATCTGGGCGAGCTCGCCCGACGGGTCGGGCGGGAGGTACCAGCACCCTCCGCTCTCGTCGCTGTGGAAAGAAGGTTTTGTTTGTTTTCCGCCGTCGGCGTTTGTGTTGGTCGTTTTTGTTGGGGCGGGGAGAAAGAGACGGCGTGAGCGAGAAAAAAAGGAAAAGAACAACCATCCCATTCTCCCCTCCACACGAACAAACGCGACGCAGACCAGAGCGAGAGAGCGAGGAACGAATCCCTCCCGACGAGAAGGAAGAAACACACTCACCGCAGCAGCAGAAAGCCGGGCGCGCCCATGTCGCAGCGCACCTCGAATCGCTCGAGGGCGCCGGCCGCGCCGCCGCTGCCGCCGCCGCCGCCACCGCCGCCGGCCTCTCCGCCCGTCGCAAAGAGCGTCACGCGCCCCGACGGCGCGCGCGAGAACCCCACCTTTGCGCGCGCCGCCTCGAGCGCGGCCGCGCCCATGCGCGAGGCGCGGCCCGAGCCCTGCAGCTCCAGGAAGTCGGCCAGGTCGGGCGGGTTGGCCACCTCGTCGCTGACGATCTCGCCGACGGGCGGCCGCTCGGCGCGCGGCACAGGGGCGCCGCCGCCGCCGCCGCCGCCGCCGCCGCCGCCGGCTGCGGCCGAGAGCGGGGGCGCCTGCGCGGTGGACGCGGCGCCGCCCCCGAACCACGCCATGGCGGCGGCGGCGGCGGCCGGGGCCGCGGCGAGGGCGGCGGGCGGGGCGACGGCAGGCGGCAGCAGCGCGAGGGCGGCCGGCGGGGCGGCGGCGCCGGCGAGCGCGGCGGCGGCGAGGGCGGCGGCGGCGGCGGCGGTGCGGCGCGATTGTTGCGGCGGGGCCGTCGTCGTACACGAGCTCTCGCGTCCTCTTGCGTGCGGCGCCCCTGGCCGGCGGAGAGGCTGCTGCTGGTGCTGCTGCCGATTCTGATGCTGCTGCGAGACGCTGGCCGACGCGCGAGCCTGGCGCGAGAGGACGGGCGCCGGCGGAGCCATTGTTGCTGCACGGTGTGCGCGTCGTCGCTGATGCGGTGTTTTTCTTCGGTTGTTGGCTGATCAAGGAAGGTGGTACTCCTACTTCCGGGATGGGGTCATTCCAAGGAGGAGGAGGATCGCGAGCAGTGTGCCATGGGGGGCGCATGGGCGCCCCCCATCTCGTGAAAAAGGGAAAGCCGCGCCGCCGATCGTCAGACGCCCACCGCCGAGCGCGAAAAACCGCGACGCCGCGCGAACATCAATTTTGACAGCAGCATGAGGCTGTGTCTGACTCCCATCACGCACAAAACTCACACCTGCCTTGCGACTGCAACCCGTCGAACGCCCGGCGTCCTCGACAGCGCCCGCAGCACCCCTCATCCCAAAAAACCGTGCGTTTCTCGTTGAGCACCTCTCGTGACAAACGCAGCAGCTCGGAGAGAGCCCTGCCCGGGCACGAGCCTGCGCGCCCCGATGCAGCTCTCGGCGATGCGCGTCCCCGCGCGCGCCGGAAGTCCCCTGAACGGGCGCCCTTTGATGGCGATGGTGGCGGGGGGAAGACCTCCCCTCCTCCCCCCACCCCATGTTGTTGCCTGGCAAGGGAGGATGCGCTCGACCGCCGCGCGCCTCGCTATCGCGCCCCGGCGCCGAGGGGGGGCGCTGGTCGGGCGCGCGGCGCCCTTTGACGGCGGGCCGCGCGCGGGCTCGGCCGCGCAAAAGGCGACGACGACCACGACGCCGCCGACGCCGACGCCGCTGGGCGAGCATGATGAGGGGAGCGCGGCCAGCGGCAACGGCAGCGGCAACGGCAGCGGCAGCGGCAACGGCAGCGGCGTCCCGTCCTTCTCCTCTCACCCCTCGACCACGCCTGACGTACACGAGGTCAAGCCCGGCGCGGCGTCCCTGGCCGCGGCCATTTCGGCGGCGGCCGCCGAGGGCGCGGACGCGATCGCCTCGGAGGGGCGGCGCGCCGCCCTCGCCGCCGCCGCTGCCGCCCCCGCCGCCGCCGCGCCCGCCGCGCCCGCCGCCCCCATCGTCGACCGGATCGCGGCCCTGCCCCACCACCGCGGCCCCATCCGCGGTCCCGGACACGCCCTCGACGTCATGTACCGCTTCAGCCGCCCCCACACCATGATCGGCACCTTTCTGAGCGTCGTCAGCGTGAGCGCCATGGCCCTGCCGGGATCGCCCTTTGCCTGGTCCCCCGCCGCCGCCGCCGCCGTCGGCGTCGCCCTGGCCGCCGCGCTGTGCGCCAACGTCTCGATCGTCGGCCTCAACCAGCTGTTCGACGTCGAGATCGACGCCATCAACAAGCCCTACCTGCCCCTGGCGAGCGGCGAGCTCACCGCGGCGCAGGGCAACTGGGTCGTCGGCCTCTCGGGCGCCGCCGCGCTGGCGCTGGCGCTGGCCGCGGGGTCGCCGCCGCTGCTGGCGACCGTGGCGGGTTCCCAACTGCTCGGCTTGGTCTACTCGACCGAGCTGCCCTTCATGCGCTGGAAGCGTTCGCCCGTCCTCGCGGCCGCGTGCATCCTGGCCGTGCGCGCGGTCGCGGTGCAGGGCGGGTTCTTCCTGCACACGAAGCACGCGCTGGCGGCGGCGGCAGAGGCGGCCGCAGGAACGGCAACCGCGGCCGCCACCGCGACAACGGCGGCCCCCCCTGCTTCCCTCGTCGCCGCGACCGCCGCCCTCCTCGGCGGCGGCGGTCCCCCCCTGGCCTTCGCCGTCTCCTTCATGGCCCTCTTCAGCGTCGTCATCGCCTTGTTCAAAGACCTCCCCGACGTCGCCGGCGACCGCGCGGCCGGCATCGCCACCTTCAGCGTCCGATTCGGCACGCCGCGCGTCTTCCGCGCGTGCGTGGGCATCCTGGCCGCCGCGTACGCCGGGGGGTGCGCTTATGGGCTGGGCATGGCCCGGCGCGCGCTGCTGGCCCTGCCCGACGCGGCAGCAGCCTCGGGCGCCGCCGCCGCCGATCTGCCGGCGCTCGCGATGGCGGCGCTGCCCGGCGCGCTCGTGGCGGCGGGGCATGCGCTCTTTGGCGCGTGGCTTGTCGCGCGCTCCAGGGCTGTCGATCCCTCTTCGCCGCCCTCGCTCGCCAGCCACTACATGTGGCTGTGGAAGCTGTTCTACGCCGAGTACCTGCTGCTGCCGCTGCTGCGCTGAAGAAACATTGCCTGCTGCTGCCGCTGAAGGGAAGAAAACACAAAAAGGCGCCGCGTGCGACGGCACGCCGCCGCAGTCCCAAAGCAAAAGGCGTTGGACAGGCCGGACAGCCGCTAACCCCCTCGTCGCAACCCGCGCGTCCTTGTTTTGAAAGACGAACAGGCGCGAGTTCCCGATCTCGCCCACATAGAAAAAACGAGAAGATTCGACCGCCCCCCCCCCCGCCCCCTTTCTCTATCGACGGCGCGACGCCCGCGGCGCCCGCGCAACCCAAAAAGACCAACGCGCCCTCTTTTTCTTTCCTCTCTCGGGATCTGACCCGCACGGCCCTCCATCTCTGTTCTGTTTCGGGCGCCGTCCGCATCATCCCGGTCATATTTTTGCCCTGTGTGCCTGTGCGCCTTTTCAAACTCCCCCGCTGCCCCCCCGCCCCCCGCTCCCCCCGTCCCCCCCTCCCTTGCCGTCGCCCGGCCACCCGCCCGCCCTCCCCTCTCCCCCTCCCCCTTCCCCGGGCCCCTTGTATATTTGCCTGCCATTTGGTCAGCACCTGTCGCGTTCGGTTGCCCCCGCACACACCCTCGTTGCCTCATCGATCCCTATCTCCCTTGGGTCTCTCCTTTTTTTTCTGGTTTGCGGCGCCGAGCGGCGCTCGAGCGAGCGCGCGTCGGCGTTTTTTTTTCCGTCTTGGCTTTTCGGACCCTTTTCGGAGACACATAACAACCCCCCTGACATTTGTCGCCACAGCGTGTATATACAACAACACTTTCCCATCGTCTTGTCTGCGCGTGCGCTTACTCCGGAAGGACCCCCCTCTTCCCGCCCAACCCCAAAATGGCGCTTTCCGCTACCCGCTCCGCGACGTACGCGCGCGCGAGCGGCCCCAAGGTGCGTCCCAGTGGCGAGAGAGCCACAGCAACTGTCCGATCGCCATTGCCGGATCGGGCAGGGCGCGTCGCCGAACCAACCCTCTTTCGGCGGTCTCGGTGGCCGAGCGAGGCGATGAGCGGGGGGTGGCCGCCGCGCGCTCTTGCTGCTTCCTCCTCCCTCGCGCGCGCGCGCCCGACGGCGTGGTCATCGGGGCGCGACAGAGGCGACGATCGCGCTGCCTGCCGTCGTGTGTAGCGCGGGCGCGCGGGCGGACGGCGCGCGGCACCCGCGTTTGCGCTTTTTCGAGTGACCCGGCCGCGCGCCGCGCCTCGTCGTCGCCGCCGCCGCCGTCGCTCACGCCCTCCCGACAAAATCCCAACCAAAAGCAAAATGCAGACCGCCCGCCGCGTCGTCGTGGCGCGCGCCGCCGCCCCCGTCAAGGAAGACTGGGTCGCCAACCTGCACGCCGGTGAGCGGCGAACGATGGGGTCGTCGATTGGTTGATTCACGGGCTCTCCCTTTGCGTCTCTTGGTGCTCTGCTAAACACAAAAACGTTGGCCCCGCCCGCCCGCCCGCCAAAAAAAACAACAACAAAAAAACACAGTCGGCGACGACACCGCCGCGCGCGCCGCCGCCCTGCCCCGCCGCATCACCCGCGAGGGCGTCTGCGCCCTCGAGGCCGAGCTCGACGCGGGCGAGGGCGTCGCGGCCCTGCGCCGCTTCAACGCCGCGCTGCGCGCTGTCGGCGGCGGCAGCGGCGGCGGCAGCGCGTCCACCGCCTCTCCCGCCGCCGCCTCTCCCGCCGCCGCCGCCGCCGCCACTGCCGACGACCGCGAGGCCTGGCGCCGCGCGCTGCAGCCGCTGTTCCGCGAGCTGTGCTTCAACCTCGAGTCGTTCAACCCGGCGTTCGCGGCCTGCCTGCTCCAGGTGCAGCGCACAATCGGCGCGTCGGACTACGTGCGCCGCGACACGGCGCTCAAGAACCTCATCCAGCCGCTGGCGGGCGAGTACGGCATGCGCAACGGCTCGCCGCAGCGTTGAGTCATTTGGGGGGCGCTCTCTTTTTTTCCCGGCTCGGCGTCTTTTTTCCTGGCTCGACGCCAACGGGCGCTCGCAAATCGGGGCGAGGAAAACGCTCTTGTCACACGCCTCCCTCCTCCCCCTCGCCCTCCCTCGAATGACGAGATTAACGCCTTCCCCCCAACTAACCTTTGAAACACAAGCACAAAAACACAAAAAAAAACAGTCAAGACGCACCGCGAGCTCTTTTCCGACTTCTACGCCTCGCTCTTCGGCGCGCCGCTCGCCGGCCTGCTCGCCACGTCAGCGCCCCCCACCCACGCCCCGGTGCTGTACCGCCGCATGATGCGCGACATCCTCTCGGGCGGCGGGATCGTGCGCGACGACCTGGCCTCGCCCGAGGGCGGGCGGGCGGGCGACGCCTTGGCCGCCGCCTCTTACGCGCTGGGCTACAACCTGGCGGTCGAGTACTTGGCCGACTACGAAAAGACGTGGATGCTGGACTCGTTCCGCGCCCTGGTGGCCCCGGGAGACGGGGCCCTCGCGCGGGCGGGGGTGACCAAGGAGCAGGTGGACTGGACCTTCCTCGAGGTGCACGCCGAGGGCGAGGCCGAGCACGCCGCCATTGGGCACGCCGCCGTGCTGGCGCTCGTGCCGGAGGGCGACGGCGCTCTGTTGCGGCGGGCGATGGCCGACCACGACCGGGACTTTGCCGTCTTTTACAACGCGATGGCGGACCTGCTGATTGAAAAGTCGCGCTAAGGCTTTTGGCGCCTTTTTTGGCAAGAGAGGGACCAGGGCCGATCGCCGTCGTCGCTGTTCGTTGCCCTTTGTTTTTTTGCTGCTGCTGCTGCGTCTGGCGATCCTCCCGCATTGGGGGTCGCTCGGGTGTTCAAGCTGGGGTGCGGGCTGCCCGCTCGAAAACGCGGTTCGCACCCAGAAACAACCACAGCTATACCCTTTACAAACAAAACCTTGTAATAACAAGCAACCAATTCCAAAAACGACAACGTCAGAACGAAAGAAGGCACGCGGAGCAAAAAAAAGAGCGCCGGGGGGAAACGCAAGAAAACGCCGCTTTTTTGCCGCGCCGCCGCTCACTCACTCCCTCAGTCTTGCTTGAGCAAGCCCACCACCTCGCGGAACTCCTTCTCCGTCAGCGTCAGCGGCTTGGACCCCCCGCCCTTGCCCCCCTTGCCGCCCTTGCCGTTGGCGTCCGCGTCAGCACCGTCCTCGTCGGCGTCCCGCACGTCGACCGTCGCCATCTCTCGCTCCCACGCGCCGTCGGCAAACAGCATCAGAACCACGGTGTCGTCCGACAGGTCGACCTGCGCCAGGCTCGCCGTCTCCAAAGCGCTCACGACGCCCGACCCTTCCTCGCGCAGCAGCAGGGTGCCGGGCACCTCCATGTCGAGGCGCACCGCGAGCCACCGGCCGGTCGCGTTGCTGCGCACAGAGACGCGGCCGTCGGCGCCGCGCCGGAGGCCGTATTTCAGCCGGAGGGCGTCGAGCGATTTCGCGTCGGCGCCCTTGCCGCGGGCCTCGAGCTCGCCGTACTCGCGGACGGCGGCGGCGGCGGGGCGCTCGCCCTTGGCCGGGGCCTGGGCGGCGCGGGAGGGGCGCGGGGCGGCGAGGAGGGCGGCGGCGGCCAGGAGGAGGGCGCGGCGGGGGAGGAAGGGGGCGGCGGCGGCGGGCGACGGCGGCAGCGGCGCGGACGGCACGCGAGCGGCGCCGCGCTCGGGCGTCCTTGCCGGCGCCGGCGGCGCGGCGCGGGCCGAGGGGCGCGCGCGCGCGGCCTGCGCCTGCTGCTGCGGGGTCGCCCGCAAGCCGAGTCGCTGCATCGGCGTCGGTCGCTTGCCTATGTGATCAGGGAGTTTGGTCCTCTCGGCGCGGCGTTTGACGAACGATGGTGCGTTGGGATGGCGGCCCGCGCTCCTCACACTCTCTGCGTCTGCGTGTTGTTCGAGCGGGCGTACAAAGGCGAGGTGATGATGCGATTGTTGGAGCAGTGAACGTTGTGAGGTTTGCGGGGCTCGGCGTCTGCTACGGCAGTTTCTTTCGAGGGGAGCTTGGGGGATCAGGGAGGACGAGGAGAGGGGGGAGAGCGGCAACGACCTTGTGCCAAAAGCGATCGTTGCGCAGCAAAAGATTCGCACGCCCCTCACAGCCGTACTGCTGATATTGACCAATCTGACGCACCTAGTAGGCGTCGTTCGCGACAGACGGCCATCTCGGGCATTGAGCACACACATAAAGAACCAAATCCCATTTTGTTTTGAACGACGACAGCTGCCGTGACACGAAATCGTTATGCCGCCGCCCGCCGGGCGCGAGGGCCCCACGATGGTGCAGAGGTACTTGCGCATGGCGGCGGAGCTGCGGTCGCAGCGCCGACGAAAGGAGCCGCCGCGGGAGAGGAGGATCACGGCGGCGGCGGCGGCGGCGGCGGCGACGAGGCGGGGCCGCCGACGGAGCGAGAGCGAGAGCGAGAGCGACGGCGACGTCTGGAGCAGCAGCAGCAGCAGCAGCAGCAGCAGCAGCAGCAGCGAGGACCGTCTCCCGTTGCCGCGGCACCGTCGTCACCAATCAACCAGCAGCGCCGCGCCCGCCCGCCGCAAGCGCCGAGAGCCCACCGCAGCCACGTGGGCGGCTGCCGCCGCTGCCGCCGCCGCCGCCGCTTCTCAGTTTGCTGGCAACGAAGACGACGACGACGACGAGGCGGCCCACCGCGCGCGCCTCGGCTCGCTGCTGCTCCGGCTGCCGCCGGCGACGGCGATGCGCGACCCGAGCCCTCCTGCATCTGCCGGCCGCCCCGCGCGAAACCCCGGAGACGACGCACCGGCTCTCGGCGGAGGGCGCTACTCGTGCGCCCCGCCGCCGCCGCCGCCGCCGCCGCCGCCGCCGCCGTTGCCGCTGCGCCCCGACCCGGCTGCCGCCGCCAAGCGACAGCAACAGCAGCAGCAGCAGCAGCAGGAGCAGCAGAAGCAGCAGCAGGAGAACAGACGCCGACACGAGCCGGAGGTGCGCGAGCGCGTCCAGTGCGCGCTGACGCTGGTCAAAGGGCTGGGGCGCTACATCTCCTCCGCGCAGAGGGCCGCACTGCCGCCGCCGCCGTCGCCGCAGGAGCACCGACGCCGGCAGCAGCCGCAGCCGCGGGGGCGGCGGGGGCACGAGCGCAGCAGCAGCAGCAGCAGCAGCGAAGGGGACGACCGCGGTGGCGACAGGAGCAGCAGCAGCGACGAGCAGGCGCCGACAAGAGGGGAGACGAGGCCCGAGCGTCAGCAGCGGCGCCTCCCGGCGCCCGTGGAGCGGCTGCGCGCCGAGGTGCGCAGGCTGCGGCGCGAGGTGGCCGCGCAGGCTGCGGCCGCGGACGGCGCGGCCGCTCTCGCCGTCGCCCCGCTCGCGGCGCGCCTCAGCGACGTAGAGCTGCGCATGGACGCGTACGCCGGCGTGCGAAGGAGAGGAGGAGGAGGAGGAGGAGGAGGCAGAGGGGGCGGGTGAGCAGATGAGCGGGAGAGGGCGGCGACGATGCGCGGCGAATTCACTTCTGCTGGGAGATGAAACTGCATTGTTTTCAGAGTAACGCGACGCGTTTGAGCGCGCTCATCATTGCAAACGACACATAGACACAAGCAATAGCCCGGGACGATAGCAACAACTACAAACAACCACAACACCGACAACAAAGAGATGGCGTCCACAGGGCCCATGGGCGGCTCCTCGGTCACGTCGCCGATTCGCGTCGGCAGCACGCGCGGCGGCGGCACGTTCGTCATCCCCCCCCGGACCGGCCGACTCTTCGAGTTCTCGCCGACCGGTCGCATCGGTGCCATCGTGCTGCTCTCGTGCGTCGCCTCCGCGGGCCTCATGGCCGCGGCCGAGCGCGCCTTTTCGCCCACGCCGCCGCCGTCGCGCGAGGAGGAGTTTGTGCGCAAGGCGGAGGCGCTCGGCCCTGTCGCGCAGCGGATCTGCGCCGAACCCATCTTCCTCAACCCCATGCGCAACGGCATCCCGGGCTACACGCCCACCCCCGCGGACGCGCGCCGCGCGTGAGGATGGTTGGGGGGAGGACGTTTTTGCGTCTCGCGTCTCGTCATCGTCGTCGGCGGCGTTTTCCTTCTTGTGATTTCTTCCTTTCTTCCGCACACACACCGGCGCGTCCCATATCAGGCCACGCGCATCGTCATTCGCATCATCATCATTGGCGACTAGTATGCATAGATTCACGGCAAACACGTTGCATCCTATCCTTCTGCTCTCCTCCGTCTCGCCCGTCGCTGTCACGAGATGCCTTCCGCAGCCGCGGAGAAGATCGCGTCTGCGTCTCGCGATGCGCACGAGTCTGAGGTGATGCGCGCCCACCTCCGGTCCACCCCCCTCGAGCCCGCCAACTGGTTTTTGAGAGCCATCGCCGCCGCGGCAAACAAGCGCCGGGCCGGCGCCAACGCCGCCGGCGCCCTGCCGCCCGCGTCTGTTTTCCTAAAGCTCGAGAGCGAGCAGCGGACGGGCTCGTTCAAGGCGCGCGGCGCCCTCTGGAAGGTCAGCCGCCTGATGCGCGCGGCCCCCGAGGGCGCGGCCACGAGCCTGACGACCGCGTCCACGGGCAACCACGCGCTCGCGACGATCTTCGCCGTCGGGGCGGCCGCCGGGGGAGGCGCGGAGGCGGCGGCGGCGGCGGCGGGGGCGGCGGCGGCGGTGTCCGCGGTGGAAGCGTCGGTGGCGGGGGCGGGCGCAGCAGTGGCGTCGTCGGCGACGGCGGCGGACCCCCCCGAGCTCGTCGTCTACGTGAGCGCGGCCGCCGACGCCACCAAGGTGGCGCGCCTGCGCGCCGCCGCCGCCGCCAGCGCCGCGCGCGTCTGCGTCGTGGTCGCCGCCGGCGCCGCCGACTGCGCGGGCGCCGAGGCCGAGGCGCGGCGCGCGGCCGAGCAGCGGCCTGGCTGCCACTACGTCAGTCCCTACAACGATGAAGACGTGGTCGCGGGGCAGGGGACGCTCGCGCTCGAGCTCGTGCGCCAGCTGCTCGGCGACGGCAGCCGCGCCGAGGCCGAGGCGGCGCCCGCGGCCTGCGGCGGCGCGCGCTTCGCCGTGTTTGTGCCCGTCGGCGGCGGCGGCCTGGTCGCCGGCGTCGCCGCGGTGCTCAAGTGCGCCTTCAAGGGCGACAGGGTCCGCGTCTACGGGTGCCAGCCCGCCGCCAACGATATCATGGCGCGGTCGTGCGAGGCGGGCGCGATCGTCGACGATCCCGCCGCCGCCGCCGCCGAGACGCTGTCGGACGCTACGGCCGGCGGCGTCGAGCCCGGCGCGCTCACCTTCCCCCTGTGCGCCGAGCTGGTGGACGCGTGGGTGCGCCTCTCGGAGCGCGAGATCGCCGACGCCGTGGTCAGCGTGCTGGCGTGCGGGGGCAAGCTGCTCGAGGGCGCGGCGGGATGCGCGGCGGCGGCGTTGCTGAAAGTCGCCGCCGAGCGGCCGGCCGAGCTGGCGGGGCGGGCGTGCGTCGTCGTGTGCTGCGGCGGAAACGCGGGCGTCGCGGCGCTGCGCAGGGTGCTCGAGGTCGGGCGCGCATGGGACTTGGCGGTGTAAGATGAGGACGATGGCAAAGGAGACAGAGTCGGGACGGATGTGCGAGAGATGGGTCGTTTCTGCTCCGATCGATCGGGCGGCGGCGTCGGCCAGAGGAGAAGCCTCGGCGTCGCGCAGGTTACGTCCCGCGCCGCGGAGCACAAAGATTCCGCGCGCGCCTCGCAACACAGCCACGAAAGCACCATCAGTGCGCTCGCGCGCGCCTTCCCCCTCGACCATTTCTTTCGATCATTTTCCGGACGGCTTTGCTCTTTCCCACAACCCAAAAGCGACGATGGCGGTCGAGTGAGACTGGACAGCAAAAGGGGGGAAGCAAACAATAACATCGCCGGGATCGGCTCTAGGGATGGACTCGCTCTTGCTGGTCCCGGCAGAGCTGGCGGGCGTGCCCGCGGCGGCCTTGAAGGTGCGCCGGTTGGACGGAGAGAGGGACGGAGACCCCAAAACGGGAGGCGTCACCACCCCCCAATCGTTTCGCACACACGCAGTCAGATTTGGCCCGCCCCCCTCCTCCTCCCTTTGACGCGCCGACCCACAACAACACACACACACACAACACACAACAGGGATTCGCGGGCGCGTTCAGCGCCCGCGTCGTCGGCCGCGTGTGCCCGTCCGCGGCGCCGGGCGTGCCCGCGGCCGTCGACGCCGTCTTTGCGGCGTGCGTCGCCGGCGGCGGCTCGGTGGGCGGCCCGCTCGCGCTTTCAAGTGGCGGCGGCCCCGCCGGCAGCGCGGGCGGCGCCGGCGCCTTTGCGGGCGCGGCGGGCGGCTCGACCAGTCTGCTCGGGCGCGACCTGCGGCTCGAGTGGGTGCACGACTGCAAGTGAGTTTGTCTTTTCGTCTTTTTGTTTTTTCTCGGGATTGCGTTGCCAGCGCTCGCCGCCGGCGGGCCGTCGACGCAAACAAAGCCCCCGGAAAAAAAGGAAAAAAAAAACCAACGCCTCTTCTCTCGCTCGCCGCCGCCGCGCGAACACAAAACAAAAAACAAAAAACACGCTCTCGCCCGAAACCACCAGGAATGTCGGCTGCGCCCTCCTCGACTGCCAGCTCTGCCGCAACAACCCCGCCAAGGCCTGCGCTCCCTCCGGCCCCTGGGACGACCAGTACTGGGTCCGCGACGACGGCCGCGGCGGGCAGGTGCTGCGCGCGCGCTGCGGCGCCGACGTCGGCGTCCGCGCCGTCGACGCAAGCACAGGCCGCGCGCTCGCGCTCCGCGCGCTGCCGGCCGGCCTCCGCTTGCGGCTCTACGTGGTGGACGGCGCCGCGCCCGCCCTGCAGCCTGGCCACGCGGCAGGAGGAGGAGGGGCTGGGGGCGCCCCCTCGCCGGGCGGCGCGCTGTCGTCGGGCGGGGGCGGCGGCGGCGGCGGGGCGCCGCCGTCGCGCGCGGGGACGGCCGGCGGCGGCGGCAGGCGGCCGACTGCGGGCGGCGGCGGCGGCGGCGGCGGCGGCGGCGCGTCGGCCGAGGCGCACGAGGGCCTTGGGCTGTTTGCGGGCGACGACTCGCGCCCGCTGTTCTGCGTGTCGGGGGCCGGCGTCGAGGAGGACGGGGCCGTGCCGCTCGAGGCGTCGGGGGCGGGGCCGCTCGACGACGCGGCGGCGGCGGCGGGCGGCAGCCGCCTCGGCACGCCCGGCCCGAGCGCGAGCGCGGGCGGCGGCGGCGGCGGCGGCGGCGGCCGCGTCTCGCGCGCCGCGTCCGACGCCGCGTTTGGCCTGGGGCCCGGCCCGGCGGCGGCCGCCGCCGACGCCGTGGCCCCCGTGCCCGAGATCCAGTTCCTCAACAAGAACTCGCGCTTCCGCGCGGGCGGGCGCACGTTCAAGACGTTCCGCTTGAGGGTCGTCGCCACGTGGGAGCCTCCTGTGCCCGGCGGCCGCCCGGGCGGCGGCGGCGGCGGCGGCGGCGGCTCTGGCAACGGCTCTGGCGGCGGCGGCGCGCCCGGCGGCGCCCCTGGCCCCTCGCCGTCGTCGCCGCCGCCCACGACCTGGGCCGGGGGCACCCTGGCCGCCTCCCTCGACAGCGAGCCCTTCAAGGTCACGACCAAGAAGGGCTACGACGGCTGCCGAAAGGCGGACTATCTGAACGCGCGAGAGCCCCTGACTGACAAGGCGTTTGCCGCGCTGGGCGAGACGACCATTGCGAATGTCAAGGCCCGCTTCCCCGGCGGCGCGTCGACGGTCGGCGACCTCGCCGCCCTGGTGGACGCGGCCGCGGGCGACGCCGAGCTCGAGGCGCGGCTGCGCGACGTCCTCAACATGGGGCGCGACGCGGAAAAGTGGCGCGCCCTCGGGCGGGCGCTCAGGGAGCGGGTCGTGCGAGACGACGCCGCGCCGCGCGCGTGGGCGCTGCCGCTCTCGCTGCCGCCGCCGTCGCTGGCAGGCGCGGCGGCGGGGTCGGCGGGGTCGGCGGCGGCCGGCGCGGAGGGGGGCGCGGTCCTGGGACTGGGCCTGCTGTACCGGGCGCAAAAGGGCGCCGTCGACCTGGGCGAGCCGGTCGGCGTGCTTCTGGGCGAGGCGGCGGCCGCGGCGGGCGCGCCGTCGGCGGCGGCCGGCCGAGGCGGCGGCAATGGCGGCGGCGGCGGCGGCGGCGCGCGCCGCAGCGGCGGCGGCGGCAGGAGCGGCGGCGGCGGCGGCGCGGGCGGCCCCCCGCTGCGCGTCGCGCACCTGAGCGAGGGCCTGCAGATGGCGGCCGGCGCGCAGGTCGACCACCTGCGCCGCCTCGCCGCCGCCCACTGGCGCGCGCAGAGGCACCCGGGATGGCGCGCCGAGACGCGGCCGCTCGTGTGGGGCGACGTCGGCGCCGCCGCCTTCGTCGCGGCCTTTGACGCCGCGCTGGGCGCCGCCGCGCCCGAGTCCCTGGCCCTGCTGCAGCAGCAGCAGCAGCAGCGGGATGACGCGCTCGGTGGTGCGGCCGCGCAGCCGCCGCCGGTGCTGCTGCCGCAGGGGTTTGGACACGGGTGCGGCGGGTACGGCGGGCCGTGGGCCCAGCCGCCGCCGCGCCATCCGTCGGCGGCGCCGCTCCAGCAGCAGCAGCAGCCGCCGCCGCCGCAGCAGCATCATCGGATGGGGACGGCCGGGTCGTCGGCCCCTCCCGTCACGATGACGACCTACGCCGACGGCGGCGCGCGGGGGCCAGGGCCCTTTGCCGACGCGCGCGCGCGCAGCAGCACGGTCACCACGGGCAGCGTCCTGCCGCTCGCCGTCGCGCGTGCGGGCGGCGGCGGCGCCGCCGCCGCCGCCGGCGCCGGCGCCGCGGCCGACACGCTGCCGCCGCCGCCCTATTATCACCACCAGCCGGGCAGCGGCCTCGCGCCTCTGCCGCCGCTCGCGGGCATGGTCCCCGTGCAGCCGCACCCGCAGCTGCCCTACGGCTACGCGCCGGACCCGGACTACCAGGGCGGCGACCTCTCGCAGCTGCGGCTCAAGAGCGCGTCGGCGACGCCGCAGCAGCAGCAGCAGCAGCAGCAGCAGCAGCAGCAGCAGCAGCAGCAGGCGCTCGCGGCGGCGGCGGCGGCGGCGGCGGCGGCGGCGGCGGCGGCGGCGGCAAACGGCGGCGGCGGCGGCGGGCCGGCGCCGCCGCCCCTGCCGCTCCGGGCCCAGCCGCCGGGCGCCTACGCCCCGCATTTCCCGCCCGCCCCCGCGCCCTTCTCCCTGCCCCCGCAGCAGCCCCCCCAGCACGGGCAAAACCCGCTCGCGCCGCCGCCCGCACACCTGGCCGCCGCGCAGGCCGTCGTCGGGCAGGCGCTCCGCGAGGGATGGACGCCGCTACAGATCCGCGCGGTGCTGTCGAGCGTGCCGGACGCCGAGTTCGCGGCGATCATCGGGCAGGCCATGCTGCAGCAGCAGTACGCCGACGCCCTGCTGGCGTCGGCGTGCGTGGTGGCGAGCCCTCCTGCGCCGCCGCCGCCGCCGCTAGCTGCGGCGGCGGCGCGGGGCCCGGCGGCGGCGACGGGCGCGGCGGCGGCGGCGGCGCTGTCGGCCGCCGGGCCGCTGCTGCCGCCGCCGCCGGGCGCGGGCGGCGACGGCGACGACGGCGCGGGCACGTGGGAGGACGTGCTCGACGACCTGCGCCACTTTAGCACGGCCGCGCTGGCGGCGGAGCACGGGCACCACGGGCACCACGGGCGCGCCGCGGAGGAGGACCAGGGGCAGGAGCAGGGGGGCCACGACGAGGAGGAGGGCGCGGAAGCCGGCGACGGCGGCGGCGGCTACGGGGGAGGGGGCGGCACTGGCGGCGGGGTCGGCGCCGACGGCCAGCCGCAAGGGCGGCAGCACCGCTGGCGCGGGAGCTGGCGCCGGCGGCGCGCGGCGGCAGAGGCCGCCGCGGCCGGCGGCGACGCCGGCGCTCCTCTTGGCCTCGCGGCCGCCGCCGGCGCTTCCGCCGCCGCCGCCGGCGGCGAACCGAGCGGTGGTGGCACCGGCGGCGGCGGTGACGGATCCTTCACCACCGACTGGATCCCAGACCTCATCTCGCGCCTTGAGTCTGGCAACCCGGGCGCGGGCGCGGCGGCGGCGGCGGCGGCGGCGGTCGCGACGGCGGCGGCGGCCAACGCGACGGCGGCGGCGGCGGCGGCGGCGGCGGCGGCGGGCCTGCCCGGCGGCGGGCCGAGCGGCGGCTACGGACCTGGCTTGGACTTTGCTCACGATGGCCGCGCCAAGCGCGAGCGGTCCAATCCGATGCACGCGGCCGCGGCCGCGCTCAGGGCGCGCCGGGCGGCGGCAGCGGCGGCGCGGGCCGCGGGCGGCGGCGGGGGCGGCGGCGGGGGCGCCGCCGCCGGGCATGAGGGGGGGCAGCTGCGCTCCGACTCCAAGGGCGTTTTCCACGTCGACTCGATCGGCCGGCACTTCCCCGCCGCGCGCCTCAGCTCCGCCGACGGCGCCGTGGGCGCCGGCGCGCAGGTCGCCAACCCCTGGGCCGGCGGCGGCTCTGGAGGCGGCGGCGTCGGCGGCCCGCTGCCGCCTGGCGCGGCGGCGGCAACCGGCGCCGCCGCCGCCGCCGCCGCCGGCGCGCCGCCGCCCGCCGACGGCGCCCATGCCCTGTACCCGGGCGCCGGCGCCGTCGACGCCGCGCCGTTCGCCGCCGCCCAGCGCGGCCGCGGGGGGAGCGGCGACCTGGGCGCGGGCGGCGGCGGCGTCGAGCGCACGGGCAGCGGCCGCATGCGAGACTGGCTTGCTTCTGTTTTCGCGGCGCAGCGGACGCCCTCGGCCGACAACAGCGCGGGCGCCGGCGGCCCGGGCTCGGGCTCGGGCGGTCGGGCTCGGGCGCCTGGGGCCCCGCCCGACTTGGCGACGCTGCGGGCCATGTTTGGCGGCGGCAGCGGCGCGAGCGGGCGGGGCGGCAGCGGCGGCAGCGGCGCGCTTGGCGGCGGTGGCGGCAGCGGAGACGTGACGGCGGCGGCGGCTGCGGCCGGGCCGCTGCGCTGAGCGCCCCCCTGTCTCGTGTCTCCCTCCCTCGGCGCGCGGTACCACCCACCATTGGTGGTATCAGTTGCGATACGTGCGCACACATCCGTCAATACGCACATCATACCCTTTTTTCGTATCTCTATTCTCTATTGGATGTTTTCGGCGGCGCTGTCTCTCGTCGTCGCCGAGAGAGGGCCCGGCCCGGTTGACAACGAACGCCCCCCCTTTTTGCATTCCCTTTCTTCTCCCGGCCTTTCCTCGGTGATTTTCTATACCTGCCAAGCCCTCAAACTGACCGACGACATTCCGATCGCACTTTCAGACGCAGGACACTGTTTCGAGGCCGCGGATCGGCGGGCAATGCCGACGCCGCCCCTGGCCGCCGGTTATCTCCGCCCCCCCTCCGCCCCCCCCCCCGCCGTCCTTTCCTGCCCTGTGAATGTTTTCACCCCCCCTTTCTAGACCTGACGCCCCCTCTTGGCGCCCCTAATCCCTCGGGATCAATCGGAGAGCGAGACTATGATTCGCCAACCACATTAAATGCAGGCCGCCATCTGGCGCTACCCTGAAAATGGAGACAAAAAAAACAGAGGACGAGGCGGGACAGGGCCAAAAGACAGGGCCAAAAGGTCAGCGTGCGCTTGGGCGAGGGGGGAATGTGGGGTGACGGTGTGCGTGTGCGCGGCGTCCGCGCGAGTGCACCCTGGCTCGGGCTCTCCCGGTAGGGCGCCCGAGAGGGTTCTCTTGTTTCGGACCAGAGGGGAAGGACGGGGCGGGGGGAGGCTCGCCGGGCGCGCGCGCGCGCGCGTGTTCGTTTTCGTTTTCGTTTTCTGCTCTTTCTGAAGTCTGCAGCGGCGGGGGGAAAGAGGGGGTGCGTGCGTGCGCGCAGGGCTGTGCGGGAGCTGGTGTTGTCGTTGTTGGGGGGCTGTGTGTGCGCGGCGAGGGCCGGCATGCACGGGACAAAAAAAAGAGGAGAGAGAGAATGAAATGATCGATCGAAAAAGAGGACGAGCTGAGGGGAGGGACGAACAACGAGCGACGAAAAGGGCGAGGGTGGGCGGGCGCCGGGCAGAGGGAGGGAGGCGCGCCCCCCCTCTCGCTCCTTCCCTCTTCACAGGAGGCTGCTGTGAAGCGCCGCGCCCAGGCCCATCGGCCCGCGCGGCACCGAGGGGGCCGACGCGGGCGCGGGCGCGCGGGCGCGCGGGGGCGCGCGCAGCGCGGCGTCGGCGCCCGAGGGCGGCACGACGAGCGCGCTGCCGGCGCCGCCGTCGGACGAGGCCCGCCGCCGGCCGCCGCCGCCGCCGCCACCGCCGCCGCGCCGCCGCTGCGCGGTGGCCTGCTGCACAAAGGCGAGCGCCTGCTCCTGCTGCTGCTGCTGCTGCTGGTGCGCGCCCGCGGTGATGGCCGCGAACAGGGCCTTGAGCGGGCGCGCGGTCAGCTGCACGGCGCTCATGGCGCCGGCCGTGAGGGCGCCCACAGTGGCAGGGCTGGTTTGTTTTTGGGGCGGGGGGGGGCGGTTGGGGGCGTCGGCGTTTGGCGTCGGCGTCGGCGGCGTGATTTTGGGGGGGGCAAGGAGGGGAGGGGGCAAAACGTTCGAGCGAGCCGGGGTTTCGAGGCGCGCGGGTTGCTGGACGAGCCTGACGTCGGAGGGGGGCGCCGGGAGAGAGAGAGAGAGACTTGCGCGCACGGACAAGAGAGAGGGAGAGAGAGGAAACGACCGAGGGAAAAGCTCCTTTGGGCCGCTCTCTCTCGCTTGTGGTGGTGGCCGGCGCCGCGGCCGCCGGGATGCTGAGCAGGCGCGCGGGATTGTGGCCGCCGCCGCCGCCGTCGCCGCTGCCTCGTCCCTCCTCTCTCCGTCTCCGCGACCCGGGAGGCGCCCAGCGGTGCGTCGCGCGGGCCCCGTGCGAGGGCAGCGATTAGGGTCTCACCTTGCGCCTGCCATCGCCGCCATTATCAGGGGAGGGGGGGGAAAGGCGGGCGTCGACACAAATTCAGAGCTCGAGTTCGTTGCGCCGAGTCGTGTGTGCTGTCGATGCGTGTTTTTTTTAGGGAGGCGTATGAACCACGCGCGGATGCGTGTGTGGTTCTGGCTATTGGGGTGTCGGTTTTGTGTGTGAGAGGGACGATGGTGGCGCGTTCCTTTTTGTCGTTCCTTGGAGAGGAGGACGTGGAGAGAGAGAGAGCACGGGGAAACGAAAACGACGCGAGATCTTGGACCCGCCCGCGACCCCCCCTGCCGACCCCTTTTCGGCGCGCGCACCCAGGCTTACCGAGTCGAGATCCTCGCGCGGCCGCCGGCAAGCTTTCGGCGATCCGGATCCGCTCGGTCGAGCTGGGAGCGGTGGCGCGGAGGAGGCCCCCTCACGCGCGCACCCGGCGACGAGGACGAGAGAGCCCGACGGAGAGCGGGACGGAGGGGGGAGGATTTGGTGGCAACAATCCCACCAGGACCGGCAGCGCCGCCCCGCTCCCTCACGGGCCTGGCTTCTTCGAGGGTCTTCGAGAACAGGCGTCTCATTACAACGCGCGCGGCGCAGGCCGCGTCCCGGGAACTAGAAACCGAACAAAATCGAGGGCAGGGCGACAGACGTCAGCGGAGCGGGGGGGAAACGCGAGCCCCGCCGCCGCCGCCGCCGCCGCCGACGCCGCCGCCGACGCGCGGACGCCCCAAAACGGAACCAGCGCCCCCAAAGATCGCCCTCCGGCCCCGTCCCCATCCCCATCCCCGTCACAGGTCCACCACCGAAAAGTCGGCCGTCGCCGCCCAGGACGCGCCCGGCGCCAGCACCACCGCCTCGCCCACCGCCGCGTTTTCAACGCACACAAACTTGTCGCAGCAGGCCGGCATGGTCGTGTGCGGGTTCCACACGACCGTGTCGGTCCAGCCGGACGCGTCGATGCCCACGGCGGCGCCCGTGCCGACGTCCAGCTCGACGTGGGGGGGCGAGGCGAGATAGACGCTGTCGACGAGGGCGGCGCCGAACGTCACCGCCTCGCGCTCCTCCGTCTTGCGGGCGGGGTTTTTCGGGTCGGCGCTCTTGTCCAGGTAAGTGAGGCCTTTCAGGCCGCGGACCTGCGCCTTCGAGGCCGACAGCACCTCGATGTACGTGTGCAGGGCGGCCGTGAAGTCGAACGTCTCGCTGCCCGTGTTGGCCACGCGCAGCTGCGTGCGGAGCGTCTCTCCGTGCAGGGTGACCGTGTAGGCCGCTTTGAAGTCAAACGGCCACATCGCCTTGGTGTAGTCGCTCGGCTCGAGCAGCAGCTCGACCTCGGGGTCGCGGTCGTCCGGGTTGGGGTCGGCCGAGGTCGAGGCCACGGCCCAGTCGACGTTGCGCGCGAAGCCGTGCTGCTGCATGCGGTCCGAGGGGCCGAACGAGGGGAAACAGTGGGGGATGCCGCCGGACACCGGCTTGCTCTTGTCGAACACGGCGTCCGGGCGCACGTAGAGGACCTCGTCGCCCGAGGCCTGCCGCCACGAGAGGACGCACCCGCCGAAGAGGGCCACCTCGGCGCTGCTGCCGCACGCGTGTGTGAGCGTCACGGTCGGCAGGCCGCCGAAGCGGGCCGAGGGGCCAAAGGCGACGCTGCCGGCGATGCCGTGCTTTGCCTGGAGGTCGGCCACGGGGGCGTCCGGGGGAGAGGCGGCGGCGCGGGCGGCGGACAAGGGGCGGCGGGCGGGCGCGGCGCGGGCGGCGGCGCGCAGGGGCCGCCGGCTCGCGAGGGAGCTGCTTTTGGTATGGTTTTTAGGGGGGGGGAGGCGGGGCGGGGGGCCGGCGAGCGGCGGCGAGCGGGTGAGCGTGCGCGTCGATGTCGTTTGTCGTCGTGGGGGCGCGCGCGCCCGGCGAAAATCGGATGAGATCTGGCCGAGGCGCGCGCGAGCAGAGGACGGCGGCCGATCGTGCACGATCGGCCGGCGGTCCCACGAGCTCTCGCGGGGGCCACTCGGCGTTTTGTGTGAAGCGTTGCTCTCTTGGGGAATCGGAGAGAGAGAGAGAGCAGAGAAAAACGCACCTTGCGTTCAGGAGGGCCATGGTTGGCGCTTGACGGAGAGGGCGGACGGAAGGAGCTGAAGCTAAGGTGGAGACAGGACGTATCGGGTCGCTGCCAGGAAACCGTGCATTTGAGAGGCAAAAGCGGCGAAGTCGCCTGCCTGGCTCGGCCGACGGCGCGCCAAAAGAGACAGGGAGCGTCGTCGCCGCGGCGGCGCTGGATCACCGGCTGCGCTCGCAGAAAATCCCACCCCTCCCTTTCCGTCCTTCTGTTTCTCCGTCCCAATTCATCGCGTCCAATTCCTCAGTACCAGCAGCGCGTACACACCCAGAAGCGCAGCAACACCATGGCGGCTCTGATGCAGCAGCGGACAGGTGAGGATTTCCTTCTTCCCTCTTCCAGCCCCAGGAGACCCCTCTCCCTTCTTCCCCCGCGCCCTGCCTCCCCGCACCAATCCGCATTGGCCTCTGCGGGCGACCTGGATGGCGACCGATGCCCGCTCGGTCGTGCCTGCAGGGCGCGCTCGATCGGGCGCCCGCTCATTGGCGCGGATGGGCGAGAGAGAGAGCCAGGCGCCTCACAGGGTGGAGGGGGGGGGTCAGCAGCCCGCCTTTTGTCTTTCTCATCCGCCAAGGCGCGAGCCCCCGGGATCGGATTGGCCACGCACTCCGCCTCCCAGTCATCACGAGGTTGCGCCACACCCGGCGCGCGCGCGCCCTGCCCTGCAGGCGCCAAGCGCCGGCGGACCCCCGCGTGTGCGTCCGATGCGCCGCCGGGCGCGCGGGCCGGCGGACCGCCGCCGCCCGCCGTCCGCCGCCTTTCCCGCCGCCGAGCGTTTAGTCTCTGCCCCTTCTGTCTTCTGTTCGGTGCTCGCTCACGTTGCCCCTCGCCCTCCTTGGAATCCCCACGCCCAACGCAACCCCAGCCTTCGCCCCGCGGCGCGCCGCCGCCCCCTCGGCCGCCCGCCCCGCCCGCGCCCCCCGCGCGCCCCTCCCGGCGTCCGCCGCCGCCGCCGCGCCCGGCGCCGCGCCCGCCGCCGCCTCCCCCTCTAAAAAGGCGTCGATGCAGTTTATCCGCGGCGTCGACGAGTCCGTCGTGCCCGAGGTCGAGCTCCGGCGCTCGCGCAACGGCTCCTCCGGCACGGCCGTGTTCACCTTCGGCTCGCCCGACGTCTTCCAGGCCGACGCGGGCAGCGGCGACATCACGGGCCTCTTCATGGTCGACGAGGAAGGGGAGATGCAGACCACCGACGTCAAGGCAAAGTTCCTGAACGGCAAGCCGACGGCGATCGAGGCGCGGTACCAGATGCGCTCGACGTTCGAGTGGGACCGGTTCGTGCGGTTCATGGACCGCTACGCCGAGAGCGCGGGCTTGGGCTTTGAGAGCGCGGGGGCCAAGCCCTGAGAAATCGAGGGGGGGAGGAGGGAGGGAGGGAGGGAGAGGGAGGGTGTTGACGCGCGCAAGAGGGAGACGGTCCGCCCGCGGGGCGTGTCGCTGCGGGCCGCCGCCGCCGACGCCGAATCTTGTCTCCTCCCTGGCGACGATCTTTTTTTTGCGGCTGCTGCTGCTTCTGCTGCTATTGCTGCCGGCCGTTTTTCACGACGATTTCATGTGCAAAGAAATTTGACTCGTTTTTTGTGTCTTTCAGAAACGGACAAGAGACGAGGGGGAGGACAACTCTCTCGTCTAGCGCTGGCCCCGGCCGCCGCCGCCGCCGCCCGCGCCTCGGCCCCCGCCGCCGCCGCCGACCCCGCGCCCGCCGCCGCCGCCCCGGCCGCCGCCGCCGCCCCCTCCGCGCCCGCGGCCGCCGCCCCCTCCCGCAAAGGGCGCGGACCCGGGCGCACCGCCGCCCTCGGCCCGCCGCCAAGGCTGCTTGGGCGGGCCGGCGCCGCCAGCGCCGCGCTCGCCGGCGCCGACGCCGCCGCCGCCGCCAAAGCCGCCGCCGCCGCCGCCGCCGCCGCCAAAGCCCGCCGCGCCGGCGGCCTTTGCGGCGTCGCGCTCGAGCTCGGCCGACAGGCCCGCCTCGACGCGGCGCCACTGCGACGCGAGGGCGTCGCGCGATAGCGCGCCGCCGCCGCCGCCGCCGGACTTGCGCAGGGCCGCGTTGATCACGGCGTCCACGCGCGACTTGGTGCCCGCTTGCTCCCCCCCGCCCGCCCCCGCCGCCGCCGCCGCCGCCGCCCCGCCGCCGCGCCGCTCGCCGCCGCCGCCGCGCCGCTCGCCGCCGCCCTGCTCCTCCTCGGCCAGCCTCGCCGCGCGCCTGACCTCGCGCTCGGCCGTGCGCTTGCCCCGCCACGCGGCCGTCTTGGACGCCGCCTCGGACGCGGCCGCGAGCACCGCCTCGCGCGGCGCCGCGTCCGAGCAGAACAGCAGCGTCGCCCCCTTGATGCCAAGCAGCCTCGCTCCCGCGCCCCTGGCCAGCGCGTCGGCGACCGACCCGAGCGCCGCCTCGCGCCGCGCCTCGCCGCCCCCGCCCGGCGCCGCCGCCGCCGCCATGGCCGCGGGGGGGGGCGCCAGGCCGTTGCACTGCACCTTGACGAGCGCGTGCGAGGAGAGGAGGTCGCGCAGAGAGCGGCAGTGCGCCTCGGACGCGCCGCCGCGCCCGAGCCGCAGCAGCGCGCGGGAGGTGGCGTCCCACAGGGCGCGGCGCTCGTCCGGCGAGAACGACCCGTTGTGCTCCGACCCCGGCGGATCGGGCGCCGCGGGGCCGGCGTCTGCGGTCGCGGCCGCCGCGCGGGGGCGCTGGGCCGGGGCGGCACGCCTGGGGGAAGAGGCGAGGCGCGCGGGCGGCAGCGGCGCGGCGGCGGCGGCGGGCGCGCGGCGGCGGACGGCGGCGGCTGATGCGGCCGCCGCGACGGGCGCGCGCGCGCAGGCCGCCGCCCGCGACGATGATGCGGCGCTCGCGCCAAGCATCGCGCCGTCCGGGATTGGTTGGTCGGGGCCTTGCGCAGACAGCTTTCGCGGGCAGCCGAGCTTTCGCTTCCAGGCGGCGCGCTTTTTTTTTGTACGATTCGCCGACTTGTTCGAGGACGCTTGGCGAGTGGTGAGCGGCTGCTATGAACGCTGGGAGTGTTCGAGTCGTGTGTGTATGCACGAGGCGGGCGGAGGGCGCGAGCCGGGGCGTCTTGAGGAAGAAGGAGCCGCTTTACGCCGCTGGTGGACGGCGAGGCGACGCCGACGCCGCCCCCAAGCGTAACTCGCCCGTCACATCGGCCACACATCTCAAGCACTGCGAATGAACAAACCTCTCCTAGTCCGGTCCATACTTTAGCAACAATGATCGCTCGGGGCAGCAGCACTCTGGTGACGGCCCGCCCTGCGACGCGCGGCAGCAGCAGCAGCAGGACGGGTCCGCTACCACACCCCCTCCTCCTCTCCTCCGCCTCCGCCCCGAGACGCCTCCGCACGACCAGCAACGCCGCCCTCCCGCGCCACGACGGCACCATCCGCGCCATCGGCTTCCGCTTCGGCGACGACGACGACGACGACGACGGCGCCGGCGGCGCAGCCCTCACCAACCGCCGCGACGCCGACCCCGACCGCGCTGTGATCGCGCGCCGCGCCTCGCCCTCGTCCGGCGCCGACGACGACGACGCCGGCGGCGGCGGCCGCCCCCTGCCGCCCATCGTCCCGCGCCTGACCCAGTCGTCCAACCTGCGCGCCCAGTCCCTGCTGGTGCTCGCGCCGGTGCTGCGCCAGGGCGCCGTGGGCGAGGCCTTCTCGAGCCTGCTGGCGACCGCCACCCGCTACCAGTCGAAAAATAGCGAGATCGCCGCCGCCTACGCCCGCCTCTACGCGTCGATGCTCGCCTCCGGCGCCTCCTCCTGGCCGGACTACGTGGTCGACCAGGTGCTCGCCGGGCGGGACAACCCCGTCGCGCGCGCGGCTGCCCAGGGGCAGCTCGATTTCGGCGAGGCGCCCGCTTTACGGGCGCTCGAGGCGGATCTGGACGCGCTTCAGGAGCTGGCCGCGCCGCTGAGCGCGGTGGCCGCGTACGTCGCTGACGTGGCGCCGACGGTGCCCGCGCGGTGGGTGGCGGCCGCGGGGTCCGACCCGTCGTGCCGGAAGCTCGAAAAGGGGGCGGCGGCCGGGAGGGGCGGCGGCGGCAGCAGCAGCGCGCCGCCGCCCGCCATTGACGTCGCCGCGCGCAGCCGCTTTGTTCGGCCGCCGCCGACCGGGGCCGAGCACGCGGCCTGGCGCGCGGCGGTGCAGGGGCACGGGCGGTGGTCGCGGGCGCTCCCCCTGCTGCAGGCCTACTGGCACCTGCACGGGTTCGGGGTGACGAGCCGCGCCTCGGCGCTCAGGTGGTCGGCGGGCGGGCTGGAGGAGCTGCCGGGCGCGGCCGGCGGCGCGGCGGCGGCCATCGCGGCGGCCGTGGCGGCGTGGCCGTCGCCGTCGTCGTCGCCTTTGCTGGGGCCCGCGGGCGCCGGCCGGGACAGCGTTGGCGGCGGAAATGGCGCGGTGGCGGCGGCCGGAGGAGCAGGAGGAGCAGGAGGAGCAGGAGGAGGGGGAGCGGCGACGGCGACGACGACGGCGGCGGCTCCGGCGACGCCGGCGACGACCGCCTTTGCCGCCATGGACGCCGCCGGCCTGTCGGCGCTCGCCGCCCATCGCGCTGCCGTCGAGCGCAACCTCGCGCGCCACGCCGCGGGCCTGCCCGACAGCCCCGCCCGCCCCCTGCTGCTGTGCGGCCCCCCCGGGAGCGGCAAGTCGTTCGTCCTGCGCGAGGCGGCGCTCCGCTCGCCCGCCGTCGTGCGCGGCGGCGTGCGCGTCGTGGACGTCGGGCCCGCAGAGCTCCCCAACCTGCTCGAGGCCGCCCGCGGGTGCGGCCGGTACCCGCGCGTGCGTTTCGTCTTGCTGGCCGACGAGGTGCCCCTCCCGCTAAGCGGGCAGGCGCCGTGGGCGAGCGAGCTGCTGGCGGCGCTGGCGGCGGCCGGCGGCGGCGCTGGCGGCAGCGGCGGCGGCGGCGCTGGCGGCTCGGCGGCCTGGTGGCCCGCAAACGTGGCGCTGCACGTCGCCGCGAGCGCGGGCTCGGCGGTCGGCTGGGGCGACCCCCTCGCGCAGCGGTGCGGCGAGGTCCTGACGCTCCCGCCCGCCGGGGAGGAGGGCTTTTTGGCGGCGGCGAAGGAGCTGCTGGCGGCGGCGGCGGCGGCGGCGGCGGCGGCGGCGGCGACGGGAACGGCGCCGCCGCCGCCGCTCGACGAAGAGGCCGCGCTCGCGTGGGCCAAGGGGCGCGGCGCGCTGTCGGTGCGGGGGGCGGTGGCGTACGCGCGCGAGGTCGTGGCGGACGCGGAGTTCGAGCGCGCGGTGCGGGAGGGGCGCGCCGGGTTTTAGAGAGAGACTAAATTTTGGCTTTGCAACCAAGTCCGCCCGCCGCCACCCGCCGCCGCCTCGTGACGCGAGAGCATGGGTGGCCGTGCTCGAGCGCCGTCCCCCCCCTCCCCGCCCGGCGCGCCGCTTTTCCAGGATGCCGAGAGGCGCGCGCTGCGCGCGCGCGCCCGCCGTCGGCCCGCGCGCGGAAACCCGGAGACAGTGCAGCACAAGGGCGGTCTGCGTCGATGGCTCGCAGGGCTCTCGAGCTCTGCCGACGCGCGGCAGGCCCTGGCGACGACGCTCGGCTCTGGTCAGCGCCCCCCTCGCGTCGCACGACGACGACGGAGGCGCGCCGCGCGCTTCCAGCGATCGTTCCAGGCCTGCCGCGCGTCGGGGGCGAGCTCGGGACGCGACCCTGCGCCGCCGCTGGATGCTCTCCTGCAGCGACAGCGACGACGACGAGCAGGCTCGGCTTCCTCCTCGTCGTGTGGCGCTGTGCACGGTCCTCCCGGGTTCCCGCGCGGCAGCCGGACGGCGGCACGCGCTGCGCCGGCTCCCGGGGGCACCGCGCGGCCGCCGCCCGGAGACGCCGACCGTGGCCCCACCAAAAGGCGCCGCCCCTCCGACCCGTCGACCACGGCCTCTGTGCGCGGGCCGAGGCACACGCCCTGCTTTTTTTGTTCTGGGCCGCGCGGCGTCGGGGGCCGCTTTGCCCCATCGTGCCCTGCCATGCCTCAAGGTCGCTCGAGGACGGGAGGAGTGGGGCCGAGGGAAACCGGCGGCTCTGGGGGCAAAAGAGGCCGCCGCCGCTTGCGGGCGCTCGCCGCCATGTCCGGAGCGCGCGCGCGAGCACGCGCGGCGTTTTTCCCTTTTTCTTCAGCGCCGCACGAGTTTGTTTGTTAGCTCGCTTTTACCTGCTTGCTCTGCCCCGGGAGGTTGTCCGAGTCTCTGTCTTCCGGGGCCAGTCTACCACCGCCGCCACCACCACCGCCACCACCACCCCCCGTCACCCGCACCGCCCCCCATCACCACCACCACCACCAGCGCCGCCGCCCACCACCACACACCACCACCATGCACCACACACCACACACCACCACCACAAGCGGCTCGAAGTTCGCCACCAGCATCTGGAGAGGGAGGCTTGTGCGCTCCCGGCACGAGCCGCTTGTTGCTGCAGGAGCGCGGCGCGGCCGGGCCGCCCGGGCCGCTCGGCGTGCTGCTGAGCGCCGACCGGCCGCACCCCTTTTCTTGGTTCTCCGCCGGACCGCCATGCGTGACCCCGCCGTGAGGCCGAACTTGAGGACGCGCAGTCACATCGTTGTCGCCGCGCCTCTCCCACTTGGCGGCGGTCGACCCTAGACCGAGCGCCGCCCGCAGCAGGAGGGAGCGCGGCGACAACGACGAGCGCGGTCAAGGTCGGCCTCGCGGCGGGGTGGGGGAGCAAGGTGGCCAAAGAGGAGCGAGAGCAACGGAGGCGCGGCCCGTCGGCGGCGGCTGCGAGCACCAACTGGGCGGGATCTAGAGAGGAAACGATTGGTTTGCAACAAATTTCTTCTTCTTTTTGCGGCGCCCCGTCGCCCATTCTTTTCCCCGAGCGCGGGGCGAGGCGGCAATCTTTTCGTGTCTCAATCGCCCGACCCAAACGTCGTGCCGCAGGTCGCGCACGCCCGCAGCGACTTGCTCCCCGCCCGGCAGAAGATCGACAGGCACACGGAGCACACCCACCCCGTGTCGACGGGCTGCTTGTGGCAGAAGCACGCGGCGCGGTAGTCGACCGCTCCCGCGCCTCCCGCGCCGCCGCCGCCGCCGCCGCCCGCGCCGCCGCCGCCCGCTGCGCCGCTGCCCCCGCCCGCGCCGCCGCCGCCCGCAGCCGGCGGCCCAAACGCGGCGCTGTGCGGCGGCGCCAGCGCGCGCCGCGAGACCGTGTCGGCCGAGGCCGCGGAGAGGAGGTACTGCAGCAGGGCCGCCGGGCGGCGGGGCCGCAGGTAGGCGCCGCCCGTGATGTGGGCGGCCTGCTGCAGGTAGGCAGAGTCCCACACCGCTGCCGCCGCGGGGGCCTCTGCCGCCGCCGCCGTTGCCGCCGCCGCCGCCGCCGCGCCGCCCGCCGACGCGCCGCCGCCGCCGCCGCCGGCAGACGCCCGGCCCGCCCCGCCCGCCGCCCCCTGCTGCTGCTGCTGCGGCGGCGGCGGCGCCACCACGACGCCGTCCACGACCACCCCGACCCCCTGCGCCGAGAAGATGGCGTTCATCGTCGGGATGTACTGCACGGGCGCGTCCGGGCTGCCGCAAAGCACCAGCACGCGCGGCCTCGGCCGGGCGCCGCCGCCGCCGTCGCCGCCGCCGCCGCCCGCGCCTCCCCTGCCGGCGAGCGCGCCGCCGCCGCCGCCGCCGCCGCCGCCGCCGCCGCCGCCGCCACCGCCCTCGTTAAGCCGGCCGCCCATGTCCGAGGCCAGGACGCCCCCGACGCCGGCCTCCGAGGGGTCCGGCGCCCAGCGGCGCGCGAAGCACAAGGCGCGCGAGAGCGCGCCGCTGAGGCAGGCGGCGTACGGGGGGATGGCTGGCGGCGGCAATGGCGGCGCTTGTTGCTGTTGTTGTCGTCCTTGCTCTTGCTGCCTGTCCTGCTGCTCTTGCTGCTGCTGCTGCTGCCGCTCCCCCGCCTGCTCCCCCGCCTGCTCCTTGGCCGCCGCCCGCCGCACCGCCCCCTCCTGCTCCAGCAGCCGCCGCACGCGGCCGAGCACGGCCGCCGCCAGCGCGCCGGACGCGTCGGCGCCGCCGCCGAGCAGGCTCGCGCCCGCGGCGGCAGGCGCGCGCCCGGGCGCCGGCGCCGGCCCCTCGTCGGCGAGGCGCGCGCACCCGGCCACCGAGGCGTAGACGAGCGACGCGCCGAAGCGGTGCGCCACGAACAGGGCCTGCTGGTTGCGCTCGTTCAGCAGCAGGTGCGCGCGCAAAAAGGCGAGCAGCTGCCGCAGCAGAGGCGCGGCGCCGGGCGTTCGGTCGGCAGCGGCGGCGGCGGGGACGGCATTCGCGTTATTGTTGGCGCCTCCTCCGGCTCGTGCTGCTGCCGCTGCCGACCCCGCGGCGTCCTCGAGCAGCAGGACGGCCAGGTCCAGCACGACGATCAGGAGCTCGCCGGGCTCGTCGGTCGGCATTGCTGCTGCTTTTTTGGGCGTTTGCGTTTCGCGTGGTCGTGCGTTTGCGTTTCGCGTTTCGCGTTTCGCGTTTCGCGTTTCGCGTTTGCGTTTGCGTTTGCGTTTCGCGTTGATCCGTGGCGGGGGGAAACGCGCGGCGCTATCGGGGAGGACGCGCGCCGCACTGTGATTGTGTGGATCGAGGCGCGCGCTCCGTCGTCCGTGCGTTTTGCGAAGGGAAGGAGCGCAAGTTTGTGCTGCGAGCGTCGGCGGTAGGCGGCACGGGCGCCCAGGTCTCGGGCGGCACTGCGACGTCGTCGGCCATCATCTCTCGCGGCAACGGCCGTGATGTTGCATCTGATACATCTCACCAGTCTGTCGCCGCTCCACCGCATCATCATCACTCGCTCAGCATCAAGCGCCTCGTCAAAGCATCAAGCGACGCATCAAAACGCAATCAAGCGCCTCTCCCCCCCCAAAACGCGCCGACTCTTCCCCCCCCTCTGATTCGCCAAACGCGCCGAATCACTCTCCCCCCGCAAGGGCGCACCAAACGACTGCATTTCTGCACACCCACACACCGGCGCGTTCAAGTACTCCATCGGCGCCAAGAGAATGGTGCAGAAGCGCAAAGCGGGAGGAGGAGGAGAGGCAGCAGTGGCGGCCGAAACTACAAACGCCGGGGGCCTGCTGGCCGCGGAGGACGCGGCCGCGGCGGTCGCGGCGCGCGCGGCCCACAAGAAGCAGAAGCGCACCGGTGTCGAGGCGCCGCCGCTTAAGCAGCAGAAGCGCCAGCAGCAGCAGCCCAGCACACCCAAGGCCGCCTCCGTTGCGCGCGCCGCCGCCATCGCCGCCGCGCCCGCGCCCGCTCCCCCCGCCGCCCCCCCGGCCCCCGCCCCCCCCGCCTTCCGCAACAAGGAGAAGGTCCTCGTCCTGTGCACCCGCGGCGTCAGCTCCCGCGCCCGCCACCTCATGGCCGACCTCCAGGCCTTGCTGCCGCACGCCAAGCGCGACCGCAAGCTCGACACCAAGCGCGACCGCGCTGTGGTCGCCGAGGCCGCCGACCTGCACGGGTGCACCTCGGCTCTCCTTTTCGAGGGGCGCAAGCGCGGGCGCGACCTGTACCTGTGGCTGGGCAAGTGCCCGGAGGGGCCCTCGGCAAAATTCCTCGTGCGCAACGTGCACACCACCGCCGAGCTCAAGCTCACGGGCAACCACCTGCGCGGATCGCGGCCGGCGCTGTCGTTCGACGCCGCGTTTGACGCGCAGCCGCACACGCAGCTGCTGAAAGAGCTGCTGACGCAGGTGTTCGCGACGCCGCGGCGGAGCCCGCGCGCCAAGCCCTTCTTCGACCACGTGCTGTCCTTCTCGCTGGCGGACGGGCACGTATGGTTCCGCAACTACCAGGTGGTCGCGCCGCTGGAGGGCGCCGGCGCCGCCGCCCTCCGCGCGCGCAAGGCGGCCGCCGCGGGCAGCGCGGCCGGCGGCGCGGGGATCGACGGCGGCGCGGCGGCGCCCGCCGGCCCCCCGCTCTCGCTCGTTGAGGTGGGCCCGCGCTTCTGCCTGCAGCCCGTGCGCCTGTTCGCGGGGCCCTTCGCGGGCCGCGTGATTTACGAGAATGCAGAGTATGTCGCGCCAAACGAGGTCCGCGCCCTGCGGAGGAAGGAGAGGGACGCCGGCTACGCCGACAGGGTGGCGCAGCGCGAGGCGCGAAAGGCGCACGAGGGGGCCAACCCGGCGGTGCCCGGAGCGCTGGACGGGCTGTTTGACAACGGGGGGGACGGCGGAGGCAGCGAGGGGAGCGACGAGGAGTGAGGGAGTTCGGGGGCGTTTTGGTTTGAGCGATGGGGAGGCGGGACGCGATTGGTGTACCGCCGGCGACGACGACGCATTTTCGCGTCCCCCCACCGTGCCTCCCGCGGTGGCTGCAGCTCTCGGAGTGTGGTGCGGCCAATCCGTGCGCGTCTTGTGTAACGCACCCCCTTCGCGCGCCGCCGCCCTTCATTTCGACCTTGCCTCTCCACGACCAAGTCGATGGCGGGCGTTTCCCGACCCGAGAGGAACAATCAACGAACTTCTTCAAAAAGCCCCCCTCCCTCCATCAATCAATCGCACAATCTTGCACCCGACCCGTTTGAATCGCTGACATCACACATCCACGCGCGCAGGATTCACCTCCACGAGACACAACAAGCAACCCACGCACCCCCTTCCTCTTTGGCGCTGTCTCCCTCCACCACCCTTGCTCGCAATCCGAATCCGGCCGCGGGACTTTGCTGGCACGCGCGGCAAGTTTCAGCATCGTCCATCGAACGCACATAAGCCCCATCTTCGGTGCCGGCGAGGGCGGCGCGTTCCTGCAGGCGCTTCTTCTCTCTCTCCCCCTTGCTCCATGCGCCCCTCTTCCTCGGGCGCGCGTGGGCGCTAGCAAGCAGGCAGGCAGGCAAGCAAGGCTCGCGAGGGCGTGCGTGCGCGCACGTATCCCCAAGGACAAGCGAGACAAAACAACACAGAGACAACCAGAAGACAACAGATGGCCGACGTCGACCGGCGCAGCGGCGGCGGCGGCGGCGGCCGCGCCACAACGGGCGCTGGCCGCGCGCCGCTGGCCTCGTCCGCCTCGGCCGCCGCCTCCTCGTCCATGCTGGGCACGTCGCCCGGGCCCTGGGGCGCGTTCGGCGCGGGCGCCGCGCCGCGCGGCCTCGGCATGGCCACGGCGCCGCCGCTGATGCTCGGCGCGACCGGCGGCGGCAGCGGCGGCGGCGCGGGCGGCCTCGGCTTTGGCGGCGGCGGCGGAGGCGCCTCGGGTCTCGGGGGCGGCGCCGCCATCGCCGACCCCTTCGCCTCGCTCGCCGAGACCGTGCGCACGGCCCGCACCAACGCCTCGTCCCTCATGCTGTCCGCGTCGCGCAACCCCTCGCTGCAGCGCCTAGTCACCGGATACGAGGCGTGGCAGGACACCCTGCGGCAGGAGGCGCAGGCGCGGCTGGGCGGCGGCGGCCTGCCCGCGCCGCTCGTGCGCGCGGCGGGGGGCATGATGATGGCCGGCCCGCCCGGCCTAGGGGCCGGGACAGGCGGCGGCGGAGGCGGGTTCGGCCTCGGCGGCGCGCGATCGTCGCAGCGGCCGCAGCAGGCGCCGCCGTGGGCGCCCTGGAGCGGCGGCGGCGCGGCCATCGGCGGCGGCGGCGCGATCGGCGGCGACGGCGGCGACGGCGGCGGGGGCGGAGGCATGCGCCGCTCCGCCTCTGAGGGCACGCTCGCGGGCTGGCCGGGCGCGTGGTACCGCGCGACGGCCCCCGGAGAGGCGCCTTTGACTGAGGAGGACGACGTTGACGGCCCGTCGGCCGGCGCCGGCGCCGGGCCGGGCGGCGGCAGGGCGGCGGCGGGCGCCGCCGGCGCCGGCGCCGCCCCTGGCATTGGCGGCATCGGCGGCAGCGGCGCCCGGGGCGGCCGCCGCTTCAGCAGCGATTGGGAACAGCGGCTGCAGGGCGTGGGCGGCGGCGCCAACATCTTTGCCGCGGCCGCTGCGGCGGCCGCCGAGGCCGGCGGGTGGAACACGGGGGGCGGCGGCGAGGGCGGCGGCGGCCTCGCGCTCGGCGGCAGCAGCGGCAGCGGCAGCGGCGGCGAGGAGCGAGAGGAGCAGCAGCGGGAGGACGGCGGAGGCGGCCGCGCGTTTGGCGGCGGCCCGGCGGCCAACGGCGCAGGAAGAGGGGTCGCGTTCGAGGACAGCGACGACTACTTTGACGACCCGGAGCAGGACCCGCTCGGTCTCGCCGGCTCTGGCTCGTACGGACGAGTCAGAAAGAGCGGCGGCGGCGGCGGCGGCGGCGGCCCGCAGCTGCCGTCTGGGGGGCTGGGGGCCGGCGGCGCGTTTGCGCGCGGCGGCGGCGGCGGCGGCGGCGGCGGCGGCGGCGGCGCGGCGCCGAGCAGCACGCCCGGCGCCTCGCCGCCGACGGCCGCCGCCGTCAGCGGCCGCCTGTTTCCGCGCGCGCGCACGGCGCCCGCCCTGCGCGACGTGCCTGACAGCGAGGCCGACGCGGGAGGCGCCCCCGGCCAACGCGGCGGGGGCAGGCGCGGTCTCGGCGGGCGGCGCGGCTTGCGACGCGGCACCGCCGCCGCCGGAGCGACGGGGGGGGTCGGCGCGCCCACCGCCGCCGCCGCCGCCGCCTCGGGCGCGGCAGCGTGGCACGGCAGCCCGCGCGCCGCGTCCCTCGACCGCATGCTCGCGCCCTCCGGCGGGTTGGCCCCGCGCCCGATGCGGCACGGCGCGCTGGGCCCGGCCGCAGGCGCGGGCGCGGGCGCCGCCGCCGCCGCCGCCGCCGCCGCCGCGCCCGCGCCCGCCGTCGACGCTGACGCGGCGGCCGCGGAGGCCGCGCGGCAGCAGCTCGAGCTCGTCGCCGCGCGCCTGCTGCAGCAGTCGCGCGCGGCCATCCAGAACGCGCAGGCCTCGCTCCAGGAGACGGCCGCCAACTGCTCGCAGAACCTGCAGACGCTCGGGCTGATGCTCCAGCAGGCCGCCGCCGCGCAGGGCGGCGCCGTGGCGGTGGCGGCGGCGGCGGCGGCGACGGCCGGCGTCGCGGCCGGAGGCGGCGGCGGCGCGTCGGCGCCCGCGCTCGCCGCCTCTGCATGGGCGCGCGCGGCCGAGGGACTGGCCTCTTCTGCAGTCAGCTCCGCCGCCGCCACCAGCCAGCAGCTCCCCCGCGCCCTCCGCCCGCCCCCCCAGGACGCGCAGTTCCTGGGCGCCGATGCGGCGGCCGCCGGCGGCAGAGAGGGCGCCGGCGAGGCCAAGGCCGCCGCCGCCGCCGCCGCCGCCGCCGCCGCCGCCGCCGCCGCCGCCGCCGCCGCCGCCGCGCCAAACGAGCTCGGCCGTCCCGCCGCCGCCGCCACCGCCTCCCCCCCCTCCTCCTTCCTCCACCCCTCCTTCCCCTCCCTCCGCCTGCCCGGCCGCAACGTCGCCATCGTCACGACCGCCTCCCTCCCCTGGATGACTGGCACCAGCGTGAACCCGCTCCTCCGCGCCGCCTACCTCGACGCCGGCGACGCCACCCGGCGAGTCACCCTTTGCCTGCCCTGGCTGTCGCCGCGCGACCAGGCGCGCGTGTTCCCCGCGGGCGTGAGCTTCGACGCGCCCGAGGCGCAGGAGGCCTACGTGCGCGAGTGGGCGCGCAAGCGCACGGGGCTGCCGTGCGGGTTCCGCGTCGCGTTTTACCCCGGGCGCTACGCTCCCGAAAAAGGGTCTATCCTCCCCGTGGGCGACGTGACCGCCTGCGTGCCCGACGGCGAGGCCGACGTCGCCGTGCTCGAGGAGCCCGAGCACCTGTCCTGGTACCACCACGGCGCGCGGTGGACGGACAAGTTCCGGCACGTGGTCGGCGTGATGCACACGAACTACCTCGACTATGCGCGGCGGGAAAAAGAGCACGGCCCGCTGAAAGAAGCAATCATGAGGGCGGCCAACCAGTGGGTCGTCCGCGCCTACTGCCACAAGGTGGTCAAGCTGTCGGACGCGGTGCAGCCCCTGCCGCGGGAGACGACCATGTTTGTGCACGGCGTGGGGCCGTCGTTCTTGGAGGTGGGGCGGAAAAAGGCCGAGCAGGCGCGCGCGGCGGCGGCGGCGAGCGCGGCGGCGGCGAGCGTGGCGGCGTCCGCGTCCGCGCCGGCGCCCCTGCTCCCGCCGCCGCAGAAGCACAGCCCGCGCGGCCGCCGCCAAAAGGCCGCCGCCCCGCCCGCCGCCCCGCCCGCCGCCCCGCCCCCCGCCTCCGCCCTCCCCGCACAAGGCCCCCAAGAGCCCGTGTGGCCCCGCGGCGCCTACTTCCTAGGCAAGGTCCTCTGGGCAAAGGGGTACACGGAGCTGCTCGACAGGCTGGGGGAACATGCCTCGGCAACGGGCGACCGCGTGGCCGTCGACGTCTTTGGCAGCGGGCCCGACCTCCCTTCCGTGCGCGGCGAGGCCGCCGCGCGGGGGCTGCCGCTCGCGTTCCACGGCGCGCGCGACCACGCGGACGCCGACCTGCAGGGGTACCGCGTGTTCGTCAACCCCTCTCTTTCGGATGTTGTGGCCACCACCACCGCCGAGGCGCTCGCAATGGGCAAGTGGGCCGTCGTCGCAGAGCACCCGTCAAACGCGTTTTTCGCCGAGTTCCCCAACTGCCTGACCTACCGGACGCCCGACGAGTTTTCGGCCCGGCTCAAGCGCGCCTTGGAGGAGCCCCCCGCGCCCCTGACGGACGAGCAGCTGGGCAGGCTGACGTGGGAGGCGGCCACCGAGCGGTTCCTCGAGGTGGCAGAGGTGGGCGCCGCCGAGGCGCCCTCCGCCGCCGACCGGGCGATCGACGGCGCGCTGTTCGCGACGCACCAGGCCATCACGGGCTTCGAGCCGCTGCGGGTGCTGGTGGGCGCGGGGGCGGGCACGCGCGAGACGCCCGCGCGCGTGACCGACTACGTGCCGCGCGACGACGACCTGGGGTGGTTTGACGACGCCGCGCGGGCGCGCGAGGCGCGCGGCGCCGAGCGCGAGCGCGAGGCGGCGGCGGCAGCGGGGGCGGCAGCGGCGGCGGATGGTTCGGCGACGGCGGCAAATTCCGCTGCCCCCGCGGCCGCCTCGGCCTCGGGCGCCGAGATCGCCAAGGCCTCGGCGGCCGGCCCGCCCTCGCACCCGGTGCCCTCGCCGCGGCAGCGGCGCCAGACGTCTGCTCAGGCGGCGGCGCTGGCCGCGGCGCAGCAGCAGCAGCAGCAGCAGCAGCACGCGGCGGCGGCCCTGGCGCCCGCGGCGTTGGTGGCGGCGGCGCTCAACGCCGCGGCGGCCGAGCAGCAGCAGATGCTGCAGGAAAAGCAGCAGCGTCGGCGCGCTTGAAGGCGCGTCCTCATCAATTTGCTTGCGCTTTTTGACGGACGGCGACGACGAGGCAAACGGAGACGACGAAAGAAAGCAAAAAAAACCAGAAAACGCCGCAGGACCACCCTCTCACAAATTTCCCCCCCGCCGCCCCCTTTTTTCTCTCCGTGCGCGGCTGGGCGCGGCCCCGACCCCATGCCTACCTCTTGACGCGTTGTTGACTCTTCCCCCCCCCCAATCACCACATCTCACACCACTTGACCAGCTCTCTCTATTCCTATTCGATTTTAGATTCGATTTTGAATTCGATTTTTCGACGCAGCAAAAACATTACGCCATTTTTCTCCGCGCGCCGCCGCGGCCGGCCGCCGCAACCGCCGCCGTCCTAGTCGCGCCCCCTCCTCCTCAAAGAACAACACTCTGCGCCTCGCACTTCCCACACCCAACACCCCCTGTATTTCGTCATGAGGCGCTTGTAAAAACCAAACAAGCAGCACGGTTTCTTCCGATCTCTCCCCGTCAGATCTTTCGTGCGTCGTTTTTCAACTTGGTGCGAATGGGTTTTTATGGCGCGCCGACGTTCATCGCCCCCCGTCCCACAGCCCCTAATGCTCCTAATGCCGCAAGGAAAAGTCCCGAGCGGCGCCGGCGGCCCTGCCCCGCCGCGGGCCCAGCCCGGGCGAGGGGTCAAAGCCGCCGGGGCCGGGACCGGGCATGGCCGAGCCGGCCGCCCCGCCGTGGCCGCCGCCGCCGCCGCCGACGCCGTAGCCGCCGTCGCCGTGGCCGCCGTGGCCGCGGTGCGCGCGATCCCCTCCGCGAAGAATTATGCCGACGGGGGCGCGGAAGCCGTATCCGCCGCCAAACTCGCCGCCGCCGCCATAGCCGCCGCCCAGCCCGCCGGGCAGGCGGTCGTAGTCCCCGCCGACGACGCCGGGGGGGCCGTACCCGCGCGGGACCCCCCCGGCTGGCAGGAGCCCGCCGCCACCCGGGCCGGGCGCGCGCCGCGGCCGCCGCCGCCGCGCCCGCCGCTCGCACACGAGGGCCGCCGCCGCCCACCGCCACCCGCGGCGCCCGGCGGCCAGCCGCAGCGAGCCCTCGGCCGGGTCGCCGGCGGGGCACTCGGCCTCGAAGACGGCGTGCCAAAGCTCGTCGGCCGAGGCGGCCGCGCGCAGCGCCGAGCACGCGCGGCAGCAGGACGCGAGGGCGCGGGCGCCGGCGCCGGCCCCGCCGTTGTCGGCCCCGCCGCCGCCGCCGCCGCCGCCGCCGCCGCCGCCGCCGCCGCCGCCGCCGCCGCCGCCGACGAGGCGGGGCAGCACCTCACGCACGAGCAGGTCGGCCGGCAGGGCGAGCAGGCCCGCGGGCGGGGGCAGCCCTGCGGCGCGGTGGTGCGCCAGCAGCATGGGGGAGGAGAGGCCGTCGCGCAGCGCGCGCCAGAGCGCGGGCACGGAGCAGAGGCGGTGGCGCGACGGCGGCGGGAGGGCGGGGGAGGAGGAGGGGCCGGCCGCCGCCGCTCCTGCCACCGCCGCCGCTGCCGCTGCCGCTGCTGCCGCTGCTCCTTCTGCCTCCGCATCCTCCATCTCGGCGTCCTCGCTGTGTTCCTCGTCTCCCTCCGCGACCTCGGCCACGTGCTCGGCCACGCTCAGCGTGAGCGACACGACCGCCGTCCCCCCGCCGCCGCCGCCTGCGCCGCCGCCGCCGCCGCCGCCCTCGCCGCCGCCGCCCTTGCCGGCCGCCGTCGTGACCGCCCCCACCACCAGCACGCTCGCGCCGCCGAGCGGCACGCACCGCACCTCCACGCCCACGCCCTCGGCCGCGCGCTCCGCCCCCTCGGTGTCGCCCGGGTCCGCCGCCGCCACGGGCGGGTAGGACACGTCGGCCGCGCCGGCGCCGTGCCGGTAGCGCCGGCGCCGCTGCCACTGCTGCTGCTGCTGCTGCGGCGGCGGCTGCTGTGGCGGCGGATCCTGCTGCTGCTGCTGCGGCTGCTGCGCCTGCTCCGGCTGCTGCTCCCGGCGTCCTTGGCCGTCCTCCTCGCCCTCCCGCGGCACAAACCCGGCCTCCAGCATCGCCGCGTGCACGGCCTGCGCCAGCAGGGCGGCGGGCGGGGCGCGCGCCGAGGCGCCGCGGGCCGCGGGCAGGCGGGACAGCACGCGGCGCAGGCAGGCGGGCGATAGCGGCGGCGGCGGGGGAGGCGGCGGTCCGGCGGCGCGTTTGTCGCCCTCGTCGTGTCGAGACGGTGCTGGGGCCACCGCCGCGGCTATCGGGTGAGGGGCAGGGGCTTTAGGCTGCTGCTGCTGCTGCCGCTGCTGCCATGGCACGGGCGCTGCTGGCGCGACCGTTGGCGCGACCGTTGGCGTCGGCGACGTCGTCGTGGCCGGAGACGCCGCCACGCATGCGTCCATGACCCACAGCAGGTCGCCGCTCGTGACGCCCAGCGCGCTCACTGGCACGCTGGCGGCAGCGTCGGCCATCAGCGGCTCGCGCTTGTTCAGCGAAAACCGGAGGGACGGGGCCGCGGGCGGAGGAGCAGCGGCGAGCCAGTCGGCAAAGTGGGCGCGACACCGCTCAGAGAACGCCGCGATCGTCAGGGCGGCGTCCACGTCGGCGCGCAGGAGGGGCGCGTCGGGCGCGCCGGCCAGGCGCACGCGCAGCTTCATTTCGGATTGGTGCGAGTGACAATTGGGGTCGGACGGATGTCGGAGAGAGATGGGAAGTCGTGACTGTGAAGTTGTCTGTTTCCATGCGCGCCGCGCGCGCGCGCGAGGCACACACACACAAACGCGGCGGTTTCTTTAGGGGGAGTACTTGGGATCGTGAGAAAGAGAATTGGGTGTGTGTATGGTCAGAAATACGCACTTCTGCGGGCACATTTCTTCAGGTTCGCGTGGCGCGCGCGCACAAACAGACGGCGAGAGCGAGCCGCGTGCGGCGGCGGCGACGGAAACGACAAATGAACAAACGAACAAAAATGGAAAGGTCGAGGTGTGAGTGGACTCCTCCTCACGCCGTGGGCGCGGCGGGGGGCGCGGGATGATGCGGCGCAGCAGCGACGATAGGCGGCGGCGGCATCGCCACCGCCTCGGCCGCCGCCGCCGTCACAGGCGCCGCCGCCAACTCGGGCACCGCCGGCGCCGGCGCCGGCGCCGGCGCCTCGACGGCCGCGGCGAGAGGCGCAGGAGCCAGAGGAGGAGGAGCATAAGCCGGCGCCTCGGCGACGGGGGCCACCGCCGCCACCGCCGCGGGCGGCTCGGGCGTCGCCCCGGCCGCCGACGTCGCGCCCCCGGCCCCCGTGCCCGCGCCGCTCTCGGCGATCGCGCCCAGGCCCCCCGCGACCGCCGCGCCGCCACCGCCGCCGCCGCCCGCGCCCGCAAAGCCGCCGCCGCCGTCCGGCAGCGGCGGCAGCAGGTCCAGCGGCAGGCCCGGGTCGTACTTGGCGAGCGGCACGCGCACGACCGCGCGCAACCCGCCCTCCTGCTCACCAGGGCCCGGCGGGCGCGTGGCCTTGTCCAGCAGGTCGCGCAGCGCGGCGTCGCGCTCGCGCGCGCGGCCGGCGCCGCCCAGCGCCGCCGCCGCCAGCCGCCGGTCCACCCCTGTTTGCTCGCGCCGCAGGGTCTCGAGCGCCGCCTCGTACTTGGCGGGCAAGGGGCGGGCGAACCAGGGGTGCGCGACGATCCCCTCGACGCCGATGCGCGTCTCCTGGTTGACGTCGAACATGCGGTCGAGCAGGTCGCGGCACTCGGGGCTGAGGCGCGCCACCGCGCCCGCGTTGGCCGGCGCCTCCTGCGGGTTGTGGCGTTTTTTTGTTTTTTGTGACGTTTGTGGTTTGTGGTTCGTGCTTTGTGGTTTGTGCGGCGGGCGGCGTGAGGACAAAGAGAGAGGCGCCGTGTCTTGCTGTGCTTCCCGGGGCGGCGAGAGGGAGGGAGGCGCAATGCGCGCGCGCGATAAACGCGCAGGCGCGCAGACGGCAAACAACGACGCACAAACAAAAACCAAACGAACGAAAAAAGAGGAAACAAACAAAATCGACCGCCCCCTCTCTCACCTGCCACCCCGTGCGGATCTGCTGGATCCAGATCGAGTACAGGCCCGCCGTGTTGACGTAATTGTCGTCCTCCATCTCAAAGGGGAACATGCCGAGCAGCATGACGAACAGCAGCACGCCGCTCGCCCAGACGTCGACCTTTTTCCCGTCGTAGCCGCTCCGGCCGCTGATGAGATCGGGCGCCATGTACTCCGGCGTGCCGATCCGCATGGTGTCCATGGTGGGCCCCGCCCCGCCCCACGACTTGGCGAATCCGAAATCGCACAGCTTCAAGCGGGGCGGGTCGCGCCCGTCCAGCAACGTGTTGTCGAGCTTGAGGTCGCGGTGCGCCACGTGGCTGGCGTGGCAGAAGCGCACGGCCCAGACGAGCTGGCGGAAGAAGAAGGCCGCCTCGTCCTCGGGGATGCACAGCCCTCCGCGGGCGTCGCGCGTCTCGCGGCGCGAGGTGACGAACGAGACCATGTTCCCGCCGCGCACGTACTCCATGACCAATCCGACGTGCGTGGGGGTGAGCACCACCTCCTCGGCGTGCACGATGTTGAGGTGGCCGTCGCCCAGGTCCGCGAGGATCTTGATCTCGCGCTGGATGATCTGCGTGATGGATTTTGGGATCGGGCGGGCGACCAGCTTGACGGCTAGCTCTCGGCCGCTCGCCCTCTCGCGGCAGAGCCAGGTTTCCCCCTCGCCGCCCGTCCCCAAGAGGTGGAGGACCTCGTACGCGCCGGCCAGGCCAAAGTCCGGGGGCCCGCCGCCCGTGGCGGCGACGGTGGGGGCGACGCCGGAGCGGTTGCCGGTCGCGTTGAGGAGGTTGGAGGGGCCGCCGCCGCCGCCGCCGGGCGCGCCGCCGCCGCCGCCGCCGCCGCTCGTGCCGCCGCCGCGCGTGCCGCCGCCGCCGCCGCCGCCGCCGCCACCGCCGAGGCAGTTGCCCATGGTCTTTTCTGCTTTGTGTGGTTGTGCTCTGGCCCTGTGGCTGGGCCCTGGCCGGACGCGCACGCGCGCCCTGCTCGTCACGCCCTCTGCAAGGGAGGGTCGGTCGGTGAGGCGGGCTTGTTGGCGGCGGGCGGAAACGAACAAACAGGAGGTCTGTCCTGCTCGCCCCACTGCTGACGACAGGCGCGCGCGCGCACGCGGCGCAAGCCGAGGCGCAAGGCCCGAGCGGCAAGAAAGACCGGCGATGCGCGCGCAGAGACGCGCTGATGGAAGCGGGAGAGGATGCTGCGTTTGCGCAAAACTCGGTCTCTGTCTCGTTTTTCGTCGATCGCGTGCGCGCAAATGTGATCTGGTTTCTAGGTGGGGCGGATGCCGGAGGGTGCGAAGCGTGCGTGTGTTGTTCGAGTGTAGGGGTTTCGTTGCCGTCGTCGTGTGGGTTTGAAGAAGAGAGAGCGGGTGCACAGGTCGAGCCACTGCCCTTTCGCCCTCGTCCTCCTCCCTCTCCCTCCACCAGATCGATCAATCACACTCGTCAAACCCGCAAGACCAACGCAACGCACACAACACACAGCAATCATGGCGGACCCTGAGGCGCTCGCCGCGCTCGAGGGCGACATCCAAAAGGCGCAGGAGGCCGTCGGGTACCAGGGCGATAGCGTGCGCTCGCTCAAGGCCTCGGCCAAGGAGGGCAAGGCGGACAAGGTAAGAGGGTGCTTGGGGTGCGCTCGTGTGAGCAGTACGGCGAGAGTACGAGGCTTGGACGGGTCGGATCGGGCGGCGGCGCGTTCCGAGACAAGGTGCTGTTGATCCCCGCCGAGCAAACCCGCTGACGCTCTCTCTCTCTCGACACAAACAAAACACACACACCCCAAAGGCCGACGTGGACGCGGCGATCGCCAAGCTCGCTGAGCTCCGCCTCGTCCTGGACGAGAAGCAAAAGGTGAGGGGAGCAAGAGACGCGACGATGCGCGCGCGCGCCGTCGGCGTCGGCGGCGGCGGCCGATCGGACGCCGTCGCCATCGGCCGTCTGACAATGCTCTCTCTTAATCATCACAACCGCCACCGAAAAACCCACGACTTCATCGTCGCCGCCCTCCCCTCCCGACCCAAACCCACCGAACACAAACACAAAAACAACCAATCAACAACCGAAAAAAGGCGTACGCGGCCGCCGCCGGCGGCAAGGCGTCCTCGCTCGACAAGGAGGCTTTCCGCGCCACGCTGGGCGACGCGCTGCAGCGCCGCTTGTTCTATCTTCCGTCCTTCCGCATCTACGGCTCCGTCGCCGGGTTTTACGACTACGGGCCGCCCGGGTGCGCCATCAAGCAGGTGCGTCGGACAACACCGGGGCTGTTGCCCTCGGGTCGTCCCCCCGTCCTTTTGATGTGTTTTTGAGGCCCTCGGGTCGTCCCCCCGTCCTTTTGATGTGTTTTTGAGGCCCGGCGCCTCCTGCCGCCGCCGCCGCCGCCGTCGTTTCTCTTCGCTCTCTCGCTCGTTCGTTCGTTCGCGCCAACTCACGGATACCCGCGCCCTCGCAACCCCCCCCCCCCCCCCTTTACCCCCCCCCCCCCTCCCCCCCACCACAAAAAAACAAAAAACAAAACAAAAAAAACACCCCCCCC
>Ga0105054_10000925_pt1 | contig 48026 bp, 40 predicted proteins | sample BON02_FD_78091 | JGI IMG/M metagenome (GOLD analysis project Ga0105054, IMG submission 78091) | Freshwater microbial communities from Lake Bonney liftoff mats and glacier meltwater in Antarctica - BON-02 (megahit assembly) | ecosystem: Environmental > Aquatic > Freshwater > Ice > Glacier...
GACTCCGCTGCGCTGAACGGCTCCGAAAAGGTCAAGCTCGCCGCCATGTGCGAGGCGATGCAGATCTCCGATATCGATGTGTTCCGCATCGTCGGCCACACCGATGCCTCCGGCACGGCAAGCTATAACGAACGGCTCTCGCTCCTGCGCGCGCAAGAGGTCAAACGGCATCTGATTTCCGAATGCGGCATTGCCGAAACCCGGCTCGAGGCGATTGGTGTAGGTGAATCATCACTCTTCGACACGGCCGATCCGCGCAGCGACGCCAACCGGCGGGTCGAATTCCAGTTTGTCAGCTAAGTCAATGGCAATGCTCGGCGGCGGGATGCGCAGCGTATGACCGAATCTCGACGCGGCGACATTTTCAAGCCGGGCGACCTGCTCAACAACACCTACCGCATCGAACAGATGCTGGGCCGTGGCGGCACGTCCGAAGTCTACAAGGCCCGCAATGAAATCTCGCAGCGCTTTGTCGCGATCAAGGCGCTGAAATCCGAGTTTTCAGGGGATGAGGGTTTCCTGACGCTGATGCGGCGCGAGGAGGAGATCCGCGAAATCCGGCACGACGCCGTGGTGCGCTACTCCGAAAATCACCGCACACCTGACGGGCATATCTATCTGGTGATGGACTATGTCGAAGGGCCGCCGCTGGACAAGATCATGCGCTCGGGCGGTCTGCCCGCCGATGATCTGGTGGCCGTTTGTACCCGCGTGGTACAGGGTCTGCGCGTTGCGCATAACCGCAACATCGTCCACCGCGACCTTTCGCCAGACAACATCATCCTGCGCGGCGGCAAACCCGAAGAGGCGGTGATCATCGATTTCGGCATCGCCAAGGACACCAATCCGGGCGCCGAAACCATCGTCGGCAAAGAATTTGCCGGCAAATATGCCTATGCCGCCCCCGAACAGCTCAGCGGCAACACCGACCGGCGCTCCGATCTCTATTCGCTCGGTGCGCTCCTGCTCGCCACCTTCCGCGGCGCTGCCCCCGATGTCGGGCGCAACCCGATGGAAGTGCTCAAGAACAAGGCGCTTCCGCTCAATACCGAAGGCGTGCCGGAACCGCTGAAGTCCCTGATCGACAAGATGTCGGCGCCTGAGCCTGCCGCACGCTTCCAGACCGCAGAGGAGCTTTTGGCCGAACTCGGCAAAGTGCCCGACGAGGCGACAGTGATCGTGCCGCGCGCGCGCCCCGTGACGCAGCCGCCCAGCGGCACCATAACCAAACCCATACTCAGCAAGGCACCCGTCAAAGCCGCCTCTTCCGGCGGTGGCAGCGGAATCTGGGTAACACTCGGTGTGCTGCTGATTGCGGGTGGCGGCGCAGGGGCCTATTTCAGCGGCGCGCTCGACTCGTTCCTTGGGCCGCGCTACCCCGTCGCCGATCCCTATGCGCTCATCGTCGAGCGTCCCGAGGACGGTGCCCCCCGCGCCATCGGCTCCGTCCCCTCCGAAGAGGCGCTGGCCGAAATTTCGCGGATCATGGCGGAAATGGGCGGCACCGCCGATCTCAGCCTCGCCACCGGCGAAATTGCCGAAACCTGGGCCACCGATGTCGAATCCGTGCTCAATGAACTGATGCAGGTCGAACAATTCCGCTTTGTGGTCAACGGCAATGATGCGCAGGTCACCGGTCTGACCGAGGATCGCGCCCTGCGCGAGGATCTGCTCGACACGTTCGCAGACGGTTTGCCCGGCGCGCTCAACGGCGTGGCGATCATCCAGCAGGGCCCGCTTGTGCTCTCTGCCGACGCCATCGAGGCGGCGATCAATCCGCTGGCCGATTGCGGCCCGATGACACTCGACGGCGCACCCGCCCTCGGCTACGGCCCGCAGGACACAATCGCGATCTCCGGCAGGCTGGCTGAAACCACGACGCGGCTCGCCATTTTTGACACCATCACCGCGATTGCGGGCGAGCGGCCGGTGACGATCAATGCCGTCACCCTCAATCCGACGCTTTGCCTGATCGAACAGCGGCTCCCCGCTGCACCCGAGGGCGATATCGGCATCGCATTCGGTTTCGGCGACCGGCCCGACGTCAACACCTCCGGCACCTATTTTGTGGGCGAAAACCCGGTGATCGACATTGTCCTGCCCGCCGATGTCACGGACGGATACCTCTCGGTCTCGGTCATCGACGTGTCTGGCGATGTCTTTCACGTCCTGCCCAACGTCAACCGCACCGACAACGCGGTCGCAACCCTGCGCAACGGCGCCGAAGGCGAGGTCGCGGTGCGGGTCGCTTTCCCTGCGACCGAGGCGGCGGGAACGCCAAAACTGGCCTTTCTGGTCGACTCGTCCTCGCTTGGCGATAGCAAGGTGATCGTGCTGCATTCCGACGTGCCGCTCTTTGACGAAATGCGCCCGACCGAGGAATCCGCCCAAGGCTATGCCATCGCACTCAGCGAACAGGCCGATGCCGGCACAGCGCAGATTTATTCGATCAACAGCCGGATCCTGACCACGGCAGAACAATAGCCTCAGATCACATCGACCACGATCACCGAGATATTGTCGGCGCCGCCCCGGTCCAGCGCCAGTTGAACCATCTTGTCCGCGACCATCTCGATCGGCACCCCGCGCAGCGCCTGACCCATTTCCGCGATGCTGACATATTTGTTCAGCCCGTCAGAACACAGCAGGAACCGGTCACCCGGCGAAACTTCGCCCCTGATCTTGTCCAGCTCCAGATCATCACCCACACCCACGGCCCGCGTGATCGCGTTGGACTGTGGATGATGCTCTGCCTGATCCCAGGTCATCTGCCCGGCCTCGACCAATGCACCCACCAGCGAATGATCGTTGGTCAGAAGGTCCATCTGGCCATCCCGAAACCGATAGAGACGGCTGTCCCCGGCCCAAAGCGCCCCAAAATGACCATCCGCCAGCAAGAATGCCACCACGGTCGCCCCGATCACACTATTGCGGGCCTCGGCCTCGGCCACGATGACCCTGTGCGCCTCCTGCAGCGCCTGCCTGACAGCGCGCATCTTGTCGACAGCACTCAGGCCCTGTGGCAGCATCGCGATACTGTCCACCACGGTCCGGCTGGCAAAATCACCCGCCTCATGCCCCCCCATGCCATCCGAGACGACCCATATCTGCTGATCCGGCAGGACGAGGATACTGTCCTCATTCACCTTGCGAACCCGGCCCACATGGGTCTTGGCACTGAAACGAACATGGGACTGGGAATCATGCATGGATTTGCTCCACCCAAATTGGGGCTTTCAGATCAAAAAGGCCGATCACATGATCGGCCCGCGGCATAGAGTCATGCATCATGATTCGCGCCCTGCCATCGACACAGCTGCTCCAGATCGCGGCGCAGTCCATGCTGCGGTCCGATGCAAGCGCCAGATCGGTCGCCAGCATCTCTGGCGCCGCCTCGGTCATCATGATCGCACCACCCGCACGGTCGATCCGCCCTGTCGGCAGGTCAGGCAACAGACCGATCCGGGCCAGCCGCTCTGCCAGAATTTCGCGGGTCATGTCATCGCCCAGCGCATCCAGCGCCAGCGCCTCCAGCGCATCAAAGACAGTGCTCTGTCGGAAATGCGTGCGAAAGGCCGACGGCATCTCCAGCTCGGCCACCAGGGTCAGAGGATATTTGCGGCCCACGCGGTCCACCGATGGCATCATCACCCCGATCAGACCCGCCGCCCCGGCAACCCCCGGCCGCAAGCTAAATCGCCAGACCGGCGCGGTCATATAGCAATCGTCAAACCTTTCGCCCAATTCGGCGCGCGCATCGACCATCGCCCCCTGCAACCAGGGGTCCCAGACCGCGATGAACTCCGCACTCACCCGCATGTGAAAAAAGTCGCCCAGCGCGGGCATCTTGCCAAATGCGCCAAACCCCGCCTCCATTAAAACGACGTCCCCATCAGAACGACGTCGGACAACTGAACGTGGTCAGCGCCGCAAGCTCGAACGGGTTGATCACCGACCCGAACTGGATCCGATAGGACACGAGCCTGCCGCCGACACTGAAGATCAGGTTCTTGCGGTCCGACGCGGTGCTGTCGCGCCACTGCGCCGCGCGCAACAGCTTGAACATCGCCCACGGCCCCTCGACCGAGATGTCATTCTCCACCCCCTGCCCCGGCGGGCTCAGCCCGATCCGGGCGAATCCGACCGCACCCGGCCAGCTGATCGTGCTTGGCACAGCCTGACCCCCGGCCTGGGAATAGGTCACCTGCGTCCCGTCAATCTCCAGCACGGCCACATCGGCACCCTGCGCCAGAGAGAATGGTGTGATCTGAAACGACACCGAAGGCGCTGACCCCAGTCCGAAAAACGCCTCCCTGATATCCGCCGCCGCCTGAAACTGCGCCAGAACCGCATCCGAAATCCCCAGATCGGTGGTGCTGCTCGGGTTCCAGGTCCATGGCCTTGTCCGTGTATCGACATGCTGGATCAGGTTCTCGTTAAAGAACGTGTTGATCAGGCCATCCGGCGCAAACAGGCGCTGAAAATCCTGCATGCCGACATCGGCGGTGCCATTGGGGGTAAACGGATAGCGTCCGGCAATCGCCTGCTCGCAGAACGGCAGCACCTGCGATTTCCAGCGCGCATCGATCCCGGCCCGCGTCCCTTCTGACGTGATACCGGATGACCCCGTGGTGATCTGCGACGCCCAGCGCTGCAACGGCCCCTCAAGCCGGGACGTGGCCTCCTGAAACGCCAGCAGCGCCTCACTCCCGCCACCGCCATCCAGCGCCCCGGTCCGGATCGACAAGCGATTGAGCTCCAGATAAACCGAATTGAGCGCGAGCATCAGCGTATCGAGTTGCGATGGCTGATCCTCGGTCCGCAGCACCATCTGGTGCAACCAGTCAAACCGCTGCTCGACAAACTCGCCGGGCTCAAGTTGCACCGGACCATCGTCGCCCGTTTGCGCCGAGGCCTGCAATGCCTGCAACAGCAGCCGGGTCCGGGTACTTTGCCCGCCAATCAATTCGGTGATGCCAATGTCGGTCGCGCGATCCGTCAACTCGCCGGTGTCGACAACGGTTTCCACGCGGGTCAGTTCGGTCTGCTCTGCCACCGCCGTCAGGACATAGGAAATCGGCGATGTCGGCCCCGCCAGAATATTGGTGACCTCGGCGGCATGGCTCAGCGATTGCATCGGCACGATATCCAGATCACCCAGCAGCGTGTTATATTGCTCAAGGAATTCCGTGTAATAGATATCGAGTACCTCGCGGCTCAGCGTCGCGATAGCGGCCTCGGTCTGCGCCGCCTCGCCACGCGGCCCCAGAACCCAGCTTTCGCTCTGTACCCGCTCGGCCACGCCCAGCGCCTCGTCCAGAAACACGTTGTTGAACCCGGCATAGGTATAAATGCCCTTGATACCCTCGCTCATCGGCTTGCCAGAGGTGCGCACCATCGCGCGGCCAATGTTGGGGCCACCAAACTCGACCGGGCGGAACTCCGGCAATTGCGCCGCAGCCGTACTGTTGATGATTCCGTTATAAACCCGCTGCGCCAGCGGCATCTCCACCAGAATATCCTGCGCCCGCTCGACCATCTCCCCGTTTAGCGCGATCTCCTGCATCGGCTGCGATAACAGCGCATCAAGGTGAAACGCCAGATCGGCCCGCATCTGCTCCCGCGCGGGGTCGGGATAGGCAAATTCCCAATCGGTGATCATCCAGATCATGATCAGGTCCTTGTCCATCGGCCCGCGCAACCCGAGCATCAGATAGACCTTGAGTGCCTCATAAAGCGCCTCCGGACTGTTCATCGCCCCCTGAATCTGCTCCTCCACCCGCAGCAACACGCGCGGCAGCAAATGCTGGTTCAGCGCGGCGCGATAGGTCAGGCCAGTCTCGTTGGCGATGATATCGCCTTGATACAGACCCCATGTCAGCGACGAATCCGGGTCGGACGGATCGGGGATATTCTCATCCAGCCGCGCCGCCACCGGATTGACCGGCAGATCACGCAGGGTGTTGAGCGCATCGACAATCGCCGGAAGATCGGTGTCGCCAATCGGATTGCCCGGTATCTGTGCTGCCAGCGTCAGGTACTGTCCCAGCCCCTCGCCCACACCCGCCATCAGCCGCTTGTTGGCGAAATAGCTCTGCGTCCACAGCGCACCCGCAGCACCCGCAAACAGGATCGTGGCGGCAATGGCACCCCGCTTGCTCCAGCGATAGCGGCGCTCGACCTTGTCATCCGCCGACACCAGACCAGCCTCGGGAAAGATCACATTCTCGAAAAGGCGTGTCAGGAAATAGCTGCGCCCGGTGCCGCGCCCGGTGCCAATCGCCTGCCGGCCAATGCCGAATGTGCGCGCCATGCCCATCATCAGACGGTCAATCGGCGTGCCTTCCTGCGTACCGGATGTGAAATAGACCCCGCGCAGGTTCTGGCGTTCCTCATATCGGGTATCCTGAAACACTTCGGTCAGAAACCCGCGCGCGACCGTTTGCAACGACGCCGCCTGTGTCGGAAACCCGGCAATCAGACTGCGGCGCTGATGATCGGTCTCGGTCTGCATCTTCTCCAGCAGTTGCGCATTCAACTGCGTCAGCAGCACGCCAAACTCGGTATCGAACGCGGCAATGGGCGAGGCTTCGGCCTTTTTCTCCTGCAACGGCAGGGTAAACCCCCAGACCTGCTCGCGCTCTTCCTTGCCCAGCGTATCGAAAAACTCCGAGAATCCGGCAATCAGATCGGCCTTGGTAAACAGGACATAGACCGGAAACCGCACGCCCAGCTTTTCACGCAGCTCATGCAAACGGCGGCGCACCGCGCGGGCATGGGCCTTCTGCGTCGCCTCATCCTGCAGTGACAGGTCCGACAGGCTGATCGCAATCATCGCCCCGTTGATCGGCTGCCGGGTCCGGTTGCGCTTGAGCATGGCGAGAAAACCGAGCCATGCGGCATTATCCGCATCCGCATCGCTTTCCTGCGTGGTATAACGGCCCGCCGTGTCGATCAGGACGGCATTCTCGGTAAACCACCAGTCGCAGTTGCGGGTGCCGCCAACGCCGCCGATGGCAGTCTTGCCCATCTCGTCTGCCAGCGGAAATTGCAGCCCCGAATTGACGATCGCCGTCGTCTTGCCCGCCCCCGGCGGGCCAATCATCACATACCACGGCAGTTCATAGAGCGACTTGCGCCCGCCCGATTTGCGCAGCTTGGTCATCGCCGCGCGCAGCTTGTCACGCAGCTCGTTCAGTTCGGCCTTGACGATCTCATCCTCACCGCTCGTCTCGGCCTCGGCGGCCTGCACGATCTCGGTCTCGATCTTGCGGCCCTTGCGACGGCGCACGAGAAAGATGATCAGCATGGTCGACAGCGCCAGCACCCAGAACACGGCAATGACCACGATCCGCGTCGTCGGGCTATCGAACGGGCGGAACCCTTCGGTGCCCAGATAGGGGCTGTAGCGCCAGACACAGTAGCTCAGGATCAGCGTGACCAGCGGGATCAGGAAATAGGCCGAACGAAAGAATTTGCGGATAAAGCGCATTACTGGTCCGCCCCCTTGATCAGCAGTATCTCGATCCGCCGGTTCGCAGCGCGGCCTTCGGGCGTCTCGTTATCGGCAATCGGCTCGCGGTCCGACCGACCCTCTGCGGACAATCGCGATGGATCGGCAATCACCTCCGCCATCAGCGCCATCACCGCCTCGGCCCGGGCTGTCGACAGATGCGCATTGTCACGGAACCGGCCCGGCGTCAGCGGAACAGAATCGGAATGGCCCGCCACAATGATCTGGCCCGGCTCATCCTTCAGGGCCTCTGCCACACGCGCTATCGGCCCGCGAAAATCATCGACAAGCGCATCCGAGGCGGATTCGAACATCCCCGCACCCGCAATGCGGATCACCAGCATATTTGCTTCTTCCTCGACATTGACGATGCCTTGCTCCTGCTCGGTTGTCAGAAAACTCGACACCCGCTCCAGCCGGGCCACCTCCACCGGGGCAGGCACCTCGGGCGGCTCCACCGGCGTCGCGCGGCGTACCAATGTCGGCACAGCGCCCGTATCGATGACCGACAACTGCCCGATCACATTCTCCGTATCGCGGCCCAGCGCCCATGACAGTCCGGCAAAGGTCGAGGCAAGAATCGCCGCCGTCGCCCCAATGGCAATCCAGACCGGCTTCCAGGCCGACAGCGCGCGGTGCGGCTTGACCACACCTTTCCAATGCGGCGACAGGTCACGCTCGACCTCGCCACGCTGACCGCGAATGATCCGGGCCAGGCCGTTGCGGATCTGCAAATGCTTGTCGGGGCCGCCCTGTTCCACCCGCAACCGTCCCTCAAACCCAAGGGACAGGCACATATAGAGAAACTCGAGCAGGTCGATATTGGTCCCCGGCTCCTGTTCCAGCCTTGCCTGCAGGTCATAGAACCGGTCGCCGCCCACCGTCTCGCGGTGAAACGTGCCCACCATCGATTGCTGCGCCCAGATCGATTGACCGCCCCATGGGGTATTCAGCACCACATCGTCCAGCGTGGCACACAGGGCATAGCGGGCGACCTTGACCTTTTGGGCATCAATCCCCGCCTTCAAAGCGGCATTCTCGAACCCGCGCACCTCCGCCACGACACTCTGGCGCAGCTTGTCCGGATCCATATGCTGCGCCCGGTTGCGGATGCGGCTGATGAGGGAAAACAGCGGCGTCGCCAGCGCTGTCAGCGGGTTCATCCCGGTCATCGCAATAGCTGTGGCATCCGGCGTGGACGGCGCAGGCGCGGTATTCACCACCCCGACCATCGCCGGGGCCGGTTCGGATGAAGCAGCATAGGTCGGCGGCGGTGCATAGCTCGGTGCCGCAGGCGCCGCAGCGGGTCGCCTGCCACCCGGATTGGGGCGGATCACCGTGCGTTCAGAATCGTCGGGTTCCGCAAATGGGTCGTGGTCAGCCATTATCACATCGCCTCATCAATCAGGTGTTGCGGATCGCCCATAGCTCCATGGCAAGGCCCGGATAATCCCCGGATACATGCACCGCGATCCCCCCCGAAGTCGTCATCTTGCCCCAATAGGTACTGTCGGAATCAAGCTGAAAATAAACCACCCCCGCGTGATAGGGTATCTGGCGCGGCGCCACCGGTAACGGGCGCAGCGCAATCCCCGGCAATGCGGAATTGACCAGTTGGCGGATTTCCTCGACCGGGCCGATCTTGGCCTGCCCGGCAAAATGGCGGCGCACCGCCTCATCGGGAATATCCGCCGTCACGGCCAGCACAAACCCTGCCGTGCTCAGCAGCTTGCGGTCGGCAATCACACCCACCGAAATGCCGTATTTGCGCGGCTCCAACGGGATCGAAATCGCGGTCTGCTCCAGCACCGAACTCAGATATTGGCGCAGCGTGCGGATCACCGGGACAAAGGTCCGGGTCAGATCGTCATGGCGGTAGGGCTGAAACTCCGGCGCGCGTTTGTCCGGCGCCATGAAGGTCGACAATTCACCCGCCAGCTTGATGCATTCGCCATAGGCAATCATCGGATGCACATTCTCGATCGTGGTCAGATGCCGCATCAGCGGCAGCGCGCGGTTGATCACCATCAGCAGCAGAAAATCCGAGATTTCCGCCACGGCCCGGCTCGCTCCAGCCCCAGACAGCCGGGCCGACAGCGCCGTCATGCGATGCGCCAACAACCCTTCCAACTCGCGCAGAAACCCGTCGAGCGGCGGTGCCGCGCGCACATCCAGACAACTCGCGGCAAAACTACCGTCAAGGATCACCTCCTTGTCCGGGCGCACCTCGATGATCCGGGCAATCGGAATCACCAGCTTGTCAGACAGATCGTCAACGCCCAGCGCAAACTGCAACCGCATCTTGCCCACGCCAAGGGTCAGCGGCTTGCGATCCGTGCTCATCGTATCGACAATCTCGATCTCGGCCGGGCGCAACCGGGCCACCGATTGCTCGGCCCCGGTCAGATCGACCTCGGTCGCACTCTGGCGGCGCTGCGGCACCGACAGATAGACCAGACAATCCTTGGTCGCCTCCGGCACCTCCATCGCGGGCGGATGCATATCGGTCTGCGGCACGCGGAAAACCGTACCATCCTGCGTCAGACCCGACACCGATTTCAGCGCGAACTGCCCGACCTTGAGGGCGGATTCGTCAATCTCGATCGCCGAAATCCCCCAGCCATAAGGGATCAGGCGGCGGGCCAGCCCGGTCACCAGCGCTTCGGTATAGCGGTCCGATTGTTGAAAATGATGCGGCTGCAGGAACAGGCCTTCTGTCCACAATACCTTGCTTTCCCAGGACACTAGGCCACTCCTCTTGGGTTAATCATGACTGGCCCCGCTTCAGTCTGGCCAGTTGGTCCTTATAGGCCTTGGCAAACTCCCTGCTGAACAGTTCGTGAAAATCATTCTCGGCCTGATCGGAAATCTCGGCATACATCTTTTCGTAGGTTTCCCAATATTGAGCCTTCTTGCCCTTGAACAGACCACCCAGCCCGCCCTTGGCCTCGATCCTGGTGGTCAGTTCTGCAGGGTCGAGGCGGGCAAGCACGCCCTTCAGCGCCGCCTCCATCCCCGTCACCATGGCAATCTCGTGCGCCTTGATATCATCCAGCGCCTGCGCCGTCGCCTCTTCGGCATCCAGATAGCCTTTGGCCGTGGGCTTCACCATCACCTCGATCGCCTGCTCCGGCGTGATCGAGAATTTCAACGGGTTGTTGCCGCCGACGCTGATCATGGTCTGATCAATGCGAAACTCGCTCTTGATCGAGGTGCGGGTCATCAGAATCTCGCGCAAGCCAACGATCATCGCCTTCAAAGTGCGGCCCAACCGGGGCATCGACTGGCTCAGATCGGCATCGGACAGCTTCAGCTCCCCCATGCCCAGCGCCTCCAGAAACGCACGCGCCGCACCCGCATCCGCTGCCGCGACAGGCTCGACAGGCGTCAGAACCGAAACCGGGGGCGGTTCGGACACAGGTGAGGCGGGCACCGGAGCAGGGGTTGAAACGGGCTTCGCAACAGGCGCCGGGTCAGGCTCCGGGTAAGGCAGGGCCACCTCCGCTGCCGTTTCCTCAGGCAGGAACACCGGCGCGGCTATCGGCGGCGGCGCGCTCTCGGTCGGCTCAGTCTCAGTCGGCGCAGTCTCAGTCGGCGCAGTCTCGGGCGCCGGTGCGGCATCACCCACCAGATCATCCAGATCAAACTGCGGGATCGGCGTTGGCGGCGCTTCAGGCGCGGGAATCGGGGTCGCGGCCGAACGCGAAGGACGCTGGTCAAACGCCGTCACATCCAGACCAAAAGGATTGGACGGCGACCCGCCACCACCCGTCGGCGCCAGAAAATCCTCTTCCCAATCATCCGGGATCACCGATTTCACCGGCGCCGCCGGACGGTACGCATCACTGGCCGAGGCACCATGATCGGCAACGGCGCGGCCCATCGGTGCCTCACGACCCTTGGATAACAGCGGCGCCTCATCATCGCCCAAAGGCGGCAGGATGCCGTCGAAATCATCCTCGCCCATGCGGATATTGCGCGGTCCTTTCGGGGCTGGATCGCCCAGCAGACTGTCCAGAAAATCGCCCCCCGGCCCGGCATCGTCCAGCAGCGACATCGGATCGGGTGCGCGGCGGGCATTGCCATGCGACACGCCACCCTGATCAGCCGGGGCGAGCAGTTCGGCAGGCGACTGGCCCGATTGCACCGCCACGACCAGTTCATACGGGCCAAGCGTCAGCACATCGCCATCATTCAGCGGGGTCGGCGTGCGACCCAACGGGATCTTGCCATAATTCAGAAACGTGCCGTTCGACGACAGATCGACCGCGACGATATTGCCATTGTGGTTCTCGATCACGCAATGCCGGCTCGATACCTCGCGGTTCGGGTCCGGCAGCACCAGATCATTCTCCGCAGCCCGGCCAATGGTCAGGCTGGGGCCATGCATGACGACGGGCTTCGCATTGCCCGGCATCGCACCCGAAGACTGGAATCGCAGCGTAACGGTCATATCGTTCCTTTATCCCATCAAGACTGTAAAACAGCCCAATACCATCTTTCCACCATGGGCGGTGGAATCTCCCAGCCTGACGGCAGGTTTATTACTGATCAGCACGGTGGTAGAGCCGGGCAGCAGCACATCGGGCGGGCCAACACAGGTCACCGTGCAAGCAGCACTCGCCGTCGGCAACATCCCGGTCAAGGTGGTGGGGCCACCCGGGCTGACCACAGGGCCTCCGACATGCGGGATGATTCCTGTCACCATCGGGCAAACATGCATATCGGTCAAACGGGCCGCGGGAATCATCTCATGCCTCCTCGTCCATATCGTCGTCCTCCGGCTCCTCGGGCTCCTCCGGCAACGGCTCTGGCATCGCGATCTTGCCAGGTCCGCCGCGGGCGATATCGAGGGCGCGGTCCACCATCACAACAGCGCGCGCATCATATTGATCGGTATCATGACACAGCGAAATCACCGCCATTGCAAAGGCCGACAATTCCCCCGCGCCCACCGGTGCCGGATATTCCGCCAGATCACCCGGCCCTAGTGTGCCATCGGCAAAAACCGCAGCCGTGGCACAATGCACAGTATCATCCTTGGGCGGGGCATGCTCGATCGAGGCATAGGCCGCCGCCCGGTTCTCGTCATTCGGCTTGAACACCCAGGCCTCCGACGTGGACAGCGACAGCGCCGGTTTCTCGCCCTCAACCATCAGGTCGCGGGCCGCCAGACAGGCCCACCAGACCCGCTCCCGCGGCGGCAAGGCCACCGCAAGCAGCAGCAGCATGTCGATCCATGCCGCCTTTGCATCCAGTTCGGCCAACACGACCTCAACCGGCGCACTCACCGGCGCATCGAGCTTGGTCTCCAGCTTCTGATTGGCCATCGCCAACAGGCGGGCCGCCGGATGTTTCGGTACTTTGGTCAAAGCTGCAAATCGTTCGGTCATTACACGCGCCCCTAGTTGATCTTGGTCAAGGCGCCCTTGACCGTCAGAATTGCATCCGCCGCGAGTTTGGCGACCTTACCCGTGATATCCAGCAAGGCGACGGCCGCCATCTTGACCATCTTGGCCGACATTTCGAGCTTGGTCGTCTTCATGACAATGCCGGTCTTGGTGATCTTGATCGTTGTCGAACCGACCTTGAGCAGGATCTCATTCGCCGCATCCAGCGTGATCTTGCCTTTCGACTTGATCATGATGTTGCCATCGACGACCAATCCTTCGTTGCCCTTTACCTTGGTGCCACGCTTGCCCTCGACCGACTCGACGCTGTCGCCGCCAATGAGGAGTGTTGAATCGCCGTCGATCTTGATAGCGGATTTGCCTTCAACTGCCAGCGTGTCATCTGTCTTGATGGAAGTCGTGCGGCTGCCGGTTTCAACCAAAAGGAACTTATCGCCAGTCTCGACAACTTCTGTGCTATCATGATGGACGATTGTCAGCAGGTCGCCCTTTTCAAGACTCTCAGAGTTCTTCAGGCCGATGCGGATTGCGGCATTATTCTTTACGAGCTGATGAAAGTCTTTTTCAGATTGAAACCGGATCAGCTCTTCGCCCTTGGTATCATCAAAATGTAACTCGTGAAACCCACCGCCTCCCTTGGTGGAGTTCGTCTTGATACCGGTATAATTGCCAAGGTCGGCCGGGTATGGATGCGCATTCACCCCGTTATAGACCATCCCGATACAGACCGGATAATCCGGATCACCATTGGTGAACTGGATGATGACCTCCTGACCGATCCGGGGGATGGCATACATGCCATAGCCATTTCCGGTCCACGGCAGCGCCACCCGCACCCAGCAGGATGACTGATCGTCCTTGCCGCCCACCCGGTCCCACGCAAACTGCACCTTGATCCGGCCCAGCCCCTCGGGATCGGGATAAACCTCCTCGCCCGACGGGCCGGTCACGATAGCGGATGTAATGCCATAATACTTCGGGCTGGCCGTGGTGATCTGCGGGCGGAACGGCTCGGCTTTCTTGCCCACTTCAAAGTTGGCCTGATAATTCGCCATCCCTTCGGGAAATTCGATCCGCTCGGCGTAGGACATATCCTCCATCGCCTTCTCGGCTTTCTTGTCGATCGCGGCTTTCATGAAATGGGTTGCCGACAGGACCAGAAATTCGGTCGTGGCGCTCAGCATCGGCGCGCCCTTCAGTTTGAAGGTCGACCCTACCGCCAGCGTCCGGGCATTGGAGGCGCCGGCATAGAGTTCGGCACCATGGGCCGCCGCTTCCATGCGCTGCTTCACGATGGTCTCGCCATGCGACAGCTCCTTGTAGCGGCCGGTCATGTCATAGACTTCATAATTGGCATGACCGTGACTGCCCTTGGCCGTCGCCGCCGAAACCTTGAGGTCGGATGCCGGGGTCATCATGTTGTAATTGACCAGCGTTACCTTGCCCGGCGTGACCCGGCGCTTGGCGCCCCATTCAAACACATGATCCAGCCCCATCTGGCCATCCTGCGACTTGCGCTTGAACTCCAGTTCCGGGGTTTCCTTGATCGGGGAATGCGCGCTGATGGAATCGCCCAGCACCAGCACCTCTTTCGCACCGCTATGGTCAAAATAATAGGTGATCCCCTCCTCTTCCATCAGGCGGCACACGAAATCATAGCTGGTCTCGCCATACTGGATGCAATATTCCCGCTGCAGGTACGACCCCGACAGGCTGGTTCGGAAATCACTGAACCCCATGTCATTGAACACTTTTTTGATGATGTCCGGCGCGGTCATGTTCTGAAACACCCGGCTGTCCTTGGTGCAGGTCAGAAACCACAACCAGGGCCGGACATCCGCAGCATAGAAACTCATCTCGCGTTCCTGGCCCAGATGCTCGATCGAAATGCAGGTGCCATGAAACTTGCGCGGCGTCGTGCCCGCCGTTTCCATGCTCAGGGTCATCGTCTTGCCCACGACGGCCCCGATATCAAATGCCGTATCATCCGAGATGAACTCGATCCGTGTCTCGGTCAGCTTGTTCAGGGCTTCGGTAACACGGGCACCGGCGAAATAGACCTTGTCACTTTTCGGAAACGACCCTTCCAGCGTGATGAGCCTGTGTTCCCGTTTATCGCTGGGGGCAATCGCCATGGCTGTCGTCCTATCCTGTTGTTACACACAATATGCAAAACCGCTGAAATCCGTCTCGCCGCGCGGTCGCGGCTCCGGGGCAAATCACAGTCAGAACCGGCGATCAATAACCGGTTCCGACCTCAGCATCCTGACATGCCCCGGCCGCCCAAGTCATCAAAGATCGGCCAGCAAGGCCGCCAGTTCCGCGTCCATTTCCTCGTCATCATCATCCGGGGAATCGCCGTCGTCGTCATCCGTCCCGTCGTCATCCGTCCCGTCGTCATCGTCAAACCCGGCCAACAGCGCCGCCAGATCGTCATCATCCCCGGAATCGCTGTCGCTGTCGTCAGACGCACTGTCCTCCATATCGTCATCGCCGCCTGTCGCCGCCACCGGCTCGCGCACAGGTTTGGGCGCCGGGGCCGGCACTCCGGTCCACGGGCCAAGGATAGTCTCCCCCGCCAGCGATTGAAATGACCCAAGTCGCACATCATCGCGCCCCTTGACCGCCAGCACCGGGATATATCCCCGCGAAATCACCGTCGTGGCCTTGCTCGAGGTCAGATTGCGCTCGGTACAGGGCAAGGCAATCTGATCACCATGGGAATCATTGACGAAATGATAGGGAATCTCGCCCAGCGACATCACCGACCCCAACTGCATCGACGCGCCATTCTTGCGGAACGACTTGGCCAGCAGGATCGCCACCAGTGCCACCGGATTGGCCCAGAGCATCCCGCTCAGCCCCTCCTGCATGGTAAACTCCTCGAACTCGAACTCATAGATCGGGTCCGACTTGGCACCATACGGACGGCGCAGCAAAAACCGCGGGCTGACCAGCGCCACATGCGCGGCCTCCGGCAGGGCGCGCAACGCATCCCATGCCTGCGCCACCAATTGATGCCGGTCATCTTTCGGTGTTTCCAGAAAGGCCGGGCTGATCGCGGCAAAGAACGGCGCGTTCACATGCGCCGCCACCTGCGCGATCCGGCCGAGCAATTCGGCATGCGGCGGGGTCTCCTCAAAGCTGTATAGCCCGCAAATCGCCGAAAACGGCCCCCGGCCATCCGGTGTGCTCTCCACCAGCAACTCAAACAGACCCGTCTCCGACAATTCCTCCGACGCGCTCAGATCAGCGGCCAATTCTTCGGCCGAAATATCGTAAAGCACGATATCGAGCTTGCTATCCGTCTCGATCGACCGGGCAATCAGATCGAGCATGCGCCACTGTGCCTCGACCGACTGAAACTCCGGGTGATGCAGCACCAGACGCATCGCGGCGGACAGCGATTCCTCGACCGCATCCTGCATCCCGGCATTATCGGCATCGGGAATCGCGGTGATATAAGGGCCGACAAGGCGGGCAATCAGGTCATCGGTCGAACTCGCCTCGGCCTTGCGCCTGGCCTTGCCACCGATCAGCTTGCTGAACTCGCTCAGCTTGCGGTCCGCAGGCACCGCATTGCCACGCGATGTGCGGGCCGGAGGCGCCACCTTCTTGCCATGTTCCTTGCCCCATTCGCGCAATTCGGTAATCGCGCCCTTGCTCGTCCCACCCGAGGCGAGGCGGCGCTTGAGCGACACCAGCGCTTCGAACATCTCGACCTTTTCAAACAGCTCATCAGGATGCAGGTCGTCGATACTGCGCAATTCGACCTCGATCCCCGCACCCTTCTTGCCAATCGGCAGGATCAGGGTGGTGGCAAAACCTGCGATCACCTTGTCCAGCGTGTCGATGTCAAACTTGATCGGACGGCGGTTCGCCAGATCGGCCCCCGTCTCCACGATGCCACGGGCAGAACGGCCCGAAAAATCGCCCATCAGCGCAATGCGGAACCGGCCCCCCGGCGTCGGAACCGTCTCCGCCCTCGGCTTGCTCATCGTCCCGAATGATAATTCCACGCCGCTCAAATGTGCCGTATCAGCCATGCCTCTCACTCCTCAAATCAGCTAACTCACGGCGCATCGCCGCAATCTCTTTCTGAAGCCCGCTCAACGCGGCCTCCAACTCATCCGATTGGTCGCGCACTTCTTCCTCGACCGCCTGCAACGCCGCCTTGCTCTCATCCTCCACCGCCTGCTGCATGGTCGTGACCAGCAGACCGATGAACAGGTTCAGCACCGAAAACGCCGTCACGATGATGAACGGCACAAAGAACAACCACGCATTGGGATGCACCAGCATCACCGGACGGACGATCCCGTCAGACCATCCCTCCAGCGTCATGATCTGGAACAGCGAATAGAACGACGCGCCCAGCGATCCGAACCAGACCGGAAAGTCCGCACCATACATGATCGTCGCCATGACGGCGAAAACGTAATAAACGATGCTCAGCATCACGACCACAGCACCCATGCCGGGCAAGGCATCGAGCAGCGATTGCACCACAGCGCGCATCTGCGGAATCGCCGACAGCAGACGCAGGGCGCGAATAACGCGCAGCCCACGCAGCGCGGACATGCCTTCGGTCTGCGGCAACAGGCCGACACCGACGACAAACAGGTCGAACACATTCCACGCATTGCGGAAAAAGCTCAGACCATAGGCGATCAGCTTCAGTGTCAGCTCAAATACGAAAAACGCGATCACGATCCTGTCCAGCATCAGGATCGTCGGACCGACCGAGGCCATCAGCGCAGCGGACGTCGACATGCCCAGCGTGATCGCATTGAAAATGATGATGCCCAGAATGACATTGCGCGTGCCGGGACGCTCCAGAAACTCGCGCAGTTGCCCGCGCCAGTCACTTACCCCGCTTCGCGTCGTGACCTCCACACCTTCACTCCCTCTCGGCACCTGCGCGCCATTCCTTTCCAAATCCACCACCGGCCATGCCGGCCCGGTCAGTCCTTGTGAGCAGCCCGACCAGCCTTGCAGCGCCGGCCTGCCCACCTAACCTAACGTAAATATGACCCCGCCGCATAGCCCGGAGGCTTTGCGGTGCCCGGTCAGGCCGCGTCCCAGATCGTGCCTTCCAGCGCCTTGTTGGTGATCTTGTCATAGGCATAGCCTCCGACCGCACCACCAATACCAAGCCCCAGACTGGTTGCCGTCGTTGCGATCGCATTGCCGTCAATCGGCGCAAGTCCCAGCATTGCAAATTTCAGCGCTTCACGGAAAATCTTCAGTCCTTTCATGTCCTTCAGCTTCAACTCGGCCATCCGGGCGCTCAGCTTCTTGACCTCCGGCGCCCACGCCTTCGTATCCGCATAAAGTTTGTGAATCGTCGTGATGGAATCCGTCACCTTCTCCGCATTCTTGTCCAGGGCGGTTTCGAACTGCTTCTTGACCTTCGCTGCATCCTTCTTGGCCTTGTCGCCCGCCGGATGTTTTGCAGCCCGCTTATCGACTTCCGCGAAGAATTCCTTTTTCATGTCGGCTTGCTTGCTGAGTATCTTTTCGAGGGTCTTGGCAAGATCATGAACGTTCACCACCAACTGGGCGTATTTTGCCTTGAATGTTCCGAAACAGGTATCGGCCGATTTGATCGTCGGTTGCGAAATTCCCAAAAACTCGTTGAAAATCGCCCCGGTCACTTCATTTGCCGCAAAAACACCCTTGTTCTTCGCAGCCGTTTCGACAACCTTGAGGTGCCCGATCAGTTCGATCTTTGCGCCGTCAATATCAATCGCGATCCGCTTGATATCCTGCGCAATCTTGACCCCAACCTTGATCAATCCGATGATTGCAAAGGCGCCCGATGCACCGCCGGACCACGGCGACGCGGCAAGTGCCGCAATGCTGACGGCCAATGTCGCCAATGTGCCGACGATCGACACGCCAATCTTGATCTTGAAACCCTTCCATTCCTTTCGCTGTGTCTGCAATTCGGTCCAGGCTTTCGCCACGGCCAATTCACCGCCCTTGATCGAAACAGCAATATCCTGCTTGATCGCGGCGTTCAGACCGTCAAGGTTTTTCTGAACGACCTTGGGATCCTCGCCCTTGCTGATCATCCCCTCGAACAGCTTGTCGAACACTTTGCATTTCTGCTCGATGGTCGCCACGGTCTGCTCAAGGACCTTGTTGGCCTCGTCCTTGAACTCCTGTTGCAAGAGCGGGTCCTTGCCCGCTTCCTTTTCGATCTTCTTGTCGAGCTCGACCTCGATCTTGAAATTATAGATCGGCGGCTTGACATATTTCAGGCCCGCCGCATTGATCGGCACACCTTTTCTGTCCAGAATTACCAGCTTTGCCATCTTATTCCCCTGTTTTCATAACCGTGGCTTTAATCGAACCCGTAAACAAAGTTCCCATCCGCCACATCAATCGCCACCCGTGAAACCGGCTGGCCTTCCATCATCCGCCGCAGGAATACCGCCGAAATATCGGGCAGCATCGTATTGGTCACGATTGCGTCGATCATGCGACCGCCGCTTTCCAGTTCCTGACACCGGCTCACGATCGTATCGACGACCGCGTCGCTATATTCGAATGGCACCCCATGCGAAATCGACACCCGCTTCTTGATCCGATTCAGTTGCAGCCGGGTAATGGCGGCAATCATCGATGGGCTCAGCGGATAATAAGGAATAGTAACCAATCGGCCCAGCAATGCCGCGGGGAAAATTTTCAAAAGCGGCTCACGCAGCGCCTTGCCAATTCCCTCCGGCGCGGGAATCAGATCGGGGTCCGCACACAGGTCCATGATCAGGTCCGACCCGGCATTCGACGTGAGCAGGATCAGCGTATTGCGGAAATCGATTCTGCGGCCCTCGCCATCCTCCATCACGCCCTTGTCGAACACCTGAAAGAATATCTCATGCACATCCGGATGCGCCTTTTCGACCTCATCCAGCAGCACCACGGAATAGGGCTTGCGCCGCACCGCCTCGGTCAACACACCGCCCTCGCCATAGCCCACATACCCCGGCGGCGCGCCTTTCAGCGACGACACCGTATGCGCCTCCTGATATTCGCTCATGTTGATTGTGATCACATTCTGCTCGCCACCATACAGCACCTCGGCCAGCGCCAGCGCCGTCTCGGTCTTGCCCACGCCCGAGGTTCCCGCCAGCAGGAACACACCAATCGGTTTTTGCGGATTGTCGAGGCCGGCGCGGCTGGTCTGGATCCGCTTTGCGATCATCTCCATCGCGTGATCCTGCCCGATCACCCGCTTGGCCAGATGCGCGGCAAGGTCGATCACGGTCTGCAATTCGTCCTTGAGCATGCGGCCCACCGGGATCCCGGTCCAGTCGCCGACAACCGACCCCACAGCCTGCGCATCGACAATCGGCAGGATCAGCGGCGTCTCACCCTGCAAGGCGATCAGCTCCGCATTCTTCGCCTTCAACTCCACCAAAAGCGCCGCGCGTTCCTCAGTGGACAGCGGACTTGTCGGGGCTTCGGTCGCCTCGACCGGCACCGCCCCCTCGCGCAATCTGGCACGCAGGGCGAGAATTTCCTCCACCACCGCCTTTTCCGCTTCCCAGCGCCCGGTCAGCACCACAAGCCGCGCCGCCTCTTCCTCCTTGGCCCCGGTAATCGCCGTCCGCCGCTCGCCCACGTCATAACCGGCGGTCTCGTCCCGCTCGATGATCTCCAACTCCGTCTCGAAGGCTGATATCCGGCGACGCGAATCGTCCACTTCCGCCGGCACCGCAAACTGGCTGATCGCCACACGCGCGCAGGCAGTATCAAGGACCGACACCGATTTATCGGGCAGTTGCCGCGCCGGAATATACCGCGCCGAAAGGTTCACCGCCGCCTCGATTGCCTCGTCAAGCACCTGAACCTTATGGTGTTTCTCCAGCATCGAGGCGATACCGCGCATCATCATGATCGCCTTGGTCGGGCTCGGCTCCTCCACCACCACGGTCTGGAACCGGCGGGTCAGTGCAGGGTCTTTCTCGATATGTTTCTTGTATTCCGCCCAGGTGGTCGCCCCGATGGTGCGCAGCGTGCCCCGCGCCAGCGCCGGTTTCAGCAGGTTGGCGGCATCGCCCGTCCCCGCAGCACCCCCGGCACCCACCAGCGTATGAGTCTCGTCAATGAACATGATGACCGGCGTGACCGACGCCTGCACCTCGTCAATGACCGAGCGCAACCGATTCTCGAACTCGCCCTTCATGCTGGCCCCAGCCTGCAAAAGCCCGACATCGAGGGCGAGCAGCCGTGCATCCTGCAACGCAGGCGGCACATCGCCGCGCGCGATGCGCAGCGCAAACCCCTCGACCACCGCCGTCTTGCCGACACCCGCCTCACCGGTCAGGATCGGGTTGTTCTGCCGCCTGCGCATCAGCACGTCGACAATCTGGCGAATTTCCTCATCCCGGCCAACAATCGGGTCGATCTTGCCATCGCGGGCCTGTTGGGTCAGGTCGGTACAGAATTTCTTCAGCGCCTCTTCCTTGCCCATCGCCGCCGGGGCCATGGCACCCGAATCCTCACCCGGCGCACCGGAGCCTACATTGCTGCCATCAGTCGCGGCCTGTCCTTCTTCTGGTGACCCCGCCACCGCCTCAGAAAATTGTTCAACCAGATCATCGGGTTTGATCTTCTTGAACTCGGGCGCCATGTTGAAAAGCACATTGCGCAAGCTCTGGGTCTTGAGGATGCCGATCAACAGAAACCCGGTGCGCACCTGACTGGCATTGAACTGCAACGATCCGTAGACCCAGCCGCGCTCCACCGCGTCAGGCAGATGATCGGACAGGTCGCTGATCGAGCTTGCCCCGCGCGGCAACGCATCCAGCGCGCGGGTCATCTCGGTCGCGATTCTGCCGGGGTCCAGCTTGAAATGCGCGATGATGCGGTGCAGGTCGCTGTCCTGATTGTTCAGGATCTGGTGAAACCAATGCACCAGCTCCACATAGGGATTGCCGCGCAATTTGCAGAATACCGTGGCCCCTTCGACGGCCTGATATCCCAGTCGGTTCAGTTTGCCGAACAGGGCAACGCGGCTGATCTCGCTCATGTGGTCAACTCCTTTGAAATGGTAAATCCGGGTCGGGGCGCCTTGGCCCGTCCGGCAATGGTGGCCACCCGCTGCCGCTGCCTGCGCAGCAGCGAAGGTGGAGATAGATAAAGGTCATCGGCATCGCCCGCGTCATCGTCGCGGCGCATCCCCACCCATGTGGTATGGCCCAGCGCGGCCCCCGCGCCGAGTGCGGTGCGCGGGATTTCATCCGCCTTCAGCACCACATTCACATCCCAGTCGAGCGCATCGCCGACATGGTTGCGCACAATCGCTTCCAGCCGCTCCAGCGCGCCCTGCCCCGGCAGGATGCGCCTGTATTCCGCAAGCGTCAGCGGCCCGATCCGCAGCCGGAACTTGGCCGACCGTGACCAGACCCGGCCCCCGATACTGGTAGAGCGGCCCAATCCGGCGGGCTGGCCCAGTTGCCATTGGTCATCCGGCTCCAGATCGAGCCAGCTTCCCACAAACTGCTGCAACTGCACCGGCGCCTCAAAGAAATGCGACAGCATCGCCACCAGCGCCTCGGCCGTCTTGGTGCCGGACGCGAGGTGCCCCGCATAATACCGCTTGGCCATATCCGGCATGTCATCGCGATTGCGCAGACCGGCACCGTCATAGCCACTGATCGCCGCCACCTTGCGCTCGAACGGATCGCTGTTGGCGCGGTCAAACGAGGGGGCAGGCTGCCCCGCCGCCCAGCCCCGGTAAAACAGGCTCATCATCCGGTGCGTCAGCATATCGGCAAAGGCGATCAGCGTGCCATCGCGGTGATTGCGCAGCCGGTCGCGGGCATATTCGGTCAGATGCAGGGGCAACGGGCCATTGGGGCCGAACAGACCAAAAGTGCGGTTGATCAGGCGCATCGGCCCGCCCGCCTTCGGACGCTCGAACGACGCGATGGTCGAGGTCGGAAAGGCAAGCTCGGCCTCTTGCGCCAGCCGGACCGCATCCTGCGCCGGTCTGCGCGACATGCCCAGACGCGGATGATCCTTGAAATGCGCCTCGATGATGCGCAGCGCCTGGAAAATATGATACTTCTGTGGTCGCCGGGTCAGCCGCGCAAAATGCGTCAGATCATCCGGGCGAGCCCGCTCTGGGGTCTCCATCTGGCGATCTCTCCGCGCTGTTGTGTGGTTAATACCGTCTCGGTAAACGAATTGATCGTCACATATTTCCGAAAGAACCGCTCCAGAACCGAGGCCAGCACATAGACCCCGGTGCCCTCGAAAAAGCTTTCGTCAAACTCCAGCTTGATCTCGATCCCGCGCACCGCCGTGGACAGCACTTCATCCGTCATGCGGCGCACTATCGGGCGGCTGCTGACCTGCCGTACCCCTTCGAGTTGCTTGGCAACCACGCGGTCCTGCGTCGGCGCATAAATCCCGATCAACTCGCGCAGCGCTGCCGCTCCCCCCGTCTCGTCCTCGCTGCTTTCCGCGACCGAGAGGTAATTGAGGCTCAGATGGCTGATCAGCCGCCAGGCCGTATCCCCCTGCGCCAGCGTCGGACGCGGCCGTGTTGGCGGCACCGGTGTCGATATCGACAGGACCGGCCCGCCATCCGGCAGGTGAAACACATCCTTGCCCGCCGTCGACAACAGCATCGTAAGGTCGCGATTGGTGCACAACCCGGTCACCGCCAACTGATTGAGTTCCGATGAATAAGGCGTCTGCGCCGAGTCCACCAGCGACAGATAAACCTCCGCCCCCAGATAGGATGTGCGCACCCCGCGCAGCCGCTCCCGCTCATTGCGCTGCCGCATCCTGCGATGGATCGTGTAATAGGCCGGATGCGCATCACCCGCCGCCGTCAGGTTCGTGGACGAATAAAACGGGCGGAAAACCACATCATCCTCACCCGACCCGCTGATCCCGGTGACGGAATGGATCGTATGCACCTCGTAATCCAAGGGCGCGGTGCGGTTGGGGGTGATGTATTGCTCCACATCCGTGGTGGCCAGATGCACCCGGTCAAACCGGCGCTCAAACAGGTTCGCCGCAGGCACGGCATTGAGGATAAAGGCTTCCCTGCGCACCGCCGCACCCTGATCTGCCAGACCTTCGCTCAACAGGATATAAATATCGACATCCGCCCCGGTCGCGCGCTGAACCCCCGGCAACAGTCCCGACAGCGCCACAAAGTGAAACCGTTGCGGCATGGCAAAATATTCCTGCAGCAGGCGGTAGCCGTCAAATGACCGGCGCGGCGTCGGCAACAGGGCCTCTTCCGGCTCAAATCCCCATGGCTTGGCCGCCCCGTTGTGCAATTTCTCAGACCAATCGGCCCTGCGGTCGGTGGACCGGGCCACCATCCCGACCGTGCGGGCACACAGGGCCTCATGCAGCGCGCCCGGCTCTCCGCCCTGCCCGCTCAGATGCACCACCAGCTTGTCAAGGCCCAGCTTGGCAATCGCCTCGCCATCCGCACGGCGCAGGCGCAACCTGATCCCCGCCCGCGCCGGCGTATCTCGCGACACCCCCGCCGCCACCAGCCCGCCCCGGCTGTCGATATACTCGACCTCCGAAATCTCCAGCGGCCACAGCGTCAGATCGGCAGCGGTGCGGAACATGCAGGAGGTCTGCTCGCCCTCGATCTGGCGCGAGCGCAGCCTCGTGTGTCGCGGCAGGACAAATCCCTGCTTGACCCCGGCATTGGAAATATCCGGCTCGAACGCCACCACCATCATCGACGGGGTGGGGGCGAGGTAATGCGGATAGATGATTTCCAGCAGGTTCGACGTGAAGGCCGGAAACTGCAACTCCAGTTCCAACTGCACCCGCGCGGCCAGAAACGCGGTGCCCTCCAGCAATCGCTCGACATAGGGGTCCAGCACCTCGATGCCTTCCATCCCCAGCCGGGCTGCGATCTTGGGATAGGCCGCCGCAAACTCGGCCCCCATATCCCGCATATAGGCAAGTTCGGTTTCGTAATGCGAAAGTAGCCGGATATCCATGATTACCCGACCCGCTCCAATGTGATTTCGCCGGTGGTGATATCGACATTGCTGCGCAGATATAGCTCGAGAGGCACCGGTTCCGCCCACATATCGGCGCGGATATCAAATGACACGATGGTTTCGCGCGCCACATCCTCGCTGCGCATCTCGACATGGGCCGAGCCTTCGCGGATACGCGGCTCGAACAACTGGATCGCGCGGGCAATCGACAGACGGATCAGTTCGGCGCGCTGCAGGGTGGAATAATCCCCCGCCACCTCCCGCACGCCATAATTCACCACAGAGGCCGCAACATGCGGATAACGCTCCTCGTCAATCCAGCTTTCGGCGTTGTTGGTGTTGAGCAGCCATGACAGGTCACGCTGTACGATCTCGCGCAAACGTCTGATATCAATGACTCTCTGGTCACGCGCTTCCTTGGGGTTCGTCGGGTCGATATCGGTCAGGCGGTCCAGCAATGACGGTTGGAGGCGCTCGCTCAGGGACTTGTCGACCATATCCCTTGCCCCTAGCCCGCTTCGCCCTGATCAAAATTGATCAGACGGGCGTCGATCAATGCCACATCGGCGGCATCGGTGGACAGCACGCGCTGGCCCATCCCCACATAGGTATCTGCGCCCATATCGGTCCAGCTTGTGGCACGCGCCAGCCGCTCGGCGGCACTGCCACCCGGCGTGGTTCCGGCATAACGGGTCGGGATCAGGGCCACGACCTCGCCATCATTGCCCAGCTTCATCGTGGCCGGCGTCCAGACCACATCGCGCAGGTCCTTGGGTGGCTCGATCATGATCGACCGGATCTGCGCAAAGGGCAGCCAGAAATAACGGCCGTTCACCACCGCCTCCAGCACCGGGCCCAGCCGCATATCCGCATCGGCAATCCATTCGAACGGCGTGCCATCAACATTGCCCGCCGTGGTCGGGGCCGCTTCAAAGGCGCGGGCGCGCAGATCGGCGGCCTGTGTGGCGTGGCCTGCTGCGCCCACACTCAGCGCCTCGATCAGCAGGGCAATCCACTCCTGCGGTTCCCCAAACACCAGCGGTTGCTTTTCGCCCTTGAAAACCTTCTCGCGGTAAACTTCGCAAATGATCGCCTCGCGGTAGGTCTGCGTCATCGGCGTGGCCAGCGGGTCCAGTTCGCCGCAAACCTTGAGCTGGCGGATCGCCCGGTTCCAGTCGCCCGTCACGCAAAGCAGCTGAAACAGGAAAATGCGCAGTTTGGCATTGGCCGGGTCCGCACGGACCTTGTCCTGCAACGCCAAAAGCGCCGCATCCGGATCACCGGACGACAGATGTTCTTCAGGCGTCATGCAATAACTCCGGGCCCAGGCTGTTGGCTTCGCGGCCACCAGAGGCAGCCGCGAAGCATTGTTACAGAGATCAGGCGACCGTGGTATAAATCTGTTCGACCGTATCCCAGCCGAATTTTTCCGGCGTGAGCAGCTTCATGTCGTTGTCGACTGGCTGATAGGTAAGGCCGACTTGACGATACGCCAGTTCCCAGTTCTCGGTCGGCACATCACTTTCCGCGGCCGACATGTCCCATTTGAAGACGATCGCATCTTTCAGGATATAGGTCAGATAGACCTGAAGCCCGGTCGCCCCGTCGCCCGTTGCGCGGCAAAGGTCGATCTGGACCGTGGTATAGTTGGTGCCACTGGCCGCAGCCTGCGCCAAAAGCACGGATCCCGTGCCGAGTTCCGAAGTCAGGACGATCTTGTTGAACTTGGCGTTGCCATAACCGCGCTGCTGGCTTCCCAGGTCCTCGGTGTCCACCGAACGCTCCATGCCCCAGCTCAGGGACTTGGCAACAAACCAGCCCGCGTGGGCTTTCTCGGTCGCATCACCCTTTGGCACACCCGTTTTGCCGGTAAGTTTGATGAAAATATCCGCAGCCATTTCAATTCTCCTCAGTTGCTGTTGTTAAAAGGTTACTCATTCTGGCTGGCAATACAGCCATCGCTCACTTCGCTATCCTTTTTCGGTAGGAAGCTTCGACACCAGCCTCAGGGATACAGACAGGCCCTCAAGCTGGAAATGCGGCCGCAAAAAGAACTTGGACGAATAGTAACCGGGGTTACCCTCGACCTCCTCGATCACGACCTGCGCGGCAGCAAGCGGCTTTCTGGCCTTGTCTGCGTCCGAAGAAATGCTGGCGTTGAAGTCCACGTAATTGTTGATCCAGTTCTGGAGCCAGGTCTCCATCTGACTGCGGCTCGAGAAAGAGCCGATCTTGTCGCGCACCATGCATTTCAGATAATGCGCGAACCGGCAGGTTGCAAACAGATAGGGCAGACGCGCGGCAAGATTGGCGTTCGACGTGGCATCGGGATCGTCATATTCCGCCGGCTTATGCAGCGATTGCGCGCCGATGAATGCCGCCACATCGGTATTCTTGCGGTGGATCAGCGGCATCATGCCATTCTTGGCCAATTCCGCCTCACGCCGGTCCCCGATCGAAATCTCGGTCGGGCATTTCATGTCAATGCCGCCATCATCGGTGGGGAATGTGTGCGACGGCAGATTTTGCACCGAACCACCCGATTCCACGCCTCTGATCCGCGAACACCAGCCATATTCCTTGAACGACCGGTTGATATTGACCGCCATGCCATAGGCGGCATTCACCCAGCCGTATTTGGTATGGTCGGACCCGTCATTCTCCTCCTCAAAGGCAAAGGCCTCCACCGGATCGGTCTTGGCGCCATAAGGCAGACGACCCAGGAACCGGGGCATGGCAAGGCCCACATATTTGGAATCCTCGCTTTCGCGCAGCGACCGCCACGAGGCATATTCCGGCGTCTGGAAAATCTTGGTCAGATCGCGCGGATTGGCCAATTCCGACCAGCTGTCCATCTGGAACAGGCTCGGCTCGGCACCGGTAATCAGCGGCGCATGGGCCGCAGCAGCGACTTTCGCCATTTCACCCAGCAGTTCGACATCCGGCGGAGAATGGTCAAAGTAATAATCCGCCACCAGCGTGCCATAGGGATTACCACCCAGCACGTCGAATTCCTCGCCATAAACCTTCTTGAACAGCGGCGACTGATCCCAGGCCGTGCCTTTGAATTTCTTCAGCGTCTTGCTCATCTCTTTTTTCGAGATATTCAGCACGCGGATCTTCAGGTTCTCATCCGTCTCGGTGTTGTTCACCAGATAGGCCAGACCGCGCCATGCGCTTTCCAGACTTTGGTAATCCGGATGGTGCAGGATTTCATTCACCTGCTCGGTCAGCTTCTGGTCGATCTGGGCGATGATGCCCTGGATCGATTTCAGGGCATCATCCGAAATCAACGCAGTATTGGCCAGCGCATGCTCGGCCAGCGTGCGAACGGCATTTTCAACGGCAGTCGCCGCCTGATCCGACTTGGGACGAAATTCCTTGTTCAGCAGCGCCGAAAAATCGGTGGCTTCGGTCGTCTCGACGCCGGCACTGCCGACCTGTGAAGAGGTGTCAGTCATTCAATCATTCCTCCTTCGCGGCGTCATCTTTGGCAGCAGGAGCCGCCGTCAGCGTCTTGAGCAGCGCGGGGTCCTGCATCACCTTGGCGATCAGTTCCTCGGCCCCGGTCTTGCCGTCCATATAGGTCATCAGATTGGCCAGTTCGGTACGCGCCTCCAGCAGCTTGCGCAGCGGCTCGACCTTGCGGGCAATCGCGGCGGGCGAAAAATCATCCATGCTCTCGAATGTCAGATCGACAGACATGTTGCCCTGCCCGGTCAGGGTGTTGGGCACAGAGAATGCCGCGCGCGGCTTCATGGATTTCATCCGGTCGTCGAAGTTGTCGACATCGATTTCCAGAAACTTGCGGTCGGCAACTGCGGGCAGCGGCTCGGCCGACTTGCCCGAAAGGTCAGACATGACGCCCATCACAAAGGGCAACTGCACCTTCTTTTCAGCGCCGTAAAGCTCGATGTCATATTCGATCTGCACACGGGGCGACCGGTTTCTCGCGATGAATTTTTGTGAACTCGTGCTCATAAAGTGCTCCTAAGTCGGGTGTCGGTTGTGGCAGGCTGCCAGCATCTTGCGTAACAATAGATCAATCGTCAGCTATCCCGCCAATCATCATAACATTATCAACGCCGTTTGGCGCAATATCCTTCATGATCGTCATGAAGTCGGCGTTCACAAGGCGGCGGGCACGCAGCAACAGGATCGGCAACGGGCTCGATGGCTCGTTCTGACGGTAATGATTGATAATCTCATCCAGCGCCGCCACAACATCCATTTCACTGCCTCCACCGTCTCGGCGCGCCGGACGCGCCGCGGCAGGACGTGACGGCGCGTAATCGCTGTCCGGCGTATCCTCGTCCTTGGCTTCATCCTCGGCCGCCGGCGCCCCGACATGGTCGGACAGATTCCGGATGATCTGCAGAATCGCCTTGGTCACATCATCCAGATTCGGACCCTGTCCCGGCGTCTCCTGCATGAATTTGGCATCGATCGCCTTGATGGCCACCTGCACCCGACGGGCCGCATCGAGCAGGTCTTGCATGAACGCAGGATCGGTCTCGGCAGTCTCACGAAAGGCATTGTTCAGTTTCTCGCGCTGGCCGGTGTCATCTTCCTTGCCTGCAGCGGTATCCGCCATCAGCGTCTGGATATCGCGCAACGAAAACCGGCCAAAGTTGCGGCTCTTGGTCAGTTGCACATTGCGCAGCCCGCGCAGCACGGTGCGCGCATCCGCCAGACCGCTCACGGCATTGACCCGCATCGTGGGGTCATTGTCGTCATCGGCGTCCAGTTGCGGATGACAGGTGTCCCAATATTGCTCCAGACAGCCACGGATATAGTCCATGGTATCGGCCAGCCCGGCCAGCCCGCTGATATTCACATTGGCATAGGCCAGAATGACCCCGGCACGCAGGTCATGGCTGCGCTCCATGATGATCAGCGCCCTGGCCTTGGCATCCTTGAAATCTGGGTCCTCACCAGGGATGATGGTATCATTCATCTGCCGGTCTTCACCCGGCTGCGATGCGATCTCCATCTCGGTGAAATCGCCGTCATATTCGAGGTTCTCACCGCTGGGCGGTGAGTCCGGTCTGGGTGCGAGCAATGCGTCCAAATCCAAGAAAAGCCCCCCTCAGGACCAAAGTCCAACAATCCTAAACCAATCGCGTGTCAAAAACCGGTCGCGGCTTATAACCACACTATCAGCCCAGCCGCCCCCCATGTGTCAACCTTCACTTGCGGGGAATTTGCAGCAATCCTGCTCACATACGACACGAGAGGTTGATTTTGCGCGCCCGCCGATGCTTTGTTCCGCTATCCTAGGGTCAACCTATTTCGACTTCAATCCGTTCAAAGGACCATCAGCATGTTTGCTCTGAATAAAATCCTTGTCTCCCTCGCGGCCACAACCACGCTCTGTCTCACCCCGCTCACCGCCGTGGCACAGGCGGCACCCGGCTCGCTCACGGTCGAGATCAACAAATTCGAGGATAACGACACCGGCGGCTGCCGCGCCTTCTTTCTCTTCCGCAACGAGGCAGGACTGACCTTTGAAGGCTTCGAGATGTCGCTCGCGATCTTTGACCGGGCCGGGGTGATCGACCGTCTCCTCTCGATCGACGCGGCCCCCCTGCCCGCCGCGCGCACCACGCTCAAACTCTTCGAGATCCCCGAAATCGCCTGCGCCGACATTTCCGAGATTCTGCTGCACGAAATGCCCGCCTGCCGGCCGCAGAATGCCGAAGAGATCGACTGCTTCCCGATTCTCACCCTCGCCAGCCGGACCACCGCGGTCCTGGTGAAATAATGGCGGGCAATCTCGTCGGCATGTTCGTCAGCGGCGGCCCGATCATGTTCGTGCTGCTCGCCCTCTCGATCCTGTCCCTGACCATCATCGCCGCCAAGGTGATCCAGCTCCGGAACGTGCGCAGCGGCGGCGCGCGCCGCAGCGAGGCGCTGACCAACTGGCAAACGGGCGACCGGCAGCAGGCCTTTGACGCCGTCCGCGCCGGGCGCGCGCCCGCCGACCGGGTGATGGCCTATGCGATGGAGGCGCTCGATCAGGGGTTTTCGGGGCCAAAGCTCGACGCCGAAGTCGCGCGACGCGGCAACGAGGAACTGGCGCACATGTCCGGCGCAATCCGCATCCTCGAACTCATCGCCATGATCAGCCCGCTCCTTGGGCTTTTGGGCACCGTACTCGGGATGATCCAGTCGTTTCAGGAGCTTGAACTGGCCCAGGGCTCCGCCAATGCCTCGGTCCTTGCCGGCGGCATCTGGCTCGCCCTGCTGACCACCGCCGCCGGTCTGCTCACTGCCATCCCCGCCGCCGTCGGGGCCAGCCTGATCTCCGGCCGGGTCGAATCCGCAACTCTCGCCATCGAAGGCGCCATCAGCCAGCTCATGCTGACCGAAGCCGCCAAACCCGGCGCGGGCAAGGTCTGATCCCATGAGCACGGTCCGCATCCGTCGCCCCGCATCGGCCCGCAGCCTGATTTCGCTGGTCTCGATGATCGACGTGATGATGATCCTGCTCTTCTTCTTCATGGTCACATCCACCTACCTCGACCTCGACATGGTCCCCGCCGTGCAGCAGGCCGACGAGACGACCGAGGCACCACCCCCCACGACCGCCCCCGGCACACCCCCCGGCACCGACGGCGCCATCCTGGTGCGGATCGGGGCCGACGGCGGCACCGTGGTCGGCGGCACCCCCCTGACCCTCGATGCCCTCTCCGACATGATCCGCGCCCGGCTCAGCGACGCGCCACTCACCCCCGTCGTGCTGCTGCCCTCCGGCGGGGCGGACATGCAGGCGCTCATCTCCGTCATGGACCGGCTCACCCTCGCCGGGGTCCAGCGGCTCCGCGTCATCCGGCTCGAGGCGCAACCATGAGGATCGCGCGGCCGCCTCGCAAATCCCACCCGGAAACCATTGTTGCCCTCATCGACGTGGTCTTTTTCCTGCTCGTCTTTTTCATGCTGATCGGACGGATGGACGCCACCGCACCCTTCAGCGTTACGCCACCCAGCGGCACCACCGGCGCCGACATGCCCTCCGGCGGCATGACCCTCTCCATCGCACCTGACGGGGCCCTGGCGCTCGACGGGACCGAGTCCACGCTCGACGCCGCCCTCACCCGGATCAGCGACCGGCTTGCCACCGAACCTGACCTGCTGATCCGGGTCAACGCCGATCAGGCCACCGAACTGCGCCATGTCCTGCCGCTTGTCGGACGCATCGAAACCCTGGGGGCGCGCGATGTCGTCCTCGTCGTCACGCCCAACCCGGCATGAGCGCGGGGTCATGGATCATCGGTATCGGTGCCTCTGCCGGATTACACGCGGCAGTCGCCCTTGTCGTGCCCGTGCTCTGGGCGCCCCAGCCAGTCGATCCGCAACCCCGGCCCGAAACGAGAATGCAGATCGAAACGCAGGAGGTTGCCCGGTCCGAAACAACGGCGGTCGAACCCGAAGGTGACCCCGCGCGCCAAAGCGAAGCCAGCGGCGCAGCGCTCAGTCAGGAATCAATCCCGCAAAGCCGGGCCAGCGCCTCCACGCTCCCCGCCGATAGCGCCGCCGCCAGCGCACCCGAGGGCACGGCCGTCGCTGCCCTGCCGCCCGAAGGCTCGCGTCTCGACGCCGCCGCGCCCGCGACAGAAACGCTCGATTCGGCGCTCCCCGCGCCCGAGGCGCTCACCGCATCACTGCCGCCGCCCGAAACACTCACTGCAGCGGCGCCCGCGACCGAGGCGGTGGCCGCATCGCTTCCGACCGAGGCCGCCATCATCGCCAGCACGCCTCCCCCCGCCCGGATCGCCCCCGCCCGCATCGCCGCCCAGACAGTGACTGCCGCGCTGGCCCCTGCCCCCACGCTCACCGCCGCAGTCGCCCCGGCACCAACGATCACCGCCACCCTTGCCCCGGTCAGCGAACAAATCGCCCTCGCGGCACCGCCAGAAACCGTGACCGCGACCGCCGTCGCTCCGGATGCCGAATCCCTGTCTGCCGCACTCCCGCCCAGCACCGCCGCCGCCGCCATCATCGCCCCGGCCCTCACCGCCCCGGCGCTCACCGACACGGCAGAACGCGCCGCACCCGCCAAAGCGCCGACCGAAACCGCAGCCCAACTCGCGGCACCCGTCACCAGCGCCCCCGATCAAACCGCAACTGCCGCCCAACCTGTCGCCTCCAGCACACCCGAGGCAGAGCGTTTCACCGCCGCGCTCGCGTGGTCCAGCGGCGGCGAAACCCGACTCGATTCCCAGGCGCTCGCCGCGATCCAGTCATTCATGCAGCCCGGCGATCTCAGCACCCAGACCGGCGAGGTGCGCGACGCGCTTACCGCCCTGCTCGCCTCCGTCCCCTGCTCCCGGCTTCAGGCCGAATTCAACCCCGACACCGGCAGCATCGACCTGCGCGGCCATGTGCCCGAGGACGGCTTGCGCGGCCCGATCCTCGCCGCCCTTCAGGCACAGGTCGGCAGCATCCCGGTCAATGACGCCATGCTGATCCTGCCACGCCCGCAATGCGGCGCGCTCTCCGGCATCTCCGGGGTGGGGTTGCCGCAATCCACCGATCAGTTGACCGACAGCCGGATCATCGGGGCCGACGCCCACGCGCGCGCCTATGATTATGTCGCCGGTGATCGGCTGATCTTCGACATGGCCGCGCCGGATTACGACGCCTACATCTATGTCGACTTCTTCGACGCCGCCGGTCAGGTAATCCACCTGATCCCGAATGACACCGTCCCGCTGACACTCCACCCGATGCAAAGCACGATGCGTGTCGGCATCTCTGAAAACGGTGAACCCGCGCTCGAGGTCACCATCGGCCCCCCCTACGGTCAGGAAATCGCCGCCGCCTTCGCCGCCTCCGCGCCGCTCTACGACGGGTTGCGCCCGATCATTGAACCGGCCGACGAATACCTCGCATGGCTCGGTGAGCGCGTGGCCGAGGCGCGCGCCGCCGATCCGGATTTCAAGGGCGAGTGGGTCTATTTCTTCGTCAGCACGTCAGAAGATTAGGGCGGCAAACGCGGTATTCGCACCGCTGGAATACCGTTCAAATACCGACGTAATACCGCAGTCGAATCTATCGTTAACTATTGGCACCCGCCTGCGGCCCAAGCGCGCAGAGTTTGCTTGAACGCAGTGCCATAGGGATGTTCCAGCGCCAGTGACCGTTGCGCATTTTGCCCTGTATAAACAGTGGCTTGCGTACATAGCGCATCGCGCGTCCATTCGTGGCAGCTGGTGCAGGTCTGATCTTTCCACAATTCTTCAGGCAGCCCCTCAAACGGCGGGAACAGCGGCGATCCTTGGATTAACAATTCGATACTATTGCCGATTTCGACTTCCGACCCTGTGGTCATGATACCACCAAAGGTCACAGCGCGGTCCTCGGCCACAACATCCGGTGTGTCGTCCGGCACAAGCGGTTGCAACGGCTCCGCTGCCGCCGCTGCCGCAGCAGCCGCAGCTGATTCCAGCGCAGCAATCTCGCTGCGCGCCGCTTCGATGAAGATTCCGTCAGGATAGCGCGCGGCGAATTCCTGATAGACCGCAAGGCTGCCATCCTGCTGCGCCGCCGTGAAATCAGCCACCTCCGCCGGATCGGGTTTCGTTACGTCCGGTTCGGGCTCGGGTGCCGCCTCCGTTGTGGTGCCGGACACCTCCAGGGCCATGACTTCAATCAATAATTCCCGCGCGTCAATGGAATAACCGCTGCCAGGATAGGCGCGCAAAAACAGCATGATCTGCACCGGATCACGGGTCACCCGCACCGAATCCCACAGTTGCAACTCCGCCAGCGCCTCCGGATCGACCGCCTCCGCCTGAACAAAGAAAAAGTCAGCAGTCAGTGACGAAGTATCCCAAGGAGTCTGCATTCCGTTAGTGTTTTCAATTACTTCTACCCTGACCTGCTTGAACGCCTGCTCAATGGGCAGCCCCGGAGTGACAATCTGCACGGCCAATGCTTCGGTAAACGGACTGTTATCGCCCAGTCCGTCCATCGCCACATTTCCGGGTGCAGTCGCATAAGCCAGAAAAGTGCCGGTCGGTGCATTCATCTCTGCCAAACCATTGTCACCCAGCTCCAGAATATCCTCGAACGGATTGTTCCGACAGGCATCCAGAATGACAATATTCGTGCGATTCCGGGCAGATGCCATCTGCCGCAACACCGATTCCGCCTCCAGCGCCACAAGGCCCAGATCCGCAGCATTGCCCGGCGCGGCATCGACGGGCAACAGGTAATTGCGGCCAAAACTCTGCACGCCATGCCCTGCGTAATAGAACAGTCCAGTGGCCTCAGAGCCGGCTTCGCGCAAATCTGCACCAAATGCAGAGATGGCGCGCTGCAGCGCAGGAAGATCGCCATTCCGGATCAGAGTGACCTCAAACCCAGCAGATTCAAGGGTTTGTGCCATAAGTGCAGCATCGTTGACCGGGTTCGGCAGGCTTGATACCGACTGATAGGCCCCGTTGCCGATGACCAGAGCAATGCGGGGTTCTGCCACAGCGGCGCCTGTCAGGCAAAGCCAGCACAAGACCGCGATCAGAGATCGTCTCAGTAGCACATCTGCCCCGCATCGTCTAAACCAATGGCCAACATTAACCGTGGCCCCGGCCGCTTCGCAACCTCTGTGTCCCTCAAACTGGACTGATCGCGGTAATCTCACAACAATTTGCGGCAGCACCATGACGCAGCCGTGGTTTTTGCACGGTGCTGTTGCATTCCCCGCCGGATCGGGCATGATCCTCTGCATAGATTTTTTGCCAGGCTTGATTGGAGGAATGATGTTGCAAATTGCTGCACGGTACTTGCGGACATTTGCCGCAGCGGTTGTGATCGTACCATTTTGCCTCGCCGCGCCGGTACTCGGCCAAGACGACGCATTCGAGAATGGCTGGATACTGCAACCCGAGGCGTCATCGTTGCGTTTCCAGTCGGTCAAGAACGGCTCGGTCGTCGAGACCAGCTCCTTTGCCACCTTCACCGGCACGATCAGCGAATCAGGCGAGGCGATGGTGCAGGTGCTTCTCGATTCGGTTGATACCACCATCGACCTACGTAACGTACGGATGCGGTTCCTGTTTTTCGAAACCTTCCAGTTTCCCGAGGCGGTTATCACCGCGCAACTCGACCCCGCGATGCTGTCCGATCTGGCAGAGCGGCGGCGCATGACCATGCAGCTGCCCTATACGCTTGATTTGCACGGCGTCAGTCAGGACCGCGTCGCTGAAGTGTCGGTCACCCTGATCAGTTCGGACATGGTTGCAATCTCGACAATATCTCCGATTTCGATCGCTGTCGCAGATTTCAATCTGACCGCTGGCATTACCAAACTGCAAGAGGCCGCGAATGTGCAGATCGTACCGACCGGTGGTGTCACCTTCGATTTTCTCTTTGAACGTGTGGTGAGCGGTGGCGAAGCGCCGTTAACTGACGATGACCCTATCGCGAACGTGGCGGCTGACCCGGTCGACGAGCCGGTCTCTGCAGCTGTGGAAACACAGGGTAATTTCGATACGGAAGCCTGTGTCGGTAGGTTTGAAATTCTTTCGCGGGCTGGCAATATAACCTTCCGTTCTGCCAGCGCTCAGCTTGACGCGGCCAGCAACGCCCTGCTCGACAACCTCTACGACATCGTCAGGCGCTGCCCCGGCATGATCATCGAGGTCGGCGGTCATACCGACAGCGACGGTTCAGACGCGACCAACCTCGCCCTCTCCGAGCGGCGCGCTGCAGCGGTGATCGAATACCTAGCCGCCAAAGGGATCGAGCCCGAGCGCATGGTAGCGCGCGGCTATGGCGAGGCGATGCCCATTGTACCCAACACGTCGTCTGAGAATAAGGCCCGCAACCGGCGGATCGAATTTCAGACGATCGTCAACTAGGTTTGGCGAGGTCGCATGACTGTGACCTTGCCAAACTTTGCTTTTTTCGCGCGGCACGATAGAGTGTCTCCGTTGAGTCTGTCTTTCACTTGGGGGTTTCCGGTGTCGTCATTTGCCAAGACTGCGATGCGCAGAATTGCAATCGCCCTTCTGTTTGTCCTGCCGGTCCCGGCACTTGCGGACAAGGTGGCACTGGTCATCGGGATGGCCGAATACGAACATGTCTCACCGCTGGTCAACACGGTCAACGACGCCCGCGATATCGCAGCGACGCTGGAGGGTATCGGCTTTGAGGTGACACTGTCCCTCGACGCGACTCTCGCGGAACTCACGGAAACCATGGATGAATTCGCCTTTCGTTCTGAGACGGCGGACCTCTCTATGATCTATTTCGCCGGTCACGGGGTCGAGGTTCAAGGGCAGAATTTCCTTATTCCCGTCGATGCCAACGTGCAGTCCAACGCGGATGTGCAGCAGCAGTCGGTATCGCTTGCTCAATTCGAGGCGGTCGTGGACCGGGCGCGCAAGATGCGTATCGTCATTCTGGATTCCTGCCGTGACAATCCTTTCGCAGGTGTCATCGACTTTGATGCTGTTCTGGAAACTGCCGACACAAGTGACGGAACGACGCGCAGCGCCGGCTCGTCGGGACTGGCCCCGGTGGACCCGGACCGCGGCACTCTCGTGGCATTCGCCGCGCGAGGCGGGCAAGTGGCGCTCGACGGCTTCACCGACAATAGCCCTTATGCCCTCGCCTTGATGGCGAGGATGACCGAACCCGGGCTCGAACTCAGCCTGATGTTCCGGCAGGTGCGCGACCTTGTCCTGCAGGAAACCGCGAATCTGCAGGAACCGTTCACCTACGGCTCGCTGGGCGGCACACCGTTTTATCTCGCCGGACCGCGCGAGGGCGAGGATGACATTGGCGGCCTCAGCGATCTCCAGGCTGCATGGTCCAACATCCTGCCCGAGGAAGAGGCGCAGTTGCTGGCGCTCGCCGAAACCGGTGACACCCGTTCGATGCTGGGTCTGGCCTATATCCGGCTCAATCCGAACGAGGGCCGCTTCGACATGAACGAAGCGGTCTCCTATCTGGAGCGCGCTGCCGCTGCCGGTGAACCACAGGCGCAATTCGAGCTTGCCAAGATCCTGAAACAGGGACGCGGGGTACCGCCCGATCCGGTCCGCGCACTCGCGCTTTATCAATCCGCAGCCGATCAAAATTATGCCGATGCGATCAACGATCTTGGCTTTCTGCATTATCAGGGCCAGTTAGGACTGACCGCGAACCCTGATCTGGCGCTGGAGTATTTCGAGCGCGCCGCCGATCTGCGCCATCCGCAAGCACAATTCAATTTCGCCGCCCTGATCGACGACGGCTTGATTGCCGACAAAGGACCGGAGGACGCCGCCGCCTATCTTTATCAAGCGCTGCGCTCCGGTAGCTCGGATGTGCTCAACCTGCTGGCCGAACGACCGACGATGTTCAGCCTCGAAACCCGGCAAGCGCTACAGATACTGTTGCGCAACTTCAATTTCTACGGCGGCTCAATTGACGGCGATTTCGGCCCCGGCACGCAGCAGGGCATCCGCGCCGCCTTTGGCATCACTGAATGAACCGAGCCGCATCGAAATCGGGCAACTTTGCCACGTCACCTTCTCCAATTGATCGCCAGAGAAAAAAGCGAATTGATTCGGTAACGATCCAAAGTTAGCGTTACGAAACTGGCACGGGGACGTGAGATGCGACTTTTGGCAAAGCACAGGTATTGCACGCCTCCCATCGTGACGCTGCTGCTGTCCCTGACTGCCGGCGCGGCATTTGCACAGGGCAAAAGCGTGACACTTCAAGGCATCCAGTCGGCGACTGTTGCGCCTTCCGGGCTCGCATTTGCCTCGGTGGCTGGCACAACATTCAACACACAGGAACAACGGATCGAGGACAACGCCGACCTTTCCGGCGTGTTCGGTTTTGGCACCGGCAATGCCGAAGAAGGGGTCGGTTTCCAATTTTCTGCGAACATTACTTCGCTGTTCGATAATTTCGCGAACTCTGGCTATATCAGTTTAAAAGCGTCGCATCGGCTTGCGGGCAGCCGGACCCCCACATACGTCGGCGTGAGCCTCGATCATCTGGGGCAATGGGGTGATTATGCCGAGGATTACGAACCGACGGTCACATTTGCAGTGACTTCTTTTCCGGACGTGACACTGGGTGGAGAGATGTTTCCTCTCATGTTGACGGCTGGCGCAGGCACTCATGTGCGAACCAACGGGACCGAACCCGGCATCTTTTTTGGCGCCGGTATCGGTCTCACACAAAATCTTGGCGCCAGTTTCGCCTGGACCGGCGAATCCGTGACGCTGGGCAGCGGCTTCAAGTTTGACGGGCTCGAGAACATCACGTTTACGGCCAGTGTTGACGACGTATTTGATCAGTTGGACAGTCGGCGGATCACGCTCTCGGCGACATGGTTTACCCAAGACCTTTTCGGGGGATGATGCCGTGAGACATCCGCTACTGACCACGACATTCCTCGCCCTGACTTTGGCGGGCACCCTTATCGGGGACCTGGCCCGTGCCGGTGGCGACACGGTCACCCCCGGCCCGGTCTTTGTGCCACCACCACCGCCCCAGCCCGTATTCGTGCCACCACCACCACCGCCCCAGCCCGTATTCGTGCCGCCCGTTGCGCCTGTCGCATCGCTGCTGCCACAAGTTGCCACGTCGCAGGCGACCTCCCTGATCGTGACGCAACTCAACGAAGCGACCGAATTCTGCAGCGCCATCGGCAACGCCGCCTATGTGATCGACTGTCTGAGCGAACGGCTCGCCGTGATCGAAGAAACCATGCCGGAAACCGGCGAATATGCCGAGGCGCGTGAGGTCATAGGGCTGGCATCGCGTGGTCTTCGCCTCCTGGTTGATGAAAGCCCGAGTGCGGACCTGCCTGACGGCATTGCTCGCTCGACCGGCGCCGATGCGCGGCAAACGAATCGTCCCCTGCGCGCCGTAAGTACCGAGTCACTCGAAGAAACGTTGCTGGCCGCAGCCAATATCATCGATGAGGCCGAAACGTTGCTCTTGCGCTCCTCAGCCAGCCCCGAAGAGATACATTACCAGCGGGTTGCAGAGGCTATGGGGTCGAACAAAATCCTGCTGCGATCATTGTGATTCGTTGACATCCGGCCTTTTTGCCGGAACTCACGCCGCAAATATTGCTCTCGCACATGACTTATGCACTACGGTTCTCTCATGACGGCCCATTTTCCCATTTGCCGACGTTCACCGGCGCACCCCATTCAAGTCCAGGCGAGGGTTGATGTATTTCCAGTTCCTGTCACGTTTTTTCGCCGCACTTCTGCTGACCCTTTGGCTGCCTGCCGTCTCCTCCGCCCAGACAGATGAACCCGCCGAAGAAAGCGGTCTGATCGAAGGCGCGCGCACCCTGTCAGAGGAACTGGTCGAGGTGCAGACTGGCGCCTATATCATGCGCCTTGGCAACGTCTCGCCGCGAGACGGGTCCTTTGATGTTGACATGTGGATGTGGTTCCGCTGGCAGGGTGCCGATATCCGGCCCGACCTTACTTTCGAACTGGCCAACGGTATCATCACCTCGCGTACCGACACCGAGGTGCTGAATGACGAGGGCTACAACTATTCCACCATGCGTATCATGGGGACTATATTTCACGATTTCGATGTGCGCCGCTATCCGATGGATGACCATGTTATCACGATCGACATTGAGGATTCATTGCTGGAAAGCACGCGTCTGGTCTATGTCGCGGATGAGGAGATCGCACTTGATCCGCAGGTGATGGTCGCAGGTTGGGAGGTGGGGATCGAACCCGCGTATTCCGACACCCACACCTACGATACGACATATGGATTTCGCAGCAGCGGCACGGACGGCGCCACATACTCGCGCATGACGATCCCGATCACGCTGGACCGGACCAGCTATGGCACGCTGTTCAAATCCTTCTGGGTCTCGCTTCTTGCGGTCATCCTTGGCCTGCTGGCCTTTCTGGTCAAGGCAGACGACCTTGATGCCCGGTTTGGCATGGGGGTCGGTTCGATCTTTGCTGCCTCTGCCAATGCGTTTGTCATTGCAGATACCCTGCCGCAGACGAACATCATCACGCTAGCGGAACAGGTCAATCTGATCGCCGTCGGGGTGATCTTCAGCACCGTATTCATCAGCATCTGGTCGCTGCGTCTGCGTTATGCAGGACGCGACGATGACAGCCTCAAACTTGACCGCAACGCATTGATCATCATGGCGCTGATCTATATCGGGCTGAACTTTCTGGTGCTGAGGTTTGATTTCTCATGACCGTGCAGGTCCGGCGGCCTAGCGCCCCGGACCGCTCAACCGTAGCTCCAGCCTGCCAAAGGCCAGCACAATCAGCCCGGTGATGCCCAGATACACCAACGCGAGCAGCAGCAGCGGCTCGTAGGTAATCAGTGTATCCTGCCGCACCCGGCTCGACACAGCATAGATATCCACCACGGTAATCGTCGAAATCAGCGGAGTCGCCTTGAGTTGCAGCACAGTCTCGCCGCCCAGCGTCGGCAGCGCCTTTTGTACCGCCAGCGGCAGCCAGATCCGGCGCAGGATCGTCAGCCGCGGCATCCCCATGGCGCGGGCCGCCTCAAGCATCCCCTTTGGCACCGATTTGAACGCGCCGCGCATCACCTCGCCCTCATATCCCGCGAACCTCAGGGTCCGCGCCAATAGCGCATAAGGCCAGGCCTGCCGCAGATAGGGCCACAGACTGCTGTCCCGGATCCACGGAAACTGAGGAAAAAGCGACCCAAGGCCATAATAGATCAACCAAAGCTGCAAAAGCAGCGGCGTGCCGCGGATTACCGTGCAAAACACCCGCGCAGGTGCAGCCAGATACCATGGCCCCACCGCCTGCGCCAATCCCAGCGGGACCGACAGCGCAAAGCCCATCACGACGCTGAATGCCAATATCCACAGCGTTCGCCACAGACCCTCTGCCGCCAATCCGGCATATTCCGGGATCCAGTCCCAGCGCAGGGTCAGGGCGCACCAGACCAACAGCCCAATCGCCAGCGCGATGATCACGACGCGGTGCGGCTGCAACCAGTTCTTCATGCGCCGCCGCTCCGCAACTCCGGTTGCCCGCGCCGTGCGCGCCGCTCCAGCAGCGCAAACAGCGCCGATGACACCAGCGTCACCGCCAGATAAAGCAGCCCGGCAGCGAGATAAAAGGTGAAATACGCCCGCGTGCTGCCCGCCGCCTGTTTCGTCTCCAGCGTCAGCTCGGCAAAGCCCACGACCGCGAGCAGCGCCGTGTCCTTGGTCGCGATAAGCCACAGATTGGCCATGCCCGGGAGCGCGAAGGAAATCATTGCAGGCAGGGTGATGCGACGAAACAAAAGCGCCTGTGGCATGCCGAAAGCACGCGCCGCCTCGATCTGCCCCTTGGGAATCGCCTGAATGGCACCGCGCAGAACCTCCGTCGCATAGGCGCCCTGCACAACGCCCAAGACTCCGATCCCCGCAACCAGTCCGCTGATCTCGACCGGCTGCCGCCCCATTGCCACAAGGATCTGATTGAGCAGATCGGTGCCCGCGTAATAAAGGATCAGGATCAGGATCAGTTCCGGCACCGCCCGGACCACAGTGGTATAAACCGCCAGCAAATCCCGCGTTACCGGTCCGCCATATAGCTTGCCCAGCGCCCCGCCGGTCCCGATCAACAGGCCCAGCGCAAAAGCGCCAAGCGCGATCTGGATCGAATTGACCAGACCGCGCAGCAGGTTGCCTCCCCAGCCCGGCGGTTCCAGCGCCAAAAGAACGGCGGCGTCACCCAGGCCCAGAAACTGGATCAGGCTATCGAACAAGGCGTCTTAGCCGCCATAGATCGAACTGGCGAAATAGAGGGCCGAGATCGCCTCATAGGTGCCATCTGCGGTGATCGCAGCAATACCCCGGTTGAACGCCTCGCGCAGCGCGTCATCGCCCTTGCGGACACCGACACCGACACCGGCACCCAATAGTTCCGGATCATCGGCCACGGCACCCTTGATTTCACAGCACTGCCCTTCGGGCGTGGCAAGGAACGCCTCAAGCGCGATCGAATCGGCCTGCGTCGCGTCGATCCGGCCCGCAATCAGATCCTGATTGGCCTCGTCCTGCGTCTGGTAGTTGCGCAACTCGGTTTCGCCCTCGAAATAGGCCTGCGCATAGGATTGATGCACAGTTGACACCTGCACACCCAAGATCTTGCCAGCCAACCCCTCGGGCGTCGCATCAAAATCCATCGACCGCGAGCCGACGATCACGGTTGGCGTGTTGTAGTATTTGTCCGAGAAATCAATCGTCACCAGCCGCTCTGGCGTGATCGACATAGAGGCCATGATCGCGTCGATCCGCTGACTGGCCAGCGCGGGAATGATTCCGTCCCAGGCCGTAGGGGTAATCTCGCAGGTCAGTTCGGCCGCAGCACAGATCGCGCCGATGATCTCCACTTCCCAGCCAACCCAGTTACCGGCGGCATCGGGCGAGGCAAAAGGCGGATAGGGCTCGGCAGCGATGCCGACGCGCACGACGTCCTGTGCGGTGGCGATACTGGCAGTCGTGGCCAGCGCCACTGCGATCAAGGTCAGTTTCTTCATGATAGTCTCCCGGTTGGAATTGTGCCCGCCTCAGGCGACGGAGCTTAGAAATTGTCGTAAACGCTCGGATTTCGGGGCGCCGAACACCTCCGATGGCGGGCCTTGCTCGGCGATGACACCCTGATGCAGATAGATGACATGGCTCGCCACCTCGCGGGCAAACTTCATTTCATGTGTGACCAGGATCATGGTGCGCCCCTCGGCGGCCAGCCCCCGGATCACCCCCAGAACCTCGCCCACCAGTTCGGGATCGAGCGCGGAAGTCGGCTCGTCGAACAGCATGACGCGCGGTTCGATGGCGAGCGCGCGGGCAATCGCGGCGCGCTGTTGTTGTCCACCCGAAAGATAGGCGGGATAGACCTGTGCCTTTTCCGCCAGCCCGACCCGGTCAAGCAACGCCTCCGCCCGCGCAATCGCCTGCGCGCGCGGCACGCCGAGCACATGCACCGGCACTTCGATCACGTTCTGCAACAGCGTCATATGGGTCCACAGATTGAACTGCTGGAACACCATGCCCAACCGCGTGCGCGCCGCCTCGATCTGGCGGCGATTGGCCGGGCTGCCATCGGCGCGCATTGCAATCTGCTCGCCCGCAATGATAATTTTGCCCGCACTCGGCGTCTCAAGAAAATTGATGCAGCGCAGCAAGGTGGACTTGCCCGAACCGGACCCGCCGATGATCGCCACCACATCGCCCTCATGCGCGGTCAGATCCACGCCTTTGAGCACCTCAAGCGAACCAAAGGATTTATGCAGACCCTCGATACGGATCGCCTCGTTGGCCTTGGCAGGCCCCGGCCGCAAGGTGGCAGTTTCCGGCATCAACAGATCGGCCCATCCCACACATAACGTCACATTTCTGTTGTAGAAGGCACCAGCCTTGGCAATTGTGCAAGTCTCTTATCAATTTTCCCTGACAAGGCTGGCTCATGACCCGAACATTTGGCGCACAGGATATGTCCGGCCAACTCCGCCGCGTGATGATGCGCGCGCCGGGGGCCGCGATGCGGGCCGCAGTCCCGGCAAAATGGCACTACGGCCCCGGTTTTGACCCGGCACGGGCCGAGGCGCAACATGGGGCCCTCGCCGCGATGGTCGCCGCAACCGGGGCCGAGATTCACTGGCTCCCCTCCACCGATGACGGCCTTTCCGATGCGATTTTCACGCAAGACCCGTCCTTTGTGACCGACGCGGGCGCAGTCTTGCTCAACATGGGCAAACCGCTGCGCCGGGCCGAACCCGAATTGCATCGCGCGGGATACGTGGCCATGGGCGTGCCGATCCTTGGGCAATTGACCGCCGACGCCACGGTTGAAAGCGGCGATTGCGTCTGGGTCGATGCCACGACGCTGGCCATCGGGCGCGGCGTGCGCAGCAATCAGGCCGGGATTTCGGCGCTCTCCGACATGCTGGCACCACAGGGGATCACCGTTCTGGGCTTTGACCTGCCAGTCTGGACCGGGCCGGACGCCTGCCTGCATCTGATGTCATTGATCAGCCCGCTCGCCCCCGGTCTGGCACTGATCTATGAACCGCTGATGCCATATGCCTTCTGGGCCATGCTGCGCGACCGGGGCTGGCTTCTGCTGCGCGCGCCTGAATCAGAGTTCATTGCTTCCAACGGCCTCAGCCTCAATGTGCTACCCACCGCCCCGCGCGACGTGATCATGGTCGAGGGCTTCCCGAAAACAGCGGCCCTGATGGCGGCAGCAGATTGCCACGTTCAGACCTTTGCAGGTGACGCGCTCTGCATTGCCTGCGAAGGCGGGCCGACCTGTCTGACGCGCCCGGTGCTGCGTGGCTGATCAATTGGCCGAGGCATAACCTGCCGGGTTGGCGGTCTGCCAGGCCCACAGGCTGCGCGCCATATCTTCAACCCCGAGTTGCGCGCGCCAGCCCAGCATGCGCTGGGCCAGACCGCAGTCGGCTTGCATCTTGGCAACATCGCCGGCGCGGCGCGGGCCGACAACGACCGGCAGATCGCGACCCACTACATGCGAAAACGCCGTCACCATCTCGCGTACGGACGTGCCGCGTCCGGTGCCGATGTTATAGACCTCGGCACCTGACACCGCCGCCGCGCGCCGAATGGCTGCCACATGGGCGCGTGCCAGATCCACGACATGGATATAGTCGCGGATGCCCGTGCCATCGGGGGTGTCATAATCATCCCCGTGAATGACCAGCCGCTCACGCCGCCCCGCGGCAACCTGCGCCAGATAGGGCATCAGGTTATTTGGCACTCCCTGCGGGTCCTCGCCTATCCGGCCAGAGGCATGCGCGCCAACCGGGTTGAAATAGCGTAGCAGCATGACCGCCGACCCCGGCGTTGCCGCCGCCCAATCGGACAAAACCTGTTCGGCCATCCGCTTGGTCTGGCCATAAACACTCGTGGGCCGCAAGGGATGCGCTTCGTCGTAAGGCAGGTAATCCGGTTCGCCATAGACCGTTGCTGAAGAGGAAAAGATGATCTTGCGGCAGCCCGAGGCAACCATGGCGCGCAAGAGCGACAGTGTGCCCGAGACATTCACATCATAATAATCCACCGGCTGCGCCACACTCTCGCCCACGGCCTTGAGGCCCGCAAAATGCACCACGGCCTCGGGCCGAAACGCCGCTGTGACCCCGCTCAGCCGGGCCGTGTCGCGGATATCGGCCTCGACCACCTCGCACTGGCGATTGGTAAGCTGGCGGACCCGGTCCAGCGCCACGGCGGACCCGTTGGAATAGTTGTCGACGACACAGACGTCATGGCCCTCGCTCAGCAATTCCAGTAGCGTGTGGCTGCCGATATACCCGGCACCCCCTGTCACCAGCACGCGCATCCCCACGTCATCCTTCCAAAACCGCAACAATCCGCGCACGGCCCGCCACCAGAACAATTGCGCCCGGCTTACCAAGATGCGCATATTGTTTTAGGACTATCCATATCCAGATGAAAGGCTCAGATGCCTGCCAACGCGATCCCTTTTGACACACCGCAGGCGCTGCGCAACTGGCTGCTGCAAAACGGCAGGGCCGAGAGCGAACTATGGGTGCATATCCACAAGGTCGGCAGTGGCATCGCCTCGGTCACATGGGAGGAATGCGTCATTGCGGCGCTATCCGTAGGCTGGATCGACGGGATCAAGAAATCGCTGGGCAAATACGCCTATATTCAGCGGCTCACCCCGCGCCGCCGCGCCTCGGGCTGGTCCAAGCGCAACCGCGACCATGCCGAACGGCTGATCGCTGCGGGCTATATGACCACCGAAGGTCTGGCAGAGGTCGAATCAGCCAAGGCCGACGGACGCTGGGACGCTGCCTATGCCGGACCCGCGGAAATGGAGATTCCGGCCGATTTCATCGTAGCCCTTGCCGACCGGCCCAAGGCGCGCGCGACATACGAGACGCTCAACAGACATAACCTCTATGCGATCTATTACAGGCTGCACTCCGCCCGCTCGCCCGACACCCGCGCCCGCCGGATGGAGGCCCTGCTCGTAACTCTGGATGCAGGCGAGAAGTTTCACTGAACTAGCGTTTCAGCCAACGGCAATCCGGGGGCGCCCCTGTGCCGTTACGCGCAACCGGGCTTCGATGAACATCGGCTGACCTTCGATCTCGACCTCGGTTACATCGCGGATCACGCTCAGCCGAACCTCCTCCACCCCGGCAGCCAACGCCCGCGCGCTCGCCTCCAGAGTGAGCGCAGTCTCCAGCGCATCCATCGCTGCACCGCTTTCGACAAAGCGTGCCGGGCCCTCTGGCAGATGCGCGACATAGGCACCGGGTCCGGGGCTTGTCACAGTACCGCTGGCCTGCATCGCCACTTGCCCCACCACCGCGCCAATCGCATTGGCCACACCGGCATGCTCGGGCAAAATCATCCGTGCACCCAGCCGGACGCCGACAGCACCATAATAGACCGGGGCAGACGCGCCAAGCCCGATGACCGGCACCCCAAGGCTCAGCGTGGTCTGCACTACCCCACAGTGGCGGTCCAGCCCGGCAATGCTCAGCGGATGCCGGGCGAGCGTTTCGGGGGCCATGCCCCAATCCCGCCCATCCTCGGCAAATGCGGCTTCGAGCAGACAATCGACGGTCTGCGCGGTCAACCGGTCGATGATCGCCTGCGCCATTGACTCGGCCCCTGACGCAATCCGCTCACCCCGGCCAGACCGCTTGCGGGCAAACAGGATCACCGACTTTTCAGCCGCACCTCTATCCCATGCGTCTGAACGGCCCAGCGTATGCGCGGCATCAGACGGCGTCACTCCGGCAATCATCGCAAACCCGCGCGCGACCAGCCGGGTCAGGGCCGGTGCCTCAACCCTGCTGCGCACCGCATCGGCCATCCGCAGCGGTCCCTGCGCCAACCGGCCTGCTATCGCTGCCTCGCGCGGGTCCAGACCGGCGGGCGGCGCGCCGTGCCACAAAGGCACAACAAACCGGCCCGCGCCATCCTGTGGCACCTCGGCAGCCAGCGCCTGATCCAGCGCGCGGTGCACCAGGGTCGGATGCTCCTGCGCCAACAGCGCCACCGGCATCAACCGACGCGGCCCCAGTCGCAGCGCACCGTCAAGCCCTTCGATCAGATGCACC
>Ga0105054_10000927_pt1 | contig 47998 bp, 18 predicted proteins | sample BON02_FD_78091 | JGI IMG/M metagenome (GOLD analysis project Ga0105054, IMG submission 78091) | Freshwater microbial communities from Lake Bonney liftoff mats and glacier meltwater in Antarctica - BON-02 (megahit assembly) | ecosystem: Environmental > Aquatic > Freshwater > Ice > Glacier...
GGGGGCGCGCGGGCGCCCCCCCGCGGGGGTGGTGGTTTGTTGTTTGCCGCGCGGGGGGCCCCCCCCCCCCCCCCCCCCCCCCCCCCCCCCGGGGAAGAGGAGAAAAAAATTTTGGCCCCCGGGGGGGGGGGGGGGGGGGGGGGGGGGGCGCCTCGCCCCGGAGCTCGATTACAAATCACTCACTCTGCCGGCGGGGGCGCCTCAGGCCGCCAGCGCCAGCAGCACCCGCTCGACCGCCAGCACCAGCCGCGCGCGCTCCACCCGGTAGCGCACGGCCGCCGCGAAGCGCGGGTCGGCCTCGTCGGGCGACAGCGGCGCCGGCGCCGCGCCCGCCGCCGCGCCCGCTGCCGCCGCCTCGATCCTCGACAGCAGCGCCTCGTCCTCCGCCAGGGCCTCGCGCGCGCCCGCGGCGCCCGCGCGCAGCTCCGCCAGGGGCCCCGAGCTCAGGGTGCGCAGCAGGCGCTCGGCCAGCGCGCGCTCGGCGGCGTCGGGCGGGCAGGGGTCGTCGCCCTCGCCGCCGCCGCCGCCGCCGCCGCCGCCGCCGCCGCCGCCGCCGCCGCCGCCGCCGCCGCTCCCGACCTCTGGCCGGAGCGGCAGCCCCGCCGCCGACGCGGCCGCCGCCGCGTCGGCCGCGTCGCGGGCGAGCGGCAGCGACTTGAGCGCCGCGTAGCCGTACGGGTCCTCGCCCTTGAGGGCGCGCAGAAAGAAGTCGTCGCCCACGGCGCCCTGCACCGCGCGCAGCCGGAAGCCGGACGCCGCCGCCGTGGCGGCCGCCGCCGGCCCCGCCGCCCCGGCCTTCCCGTCGGCCGCCGCGCCCCCCGCCGCCGCCGCCGCCGCCGCCGCCAGCGCGCCGCGGTTTTTCGGGTCGCGCAGCGAAAACGCGCCGAGCGCCAGCTCCTCGTACCTGTCGCGCGGGTTGCCGCCCGCCGGCACGAACCCGTACTGCGCCATGAGCAGGCGGTTGGTCGCGGACGCGGGCGGCGGCCCCGTGTACGAGATGCACACCTCGTCGCCCGGGCGCACGTCGGACACGGCGATGAGCTCGACCCACGGCGGCGGCGGCGGCGGGAGGAGGGCGGGCGCGCCGTTCTCGCCGCCGCCGCCGCCGTTCTCGCCGCCGCCGCTCGGCGCGCCGCTCTCGCCGTTCTCGCCGTCGCTGTGGTTGTTCCTGCTGCCGTCCGACTCGCCTTGTTCCCCCGGCTCGACGAGCCTGTAGGCGGCGTTGGGGCGGTCCGAGTGGTTGGCGCAGTCGAGGAACGGCACGAGCGCAAACGTGGCGGCGGCGCTGCTGCGGCTGCTGCTGCTGATGTCGCTGCCGTTGTTGCTGCCGTTGCCGCCGCCGCCGCCGCCGCCGCCGCCGCCCTCCAAAGGCCGCGCCGCGAGCCTGAACGCGCGCGACCGCACGCACGCAAACGCCCACTCCATGTACGACGGCGCGCCCCCGTTAAGCGCCCCCTTGGCCGCGGGCGCCGCACAAAAGGGCGCGTACAGCATGCGCAGGCGCAGCTGCTGGGCGCGCGCGGCCTCGGCCACTGACGAGTGCCGGAGGGCGTCGAGCAGGGGGGCGCGCCAGCACATCGGCAAGGGGACGGATTCGGGCGCGGGCAGCAGCGCGGCGCTGTAGGCCGCCCACCAGTCGCCGCCGTCGCCCGCGAGGGCGTCCATGACGCCCAGGGCCATGAGCACGTCCCAGGTCAGGGCCTCGGCTTCGTCGGCCGCGCCCTCGGTTGACGACATGGGCCGGCCGCCGTCGTCCTCGTCATCGGCCGCCGCCAGCGCCGCCTCGTCGGCGGCGGCCTCGGCGGCCAGCGCGGCGCGGCGCACGCCGCTCGCGAGCCGGGGCCACGGCGCGGCCTCGCCGCCGCGTATCCGGGGCGTGGAGAAGCGGCCGTCGCCGCCCGCCGCGTACGCGACGGACAGGCACGCCGAAAGGGGGACGCGCAGGAGCACGTCGCCGGGGGCGGCGGGTGAGGCGGCGGGCGAGGCGGCGCCGTTGCCGCGGCGGACGTCGCCGTCGCGTACGCCGACGAAAAAGAGGCCCCTGCCGCCCGCGCCCGCCCCGCTCGGCCGGAGCGCGACGCTCGCGGTCCCTCCCGCCTCGCGCAGCAGCCGCTCGAACGCCATGGAGGCCTCGCGGTCGTCCGCGGAAAAAAACTGGTCCGCCGCGGCCTGCGAGTTTTTCTCCGGGGGGGCAGAGGACGAGGCGGCGGCGGCGGCGGCGGCAAGCAGGCGCCGGCGCGGCGCGGCCGAGGGGTGGGCGGCGGCGGCCAGCCCGGCGTGGCGGCGATGAGACGGATGCTGCGTCCGCCTGCGGGCCAGGTCGTGCGCGCGCCACGACGACGCCTGTGACATGAGTGACATCGAGGCGCGGGGCGCTCGCGATTGAACTGGTCGACTGAGGATTGTCCGGCGTTTGTTTGGTCGAGAGGAAGTGTGTGCAATGAATGGTTCCTCTTCGATCCGCCGGCGACTGGATCAGCAGCAGTGGCGGCAAACAAGAGTCCGAGATGCGAGTTTTAAGGGTTTGATTGACACCGAGTTGTGCGCGACCCGCGACTCATCTCTATCGACGGCAGCGGCAGTTTCTGAGCGGCCCCGCGCGCCGCCGCTGCTCGAAACGACCACGCCGCCGCCGCCGACGCTCCCGCCCCCCCGTCTCTCTCGCTTCACGCGGCGTCGCCGGCCGCCCCCCGGACGACCGCCTCGAGCTCGCCCGCCCGCGCCATCGCCTCGACGATGTCGCACCCGCCCACCAGCTCCCCCCTGCTGTAAAGCTGCGGGTACGTGGGCCAGTCGCTTAGCACCTTGAGACCCTCGCGCACGGGCTGGTTCTCGGGGGCGAGGACGTCGACGGTGCCGAAAAGGGAGGACGCCGACGAGGAGCCTTCGTCGCTGTTTGGGCCGCCGCCGCCGTTTGCGCCGCCGCCCCCGAGGCCGGCGGCCACGAGCGCGTCGATCACGCGCCGGCTGAAGCCGCAGCGGGGCGCGTCGGGCGTGCCCTTCATGAAGAGCAGCAGGGGCTTGGACTTGAGCAGCACCTCGATCTGGGCGCGCAGCTGCGGGGACAGGCCGCCGCCGCCGCCGCCGTTGGCCGCTGCCGGCGCGGGCGCGGGCGCGGGCGCTACAGTCGTTGCTGCCGCCGCCGCCGTTGTTGCCGCCGGCGCCGCCGCCCGCTGTTGCCGCCCGTCGCCGCCCTTTGCGCCCTGCAGCAGCTGCGCCAGCTCGCCCTCGGCCGCCATCTCCTCGACGATGTCGCAGCCGCCCACGAACTCGCCCGACACGTACAGCTGCGGCACGGTGGGCCAGTCCGAGTAACGCTTGACCGCCTCGCGCACGTCCTCGTCCGAGAGCACGTCGAACGAGGCAAAGCGGAAGGAAGAAGAAGGGGAGGCGGCGGCAGCGGCGCCCGCGCCCGCGCCCGCGCCCGCGCCCGCGCCCGCGCCCGCGCCGGCATCAGCGGCGGCGTCCGCGTCGACTAGCGCCTGGACCACGCGCCGCGAGAAGCCGCAGCGAGGCGCGTCCGGCGTCCCCTTCATGAAAAGGACGACCGGGTGACTCTGCACGAGCGCCTCGACGCGGCGGCGCGCCAGCTGCGCCCGCAGCCCGGCGTTGGCCGGGTCGGCTGAAGGGGGTCCCGGAGCCGCCGCCGCCGCCGCCGCTGCCGCCGCCGCCGCCGCCGCCGTTGCTGCCGCCGTCGCCGGCGCCGTCGCCGTCGTCGCCGCCGCCGCGCCTCGGGCCGCCAACCCGGCGGCCGCGCCGCCCTTGCCGCCGCACGCCGCCCCCACCGCCGCCGTCAGGCCCGCCGCGTCCGCGCCCTCGACCCGGCCGACCTCATTCCCCCCCTTGGACAGCAGCACGAAGCAGGGCACGGCGGCGACGCCGCAGCGCTCTGTCGCGGCGTCAACCTCCTCCGCCTCGACGCGCACGAACGCGGCGGCGGGGGTGGCGGCGGCGAGCTCGGCGACGACGCCGTCCATGTGCTTGCAGGGGCCCGACCAGGAGGCCCAGAAGTAGGCGACGGTCTGTTTTGGTTTTTTTGTTTGGGGATTTTGGGGGCGTTGTCGTCGGCGGGCGGCGAGCGATCGAGCGAGCGCATGGCGGCGTGCGATCCCTTCCGCATAACAGAAACCCGTGCGTGCCTCTCAAGGGCCCGCCCGCGACTCACCAGGTCGTTCTGCGCGAGCTCGCGCTCAAACGCCTCACCCGTCGTGATCTCGGCGACCGCCCCCATGGCGCGAGAGCGCTGCGTTCTCGAGCGCTCGTCACTTCTCGCGGTTTGCTTTTTGCGTGGATGGACGCGCCGTCTTTTGCGAGCGGGGTGGTAGATGGCGTGCGAGTCGTACGCGAGAGTGTTAATGGGGAGGGAAGGGTCTAGTATGAATCTGGGCGTGTTGCGCCGGGCGCGCGGCTTTTCTTGACGCCATCGCGCATGACCCAGCATGATGCCGTATCCGCTCGCCGCCGACGACGCTTGCCGCTCCTCCTTTTTTTTCTCGCCTCTCTCTCTCTCTCTTGCGCAAAACACACCGCTTCTGCCGAACCGCCTCGCTCCAAACAGCAGGCTTCCTCTAACGCTCATCCACCTGTGCCCTCTCTCGCGCCCCCCGCACGCGCGCCACACACGGCCAAACGCCACACATTAAACGAACGACCTGTCGCTCAACAACGACACTTCAGCGGAACCACCTTGGGGCCGATCATCGTCCGTCTCACCAACGTAACATCAGGAGAGCGGAACTCCCGTAATAAGCGACATCTCATGCTGCTGCGCCCGCCGCCGAGCGGCCGGCCCGGCGTCGGAGGCGGCCCGCGGCGGCGGCCGACGACTCGGAGGCGCGCCACGTCCGACGGCGGGGGCAACAAGGACGGCGGCGGCGGCGGCGGCGCCGGCGCCGGCGGCGCCGGCGGCCAGCCCCCGCCTCCTCCCCCGCCTCCTCCCCCTTTGCCCGGCGGCGTCACCCCTTGGTGGCAGCACCTGCAGCAGCGCGCCGCCCTCATGCGCGCCCAGGCGTCCGAGTCATTGGCTCAGGCCAACCGGTCCCTGAAAGACGGGCCGCAGGTGAAAGTCGACGTCGACGTGCTGGGCCCTGCGGCCGAGCGCGCCAAGGCCTGGTTTGCCGCGCTGCCCGCGCCCGCCCGCCTGGGCGCGCCCTACGCCGCCGTCGCGTTGGGCAGCGCCTCGCTCGCCGGCGGCCTGTTCCGCGAGCAGGCCGTCCGTCGCGGAGAGGCCCTGGCGTTGCTGCGCGCCGACTACGAGGACCTGCGCGCGAAAGCCAAGCGCCTGGAGGACGACGTCGCCGCGCTGACGGCGCGCGGCGACCGCGGCCGCGCGGCGCTCGAGATCGAGATGGCCGAGGCGCTGTCGCGGGTGACGGCGGCGGCGGCGGCGGCGGCGGTGGCGGCGGCCACGGCGGCGCAGGCGGCGGCGCTGCCCGCGCAGCCGGCCGGGCGGGCGTTCGCGAGGGGGGAGCGCGGGCGCGAGCGGGCGCGGGCGGAGCGGCGGGCGGCGTTGGAGGCGGCGGCGGCAGCGGCGGCAGAGCTGAGCAGCGACGACGGATACTACGAGGACGACAGTTGGGACGGGCTCGACAGCGGCGGTGGCATCGTAGGTGGCGGGGGCGCGCCCAAACAGGCGGCAGCCGCAGCGGCAGCGGCAGCGGCAGCGGCAGCGGCAGCGGCAGCAGCGGCGCCGTCGAAAAAGAAGGCAGCGGCAGCAACGGCGGGAGCAAAAGCGGGCGGCGGCCAGCAGCAGCAGCAGCAGCAGCAGCCAAGAGGCGGCGGCTGGGTCTCTCTGATGCGCCCGCCCATGCGCGCCCACCCGCTGGCGCCGCCCGCCGTGCGGCCGCGGACGCCGCCTCAACAGCAGCAGCAGGCCCAGCAGAGCCAGAAGCAGCCGCCGCACTTGGCCCTGCCGCCGCCGCCGCCGCCGCCGCCGCTGCCATCGGGGGGAGGGGCAGCGCGCGAGGCCGGGCGCCCGCCGGGCGGAGGAGGGATTGACCTCGGCGGATTCGTTCGGGGGCAGGCGGCCCGGGTGCGGGGCGCGTTCGAGAGCTTAACGAGAGGCGCTGGTGGTGGTGGTGGCGGGGGGGGCAAAGCCGCCGCCGTCGCCGCGTGAGATCAAAAAAGAGAGAGGGGTGTTGCGTCGTCGTCACAAAAACAAAGAGACGAGATATTGACACGTGCGTTCTTGATTCTCGCATGTGCTTCTTCTCTCTGCCTTTAGCGGGAGGCCGCTGCCTGCGGCCTCGACGACGAAGCCGCGGCGCCAGCTGCTCCCCCTCCCCCTCCCGCTCCTCCTCCTCCTGCTTGGTGGTGCTGCGGCGGCGGCGGCGGCGGCGGCGGCTGCTGCGGCTGCTGCTGCCGGTGGGGTGGCGGCTGCTCTGCGAGCAGCTCGGCGCGCACGCGCATGAGCAGCTGGCCGAGCGCGTTGCCGCCCGTGCCGTCGAAGCCCTGGCCCCAGTACCGGTCGTGCGGCGAGGCCTCGAGCAAGAGGGCGCCGCCGCCAAAATACGCATCCGCCGAGCGGCCGTCGCCGTCGCCGCCGCCCGCCTCGCCGTCCCCCTCCTCCTCCTCGCTGCTGGCGCCGTCCTCCTCCATCGTCCGCTGCGCGGCCGCGCCCACCGCCTCCCCGGCCACGACCTCGGTCCCCGAGGTCGACAGCAGCACGCCGCGAGGGCCGCCGTGCGCGAGGAACTTGGCGCGCAGCGCGCGCAGCATCACCCCCTTTTTCGCCGCGCCCCAGCCCGGGCGCACGAGCGCCGGCCGCTCGCGCTCGGCGCGCCGGCCGAGCCGGGCGGCCTCCTCGGGCGAGGGCGCGGCAGCGACGGCGGCCGCGAGCTCGCGCGCCTCGGCGCACGGCTCGAAGCCGGGGACGGCGGCGAACTTTTGCGACTGGTAGTAGTGCTCGACCGACGGCCAGCGACGCGTCTTTTTCGCAGCCGCCGGCGTCGGCGTCGCCGTCGCCGCTCCTGGCGTCGTCGCCGCTCCTGCTCCCGCTGCTGCTCCAGATGCTTCTGCTCCTGCCGCCGCCGCCGCCGTCCCCTCCGTTGCTCCTCCGGCCTGCTCCTCCCCCTCCTCCTCCTCGACCTCGATCGGGTGCGGCGAAAAGTTGCTGAGCGCGCCCCACTCGTCCCACGACTTGTAAAACGTGATGAGGCGCTGCGAGCCCGGCAGGTTGCGCACGGGCGACGAAAGCAGCCCGGCGGGCGCCGACGCCGACGACGCCGCCGACGACGCCGACGGCGCCCCGGCCGAGGCCGCCGCCGCCGCCGCCTCGGCCGCCTCTGCCGCCGCCGCCGCCGCTGCCCGCTTGCGCCCCGGCCGCGACAGCGCCGCCTCGAGCGCCAGCAGGCCCCCCGACGCCGGCAGGTATCCCGTCGCCATCATGTCGGGCCCGACCGCCCGCCACGTCACGTCCGACAGCGCCACCGCCTGCGTCATCTGAACGTTTCCCAGCTCTCCGACGGGCGTCGGCGCGCGCTCGCCGCCGACGATTTTCGGCGCCACGAAAGACACGACCTTGTGCACCACGCCCGCGGCGATGGCCGGGGCGGCCAGGGTGCCACCGCACTCCCACAGCACCTGCAGGAACCCGCGCTCGGCGAGGTAGCGCGCCACGTCGCGCGGCGCGAGAAAGTCAAACTCGACGACCTCGACGCCGCGGGCGCGGAGCGCGCGCTGGCGCTCGGGCCGCGCGCCCCGCTGAGTCATCACGATGGTGGGCGCGAGCGCCACGTCCCACAGGGCCGCGCGCTCGGGCAGGTCGAGGGTGCGGCTCATGACGACGCGGGCGGGCGAGTGGCCCCCGGGCCTGCGGGTGGTGAGGCGCGGGTCGTCGCGGCGGACGGTGTTGCCGCCGACGACGACGGCGTCGGAGCGCGCGCGCGTCTCGAAGACGACGGCGCGGGCGGCGGGCGACGACACCCAGGCAGAGTGGCCTGACGAGGCGGCGATCTTGCCGTCGAGCGTCATGGCGTACTTGAGCACGGAGAAGGGGGCGCCCGTGACGGCGCGGTGGACGAGGGCCTCGTTGGCGCGCAGGCACGCCAGCAGCGCGGCGCGCGGCGTGGGCGTGTCGGCCGGCGGCAGCGTGAGGAGGAGGGGCGAGGAGGCGGCGCCGTCGCCGCGCTGCCTTGCCGCTCCTGCTCCTGCTGCTGCTGCCTCTGCCTCTGCCGCCCCTGCTGCCGCCGCCGCCGCCCCCGCCGCCGCCATCAGCAGCGCCGCCGGCGCCTGCCTGCCCGGGCCCGCCGCCAGGGCCGCCGCCGCCGCCACCGCCGCCTCTGCCGCGGCGATCTGCGCCGCCAGCGCGTCGCTCCCATTGTTTTGGCCGCCGCCGCCGCCGCCCGCCGCCGCTGCCGCCGCCGCCGCTGCGCCGCCCGCCCGCTGCCGCTGCTGCAGCACCGCCTGCTGCTGGTGCCACAGCAGCTCCGCGCGCGCCGCCCCCTCGAGCTCAGGATGCAGCGGCGCCTCGCCCAGCACGTCGACCCGCAGACCCGCCGCCCGCAGCGCCGCCACCGCCCGCCCGCGCAGGTGCGGCAGCGGGTGCCGGAGGCCGACAACGCAGCGCGCGACGCCGGCGCCGGCCAGCGCGCGCACAGCGGCGTCGTCGCCGTGGCAGTCGCTGCCGCTCTCCAGGTTGAGGTAGGCCGTGCACCCGCGCGCGGCAGGCCCGGCGGCTCGCGCCGCGAGCTCCTCGGCGGCCGTGGTGCCCTGGGCGCGCTGGAAGGCGGCGCCAACGACACGCCCCGTCCGCGGGCAGACCAGCACGCACGCCGCGTTGGGGTGCGGCGCCGTCAGGCCCGCCGAGGCGTCGGCCAGCGCGGCGGCGTCGATCAGGTGGCGGCAGTCGTCGGCTGTTGTTTTTTTGTTGGTTTTTGAGTTGGTGAGGGAAAGGGGGATGCCGGCGGCGGCGTGTGTGAGATGGATTGCGGGCTTGATTGCGCAGGGCAGGGCAAGGCGGGGCACATTTTGACCGCCGGACGAGGACGACGCCCCGCCCGCGACGACGCTCGCGCGCGCCACCGCCACGCGGCCTCGTCGCCGTCGCCGCCGTCGCCGCCGCCGCTGCGACGCCCTCGAAATAAAAAACTCCCGCCCACGATGCCCTGCTCACCGGTGATGGTGCTCGGTGCCGCGTCGCCACCGCTGCTGCTCGAGGCGGCGGCCGGGAGGAGGCTGCCCCTCCGTGACGGTGCTCGCCGCTTATGATTGCTCCTGCTGCTGGTGGCCGGTGGGTCGGGTGACGCCAGAAAAAAGCCCTCCCCCGGTTGCCTTGCCGGCGCCACGGCGCGCTGCCGATGCGGCAGCAGCACCGGCGCGACCCAAAGCGGCATCCCCTGCCGTCCGGCGCCGCTGGAAGGTGCGCATCGGCGCGCGGCGGCCATCTCTCTATCTTTGCCTCTTGCTCTTGTCTCCTAGTTCTCGTCTCTCTTTTCTTGCGTGGATGGTGGTCCTCGCAGGGAGGGTGGTGGTGGTGTGATGATGGCCGCACTAAGGGAAGATCTAGTGCGGATTCGAAAGTGGACATGGGAGAGAGAGAGGGGGGGGCTCTTGTAACAAGGGCGCTTGGTCCGCGTGGAGCACGACAGCCCTCGTTCTTCTTACCAGCAAAAAAAACCGTCCCGGCGGAGAGGAGTCACAACCACTCCGGCAACCAATCCAATTACGCGTCATCCAAGACCTTGGGCGTGACACCACACGTCGAGCACCACCACAGCGCGGAGTCATCGAAGCAGAAGACTAGGACCGCGGCAAATCGCCATCGCTAGACGCCCCCTCCCTCTCTCTCCCCGCGACGGCCGCCGCTCGCCGAGCGCAGGTCACCGGGTCGCCATCACGGCCGACGCCTACCCGCCGCCGCCGCCGCCGCCGCCGCCCTACGCCGAGCATGGCGGCGGCGGCAATGGCGGCGGCAACGGCGACGCGCCCTCCGGCGACGCGCCGCCGTCGTCCTACCCGCCGCCGCCGCCCGGCCCGCCCCCGCCGCCGGGCGGCCACCATGGCATGCAGCTCGCGATCTCGCGCGGCCGCTCCGGCGGCGTGCGCGGGGGCACCCGCGGCGCCGTGCGCGCCATCGACGGCATGGACGAGGACGCGCTGATCGCCTCGCTCGCGGTCGTGCCCTACGGGCAGGGCGTCGCCCGGAGGATCCGCGGCGCCCCCACGGGCGAAGGAGGCTACACGGGCCGCTTCGCCAAGCGCTCCCGGCCCGCCGAGCTGGCCGACGCGTACGACGAGGGCGCCGCGGCGCGCGACCACGAGGCGGACCTGAGGCGCGCCGGGTCGCCCGAGCCGGCGCGCTTCCTGGTGTCGGGGCCGGGCCTGGCGGGCGGGTCGGCGGGGGCGCCGGCGACGCTGGTGGTCGAGGCGCGCGACGCGCAGCGGCGGAGGGTGCCGGGCGACGCGGCCGCGGGGGCCGAGGTGCGGGCGTTCGTGGTGGGGGCCCCGTACGGGGGCGGGGGCGGGGCGGGCGGAGGAGGGAGCGTCGGGGGGGACCAAGGCGATGGGCGGGGCGGCGGCGGCGGCCTGGGCAGCGGCGGCGGCGGCGGCGGCGGCGGCGGCGGCGGCGGCGGACAAAGAAGCAGCAGCCACGGGCCAATCGAGGCCGAGGCCGTCATGACCGACCGCCAGGACGGCACGTTCGTGGCGACCTTCACGGTGCCCGAGCGCGGCAACTACCTCGTGCACGTCGAGGTCGAGGGTGTCGCCGTCGACGGCTCGCCCTTCCCCGTCTTTTTCTCGGCGGCCGACGCCGCGCAGGCCGCGCAGGCGCGCCGCGACAACGCGATCGCGCTCGGCCGCGAGGTCTCCCCCACCGCCGCCGCCGCCGCCCCGGAGTACCCGCCGCCGCCCCCGCCCGCGCCCAAGACGGCGTCGGGCCCTCCCGGCCCGCCCGCGCGGGCGAAGCAGCCGCACGAGCAGGGGTACCTGCCGCCCGAGGCGCTCGCCGCCGCCGCCGCCGCCGCCCTCGCTTCCATCGCGCCGCCGCGCGCGCCGACGCCTCCCCCCGCTTCGCCGCCCCCGCCGCCCGCGCCCTACGCCCTGCCAACCGGGTACACGGAGGAGGCGGCCGACGTCGTGCGCGCCGCGGGCCCGGGCGCGCACGCGCGCTTCGTGCTGGTCAGGGGCCTGCCGACGCTGCTGCCGGACGGCGCCGCGCTGCTCGAGCTGGCGCGGTGCCTCGCGCCGGCGGTCGGGGCGCACGTGTTCGGCGGCGGCGGCGACGGCGGCGGCGAGGGCGGGCGCCTGGGACTGATCGAGTTCGAGACGGCCGAGGACGCGGCCGCGGGCCTGGCCCTGCGCGGCGTGCCCGTCGGGGACAGCCCCCTGGACGCGATCGCCGCGGGCGATCCCCCGGCCGCGCGGCCGCGGCCGCAGACTCCGCCGCCCGCGCCGCCGCCGCCGCCGCCGCCCTCGGATCCGGCCGCGGCCGCCAAGGCGCGGGCGGTCGCGGCTCAGGCGGCGGCGCTGCGCGCGATTGCGCTGGCCAAGGCAGCGGGAGGAGGAGGAGGCGGAGGAGGAGCGGGGGCAGGGGCGGCAACGGCCGCTGCTGCAGGAGGAGCAGGAGGAGCAGCGGCCGCGGCGTCACAAGGCGCCGCCCCCGCCGCCCCTCGCGTCCGGCCAAGCCGCTGGGGCTGACGACCAAGATTCGAGTTTTGTGTAAGCAACAGAGTCTCAATTGGTTTTACGTCATCCGTCCGACGCGCGGTAGCTGCCGTTGAGGTCGGCCCACGCCGCCACGATCACCTCCTGGTCGAGCGCCGCCATGCCGCCGCCGCCGCCGCCGCCGCCGCCGCCGTTTCCGCCGCCGTTTCCGCCGCCGTTGCCGCCGCCACCGAGCGCGCCCGACTCGCGCGCCGCCGCGCCCAGGCGCGCCAAGCGGTCGGCGCCAGGATTGAACCCGATGCGCGTGAAGGCACACAGGGTGTTGGCGAGGCGCTGCGGCGTCCAGGGCGACGGCGGCGCCGCCGCTGCTGCTGCTGCCGGCTCTCGCGCCTCGCCCGCGCCCGCTTCGGCTTCCTCTTTTTCTACCTCCTCCTCCTCCTCCTCCTCCTCTCCTCCTTCCCACCCGCACGCCGCGTCCATCACCTCCCGCAGCATCTCCGCGTCCATGACGACGGCCCCGCACTTTGCCAGCGCCCAGGCGGCCTTGGCAAAGCCCGGGACGCCCCCCATCCGCGCGCCGAAGAGCGCGGGCCCCCTGCAGAGGCAGAGGTCCTCAAAGGCGTCGGCCACGGGCGCGGCGGCGCCGCGCTCGGCGCCCGCGCGCGCGGCGAGCGCGGCCGACGAGTGGAGCACGGCAACGGCAAGGCTGGGGCGCTCGATGCGCGGCATGACGCGGGCGACGGCGGCGAGCAGGCGGCGGGCGCGGTCGGGGGCCAGGCTGGGGGCCGGGTCGGCGGCGGCGGCGGCGAGGCGGCCCAGCGCCAGCGCGGCGACGGCGGCAGGGGGGGCGGGGCGGCGACGGCGGGCGGCGGTGGCGCGGGCGCGGGCGCTCGTTTGCTCGTCGGGCTCCTCCAGCAACACCTCGTCAGTCTCGCCCGCAATCACCGCGTCGACGACGGCGTCCACCCAGGCGGCATCGAGCCGAGGAAACGGCTCGGGCAGGCGCGAGGCGGCGCGGAGGGCGCGCGCCGCCCGCTCGGCCCCCACGGCCGCCGGCGCCAGCGCGGCGGCGGCGAGGGCCACGGCCGCGTCGCGCTCGGGCGAGGCAGGGGCGCGCCAGCGCGCGAGCACGCGCAGGAGCTGCAGCCACTGCTCCACGGTAGGCGGGCGACGCGCGGGATGATTGCCCTCCTCGTTGTCGTCGTCAGCAGCGGCGTCGGCGGCGGCGGCGGCGGCGGCGGCTACGACGACGACGACAGGGCGGAGCGCCGCCTCCAGCCACCGCGCCGACGGCGGGCGAAGCCTCCCGCCCGCGGCGCGCCCGGCGAGCAGCAAGAGCTCGACGGCCTGTTGCGGACCGGCCTCGTGCCGGTGGAGCAAGGCGCTGCGCCACAGGTCGCGGCGCAGCTCGAGCTGCTGCGGGGCGGCGAGGGCCGAGCGCGCCGGCGACTGAGGAGGCTGCGGCACCAGCAGCGGAAGCGGCAGCAGCAGCGGAGGCGGTGGCAGCGGGGGGGTGAGCGCCGCAAGCAGCCGCACGGCCGCGAGCGCCGCCTCCGGGCGCCCGCCATGCTGCTGGACTCTTCGCACCAGGGGTGCGACGGCCTCGACGCGGGACCGGGACCACCACGAGGGAGACGGGCAGGCGGGGGCGGGAGGAAGAGGGGTGCCGCTGCCAGCGCCGCCGCCCCTCGCGCCGAGACCGGCCTCTCCTGCCGCCGCAGCCGCCGCCGCCCCCATCGCCCACAAGGCCGCCGCCCGCAGCGCCACGCCAACCCCGTGCTCGCCGCCAGACCGCAGCGCCGCGTCCAGCGCTGCGTCTGCGGTGGCCTCGTCGGAAGGACCGCAGCCGAGGGCGGCGGCCGCGTGGACGCAGGCGGCGGCAGAGACAGCGGTCGCGGTCGCGCGGCCCGGCCCGCAACCCCCGCTGCTGCTGCTGCTGCTGCTTCCGGCGGCGGCGAGGGCCGCCGCGGCGACGGCCTGCAGGTCTGCGTCGGCCGCACTCGTCCCGGCGCCGTGACTCGAGGCGCGACGCAGGCGCCACGCCGCCACGAGCACGGCGGGCGCGCAGGCGGCGGCGCCGTCCTGCTGCCGGCCGAGCAGCGCGGCGGCGCGCCGAAGGAGCGACGCCGACAGGAGGGCGTCCCGCGGCGACGGCGGCAGAGGCAGACAGCCGTCGCCGCTCTCGCTGGCCGCCCCCGCCGCCTCCGCCGCCGCCGCGCCCGCGATACACGCGACGTGCGCCAGCGCCTCGGCCGTCAAGCCGCCGTCGTCCCGGCCGTCCAGCAGCGCCCGCTCTAGAAAGCCGGGGGCCCATGGGATGGCGCACGGCGGCCGCGCGGCGCGGGCGGCGCGCGCGAGCGCCGCGGCCGCCGCAGGCGGCAGCGGCCCGCACCGCCCGGCCGCCGCCTGCGCCTGCTGCTGCAGGCACGACAGCAGCTCCCGCGTCTCCTCGCTAGTCTGCGCGGCAGCCGACAGCGCCGCCAGCTCGCGGGCGAGGGTGGCCAGGCTGGCCGCGCCCTCGGCGGCGAGCGCCCCCCGTTGCTGCTGCGGCTGCTGCTGCTGCTGCGGCTGCTGCTGCTCTTGGTGCTGCCACGACTGCGAGAGCGCCCTCAGCCACGCCCGCGCCTCCTCTCCTTGCAGAAGGCCTGGAGACGAGAACGTCAGCATGCGCATCGCCCCCAGGACCGACGCGGTCTCGGCGGCGCTGGCCCGCCCGGCCGCGCGCCCGAGCGCGCCGAGCACGCCCGCCATCCAGCCCGCGGGCGGGGGCCGGCCGACGGCCGCGCCGAGCCGGGCGGCGCCCCACAGCGCCCCGGCCAGCTCCGGGGGCGAGGCGCCCGGCTGCCGCTGGCCGCCGCCGCCGCCGCCGTCGCCGAGCCACCATCCCGGACGCGAGGAGAGCTCCCAGATGCGCCCGAGGCACTCCGCGGGGGGCAGGGGCAGCGGCAGCAGGCCGTCGTCGTCGCCCGCCGCCGCCGCCGCCGCCGCCGCCGCCGCAGAAAGGTTCGCGGCCGCGCGCAGCAGCGTGCCGAGCTCGCGCGGCGGGAGGGAGAGCGCGCCGTAGGGCGGCAGCTCGGCCGCGCGCGCCCACAGCGCGGGCATCAGGCGCGCGGCTGGCCCCGCCCCCGCGCCGCCGCCGCACGCCGCCTCGAGCGAGGCGAGCGCCCAGGCGGCGCCCGACAGGTCGCGGCCCGAGGCGCGCTCGGCGGCGGCGGCCAGCGCTCCGGCCAGCGCGCCCGCCGCCGCCGCCGCCGCCGCCGCCCGTTGTCGGGCGGCCGGATACTCTGGGTCCGGGGCGCGCCCGCGCGCGCGCGCGGCGGCGGCGAGGGACCACAGCAGGGTGGCCAGCTGGCGCGGCTCGCACTCGGGCAGCAGGCGGGCGAGGTCGGGGGCGGACAAGGCGCGGCAGACCCAATCGGCGGCGGCGGCCGCGGCGGACGAGGACGGCGCGGGCGGGGGGCCGCCGCCGCCGCCGTCGCCGTCGCTCTGCTCGCCGGCGGCGCGCCCGGCCCTCCACACGGCCGCGGCCAAGTGAATGGCGTTAGTCTCTCCCCGCGACGAGGCCTCGTCGTAGGCGCGCGACGCGGCGGCCCAGTCGCGGCTGCCCGCGATGCGGCGCGTGAGCTGCTTTTGCCGGTTTTGGTTTTCGCGGTGTTGTCGCGCGGCGCCGTTGCCGCTGCCGTCGCCGTCGCCGTCGCCGCCGGCAACGGCGGCCGCACTCGCGTCGCGTGCTGAAGGCGACGACGACGCCGTCGCAACTGCGGCCGCGGCGACCTGACGATGACCACCAGCGCTACACACGCCCGCAGGTCGCGGCTGCTGCTGCTGCTCCTGGCCCGCGGAGCCGGGGGCTCTCGGCACCGCCTGATGACGGTGACGCCAATCGTCGAGCCTCCCGCGCAGCTCGAGCCGCTGCCGATGCAGGAGCCCGAGCATATCGACCCGTAGAATGCGACGGGCGCCGCTGCGGCGCTCCTCAGAGACGCGCCCGGGCGCCGCGGGGCTATCACTTCATCGCGGGGTGGGGATGGGGGAAGGAGACGCAGGCCGCCGTTTGCTCTGTTGTTCGTCTCATTGAAGGTTTAGATGACAGGCTTCGTTTACTTCCACGGTATGTTGCTGTGATGGCCTGCCGTATTGCGGGTCGCATGTTTCTCGCGCGCGCCAGGCTAAAAGTGGCGTCGGCGTTTGGCATCGGCGTCCGGCGTCGACGCCCGCGCGCCGCGCTTGCAACTCAAGAACTCGACCCTCACAAGCTCCGCTCCTCCACTCCCCGCCTTGTTCACCTCATTGTCTCCTGCCCCTCTAGTACGACGAGCATCCTTCCGGCATTGACAGAAGGCGAATTGTACCAGCAAATCAAACGCCCACCCTCGATCTCTCCTCCCTCGTCGTCGCCCCGATGCGCGGGCCCGCGAGCGCCCCGCGCGCCGCCGCAGCCGAAGCGCGCGCTGTGTCTCGCGCCATCCTGCCCAGTACCGGATCGCGGCGCACTCTCAACGCGATCCTCCGCGCGCTCAAGCGCGTCGACGCCCTCGGCAGCACGAGCGGCCCCTCGCCCGCGCGCGCCGCACCAGCAGCAATCGCAGCAGCAGCAGCATCGACACAGTCACGATCGACGCCGCACCTGCGTCTCTGCTCCATCGCGCAGAGCAGCAGCAGCAGCAGCAGCATGGAGACCGGCAGCGCCAACGCCGACGCCAGCGCCGACGCCGACGCCGGCCCATCGGCCGCGGCGGCCGGCCCGCTCCCGCTCCCGGACCGCTGCCTCGTCGCCGTGTCGTGCACGTCCCCCGACCTGCCCGCCTTCCTGGCCGAGATCCGGGAGGTCGCCTCCTCGGGTGCCGACGTCGTGGAGCTGCGCCTCGACCTCCTGGCCGACTTTGACCCCAAGAGGGACCTCGACGCGATCCTCGACGGCGCGAGAAAGAGCGGCCTGCCCTACATCGTGACGTGCCGGGCGGCCTGGGAGGGCGGCGGCTGGCGCGGCGGTGAGCCGCAGCGGCTGGCGACGCTCAAGCTGGCGGCGCTGAAAGGGGCGCCGTTTGTGGACGTGGAGTACAAGGCGGCGCACATGTTTTTCGCGGGTTGAGTCTCTTTTTTTGTTGGGCTTGCGGGCCGCGGAATCGTTTCTTCTCTTTGCCCCGCTCATTTCGCTCGCTCAACACGCCACCGCCGACGACAACACAACACAATACAAAACCCAACCAAACACAAACAACACCCCAACAAAAACAAAAAAGGCCCCGGCGAGGTCCCCATCGCCACGCGCGTCATCCTCTCCTCCCACGACTTCGAGCGCACCCCTCCCCGCGCCGCCCTGCACGCCCTGGCCGACGCCATGCGGGCGGCCGGCGCCGACGTCGTCAAGATTGCCGCCACGGCGACCGACGCGAGCGAGTGCGCCGACGTGCTGTCCCTGCTGACGCGCCCCGGCCGGGACGGGGTGCCCACGGTGGCCCTGTCCATGGGCGAGCGCGGGCAGCTCACGCGCCTGCTCGCCGGCAAGTTCGGCGCTTTTTTGACGTTTGCGGCACTGCCGGGCCGGCCGTCGGCGCCGGGGCAGCCCGACGTCTCGTCGCTCACCCGCCTGTACCGCCTCGCCACGCAGACGCGCGCCACGAAGGCGTACGGCATCGTGGGCAACCCCGTGTCGCAGTCCAAGTCACCGCTCCTGCACAACAACGCGTTCCAGGCGGGCGAGCGCGACGGCGTGTACGTGCCGCTATTAATAGACGACCTGCCGCGCTTCCTGCGGGCCTTTCCGCCGGGGGACCCGCTCTACGGGTTCGAGGGGCTGTCGGTCACCATCCCGCACAAGGGGGCGGCGCTGGAGGCAGCGGCGGAGGCGGACCCCGTGGCGGCGCGCATCGGGGCGGCCAACACGCTGATTTTGAGGAGGGGAGAGGGCGACGCGGCGGGGGCAGGGGCAGCGGGGGCGGACGAGGGCCGGGGGGGGGAGCAGCAAGGCGAGGGGGCGGCCATCGGCGGCTACAAGGCGTACAACACCGACTGGATCGCGGCGATTTCGGCCATCGAGCGGGGCCTCCTGGCGCGGCAGGGGAAGCAGCTCGTCGTGGCCCGCGACAAGGACGGTGCGGATGCCGACGCCGACGGGGAGGGGGACGAGCAGGAGGAGCAGACGCTGCTGCCCCGGCTGTGCGAGGCGTCCCTGTCGCCGCTGCGCGGGCGCACGGTCGTGGTCGTCGGGGCCGGCGGCGCCGGGCGCGCCCTGGCCTTTGGCGCCGCCTCGCGCGGCGCCCGCGTCGTCGTCGCCAACCGCACCCTGGCAAAAGCGGAGGAGCTCGCCGCCGCCGTCGCGCTCGCCTTTCCCGGCGCGCCGGCCGCGTCCGGGTGCGACCTGGCCGCGCTCGCGTTGGGCGCCGTCGTCGGCGACGTGGTCGCCAACACCACGAGCGTCGGCATGGTCGCCCGTCCGGGCGAGGGCGACCCCGAGGCCACGGCCGTGCCGCGCGAAGGCCTCAGCGCCGGCGGCTTTTCCTTGGCGTTCGACGCGGTATACACTCCGCGGCGCACCCGCCTGCTGCGCGACGCAGAGGCGCTCAGCCTCGCCGTCGTCGACGGCGTCGCCATGTTCGTCGGGCAGGCGGCGGAGCAGTACCGGCTGTTCGCGCGCGAGGCGGACGAGGGGCGGCTGGTCGAGGCGGCGGCGCTGATGGAGGCGGTGGTGATGCGGTCGGTGCAGGTGCAGGAGGCGGCGACGGCGGCGGCGGCGGCGGCAAGCGTGGGCTCGACAAAGCAGTGAGCGAGCGCGGGCGGCGAGGAGAGCAAGGCGCTGGGGGCTTCCGTCGTTTGGCTTTCCCGCCTTGCCCCCTTCTTTAACCCATGCTTGTTGCCAAATCACCACGCGATCCTCGCATACTGTCACATGCGGTCAGGCGCGCGCGCGGAACGCAGCGCAAGGCCCGCGCTCCGGATCGCCCGACAAAAAACGACGCGCCGGCAACGGCGGTTTGACCGTTCGCCAAATCGCGCGCACGGCATGCACAAAATTTGCTGTCGGCCCCCACTCTGGTCTCGGCCACACCTGTTGCTCTGCCTCCTGGCCGTCCGATTTTCGAAAAGACAGGCCCCCTTGGCCTCGTCCGGCGCCCGGCGTCCGGAGAACAAGAGACAATCGAAAGCTCCCCCCATCCCCCCATCCCTCCTCTTCCTCTCACCTCGCGCGCGCCCCTTGCGCCCCGCGCCGTTCGATCCTTCGTCACGAGAGCCCCTTATCGGCCGGGCGCGCACCGTCCCCGAAACGCACGAGGAGGAGGGGACCCGGCGTCATGGCGGCGGCGGCGTCGGCGTCGGCGTCGGCGTCGGCGTCGGCGTCCCTGCTCGCGCATTTGCAAGACGACCCCTTTCTGCGCGCCGCCCTCGCCTCTGCCGCCCTCGCCCTCCTTTTCTACCCTGCCCTCTTCTGGCTGTCCTCCCGGGAGTCCCCGCGCCTGTCCCCGGCGTACGCCGCCCTGTCCCCCTCGGACAAGGCCGACTGGAACACCCGCCTGCCGTCGACCCTCCACGCCGCCGCCATCGTCTCGTGGGCGCTGGCGCTCGGCCTCGGCGGCGCGTTTGCGGCCACGCCGCCGCCGCCGGGCCGCCGCTTCGGCGGGCCGACCGCGGACCTGCCAACAGGCTACGGCGTCGGCCGTGACAGCGGATTTGCTGCGCTGGGCCTCCTCGACGACGGCGGCGTCGGCGGCGTCGGCGGCGTCGGCGGCGTCGGCGGCGCCGTTGTCCTCGCGGCGCAACAGCAGCAGCCGCAGCAGCAGCAGCAGCCGCAGGAGCCGCCGCAGGAGCCGCCCGAGCTGCTGCTGTGGCCGGCGCTGCGCGCCTGCACGGGCAGCTTTGGCGCGCTCGGCCTGAGCGCGGGTTACTTCCTCGCCGACGTTGCGGCCATCGCCGCCCATCCTGCCATCGGCAGCCCGGCCATCTGGGCCCACCACGCGGTCGCCCTGCTCTCCCTCTTCGCAGCGCTCGCCGCGCGCGCCGCGCACGCGCCCGTGCTGGCGGTGCTGGCGTCCGAGCTGACGACGCCGCTCGTCAACGCGCGCTTCTGGCTCGACCGGCACGCCGCCGGCGGCGGCGTCGGCGGCGGGCGCGGGAGTCCGCAGAAGCAGCGCGGGTTCTGGTACGCTGCCAACGGCCTCGCGCTCGCGGCGGCGTGGTTCGTGTCGCGCGAGGCGGCCTTCGCCGCCTACGGCGCGCTCATGTGGCGCGCGTGGCCGGGCGTGCGCGCGGTGGTGCGCCCGGCCTACGCGCGGGCGCTGCTGGCGGGCGTGCCCGTGCTGCTCTTCGCGCTCAACACGGTGTGGTTCGTCAAGATCGTGCGCGGCGCGCGCAAGCTGATCGGGCCGTTCAGGGCGGGCGTGGCGCGCGGGTGGGCGAGGAGGGCGGGCGGCGGCGGCGGCGGCGGCAACGGCGGGTTCGGCCTTGCGCGCGCGCCCGGGCGAGCGGCGGGCGGCGGAGGCGGAGGAGGAGGCGGCGGCGGCGGCCTTGGGACCACGCAGCGGCGGTGGGCTGGCCCGGTGGAGTGGCCGTCGGGGTCGGTGACCGTGACGACGGTCCCCGCGGGCCAGAAAGCGGTCGGCAAGGCGCTGAGCGGGCCCGTGTCGGGGCAGCACGTGGCGGCGGCGGCGTACGAGGAAAAATGATGAGCCAAGCGGCGAGAGCGTTGTTCGACGACGCTCGAACGAGCGACGACGACGACGACGACGACGACGACGACGACGACGACGACGCCTGTTGTGAATTTGCGAGCGACGCGAAGACCTCTGAACTCCACGTTTGCTGTCACCCCCCGTTTCATTCATCCCTTGCTCTAAACTGCCAACGCGCATCCAATTTTGCACATCGTTGATCTGTTACTACTCCATTGCGCGCGCACGACCCAAACTATTCTCGAAAAGACTGGACTTCCCAGAGGCGCATGTGCGGCGGCTGCGCGTTTGTGCCGACGCCACCCCTCGTCCTCGCGATCGGCCGCCCGCGCTGAAGGCGTTCGGGAACACGGCCGGGCAGGCGCAGGTGGCGGCAAACTGCCTCGAGCACGCCCAGCTCGCGACGCAGGACCACGGGCGCGCAGGACCAGCGCATCACGCGGACGACGAGGTACCACACGACGCGCGACGCCCCCTCGCGCGTGCGCTCCCGCCAAACGGGGCCGCTCGCCCTCACCGTACCTGCGAGGAGGCGTCGGGGGGACGAGCTGGACGAAGGTGGGACGCACGCGCGAGGAAGGCGTCGCGCGTGGCGCGCAGGAGCGCGCACGCGAAGCGCTGGTCCTGCGCGCCCGGGTCGTGCGGTACGAAGTGGGCGTGCTCCTGCGGATGCTCGGCCGTATCTACGCCTGCGCAACCGCGGTAGCGGCCGAACGAGATCGGCGCGGGGGATGACGTCGGCGGGGGGGGGGGGTGACGGGGGGCGACCAGGCCCTCGCCGTCGCCGTCGCCGTCGCAGTCGCTGTCGCCCGCGCCCTCGCCCGCGCCGTCGCCGTCGCCGTCGATCGCGGCGTAGTCGCCGGCCTCGCGTCCCCGCGGTCGGGGGCGCGAGCAACGACGACGCGTTGATAGGAAGCAATCGCGGCAGCGCGGTCGAGGGCGCGGGCGACGGCAATGGCAACGGCGCAGCCGCTGTCGCTCGCGGCGTCGCCGTTGCTCGCGCTGGCGTCGCTGCCGCCGCCTTGGCGCACAGGGGGCGGGCGCGCGGGGGGCGGCGGGGGTCTCGTCGTGGCCCGTAGCAAAGGCGCGCCCGACGCTTGCCGACGGCGGCGGGCCGCGGCTCGGGTACCGCCGCGGCGTGCTGCTGGTCGAGGCGGCCAGGGGCGGCGGCGGGTACCTGGCGACGACGCACGTGGAGGCGGTGGCCGCGGCCGTCGGCGCGCTCGTGCCGCAGCTGGTGGCGCGCGTCAAGATGTGCGCGGCGGTCTTCCAAGCGCTGCAGCAGCGGCGGCGGCGCCGGCAGGAGGCCAAGGCGGCCGAGGCGGCGACGGCGGCAGAGGCGGCGGCAGAGGCGGCGGCGGCGGCAGAGGCGGCGCGGGCATCCGAGGGCGGGGTTCCTCCTGGCGAGACGGCGGGCGAGCAGCCTCAGCCGCAGCCGCCGCCACCGCAGCTGCCGCCGCAGCAGTCGGGGTCCTGGCTCGACCTGATCCTGCACGCCTGGGCGAGCACGGGAGGAGGAGGAGGAGGGGGAGGAGGCGCTGCGGCGGCGGTGGCGCCGCCGCCGTCCTCGGCCGCCGCCGCCGCCGCCTCGGACAGCGGCGCGCTGCCGCTATCCTCCTCCGTCGTCCCGCCACCGTCCGGCTCCGGGGCCGACAGGCCGCCGGCCCAGCTCGCGCGCGCCAACTCGCAGCAGCTGCCGCCGCGCGCCCCGCTCAAGCAGCAGCCGTCGGTCGCGGCGGCGGCGGCGGCGGCGGCGGCGGCCCGGCCCGACGAGAACAACGACGCCGACGCGGACGACGACGGCGCCGGGGCCGCCGCTTGCGCGACCTCCGCCGCCATCGAGGCGTGCTCGCGGCGCTGCGCGACCACGGGCCCTCGGTCGGGGTCATCCACATCGAGGCGCACGTCCTGCCCGCGGCCGCGGCCGCCGCTTGCCTCCCAGGTGTGCCTCACTCGGCGGCGACGGCGGCGCTCGGGAGGAGATACAGTGGCGGCGGCGGCGGCGGCGGCGGCGGCGGCGGGCGAGCGCCCGCCCCCGGCCCCGCGGCCGGCGACCTCGCGGAAAGCGACGACGACGACGACGACGACGACGACGACGACGACGACGACGACGACGACGACGACGACGACTGTTGCGGGTTTGAAACCAAAATGACCTCTGTTCACCACGTTGCGCCAAGCCTTCGTTTCGTTCCTCTCTTGCTCAACCGCCAACGCGCGTCCAATTTTGCACATTGACCTGCGATTGCTCACAACCCAACTTTTCGCTCCGAAAAGAGGTGACACATCTGCTTCATTTGAAGCCGGGCCCGGCGCTCCAACCCCCTTCCATCTCAATCGCGCGCGCCTGAAGCTCGGAGGACAGTCTGAAAGATGCTCGCGCCGGCGCGGGCTTGCTGCGCGCGCCAGTCCGCAGTAGGTGCGTCGCCAAAAAGCGACTTCGGTAAACATATGTCGGAACACGTGGGAGTCGTCTGCCGCCCGCGCTCCTCACGCACCAGTCCCCCTCCCCTTTCACTTCATCCCCAGCATCGACAGCAAGCCGGCGGCGTCAGTCATCAATCACGCCTCTCGCGACAAGACGGCCCGTTGCGCCATTGTCGCTGTCGGTCTCGGCGTCGACGTCGCGCGCCGCCCAACGTCGCCTCGTCGCGTCCGCGCCATCTGCCTCCCTTTCACCATCATCATCAGCAAGCAACAACAGCAACAGCCAAAACAACAGCCACCCCACCCGCGACGCCTACATGCAGCTCGCCCGCGTGCACAACGTCCTCCCCTCTGTCCTGCTCACGCTCGTCGGCGCCAGCGCCGCCGCCCGCTCCGTCCGCCTCGCCCTGCTCGCGCCCTCCGTCTGGGCGGCCGCCGGCTGCTCTTGCGGCGTCGCGGTCGCCTCGATGGCCGTCAACGACTACTTTGACCGCGCGGTCGACCGCCGCAACCGCCCGGACAAGCCCATCCCCTCCGGGCGCGTCCCGCCCGACGGCGCCGTCCTGTTCGCGGCCTGCGCCTACGTCGCCGCGCTCGCCACGGCGTGCCTGCTCGAGCCGCCGGCCCTGCGCGCGGTGGTGGCGCTGTCGTCGACGGTCACCATGCTCTACACCCCCCTTTTCAAGCGCGTGCCCCTGGTGAAGAACCTCACCGTGGCCGCGGTCGTGGCCCTGGCCCCGCTGGCGGGCGCTTTGGCCGTGTGTGGCGCGGGCGGCGGCGGAGGCGGGCTCGGCGGTGGGAGCATCATCCAAAGCGGCATCGGCAGCACTGTCAGCAGCGGCGCGGGTCATCAGTGGCTAACTGCCGCCGGCGCCGACGCGGTGCGGCGCCTAGGCCCGTGCTCGGCCTTTGCCTTCTTCGGCGTGGCCTACCGCGAGGTGCTGATGGACGTGCACGACCTCGAGGGCGACTTGGCCGAGGGCGTCGTCACGGCGCCCGCGCTGCTCGGGCGGGGCGGCGCGCTCGCGGCCGCGCTTCTGTTGCTGGCGGTCGGGACCGTTGGCGCGCTGCGCCTGCTGTACGGGGGCGGCCTGCTGATCGAGCTGCCCGCGGCCACGGCCAGCGCCTTTGGCGTCTTCACCGGGCCGGTCGTCGCCCTCATGGCCGCAGGCCCCGCGCTCGCCCTGCTGGCGCTCTCCGCAAGGTGCGCCCAGCTCGCGCTCGGCGCCGCGCGAGGCGGGTGGCTGCCGGAAAGAGTGGATGACGCAGTGAACGAGTGCCTAAAGCCGTTGGGCGCGGGCATCGTGTTGCTGGCGGCGGTGGCCGCGGTCGGCGCCTGACTTCTGTGTGTGGTCTTGTGTTGCGACCAAGGTTGTAAAGCGATCGTTGGCCTGCGGTAACACGTGTGTATGTGTAAAACTAACTACTACGACTAGTGGGTGGGGTTTGCGGTCTGTGGTTTGCGATTGGGGGTTGTGTCGGGGGTGAAGGAAAGGCGAGGGACGCGCGCGTCTCTCGTCGGAAAAAAAAATACGCTCCAAAAAGTAACTCCATCGTCTGCTCAACCGCCGTTTTGCCAGTGTCGTCAACATCGTCGTCATCATTCATCACTCCAAAAGAAGAAATCACGCGCGCGCCGACGGGAGGGGGGCGACGGGGGCCGCAGGCGCGGCGGGGCTGGCAGCAGCGGCCGCCGCCAGCAACGCGGCCGCCGCCGCTGCCGCCGCCCGCTCCGCGCGCCCTGCGCGCTGCCACGCGCGGTGCTGCTCTTGCTGCTCGCGCGTCGGCAGGCCGCGCCGCACGCCCGCCGCCAGCGCGGCCAGGCGGTAGTGCACTGCGGGCCACGTGCCGCACGCGTCCGGGTGCTGCGCGGGCAGCGCCCACAGCCGCCACACGGGCCGAAAGGCGTCCCCGTGCAGCGACCGCTCGAGCCAAACGGCCAGCGCGCAAAACTCGGGCGGCGTCTGCGCGGCGCGCAGGGCGGCCGCCCAGAGGGCGCGGCGGGCGGGGCTGCCCCAGAAGGGGTGGAAGGCGGGCTCGGCGCGGTCGAGGCGGGCGGAGAGGTCGCGGAGGGCGGCGCGGGCGGCGTCGGCCTCGCGCTTGCCGGTGCTGGGGGCGGCGAGGGGGGCCGGGGGCGGCGGCGCGGGCAGAGCAGCAGCAGCAGCCGGCGGCGGCGCCTGCTTCTCGCCGCCCGCCTCCTCCCCCTCCTCCTCCTCGGTCTGCTCCTCGCGCTTGGCCGCCGCCGGCTCTGTAGCAGCGGCGACGGCGGACCCCTCCACCTCCATCGGGACTGCAGCAGCAGCGGCTGCAGCAGCGGCAGGCCCGCCCGCCGGCGCCTCGGCCCCCTCCTCTGCCTTGGCGCCGCCGCCGCCGCCGCCGCCGCCGCCGCCGCCGCCGCCGCCGCCGCCGCCGCCGCCGCCCTCCGCCGGCAAAAGAGGAGGAGCGGCCGGCGCCGGCGTCGGCCCGGCGATCCCGCGCACCAGGCCGGTGTCGCGGCAGCGCTTGAGCGTGGCGCGCAGGGGTCCCTCGCGCTTGCCGCGCGGGTCCAGCCACGCGATCAGCGCGTCGAGCTCCTCGCGCGTGCGGTAGGCGCCCCACCGCGTCGCCGCGCCCGCGCCGGGCAGCGCCGACGCTGCCGACGCCGCCGCGCCGCCCTCCGGAAAGGCCGCCGCCCCCGCGAAGTCAGCCGGCGCCTCGACGTACACGCCCCCGCCGCACCCGCCGCCCACGCTGCCGAGCGCCGGGACGTCGGCGCCCGCGGCCGAGGGACCGCCCTCGACGTAGGCCAGGGCCGCAGCGTCGTCGCGCGCGGGCGAGCCGCCCAGCAGCCAGTAGCGGCGGCGGTGGCGGTCCTGCCCCGCGCACATGGTCCGCCGCGCCGAGGCGGCGTCGGCGACGCGCTCGAGCGCGGCGCGGCGCGCGAGCGCCTGCGCGTCGTCGAGCGCGGCGAAGAAGGCGGCGGGGTCGGGCCCGGCCGAGAAGCCGCTGGGGGCGGCGCCGTCGGCGGCGAACGAGAGGAGAAGGCCGCGGCCGCGGGCCCAGCCTTGGCCCCGGCCGCGGCCGCGGCCGCGGCCCCGGCCCCGGCCGCGCCCCCGGCCTCTGCCGCCGGTCTCGGGCGGGGAGAGGGGGCTGGCGTCGGCGACGGCGTCGTCGCCCGGGGGAAGGGCGCCGGGAGTGCCGGACGCGGCCATCGCCAGCGCAGAGGAGGTCCTGCCGCGGCCGCGACCCCGACCGCGGCCGCGACCACGTCCGCGTCCGCGGCCGCGCCCGCCGCCCGTGGAGGGCGGGGCCAGCGAGCCGCCGCCGTCATCGTCGTTGCCGTCGCCGCCGTCCGTCCTTTGCTCTGCGGCCGGCGGCGGCAGTGGCTGCTGCTGCTGCTGCAGCTGCTGCTGCCGCTGCTGCTTCGGCTGCTGCGGGTCGTCCGTGGCGGCGGCGGCGGCGGCGGCGGTGGCGGCAGCGCTGGCGAGGCTGGGGTCGCGGAGGCGGCGGCGCTTGCGGCCTGTGCCTCCCCCTCCTTCTCCGCGGGCGTCGTCGTCGCCGTCCTCGTCGTCGCCGTCGTCCTCCTCCTCCTCGCCGTCGCCCTCGCCTCCGCCGCCGGCCGTGGTCGCGGCGCCGCCGTCGGCGTCATCCGCACCACCGCCCGCATCGTCGTCGCCCTGGGTGCGCGCGGGGCCGGGAGACGGGGACGGCCCGTCGCGCTCGCCGCCGCCGCGCTGCCGGCGCTTCTCGCCGACAGAGGGCAGCGAGTCGCCTCCGGCGCCCGCGGCGGGAGCGGCGGCACCGGGGGCCGCAGCAGCGGCGGGAGCGCCCTCGCCCTCGCCACCCGCGGAGGCCGCCGCCGGCCCGGCCGGCTGCCCCTGCCCCTGCCCCTGGTGCTGATGCTGCCGCGCCGCCGCCGCCGCGTCGCGCGCGGCCAGGCGCGCCGCCTTGGCCGCCCGCGCCGCGCGCCGCCGCGTCTCTGCCCCTTCCTTGGCGCGCCGGCGGAGCTCACCGTTGATCGCCGAGGCCTCGCGCATGGCCGCGCGCCGCAGGTCGGCCTGCGCCTCGGCGTAGGCGCGGACGCGGCCGCTGACGAGCGCGAGCTCGACGAGCGCGGCGAGCAGCTCGAGGCGCTGCGCGGGGGGCCAGGCGGAGGGGTGCGCCGGGAGGGCGGGGGCGGCGGGGGCGCCGGCGTCGTTGCTGCCGCTACCGCTGGGCGCCGCCTCGCAACCCCCGCCGAGGCGCGCGGCCAGGCGCAGGTGCGCCCGCACGGCGCGCAGCGACGCGGCCAGCGCGGGCGACGCGGCCGCGGCGGCGGCCGACAGCACGAGCGGCATCGGCAGCGGCGCGGGCGCGGGCAGGCGCCCGGGCGTCGGGTCGGGCTGCGGCGCGTCGGCGCCGTCGAGCGCGCGCGCCGCGCGCGCGACGCCGTGAAAGTGGAAAAACACGTTGTCCCCGCGCGCCTCGGCCTCGGCCGCGGCCGCCCCGAACGCCGGGGGCAGGCCCATCGCCCGGCGCAGGCCCGCGCAGCGGGCGCACTCCCAGCCGCCCCTTTCGTCGGCCGCGGCCTCGGTGACGGCGGCGCCGCCGCCAGACGCGCCGCCGCCCTCGCCCCCGCCGCCCGCCTCGCCCCCGCCTTCCTCGTCGGCGCAGTAGGCGTGGCACGCGTCCTCGCAGTAGGCGCACTCGCGCAGGCGCGCCGGGTCGGCGTCGCGCCAGCAGGCGCGGCAGCTGGCCGGGCCGCACGGGCAGAAGGGGCGGCGCGCGTCGGCCACTGCGTGCGGGTCCCACTGCTTGGGGGGCAGGATCAGGTCGGGCATGGAGGCGCCGGCCGGCAGCTCGCCGCTCTCGCCCCAGCGGCGCATGGTGTCGAGGTCGGACGGCAGCGAGCCGGCGGCGAGGGCGGCGGCGCGGCCCGCGGCGAGGCTGGCGGCGGAGGCCGGAAGGGCGTCGCGCAGCTGGGCGTCGGCGGGGGGCGGGGGGGGCGGGGAGGGCGGCTGGGCGCCGCCGCGCGCGAGCAGGAGGGCCTGGGCGGCGGCGTCGGCGTCAGCGTCGGCAGCGACATCGGCGTCGGCGGCGGCGTCTGCGTTGGCGCCTGGACCCGCGGCCGCAGCCGCAGCCGCGTCCGTCTGCGGCGCAGGCGTTTCGGGCTCGTCGTCGCCGCGCCCGGCAGGCAGCAGGCCGCCCTCGTCAGTCGCCCCCGTCGTCGCCGCCGCCGCCCCCGTCGCCGCCCCCGTCGCCCCTGTTGCCGCTTCCGCCGCCGCTGGCGCGCCCCCGAGCCCCTGCGCCTGCGCGACCAGCTCCTCGAGCCGCTGCTCCACCGCGGCCGCCAGCTCCGGCCGCGCGTCCGCGAACCCGGGCACGTCCCACTTGCCCAGCACCGCCCGCCACAGGGCGCAGGCGGTCCGCACGTCCGCGGCCAGGGCGCCCAGGGCGTCGCCCGTGCCGTGGTAAAGGCCCTTGTCGAGCCGGGCGGCCGCGCTGTGTAAATCTGCGGCGCGGGCGTCGCGCGCGGCTGCGCCGAGCTCCTGCGCGAAGAAGGCCATGCGCATGGCGCCCGGGCGGCCGTGGCCCTTGGCGACGCGGGTGAGCTCGAGGAGGAGGCGGCGAAGCACGAGGACAGAGGGCTGCGGCTTTGGGGGCGCGGGCGGGTCGGGGGGGCCGGCGTCGGCGTCGTCGTTGCCGGCGGCGGCGGGGGCGGCGGCGGCGGGCGGGGGAGAGGCCGCCAACTCGGCGGCGCCGGCGCCGCTCCGGACGGTCAGGCCCAGGGCGGTCGCGGCCGCCAGGATGGACGGGTTGAGCGCGCCGGCCTGCTTCGCGGCGGCCGCGGCTGCGACGGCCACGGCTGCGGCGTTGCTGGCCTGCCGCGAGGCGCCGCGCGTCTTCATCGACAGGGCCCCCGCTCCGCCGTCGCCGCCGGAAGTTGCCGCAGCCCCCGCCCCCGCCGCCGACGCCGACGTGGGGGCGGCGTCGCCCGCCGCTGCCGCCGCCGCCGCCGCCGCCGCCCCGCCGGGCCCGCCGGGCGGCTCCGCGGCCGCCGCGAGCGCGGCCGCCTCGGCCGCCGCCCTGGCCTCGGACACGGCGAGCGCGGCCGCCTCGGCCTCGGCGCGCGCCTCGCGCTCGGCCGCACGCACGGCGCGCGCGGCGGCCGCGCGCACGAGCTGCTCGCTCCGCGCGGCGGCGGACGCGTCCTCGCGCGCGAGGAGGGCCTCGGCGGCGCTGGGGGAGGCGCCGGGGGGCAGGAGGGCGACGCGGCTCATCGGCAGGGGCAGTGGTGGGGGCTGGTCGTCGTCGTCGTCGACTTGCTCGGCTTTTGCGGCGGCGGGCGCCGCGGCCGCGCCGCCGCCGTTACCGCCGCCGCCGGACGACGACGACGGCGGCGCCGGCAATGGAGCCATCACGTTGAATCCGCCCGCGAGGTACTGGATCCAGTCCGCGGGCTCGAGGGCCTGCAGCTCGGCGGCCAGCTCGGCCTCGGCTTCGGTCGGAGCGCCGGCGGCCAGGGCCGCGGCCGCGAGCGTGCCGGCGGCGGCGTTGGCGGCGACCGCGACAGGGCCCCCGCCGGGGCCGCCGCCGCCGCCTCCGCCGCCTGCGCCGCCGCCGCTCGTCCCCCCGCCCGCGCCGCCGCCGCCGCCGCCGCCGCCGCCCCCGCCCCCCGGCCCGCCGCCCGGGCCGCCCTTGCCCTTTCCCGGGCCGCCGGCTCCCCCGCCCGCCTCCGCCGCCTGCGCCAGCTGCACGGCCGACAGGTAGCGCGCCGTGCCGGCGGCCGCGAGGAAGCGCCGCGCGGCCTCGGGCCACGTCGCCGGCGTCACGGGCGGCGCGCCGTGCGACGCCTCCTTGCCGCGCATGTCGGGAAATAGGCGGCCGACGGCGGCGTCGAACGCCTCGCGCGACAGGAGACGCACGAGGCCGCAGTGGACCGCGTCCCACTGCGCGCGGGCGCGGGCGAGGTCGGCGGGGCCGGGCGGTGGGCCGAGAGAGGACGAGGCGGCCGCGTTGGCGTTGTTGGCGTTGGCGGCGGCGGCGGCGGCCGGGTCCGCCTCTGCCGCCCACCCCCCATCTTGCCCGCCGCCCGCCTCGGCCACGCCGTCCAGCAGCGCCACCTCGAGCAGGCTCAGGTCGAGCGTGCCGCCGCCCGGTCCGTCGGTGCCGTCGCCGAACGCGCCCGGAGACAGCCCCAGCAGGGGGGCGAAGCGGCCGCAAAACTCGTACGCCTCGACCAGCAGCGTCGCCGGCGCGCCAGACAGGCGCCGGAGCGCGGGCGCGGGCGGCGGCGGCACCCGGGACGCGGCCTGCCCGCCGTCCAGGGCCAGGTCCTCCTGAAGCAGGCGCGCGGCCGCGCCCGCCGCCGCCGCCCCGCTCCCAGGCCCCCCTCCCGCGCCGCGGCTCGCGCCCGCGGCCGCACGCGCGGCCTTGGCGGCCTGCTGCTCGGCCGCGCGCTCGGCCAGCCGCGCCGCCTTGCGCTCCTCGCGCTCGCGCCGCCGGTGCTGCCGCGCCGCCTGCATGGCCTCGCGCGCGTCGCGCTTGGCCGCGCGCCGCTCCTCGCGCCGGCCCATGACGAGCGCCGCGCGCTCGGCCGCCGCCTCGGAGCGGCGCGCGACGCTCGCCGCGCGCTGCTCCACGCGCCGGATCGCGCGGTCGAGCGCCTGCGCCACCTGCAGCTGCAGCGTCAGCTGCCCGCGGGTCTTGGCCGTCAGCAGCACGTCCCTCAGCGTTGTGTACGCGGCCGCCGCGGCCGCGGCGCCGCCCGGGCGCTGCGCCCCGCCGCCGCCGGCCGCCGCGGGGCCGCCGGCGGCCGCGAGGCGGCGCGGGGAGGGCGGGGCGCCCGCCGCGAGGGCGAGCGCCTGGTCCTCACCCGCGGGCGCGTCACGGGCGCCGGCGGCCGCCGCCGCCGCGGAGCGCGGGGGCGTCCGGGCTGCCGCTGCCGCCGCGACGGCCGCGCGCCCGTTTCCCGGCACGCGGCTCGGGGGTTGGTTGGGCGCGCCGTCGTCGTCGTTGCCGGCGTCATCGTCGTCGTCGTCCTCCTGCTCCTGCTGCTTCTGCTGCTGCTGCTGCTGTCCTCCGGCAGGCTCGGCTGGGCGGCGGCGACGACCGCCACCACCACCATTGCCGCCGCCATTGCCTACGCCGCCTCCGCCGCCGCCGCCGCCGTCGCCGCTGCCGCCACCACCGCCGCCGCCGCCGCTGCCGGGGCCCGAGCGAGTCGTGCCGGTGCGGCGCTTGTTGCCGCGCCCGCCGCCGGCGCCGGTCTTGGGCGCGCCGCCCCCGCCCCCGCCCTCGTCGTCGTCGTCGTCGTCGTCGTCGTCGCGGGGCCGCTTGCCGCCGGGCGGGCCTCCGTCGCCGCCCTCGCTGCTGCCGCCGCCGCTGCCGCCGCCGCGCCCGTCCTCGTCGTCGCCGTCGCCGTCGCCGTCGTCGCCGCTGGCGCTGCCGCCGCCCGGCCGCGACGGGGGCCGCGCCACGTCGTCCTCGTCCTCGCTCTGCGACTGGCCGCGGCGCCCGGCGCGCGTGCGCCCGGCCAAGCCGCTGGGCGCGGGCTCGGCGCCGGCGCCGCCGGTGGCGCCGCCGCCGCCTCCCGCCAAGGCCAGAGGGGGGGTCGTCGTGGGCGCGGCGCCGGTCGAGGCGGCGCCCGCCTCGGCGGCGCCGCCGCCGCCGCCGCCGGCGTCGATGCCGCCATAGCCCCCAAAGCCAGGGGCCACGCCGAGGATGCTGCCCGGGCTGGGCGGCACGGGCAGGCCCGCGCCGGGCGCGCCGCCGCCCGCGCCTTCCGCGCCGGCGGCGGCGGCCGCGAGCGTCAGCGCGCGCAGGGCCGCGCGCCGCGCCTCTGCGTCGGCGCCGTCGCCCATGAGCGCCCGCTTGGCCTTGGCCGCCTTGCGCCGCCCGCGCCCGGGCATGCGCTCGAGCGGTCCGGGCAGCGCGGAGGTCGACAGCGCGCCGTACGGCGAGCACGCGTCGGTGATCGCGTCCAGCAGGTCGTGCAGCGTGGCCGCCGACAGGTCGGTGCCGTTGATGCCGCCGCCAGGCGCCTGCCCGCCGAGCGCGGCGTCCGACAGCAGCGCGAACCGGTCGACGTGCGTCATCGGCCCGCCCTCGAGGAAGCCACTGCCGAGCGCGCCGCTGCCCGCGCGCGCGGCGAGCGCGACGGCGGCGGCCGAGGCGGCGCCGTCCGCGCCGCCGCCGCCCTCGCCGCCGCCCTCGCCGGCAGCGGCGTCGCCGTCGCCGCTGCCGCCCTTGTCCTTGCCGCCGCCGTCCTCGCCCCCGTCCTCGTCGCCCGGCTTGTCCGTCGGCAGGCCCGCCTTGGAGCGGAGGATGAACTGCGAGGCGCCCGTCCCGCGGCGCGCGGCGTGACGCCCTTTGGCCAGCAGCGCCGACTCGGCCTCCCACGTCGACCGCTGGTCCACAAACATATACCCGGCGACCTCGTCGGCGCTCGGGAGGCCCTCAACCAGCTGCAGCACGGCGGCGTCCGTCAGGCCAAAGAGGGCGCGGCCCCACATTCCGCGGAGTGGGGCCGCGCCGCGCAGGGCGGCGGCGACGCGGCGGTTGATGGGCGGGCCGGAGGCGGCGGAGGACCTGCCGGGCGGCAGGGGCGGCAGGCCCGCGGAGGGGCCGGCGCCGGCGCCGGCGCCGCCCTTGCCGGCGGCGCCCGCCGCCGCCGCCGCGGGCTTTGCCGACTTTTTGCGGCCGCCGCCGCCGCCGCCGGCCGCCGCCGCCGCCTGCTTGGCCGCCTCCTTGGCCGCGGCCTCCTCGCCCTCGCGCACCGCGCGCTGCTGCAGCAGCGCCACCTCGTCCCACACGAGGTCGCACGCGCGCGCCGACGCGAGCAGCACGGGGCGCGGGCCGCTGGCGGCGCCGTCCTTGGGCGGCGGCGCCGAGCTGCCGTCCGGAATCAGCGAGACGCAAAACTGCGCGCGGCCGCTGCCGCCGCCGGTCGACTGGCCGCCGCCGCCCTGCCCGCCCTCGCGCACCTCGCTGACGAAGGTGCCGGCGGCCGGGTCGCGCCAGGTGGCGCGGAAGCCGCGGGGCCAGATGTTGGTCAAAGTGCAAAAAGTGGGGCGCAGGTCGACCTCGCCGAGGCACTCGACCGTCACGTCAATGAGGCGGCCGCCGGCCGCGGCCGAGGCGGCGGCGGCGGCGGCGGCGGCGGCGGCGGCGGCCGCCTCTTCCTTGGCCTTGGCGCTGCGCGGGGGCGGGGCCGGCGGCGCCGGCGGGGGCGCGACCAGCGGGATGCCGCCCGCGTTGACGGTCACGGTGAGGGGCAGCTTGAGCGCGCCCTCGATTACGCGCGGGGGCTGGTCGTCTTCGGCGTCGTCGTGCGCGTGCCCGTGCTCGCCGCGCCGGCGCCGCTCCTCCTCGGACGAGCGCTCGCCCGCGTCGCCCTCGCTCATAGCGTCGCTGCCGCCGCCGCCGCCGCCGGCTCGCTGGGCCTGCTGCTGCTGCTGGGGCTCCTGCTCCTTGGCTTTCTCCTGCTGCTGCTGCAGCTGCTGCTGCTTCTCCTTCTCGCGCTGCCGGGACAGGCGCGGGGCCGGCGAGGCGGCTGCGACGGCTGCGGCTGCGGCTGCGGCTGCGGCGGCGTCCTTGGCCGCCTCGGCCTCGGCCTCCTTTTTCGCCTCGTCCGCCTGCTGCTGCTGCTGCTGCTGCTGCTCCTCCTTCTTCTCCGTGGCCTGCTGGCGCTCCTCCTCGGACATGAGCTCGTCCTCGTCCTCGTCGTCGTCGTCGGCCGCGCCGCCGGCCGCGCGCCGCCGCTGCGCCTCCTGCGTCTGCCGCCCGTGGCGCGCCGTGTCGGCGCCGGCCGCCGCCGCCGCCGCCGCCGCCGCAATGGCGGCCGCGGGCCCGTCGGCGCCCCAGCCCGTCGGCGGCGCAGGCTCGCTGAACGAGACGCCCCCGCGCACGTGCACGACGCCGCCCATCGCCTCGATCCAGCGCTGGCGCGCGAGCTTGACGGCCTCGGCGCGCCCCATGCGCATCACCATGACCTGGTCGTCGTCCGGGTCGCGCTTCGGCCGGCCCTCCCCCTTGGGCCGCCCGGCCGAGCCGCCGGCCCGCCCGCCGCCGCCCCGCCCGCCGCCGCCGCGCCCGCCGACGCCGACGCCCGGGTCGGCCGCCACGCCGCCCGCCTGGATGTACTTGGCGATCTCCTGGCGCGAACGGAAGCGGCGCCCGTTGGGCGCGTAGTAGTAGGCGTCGGACGTGCCCGCGGAGGTGCCCCCGCCGCGCACCTTCACCTCGACCGTCCATCCCGGGCCGAGGTCGAGGCTGCCGCCGTCGGCGCCGGCGCCCTGCGTGGCGACAAAGGCGCGGAGCTTGTCGATCAGCTCCGCCGCGCGCGGGTCGTCCTCGGGCGCCATGCGGGTGGGGTGGGGCCCGCCGGAGCCGCGGCTGCCCCCGCCCGCGCTCCCGGGCGTGGCGAGGCTGCCGTCCGGGGCGGCGCCGTGCGGGGTGGTGGCGGCGGCCGCGTCGGCCGAGGGGGCCGTCAGGGCGGCCGGCGCGGCGGCGGCTGCGGCGGCGGCGGCCGGGGCGGCGGCGGCCGAGGTTGGGGCGGCGGGCTCGTCGTCGTTGGGCGGGCGCTGCTGGGAGCCGCCGCCGCCGTTGGCGGCCGCCTTGGCGCCGCCGGCCCTGGGACGCCGCCCGCTGCTGCCGCCGGCGTTGCCGCTGCCAGGGGGCCGGCCGCGGCGAGGGGCGGCGGGAGGCGCCGCTGCAGCCGCCGCCGCCGCCGCCGTCGCCGCCGTCGCCGCCGCCGCCGCTGCCGCTGCTGCTGCGGGCTCGTCGTCGCCCGAGGCCGAGGCGCTGCCGGCGCCGCCGCGGCCGCGGCCGCGCGATCCCGCGCCGCGCGCGGCGGCGCGCTTGTCCGCCGCGGCGGCCGCGGTCTGCGCGGCGGTCTGCGCGCTGATCGCGGCGGCGGCGGCGCGGCCCGCCGTCCGGCCCGGGCGCCGGCTGGGCGCCGCGCCGTCGGCCGCCGGCGCCGCCGGCGCCGCCGCCACTGCCCCTGGCTCTGTCGGCGCGTCGGCCATCACGGTGTCGCCGCCGGGCTCGTCAGCAGGCATGAGGGTCGGGCTGGTGCGATTCTAGCGCCCTCTCTCCGTCTCTCTCTCCCTCTGTCGCTCTCTCTCTCTCCAAAAGAAGGCAGCAAAATGTGACGAGCGTCGGAGGAGCTGAAAGAGTCGTGGCCGGGGCGAGAAAAGCAAATGGGCGACCGGCGCCGCCGACAAGGGAAAAAAAGAGTGCGCGCGCGAGCGCGCGCCCGCGCCCGCCGACAAGGGGCGCGCGCGCCGAGGGCCGGTGCGGCTGCGCCTGCGCGCGTGACACCCTGCGGAGCAGGCCGGTCGCACGAGAGAGGTGATTTGGCAAACTGAAAAGAGTTGAGATGGCGACTGGGGGACAGAGAGAGAGAGAGGGCGCCCGCCGTTGTCGTTGTCGTCGGCGGCCGCCGGCTTGATTTGCTCGTGAAAGCAAGGGTGTTGTTGATGCGTGGGGAACCTGCGAAAGGGGACCAAGAGAGGTGGGTTGCCTGTTGTGTGTGTGTGGTGATGCGTGCGTGAGGGCTCGTGTGGATCGGGCGAGACGGCGCGGACATTCTTTCTCTCTTTTCTCCTCTCTTGCCCCCCCCGCCCCGAGACGGCGGCGGGGGTCCGGAAAAAGACGCTCGCCGACGGCGGCGGCGGCCCCCGCGCGGGAGGCCGCCGGCGCGCGCCCTGGGCCCGGGCGGCCCTGGAAACCGGCCCGGGCACCGGGTTGCGACCGCAGCTGCCCTTTGGCCCGCGCGGGAGGGGGCTCATCGGCCCTAGGTCGGCGGGAGCGCCGGCCAAAAGGGCGCAACTTTTCACCATCTGGGTGGGGAGCAAAAAGGAAGGAAAGGGGAGTACGCTGAGGGCGGGGTCCGCGGCCGCCAGCGCACCTATAGACGCTGCCGGGGGTCGAAGCGGTACCGGAAGACTTTGGTTTGAGGGCGACGGCGACGGCGGCGGGACTCTATGAAGGAGGGAGGGTGGGTGAATGATGGGTTTTTGGTGAGGGTGGGGGGAGGGGGGAAGAGAGAGAGAGAGGAGGGCGCAGCCAAAAAGGAACGGCGCGAGGGCGCGCGGGCCCCCATACCCTCGACCAACCGCCGCGAAACCCGCAGGTCGTGACAAAGCGGTCCCGATCGGCCCAGATCGACCTTCCGTGGGCCGCGCGCCGGTCCCAGCTCGCGAAACGGGCCGCCGCCGGCAGCGAGCGTCTTTTTTTCCTGAGCGTCTTTCTTCGCTGCCCCCACGCCCCAACACAACGCCCTCTCGCGCCTTATGCGGAAACACCCAAAGACCCGGTTTCGGACGGCTTCGGACGATTTGGGATGGGTTTTTACACACGCATCAGCAAAACATAAACGTAGGCGTGCGCTTGTCCGCCAGCATGCGCTTGGCGCGCGCCTCCCCGACCAGCCGCGCCAGCGCGGGGGCGTCCCAGCGGCAGAAGAGCGCCGCGCTCGTCGACTCGCGGCGCGAGGCGCCATAGGCGGCGCGCGAGGAGGACGCCCCCGCCGCCGCCGCGCCGCCGCCGCCGCCGCCTCCCTCCTCGAGCAGGTTGAGCAGCTCCGGGTAGTAGTGCGCGTGCTCAGGCAGGCCGTAGAACAGGACGTCGCGCACGCCGCGCACGCGGTACCGGTGGTAAAAGTGGGCGCGCTCGGTGTAGAGCAGCAGGCGGCAGTCGCCGCCGGACCCGCCGCCGCCGCCGCCGCCGCCGCCGCCGCCGCCGGCAGAGGCGCCTGCCGCCCCGCTCGCCCCTCCTCCCCCGGCCTGCCCCGCGAAAAACTTGGCGCGCGCCCGCGTGGCCTCGCTGCGGTCGCAGTACTCGCTGAGCGCGGCAAAGTCGGCCTCCTCCTCGCGCAAGAAGTTGCGCAGGCGCACAAAGTCAAAGTAGCTCGGCACGAAGAGCAGCAGGCCGCCGCCGCCGCTGGCCGCGCCGCCGCCGCCGCCCGGGCGCCCCCGGCCGCGGCCGCCGCCGCCGCCGCCGCCCCGGCCGACGGCGCCGGCCGCGCCGGCGATGCGGGGCCACACAACCGCCTTGAAGTGCTCGAAGCGCGCGTCGGCCGCGGCGGCCGGGGACGCGGCGCGGAAGCGCTCGAACAGCTGGCGCACCTGCGGCACGACCAGGCCCAGCACGCCGCGCGGGCGCGGCAGCAGCCGCGCGGCGCCCGCGCGGCTCTGGCACAGGCCCCGCGCCGAGGAGGAGGGCAGGGGCGCCGCCGCCGCCGCAGCCGCCCCCCTGCCGCCGCCGCCGCCCCCCGCCTCGCCCGCCCGCCCGCCGTCGAGCGGCGCCGCCCCGGCCGCCGCCGCCTGAGGCCCCGAAAAAAGCGCCAGCAGCTCGGGCGCCGCGAACGAAGCCGTCGCGACCGTCTGACGGTACCGCCGCGCCTGCCCAGAGAGCGCCCACCCGCGCACGCGCATGACGTCGGTTCCAGCGGGCACCGCCGCGGGCAGCGCGTTGAGCGCGGCGAGCGCGGCGGCCACGTGCGCCCAGTTCTGCATGAGCATGAAGTCGGCGCGCTCGACGACGCACACCTCGACGGACGACAGGAAGTCGGCCTCGCCCGGGGGCGGGGCCGCGGTGGTGGCGGCGGCGGCGGCGCCGCCGCCGCCCGCGCCCGCGCCGGCCGCGCCGAGCGCGCCGCGCTGCCGCTGCGCCGCCTTGCGCGCCTCGCGCGCCTTGCGCGCGGCGGCCGCGGCCTCGGCCCGCGCCTCGGCCAGCCGCGTGGCCAGCGCGATGGGCGACGCGACGATCACGTCCGACTCCTCCAAGGGCGCGAACAAGCGCACGGCCCCGCGCGTGAGCTTGATGCCCAGGCGGAAGTGGTCGTCGCCGTTGAGGCTGGAGCCAAACAGCGCGCGGTGCTCGGCGGGCTTGTTGGACGGGCGGGCGGAGGCGGCGGCGGGCGCCGCGTCCCGTCCGCCGGCGCCGCCGCCCTCCCTTCCCGCCTTGTCGGGAGACGCAAAGAAGCTGTGCCGCGCGGCGGCCAGCGCGGCGCCGACGCTGCCCGCGCCGGCCGCCTCCCAGCGCGCCTGCAGGAGCGACAGGTCGCCGGCGGCGTCCCCTGTGTAGTCGGGGTCGGTAAACTGCTCGAGGAACTTCTCCTTGCCCGTGACCGAGTCGGCGCGCGTCTCGCGCTGCGCCAGAGACACCAGGCGGCGGACCACGCGGAAGGCGAGGGCGCGCGTGGGCAGCAGGAGCAAGGCTTTTGGGCGCGAGAAGCCCTGGTCCCGCGGGACGGCGCCGACGTCGCCGGCGCGGCCGGCCTCGCGCGCGCGCTCGTTGTTGCGCTTGATGCGGTCGGCCGACTTGGCGACGTGGTTGAGGACGTGCAGGAGCACGGCGTCGAGGTCATCGTCGCGCGCAAGGGTGGGCAGGGGAGCGACGGTCGAGGCGGCGTTGGCGAGCACGGCGGCCGCCTCGGCGTCGGCGGCCGAGGCGGCGGCCGAGGCGGCGGCGCTGGGCGGCTGCTGGTGCTGCCGCTGCTGCTGCTGCTGGCGCTGGCGCCGCTGCTGGCTGGGGGGGAAGGGCAGGGCGGGGTAGGGCTTGCTGCAGTCGAGCACGTCAGCGTACGTGTTGAGCAGGGCAAAGAGGCGCCGCTGCCGCGCCGAGGCAAACTCGCCCTCGGGCAGCCTGGCGCGCCGCTGCAGCGCGGCCCGGGCGACGGCGGCCTGGGCCTTGGCGGCGGCGCCCGAGGACGGGGGCGGGGGGTCGCCCAGGATGACCTCGCGCCAGCGCGTGATGAGGCGGTCGCGCACGCCGTAGTCGGCCAGGAGCGGGGGGGCGGGCGGGAGGGCGAGGGGGGTGGCGGCTGCCTTGTGTGCGGCGTCGGCGGCGGCGGCGGCGGCGTCCGTGGCGTCGGCGGCCGTGGCGGCGGCAACGGCGGCATCGGCGGCGGGTCCTTTGCCGGCCCAGGGACTCGGGGCGCCGGCAGGCGGGGGCGCAATCTCCCAGCGCGCGCCGTGCCAGAGGTCGTGCTGCTCGTCCGCCACGGCAGCGCCGGCGCTGTCCTGGGCGGAGACAGGGACGAAAGTGCGCCGGCTCGCCGCTGGAGCTGCCGCTGCTGCCGCTGCCGCTGCTGCCGCCGGAGAGGCGCCGCCGTCGCCATCGCTATCACCGCCTTCGCCACCGACAGCCGCGCCCGCCTGCTGCTGCAGCTCCGCCTGGCTCAGCTCGGTCCCAAAGTGCGCCTCCCAGTAGTCGTGCTTCGCGGCCGGGCGGCGGTCGTGGGCGTCAGCATCAGCGTCAGCGCCGGCGTCGTTGTCTGGTCCCGCTCCCGCCGCCTTCTCGCTCCGCCGCCGCCGCCCCGTCCTGTTGTCGTCGTCGGCGCGAGAAGGGGGTTCTTCTCCCTCCTCCTCTCCACTCTCTTCGTCCTCGTCCTCCTCCCCCTGAACAACCTTGGCATCATCGTCTTCGGCCGCGGAGGAAGCGCTCCCGTCCTCGTCCGCGCCCTCGTCCTCGTCCTCGTCCTCGTCCTCGTCGTCAGAGCCGCCGTCGTCCTCGCCCTCGTCGTCCTCGCTCCAGCCTCCCTCCTCCTGCTGCCGCCTGCGCAGAGCCTCGGCGTGCGCGCTGTCGCTCTGGCGCGCCATGGAGCGCACCAGCGCGGCGTACGCGGCCCCCTCGGCCGCGGCCAGCTCGAGCTCGGCGGCGTCGAGCTCATCGTCCTCGGCGGCGGCGGCCGCGGCGGCCGACGGCGGCGGCGGCGCGCCTCCTCTTTTGCTCTTCTTCTTCTTCTTGCCGCCGTCGGCGCCGCCGTTCAGTCCGGCCGCGGTGGCCAGCGCCGAGCGCTTGCGCTTCTTCGCGTCGCGCCGCGCCTCGTGCTCCTGCTGCCGCTGGCGCTCGATCGCGCGCGCCGCTCCCCCGTGGCCCCTCGACAGCAGCTGCGCCAGCTTGCCGCTCCTCGCCGCCGCCGCAGGAGCCATCCCCTCAAGGGGCGCGCGCGCGGCTTGATGGGAATGGAGGCGTACTCTGGATGGAATTGGAATTGGTTGCAGAGGGCGGGGATGAGCGTGGTGGCGGGCGGGAGCGAAAGGATGTCGATTGAGGATGTCGATTGACGCCGCCGATTCTCCGTAAGAGCTTGTGATTACAGAAAGGAGGGGACGAACGCCGTAGGGCGTAAGGAGCGCGCTGCGTTTGTTTGTGTCACGTGGTGGTCAAAGCGGTCTCGCGCCTGTCATTGGAAGGGGAGAAGCTTTCAAACGTCAGAAGGACGAGAGCGCGACCGACGACGGCCCCCGACCCGCCACGCGTCCTCCCCTCCGCCCCTTGGGACCCTCAAACGCGCACGTTGTACCGCTCCGCCAGCCGCGTCACCCGCTCCCGGATCTCGAACGGCATCGCCACCTTGCGCTCGACCCTCCCCTGCAGCACCGTCAGGCACATGTTGCGGAACTTGTCCTTGCAGTTGACGTTGTCGCGCGCCGCCAAGCGGGGGTCGCGCCGCACGTCGGCCCAGGACAGGCCCCACGCCTCGACCCCTCCCACGAGCGCCTCCATCTCCTCGAGCGACCAGCGCCCCGCGCCTTGGCGGCTGCGGCCGGCGGCGCCGGCGTCGGGGTCGAGGGCGGCGCCCGGGCGGCGCGGGGTGAGCCCCGCGGGGGGGGCGGAGGAGGGAGCGCCGGCGCCGGCGCCGGCGCCGTCGGCCTCGCGCGCCGCCAGCGCCGCGCCGACGGCGAGCTGCTGCTCCTCTGTCTCTGGCGGCACCACACGCAGCGTCACGCGGCCGCCGTCCGACAGGCCGTAGGCGCCGAGCGTGTTGGCCTCGCCGCGCGCGTTCAGGTCGCTCATGGCGGCGCCCGAGAGGGTGGCGCGCAGGCGCTGCATGGCCGGGGGCAGGCGGTCGTCGCAGTAGTAGTGGATGTAGCGGCGGAGCGCGCGCACCTCGCACAGCGCCGGAACGTTGATCTCTCGCACGACGCCCGGCGCGGCCGGCGCGCTCCCGCTCGCCGCGCCGCCGCCGCCGCGAATGCCGCCGCCGCCGCTGTCGCCGCCGCCGCCGCCGCCGCCGCCGCGGTCGCCCGCGGCCCCGGCCTCGCCCGGCAGGCGGGCGCCGGCGGCGACGAGGTCCTCCGAGAGCTCGATCGACAGCACGAGGCGGACGCTGTTGCCGCGCAGGCGCGCCGCGTTGAGCTGCTCGATGTCGGCGGTGCGGACGCCGCGCTCGGCCTGCAGGCGCGCGGGCGACGGGCGGACGGCGAGCGGGGTGCCGGCGGCGTTTGCGTTTGCGTTTGCGGCCTCGGCGGCGCGGCGCCCGGGCGACTCCGGCCCGCCGATAAAGCGGCCGAGCGGGTTGGCCGGGCGGCCCGGCCGGCGCCTCACGGGCAGCGCGGCGCCGGCCGGCGCCTCCTCCTCCTCGTAGCCGTCTTCGTCGTCGTCGCCGTCGTCGTTATTGTCCTGGGCAAGAGGGGGGGCGGGCGCGGCGGCGGCGGCGGCGCGGCGGCCGCGCCCGCCGCGCTCGCGCTCGCGCTCGCGCTCGGGCTCGTCCGTCTGCGTGGCCTCGTCGTGGGCGTCTTGGAAAGCCTCGCCGTCGTCGTCGTCGTCGTCGCCGCCGCCGTCGTCCGAGGCGGGCGCGGCGGCAGCGGCGGCGGCGGCGGCGGCGGCGGCAGCGCGGGTGGCGCGCCCGCCTCCTCCGCGGCGGGCCTGGGCGGGCGCGGCCGCGGGGGGCTCGTCCTCGCTGGTGCTGACGGCGTCCTCGGACTCGGACTCGGGGATCTTGACGCGCACGGCCGGGGGCTTGGGCTTGCCCTTGGCTCCGGGCGGGCGGCCGCGCTTGGCGGCGGGCGCCGGGTCGGCGGCGGCGGCGGCGGCGGCGGGGCCCGAGTTGCGCGTCTGGCGGGCGGCGGCGGCCGTGGGCGCGGGCGGGGCGGGCGCCTCGCCTGCGGCGAGCGTGGAGCGCGTGGCGCGCGCCTTGACGCGCATGGTTGCTTTCTCCTGATTGTTCTGTCGTCGTGGGTTTTTGTTGGGAGAGTGGGGGGAGGAGGAGGGAGACAAACAAAGAGTGAGCGGCGGCCGCCGGCGGCGTTGTTGAGGCGTCGGCCTCGGGGGGCGGTTCGCGCACTCTCCGGACTCTTTTGCTAAAACCTAAGGGTTTAAGGGTTTAGCGAAAGCGGGCCGGGCCAGGCTCGGCTTTGGCGGAGTCCCGCGCCGCGAAGCCAGGTCGCGCGCGACAGGGCGCGACGAGGCCGGGGACGAGCCGGACAATTGTTTTCGAGCCTAAACGGGCAAAAACGAAACGCGGCTCGATATCACGCGTGTTTTGGGCCGCGAGCGATGCGGCGCGCCCATTTTTTAGTGGGGCCTCACCTTTGATATGCGTGGTGAAGGTGCGCCCAGGAGAATGGCGCTTCAGCGGGAAGAGGCGGGGCGGGATAGAAAAGGGGAGGACGAAACTCTCGCGCCCGTCTCGACGACCTACCCGACGCCTTTGCGCCGCCGTTCCAGCGCAAATGGAACGGAACGGGCCGAAGCGGTCCCGCCGGTAAAAACCGCGAGCCTCCGCCGCATTTGCCTTTAGCTCCCGAAAGGCGCAACTCGCTCCTGTGTGTTGAGCCACAGCCTCCCCATCGACCGCCAGCCCTCGCTTTGACCATCCATCGTCTCCTCCGACAACCTTGCACGATGCGCGCGCTCGGCAACCGCAGGAGAGAAGTTCGTGTTTGAAGTGAAGTCTCCCGCGCGCGCCCCCCCCCCCACAAAACGCATAGCCATGCCGCCGCTGCAGGAGCGCCTGGCGACGGTGACGACCACAACGCCACCTCCGGCGCACACCGTCATCACCTTTGACCCCATCTCTCTCGGTGCGTTTGGGGGGTCTTCTACTGCGGCGACGACGCTTCGGCGTGTCGTCTTTGCGCGCAACGCCGCCGTCGCCCCTCTGTTTTCTCAGTCTGTCCCCCTCCCTCTCTCTTGGCTCACCCCCTTGCCCAACGACCACCTCACAAACCAAAACAGACTCCATCCAGCGCGCCCAGCTCTTCGAGCAGCTGCGCAAGAAGCGCAGGCTCGCCGAGACCGGGGGCGTCCGCCCGACATCGGGGCCCCGCCGGCGCAGCGACGGAAACGAGGACGACGACGATGACGGCGCCGACGACGACGACGAACCGCAAGTCGTGTTTCACAGCCCGGACGAGGGGCGCGCGGCGCAGCCGCCGCCGAAAGCGCCCGAGCAGCAGCAGCAGCAGCAGCAGCAGCAGCAGCGGCACATCGTCCGGGCGCGCCGCCAAGCCGCCGCCGCCGCCCCCAGCAGCGCCGCTCGTGCTCCTGCACCGACAGCAGCGACGGTCTCGGAGGCGCTCGCGCGCGCAGCGCGCACGCCCCTGCCTGGTGACGACGACATAGAGGCGGAGGCTGGCGGCGACGAGCGGCAGCGGGAGGCATCACCGGGGGGCGGGCTGGCGGCCCGGCGGACGTCGCTCGTGCGCCCTCTGACGCGCGCCGGCCGGGAGGAGGCGGCCGCCAACGGCAACGCCGCGCGGCCGTCGCCTGCGCGTCCAGCCGCCGCCGCCGCCGCCGCCGCCCCGCCAACCGCCGAGTTGGAGGTGGTCACGATCGACGACGACGACGGCCGCGACGACCCGCCGCGGGCCAAGACGTCGGCAGCTCTTGTCGCTGCCGCAACCGCCGCCGCCGCCGCTGCCACCCCCCCGCCCCCGGCCTCCGTGCGCCGCCTCCCCTGGCCCCTGTCGATGTCGGCGTCGGCCGCGCAGCAGCAGCAGCAGCAGCAGCAGCAGCAGCGGCAGCAGCAAGAGCAACAGCGGCAGCAGCAGCAGGAGCAGCAGCGGCAGCGGCAGCAGCAGCAAGAGCAATTGGAGCAGGTCGCGGCGGAGGCCCAGCGCCTGCGGGCGGCCCTCGACGAGGAGCGCGCTCAGTTCGCCGCGTCGCGCCAGGAGCTCAAGGCCAAGCTGCGCGCGGAGCGTCAGCAGCGCCAGGCGCTCGAGGAGCGGCACGCGGCCGCCGCCGACGCCGCGGCGCGCGAGCGGGCGGCGCGCGAGCAGGCGGCGCGCAAGGCCGAGGCGGCCGTCGCGGGCGCCAAGGCGGCGGCGGCCGCGGCCATCACCGCGTCCGCCGCGGCCGCCGAGGCCGCCGCCGCCGCCGCGCGCGACGCCGAGCAGCTCAGGGCGCGCCTGCTGGGCTGCGAGGCCGAGCTCGAGGCCGAGGGCGGCGCGCGCGCGGCCGCAGAGGCAGAGGCGGAGGCGCAGTCGGAGGCGCGCCGGTCCGCCGCCGCGCAGGCCGCGCAGGCCGCGCGCGAGGCCCGGGGCGCCGCGGAAGAGGCCGCCGCGGGCCTGGCGCGCGCGCGCGAGGAGGCGCGCCAGGCGCGTGCCGACCTCCGGCTCGCCGCCTCGGAACGCGACGAGGCGCGGGCGCGCGGCGCCCGGCTCGAGCGCCTGGCCAGGCGGGCGGCGGCCGAGGCGGGCGAGGCGAGGGCGCGTGCGCGCGGCGTGCGTGACCGGCTGATGGAGGGCTTGCGGCAGGGGCGCGCGTTCGCCTCGGACGACGAGGCGTGGGCGCTGTGGTCGAGCGAGTATGAGGACGACGACGAGGAGGGGGAGGGCAAAGCAGGCGTGGGGGGGGCGGGGGTGGGGGTTGCGGGCGCGGCGCGGGGCGGCGACAGGCGGCAGCAGCAGCAGCAGCGGGGGCAGCAGCAGCAGCAGCAGTATCAGCAGCAACAGCACCAGCACCAGCAGCACCAGCACCAGCAACAGCCGCAGCACCAGCAGCAGTGGGAGCAGCAGCAGCAGCAGCAGCGGACGCAGCACCAGCCGTCGCAGCAGCAGCAGCAGCAGCAGGCCAGCGCGGCGGCGGCGCCGCCTCTGGGCGGCGGCGGCGGCGTCGGCGGCGGCGGCGCAAGGGCGGCCGACGAGGGCGCCACGGGCGTGTGGTTTGCGCGGGCGGCGCAGCAGGCGGCGCGCTCGACGGCGGCGCAGCAGCAGCAGCAGCAGCAGCAGCATCAACCGCCGACAATGGCGGCCGCCGCTGCCGCTTCCGCCGCCGTTGCCGCAGCCGCAGCAGGAGCAGCAGAGGCCGACTTTGCCTACGCCCGCCCCCCGGCCTCCTTCGACGCCCTCACCGCCGCGCAGCTGCTCGCCTTCCTCCGCCGCGCCGTCGGCCCGGACCCGGCCGCCTCGGCCGCCGCCGAGCGCTGCTGGCGCGGGCTCGAGCGCCCGCAGCTGCAGGCCGTGGCTCTGGCGGCCGCGCCGGCCTGGGAGGCGCGCCGCGCGCTGGCGGCGGCCGCGCTCGCGCAGCGCGCGGCGGCGGCGGCCGGCCTCGCCGGCGGGCCCGCGGCCGCGGCCGCCGCCCTCGCGCCCGAGGCAGCGCCCGCCCTCGCCGCGCACCTGGCCGTGCTGTACCGCGCGCGCGCGCCCGCCACCCACGCGGGCGCGCGCGCCCTGCTGCACGAGCCCGCGCTGCCGGCGCTGCGCGCCGAGCGCGCCGCCGCCGTCGCGCAGGTGGCGATGGCGGTCGCCGAGTGCGCCCGGCGCCAGGCGCCCGCGCGGGCCTACCGCGACCTGGCGCGCAGCCTGCACCCGGACAAGCTCACGCACGCGGCGTCGGCGGCGCGGCGCGCCCTGGCGGGCGGCACGGGAGGAGGAGGCTTGGGCGCGGGCGCGGGAGCAGGCGCGCCGCCGTCGTCGTCGCCGCCGCCGCCGCCGCCGCCCTCCTCCTCCTCCTCGGCGGCCGCGTGCGTGTTTGAGCCGGCCGCCCTGCACGCGCTGGGCACGGCCGCCTTCTCCGCGCTTCAGGGCGCCTACGTGGCGGTGGAGGCCGCGGCGGCGATGCCGAGCGTGCAGCTGCGCACGCGCATGCTGTCGTGCGCGGAGGCCATGTGCAGGCCGAGGAGATGATGATGATGAGAGGGATGACTTGTTTTGTTCAGAAATCGAGCGGCGGCCGGCATGCTTTCTCGTGCCTGTTTTGGGCGGTGGTGCGGCGGCGACGCTCTGGCGGTCCGCTTTCTCTATGTTTGCTGCGCTTGTTGTGTTCCCGTCGGACTTGTGCCTCGTGTTGCAAATTGTCGATCATATGTTTGTGCGTGTGTGTGTCTCATTGCCCGGACTCGAGATCACCGTAAACTTTTCGTTTGGGCCCCGAACGACGACGACGACGACGAGAGCGGCCGTCGCAAGGACGACGACGACGAGAGCGGCCGTTTTAAAGCGCACTCGCGCACTCACCTGCTTCCGTGCCCAACACCAACATCACATTCCTTGGCTGCTCCCTCTGCTTCTGCCCTTTCCACAAGCGCGGGCGACACGATTGCACGCACGATTGGATTTCGCTATAAATTGGTTTTTTAGATTCCTCTTCAGTTCTTCCGCGCAACAACACCAGGCGACACGGACAGCACCTCCCACCAGCAACCCCCGGAACCGATCCACTAAAACAACTCAACCCCGAGATGATACCGGCCGCGCGCGCCCTGCTCGCGGCCTCGGCCTCGGCCGCCGGCGCCGCCGCCCGGCCGTCGGTGTCGGCGTCGGCGTCGGCGTCGGCGGTGCTCGCGCGCCGCGGCTTCTCCACGCCCGGCGCCAACGACAGCAGCGGCAGCCACAACAACAACCACAACAACAACAACAAAAACGCCGACAACGGCGACCAGGCGGCCGCCGCCCTCTACATCACCTCGCCCGAGGGCGGCGCCCGCGGCGCCACCCCCTTGCTCCTGGGCCTGACCAACTACTTTGAGCGCCACGTCGCCCGCGTCGGGTACTTTCTGCCGGTCGGCGGCCCCTCGGCCGACCGCGACCCGCGCACCGGCGCCGACCCGCGCGCCGAGCTCGTGGCCGCCGCCTCGGACCACCGCGCGCTCGGCGACCCGCGCCTCATGGTGGCCGTGCCGGAGGAAGAGGCCGCCCGCCTGATGGCGTCCGGGCGCGCGAGCGAGCTGCTCGACCGGATCTACTCGGCCTTTGCCGCCGCGCGCCTTAGGCACGACGTCGTCGTCGTCGAGGGCACGGGCGTCGGCGGCAGCGAGTTCGAGGCGCAGGTGTGCGCCGCGCTGGGCACGCCCGTGCTCTTGACGCTCAACGCGGCCGGGCCGGCGTCGGCGTCGTCGCACCACCACAGCGGCGACAGCAGCAACAACCACGCGGGTCAGGGCGCCCTGAGGCCCGGGGCGTCGGGCCGCGCCCGGCCGCCGTCACTGGCTCGGGCCGGGGGCCGGAGCGGCGGCGGCGGCGGTTACAGCGGCGGCGCGGCATCGGCATCGGCCGCCGCCTCGGCCGCCGCCGCGGGCGACCTCCGCCTCGCCGCGAGCGACATCTACAGCGCCGTCATGGTCAAGCGCCAGCTGTTTGCGGACCACGGCGTCCCTTTGCTGGGCGTCGCCGTCAACCGCGCGCCCGCCGCCGAGCAAGCCTTGCTCGCGCGGCAGCTCCGGCGGCGCTTCGGCGTCGCGGGCGTCACGTTCGCGGGCGCCATGCCGGAGGACCCCGTGCTGTCCGGCGTGCGCCTGGGCGAGGTGCAGGCGCGCTTGGGCGCGGGGCTGCTGTACGGGGGGGGCGGCGGGGGAGGGAGCGCGACGGGAGTCTCCGCGTCCTCGCCCCCTTTGTCTCTCGCCGACGCGGCAGCGTCGCCGCCGCCCGCCGCCGCCGCCCTGGCCTCGGGCCTCGGCCTCTCCAGCGGCTTCCACGTCGACCGCGAGTTCAACGCCGTGGTCGTCGCCTCCCAGCGCCTCGAGGAGCTGCTCGAGGCGCTCGAGGCCATGCCGCCGGGGCGCCGCCCGCTGGTCGTCACGACCGCCGACCGCCTCGACCTCGTCCTCGGGCTGCTGGCGGCGCACGTGTCCGCCTGCTCGCCGCCCATCGCCGGCATCGTGCTGTGCCCGACTTCCACGGGCCTGGAGGTCGAGGGCGGCGGCGGCGGCGGCGGGTTTGGCCTGGGCGACGACGACGCGTTTGGCGGCGGGGGAAGCCACCAAACCACCCACGAGGGCGCGATCGGCGGCGCCTTTGGCGAGGCGCCGCCGCCGCACCACCGCCCCCGACGGTCGCCGCACGCCTTCGCGCGCCGCACGGTCCAGCGCATCTTTGAGGGCCTCGCGCGCGGCGGCATGTACCGCGGCGCGCTGCTGCCCGTGCTGGCGGTAGGCGCACCCGTGTACGACGTGGCGCGCGCTCTGGGCGAGATGACGGGGCAGATCCTGCCGTCGTCCGCGCGCAAGATCGGGCAGTGCCAGTTGAGTGGGCGGTGTGACTGAGAGGGCCGTGAATTCAGGCCTGCGTGCGCAAAAGAGCAAAAACTCACCCCACCACCCACCCCCCCCCTACCCACACACCCCCCCCCCCCCCCACCCCCGCCCCCCCACACCCACCCCCCACCCC
>Ga0105054_10000930_pt1 | contig 47954 bp, 43 predicted proteins | sample BON02_FD_78091 | JGI IMG/M metagenome (GOLD analysis project Ga0105054, IMG submission 78091) | Freshwater microbial communities from Lake Bonney liftoff mats and glacier meltwater in Antarctica - BON-02 (megahit assembly) | ecosystem: Environmental > Aquatic > Freshwater > Ice > Glacier...
ATGATCCGGACCGCGAATTGATCCGGTTGCGCGATTCGGTAGACACATTGCGCAATCAACTCGATAGCATGCTGGCCGATGCTATGATGGTGGACCCGGAACAGGCGCAGGTGCTGGATGCCTACCGCATGTTCGCCAATTCCCGCAGCTGGATCCGCCGGATGGAGGAGGATGTGACCAACGGTCTGTCCGCCGAGGCCGCGGTGGAAAAGGAACAGTCCCTGGCCCGAAACCGGATGTCTCAGGCCTCTGACGCCTATCTGCGCGACCGGCTGCATGACCTTGATGATATCTCGAACCGGTTGCTGCGTATCCTGACCGGACAGGGCAAGGATACCGGCGCGGAAATGCCGGAAAACCCGGTGCTGGTGGCGCGCAATATCGGCCCCGGCGAATTGCTGGAGTATGGCAAGACGCTGCGCGGGATCGTGTTGCAGGAGGGATCGGTCGGCAGCCATGCCGCGATCGTCGCCCGCGCCTGGGCGATTCCGCTGATCATCCATGCCGAGGGGATCACCACAGAGGCGCTGAATGGCGATACGATTCTGGTCGATGGCGATCAGGGCATCGTGCATCTGCGCCCCGACGAGACGGTGAAAAAGGCATTTGGCGAAAAGATCGCCATGCAGGCCCGTGCGCAGGAACGCTATGTCTCGATCCGCGATCTGCCGGCGCAGGCGCTTTGCGGCACCACGGTGTCGCTGCATATGAACGCGGGGCTGATGGCCGATCTGCCCTCGCTCAAGGGATCGGGGGCCGAAGGTGTGGGTCTGTTTCGCACCGAGTTGCAGTTTCTGGTGCGCAACAAGATGCCGCAGCGGGCCGAGCTTTCGGCGCTTTATTCCCGCGTGATGGATTCCGCGGCGGGCAAGCGCGTCGCGTTCCGCACCCTCGATATCGGGTCTGACAAGGTGCTGTCCTACATGAAGCCCAATGACGAGCCGAACCCGGCGATGGGCTGGCGCGCGATCCGGGTCGGGCTGGACAAACCGGGTGTGCTGCGGATGCAGTTGCAGGCGCTGATCCGCGCTGCTGCCGGGCGGCCGCTGACGGTGATGTTTCCGTTCATCGCGCAGCCGGACGAGTTTCGCGCCGCGCGGGCCGAATGGGACAAGGCGCTGGCGCGCGAGCGGATTCTGGGCCATCCGCTGCCCGGGAGTTTCGAAGTCGGTGCGATGCTGGAAACTCCGAGCCTTGCCTTTGCGCCGGATGATTTCTTTGCCGATGTCGATTTTCTGTCGATTGGCGGCAATGACCTCAAGCAGTTCTTTTTCGCTGCCGACCGCGAGAACGAGCGGGTGCGCCGTCGCTATGACACGCTGGATGTGAGTTTTCTGAGCCTGCTGGAGATGATCGTCGGGCGCTGCGAACGCGCAGGAAAGCCGCTGAGCTTTTGTGGCGAAGATGCCGGGCGGCCGGTGGAGGCGCTGTGTTTTGCAGCCCTGGGGTTCCGGTCGCTGTCGATGCGCCCGGCCTCGATCGGTCCGGTCAAACATCTGCTGCGCCGCGTCGATCTGCGTGAGGCGCGCGCAGTGATAGACGCCGCCCGCGCGCGGGGTGACCAATCGGTGCGCGGTGCGGTGATGGCGTGGCTGGCCGGTCTGGGCTGAGCGGTTATTTTTCGCGCCGCGTCGGTTGCACCCACCCTACGCCTTCCTGACCGGGATCCGCCCTTGGGCCAGCACCTTGTGAAAGAGGTCGTGCACCGCCCCCTCGCCATACTCCCGCGTCAGTTGCCGCAGCCCGAAATGCACATGCGCCATTTCGATGTAATAATCGACAAAGGCGTAATTCGTGCCCGCCCCTGCGGCGGCGCCAAGCACCGGCACGGCCTGTGCCGCGAGTTTCTGGCTGAGCACGGCGGCAAAGCGTGGCGCGACACGGGCGATGAGTTTTTGCAGCGCCGGGCCGGTCAGCCCGATCCGCGCGCCGACAAAGGAGGTGTTGATCCCGTCATCGGCCGTGCCCGGCCCGCCCGCGCCAAAGACCCGCAGACATTCGAGCCGGGTTTCGTCGCTTTGCGGATCCTCGCCATAGCTCATCGCCACACCCTGCACCGCGCGAAAGATCACTGTCGTGGCCACGGGCAATTCGGCAAGCGCGGTGGGCAAGCCGCCGAGCCCGCCCAATGCCCCCGAGATCATGGCCAGAACCCGGTGAGCCCGGTCGGTGGCGACCCGCCGCGTCAACGTGGCAAAGAGACCGGTGCCGCGCGATTGCCCGGCGATTTCATAGCTTTGGGTGAGTGCGGCCCGCGCCGCCCCTTCGATCTGCCCGCGCAGGCCCTTGGGCAGCAGTTTGAGCCCATCCTCGACCTGCCCGCCGGCATAGCTGATCAGCCGCATGAACAGCCCGTTGGCCCGCCGCTGCCGGTGGGCTAGGGCCGCGACCTTGGCCCGCGCCGCATCGGTCAGGGGTGCGGGCGGGTTGTCGGGGTTGACGTCAATGAGGCGGGGCGAATCTGTGTCCATGCGGGATAGATGTGGGCTAGTGGGGCGGATTTCAATCTGGCTGTTTATGGAGGCGCAAGGGTCGGCATGGCCATGGCACCGATCAGCCTTCTGTCCGGGGGACAGAAGGCTGATCGGTGCCATGGCCGGAGGAGGCAGCCGGAGGGCAACCGCTTTGTGGGGCTTGGTGTGTCGGTGATGATCGGGGGAAGGAAGGAAGCACAACATTGCTCCTACCGGGGGTAAGGGCCGGATGGCAGGCGCGCCCCGATTTGTCTGATGCCAAATCAGGGAAGAAAGAAGCGACCCCAAGACTTTCACACAGGCCGCGATACCTGCCCGCTGACCCCGTCCCATGCTCCCTCGCGCAGTTCGAGACCCAGCACCCGGTCGGGGTTGGTCGGTGGGGGCATCACCACCCCGTCCAGTTTGGCAAAGCCGAAGCGGCTGTAGTAAGGGGCATCGCCCACCAGCAGAATCCGGCTCCAGCCGCTGGCGCGGGCGATTTCGATGACGCGGTAGATGAGAAGTGCGGCCAGCCCCTCGCCCTGCCGGGTCGGGTGCACGGCAACCGGGCCGAGCAGCAGCGCCCATTTGCCGCCGACCCGCACCGGCCAGTTGCGGATCGCCCCCGCCGGTGTGCCGTCGTTGTCGCGGGCCAGAAGGCACAGTTCAGCCACGGGGGAAATCCCGTCGCGCAGGCGGTAGGAGGACAGCGCTTCGCGACCGGGCGCGAAGCAGAGGTCATAAAGACCCTCCACCTCCCACCAGTCATCGGCGGTTTCCTGTGCCAACGCGATCATTGCGTCCCGCTATCTCCCCACGCCCTTTCGGGCTGGCAGTGGCCCTAGCATGACGCTACCCCTTGGGCAAACTGATGGAGACTGCAGATGTTCTATCGCCCCGAAAACGGCCACGGCCTGCCGCATAATCCGTTCAATGCGATCGTGACACCGCGCCCGATCGGCTGGATTTCGAGCAGGGATGCGCAGGGGCGGGATAACCTCGCGCCCTATTCATTCTTCAACGCGGTCGCCTATGACCCGCCGCAGGTGATGTTTGCCTCGACCAGCGCCAAACCGGACCGGGACGGCACCAAGGATTCGGTTGGCAATATCCGCGAAACCGGCGTGTTTTGCGTCAACGTCGTGGCCTATGCGATGCGCGATGTGATGAACCAGACCTCGGGCCCCTGGCCGCGCGAGACGGATGAGTTTGCCTTGGCCGGCATTGCGCGTGAGGAATGCCGCACGGTGGCCTGTGCGCGGGTGGCCGGGGCACCTGCCGCGCTGGAGTGCCGCCTGACCCAGATCGTGCAACTGCCCGGAGCCGCGAATTTCGTGGTCTTTGGCGAGGTAACGGGCGTGCATCTGCGCGATGACTGCCTGACGGAAGGCATGCTCGATATCAGCAAATATCACCCGCTGTCGCGGATGGGCTATCAGGATTACACCGTGGTGCGCGAGGTGTTCACTTTGGCCCGGCCCAAAGGCTGAGCCGTTTCCGGGCGATGCTGTAGGTCGGATCGCCCCCTTGGAAAGAACCATTTGCGGCAACCCGGCCAATCGCCTTGTCATTCTTGCAGATTGCAATACTTTCGATTGCCGATTTTGGCAAATTTCTTATTGAATCAATATTCAATACGCCAAAAACCTCATTTGAAAAGATATTTCCCATGCCAAAGACCATTTCTGCTTCCGTCGGCAAAGGCGGCAAGAACAAACCCGAAGACGTGACAATAGTGCAGGAATTGCCCAACCCCTTGCCTCGACGGCGGGGTTCAGCAAGCTCAAGTTTGACGGGCTGAGCGAGCCCAGGACGCAAGAAGCGATTGCAAAGTTTCAGGCCAATATCGTCAAGGGCAAGGTCAATAGCCGGGTCGATCCGAACTATGCGACGATGAAAAAACTGCAAATGGGTCCTGCAAAGGTCAAGGAAGAGGTCAAGAAGGAAGAGGCCAAGGTCAAGGAGGAAGCGAAGAAGGAAGAGCAAAAAAACAACGGCTCTGCCACCGACGACCTGAAGCCCGGCCGGATCGAAGGACCGTTTTCCGGCGTGGACAAGAAGCTCGTGAATTGCGTGATGGCGGTCTCGGCCTTTTACGGCAATACCCTCAAGGTGACCTCTGGCCTACGCTCGAATCGCAAACAAGGTGAGGTCATGTGGGACTATTGGGTATCAAACCTCAAGCACGGCATGATCTATGATCTCCTCATCAGGAACGCCGCCAAGCGCAAGGAACTGGACGATCTTTACGTGGCCAGGAAGAGGGAAGAAGTCATCAAGATAGTCGAGCCGGATGCCAGAATCTACTCGCGCCATGTGACCGGTGGGGCCCTCGATATCGAAAGGAACACTGACCAGAAGATGGTCAACGCCTTGAACTTGATCCTCAGGGTCTATGACGAAGCGCTGTGCTATCATCTGGATTTCAGAGGCCGTACGCCGCCCGGCTTTCCGATTTCGGACAGCATCAAGAGCAAGTGGAAACGCTGAATAGCCGGGCAGAACCGTGCCGGCACCAGCCCGGCGGCCGGGATTTTGCAGCGGCCCCCTTTCCGCCGCGCCCGCGCTGGCCTAGCCTGCGCTGAGGCGGGACATGAGGGCAGCGATGCAGACGAAACTGGGGATCATCGGCGGCTCGGGTCTTTATGACATTGCCGGTCTGGCAAATCCGCAATGGCAAGAGGTTGCAAGCCCATGGGGCGCGCCCTCGGATGCGATCCTGACCGGCACTCTGGGCGGAGTGGCGATGGCGTTCCTGCCCCGGCACGGGCGCGGACATGTCCACAGCCCCACGTCGGTGCCTTACCGCGCCAATATCGACGCATTGAAGCGGCTGGGGGTGACCGATGTGATCTCGGTCTCGGCCTGCGGATCGTTCCGCGAGGATATGGCGCCGGGTGATTTCATCATCGTGGATCAGTTCATCGACCGGACCTTTGCGCGGGAAAAGTCGTTCTTTGGCCCCGGCTGTGTCGCGCATGTGAGCATCGCGCATCCGGTTTGCACGCGGCTGGGTGACGCCTGCGAAACGGCGGCGCGGGATGTGGGGGTGCGGGTGCACCGGGGCGGCACTTACCTTGCCATGGAGGGGCCGCAGTTCTCGTCGATGGCGGAATCGCGGCTTTACCGGTCATGGGGTTGCGCTGTGATCGGGATGACCAACATGCCCGAGGCAAAGCTCGCCCGCGAGGCCGAGCTTTGCTATGCGACGGTGGCGATGGTGACCGATTATGACTGCTGGCATCCGGATCACGGTGCGGTCGATGTGGCGACGGTGATCGCGACGCTGACCGGCAATTCGGCCAAGGCCGCGCAGATGATCGGCCTGTTGCCGCGCCTGCTGGAGACGGATCGTGCGCCCTGCCCGCATGGCTGTGACCGCGCGCTTGATCATGCGATCATGACCGCCCCTGCACGGCGCGATCCGGCGGCGCTGGCGCGATTGGATGCGGTGGCGGGGCGGGTGCTGTGAGGTTTGCCGCTGTCTGCGTGATGCTCTGGTCAGGTGCGGCGATGGCGCAGGATTATGTGATCGTGAGCGGCTTGCTGTCGGACGAGGATTTCTATCGGCTGGTGGCCTGCGGTGCCGCACCTGACGGGCCGTGCCGCGATCCGATGGTGCGCTGGCCTGCCGATGTGGCGCGCGATTTGCGGGTGTCGTTCCAGCAGATCGAGCCGAATTACCCTGGCGACCGGCAGACCGCATTGGAAAAGGCATTCTATGCCGCGATCACCGAAATCAACGCCAGTGGCGCCAACCTGCGGCTACGCGTCGTGGCCCCAAACGATGCGGCAGAGATCAGCGTGCATCTGCTCGACATCGCGCATGGTGAGCAGATTGCGCGCACCGGCCTCTCGCCGCTGGACGGTGCTGTGATCGAGGCGGCGCTGGTGCAGGTCTGGTGGAACCGTGATCTGATGCTCGACCGGGCGGCAATCGTGTTTCCGCGCGACATCGAATGGTCGGGGCTGCGCTCGATCGCGCTGGAGGAACTGACACAGGCGCTGGGCCTGCTCACCGATATCGACGGGCGCTGGTATGAACGCACCTCGATCTTTTCCGAATCCAGCAATGCGGTGATCCGGCTGGGTGCGCAGGACATCATGGCGTTGCGCCGCCATTACCCCCCCGAATAGAAAGAATCAGAGCGTTCATGGCCAAGACCGTCAAGGATTATATCCGCACGATCCCCGATTTCCCGCATGCGGGGATCATGTTCCGCGATGTCACTACGCTGTTCAGCGATGCGCGCGGGTTTCGCATCGCGGTGGACCAGATGCTGCATCCCTTTGCCGGGGAAAAGATCGACAAGGTTGCGGGGCTGGAGGCGCGCGGATTCATCCTTGGCGGCGCGGTGGCGCATCAGCTTGGCGTGGGGTTCATCCCGATCCGCAAGCAGGGCAAGCTTCCCGGCCCGACCATCTCGCAAGCCTATGCGCTGGAATACGGGCAGGCGGTGATGGAAATCCACGCCGATGCGCTGCAACCGGGCGAGCGGGTGTTGCTGGTCGATGATCTGCTGGCGACGGGTGGCACCGCCGAGGCGGGGATCATCCTGATCGAAAAGCTGGGCGCGGTGGTGGCCGGTTGCGCCTTTGTGGTGGAACTGCCTGCATTGGGCGGACGGGCGCATCTGGAAAAGCTCGGGATGGAGGTCCATGCGCTCTGCGCATTTGCCGGCGCGTGAGGACGGGGCAGCATCTGCATCTTTTGGCCTCAAATATCCCCGCCAGAGGCCCCGGCCCGGAAAGGGTCTGACGCTGTATCAAACGGGGTCGGCCAGCCACGGTGTTCCCGCCCCCAAAGGGGGAGGGACAGGGTGGGGGGTCATGAAATCAAGTGCGCGCAGGGCGCGCGCCGGTTGGCTATATTGCGGGCAGGACAGCGCCGGGGTTGAGGATGCCCGACGGGTCGAGTGCTGTCTTGACCGCCCGCATCATTGCCAGTTTCACCGGATCGCCATAGCGCGCCATGTCGCCGGTCTTGAGCCGCCCGATCCCGTGTTCCGCACTGACCGAGCCGCCGAGGCTGTGCACCAGATCATGCACCGCCCGTTTTACTGCGTCACGTTTGTCATCCTCGTCAGCACGGCTCCGCCCCGGCAGCGGAAACACGTTGTAATGCAGGTTTCCATCCCCCAGATGCCCGAAGCAGTTGATCCGGAACGCCCCCACCCCGGCAATTACCGCAGGCGCATCGGCGATGAAACCGGGGACTGCGCTGAGTGGCAGGGAGATGTCGTGAGAGCTGACCGCGCCGAGCCGCCGGTTTGCCGCCGGGATCGTCTCGCGGATATGCCAGAATGCCTGCCGCTGCGCCTCTGACTGCGCGATAACCCCATCGCTGACCAGACCGGCCTCCAGTGCTGCGCCAAACAGCCCCTCCAATGCGGCATCCGCCGACATGCCCTGAGACAGCCCTAGCTCGATCAGCACCATCCAGTCGGGCAAGGGATCAAGCGGGGCGCGCACGCCGAGCCCGGTTTCGGTCATGAAATCGAGCCCCTGGCGGTGGATCAGTTCAAAGGCGGAAATCCCCTCGCCCAACCGATCCGAACCCAGCGCCAGCAGGTCGAGTGCTGCTGCAGGGTTTGGCACGGCAAGCAGGGCCGCCGAGACTGACGCGGGCTGCGGCATGAGTTTCAGCGCGGCGGCGGTGATGATGCCAAGTGTCCCCTCTGACCCGATCATCAGATCGCGCAGGTCATAGCCGGTGTTATCCTTGCGCAACCGGCTCAGCCCGTGCCAGACCGATCCATCGGCCAGCACCACCTCGAGCCCCAGACATTGCGCCCGCGCATTGCCGTAGCGCAGCACATTGACCCCACCGGCGTTGGTCGCAAGCAGCCCGCCGATCCGTGCCGAGCCTTCGGAGGCGAGCGACAGCGGAAACAGCCGGTCGATCCCCCGCGCCGCGCGTTGAACGTCGGCGAGGATCGCACCGGCTTCGGCTATCAGCACGTTCTCGGTGGGATAAATGTCGCGCACCCGGTTCATCCGTTCCAGCGACAGGATCAGCGGCACCGGCCCGTCGGTCATGATCTGCCCGCCGACGAGGCCGGTGCCACCACCGTAGGGCACCACGCCGACGCGGGCCTTGGCGCACAGCCGGATCGCGGCGGCGACCTCATCCGTGCTGCCGGGGGCCACCACCACCCCCTGCCCCTGCCAGCGCCCGCGCGGCTCTGTCAGATAGGGGGCGGGATCGTCCCGGAATGCCGCACCGGACAGCGCGCCGCGCAATTGCGCCAGAAGATCGGGGGTGACGGGGTTCAGCATCGGCGGCCCCTGTCGCCTCGCTGATCACTCATGACAAGGATCAGGGGCAGACCTGCCGCCGGGCATCGTTCGGGCCTGCGGCTGGCAGGCTCACCCCGCATCGGTGCGCCCGCGCCGGTCATGCCGCAGGTTGGCGTAGAGGACGTGATTGCGCCAGCGCCCGTTGATCTGCAGATAGCTTTGCGCCACGCCCTCGTATTTATAGCCGCAGCTTTCCAGCAGCCGCCGCGAGGGGGTGTTTTCGGGCAGGCATCCCGCCTCGATCCGGCTCAGGTCCAGCGTGACAAAGGCGTGATGCACGACGGCGGCAATCGCCTCGCGCATATAGCCTTGGCGCGCAAAGGGCTCTCCGATCCAGTAGCCGGTGGTGCCCGCCTGCGCCGGGCCGCGCCGGATATTGTCGAGGGTGATCGCCCCCATCAGCATGTCATCCGAGCGGCGCACCAGAAACAGCGGCACGGCGGTGCCTGCGGCGATAGAGCGCTGCGCCCAATAGACCCGGTTGGTAAAGGATTTGCGGCTGAGGTGATCTTCGGCCCAGGTCGGCTCCCACGGGGTCAGGAAACCGGCGGAATCGCGACGCAGCGCAGCCCAGGCCCGGTAATCGCCATGTATCGGCGGGCGCAGCACAAGCCGTTCGGTATCGAGCCTGACCCTGCGCCGGCCCAGCAGCATCAGGCGGCGAGCCTCTCGCGCAGATTGGCCAGCGTTGGTGCCGCCTCTGCCGGACCATAAAGCGCCAGCGCGGTGCCGGTACCCCCGGCCATACGGGCGGCATAGGCGCGCACGTCGCGCATGGTCACCGCATCGATTTTCTCGATCGCCTCGTCGATGGTCGGCACCCGGCCCCAGATCGACAGCATCCGCGCCAGCCGTTCGGCCCGGTTCGACGGGCTTTCCAGCCCCATCAGCATCCCGGCCTTCATTTGCGCGCGCGCGCGGGCCACTTCGGCCTCAGACATATCGTCGGCGGCGCGTTTCATCTCGTCCATGGTGATATGCGCCAGTTCGACGATCTGTTCGGCAGAGGTGCCGGCATAGATCGTGGTCAGGCCGGTATCCTCGTAGGCGCCGGCTTGGGCAAAGATCGTGTAGCACAGTCCCCGGTTTTCGCGCACTTCCTGAAACAGCCGCGAGGACATGCCGCCGCCCAGTGCGGTGGCATAGACCTGTGCGGTGAAAATCGCAGGATCGCGGTAATGCGGCCCTTCAAGGGCCAGTGCGAAATGCACCTGTTCCAACGATTTGATCTCGCGCCGCTCGCCGCCCTGCCAGCGGGCTGGCTGGATCAATGCCGGGGTGACGATGGGGGAGAGATGCCCGAACAGTGCCTCTGCCGCGCGGCAGATCGCGTCGTGATCGACCGACCCAGCAGCACAAAGCACCATCTGACCCGGCCCGTAATGCTCGCCCACAAAGGTCGCAAGGTCGGCACGGCCAAAGGCCCCTACACGCTCTGCAGGGCCAAGGATGGTGCGGCCCAGCGGCTGATCCGGATAGGCCTCTTCCTGCAGCCAGTCGAACACGATGTCGTCGGGGGTATCGAGCGTCTGGCCGATTTCCTGCAGGATCACGCCCCGCTCCACCTCGATCTCCTCATCGTCAAACACCGGGTTGAGCAGGATATCCGAGATCACGTCGAGGGCGAGAGGCACATCATCCTCAAGCACGCGGGCGTAATAGGCGGTCATCTCGCGGCTGGTATAGGCGTTGATATAGCCGCCCACATCCTCGATAGCCTCGGCAATCTCAAGGGCGCTGCGCGTCGCCGTGCCCTTGAAGGCCATATGCTCCAGAAAATGCGCGATGCCGTTCTGTTCGATCCGCTCGTGACGGCCGCCAGCCAGCACCCAGATCCCGATGGAGGTGGATTTGAGGCCGGGCATGGACTCGGTCGCGATGCGGAACCCGTTGGAAAGTGTGTGTAACCTGACGCTCAATGCCTGATCCGCTCCGCGATGATCTGTTGCAGGGCGGCGAGGTCGTTTGGCACCCGCGTCACCCGTTCCGCCCGGCTATACAGGTCGGCCATGCGCGATGGAAGGGGGGGGCGGATGCCGGACGCGGCGGCGACGGCATCGGGAAATTTGGCGGGATGTGCTGTGGCGAGGGTAATCATCGGGACCGGACCCAGATGCGCCTGCGCCACATACACGCCGACGGCGGAATGCGGACAAAGGAGTTCGCCTGTGTTGGCGTAAAAGTCGCGGATCGTGGCGGCAGTTTCTTCCTCCGAGGCACGGCCAGAGGCGAAACTGGCCTGCAGCCATTCATAGGCACCCTGCGAGATGTCAAAACGGCCTTTGCCGCGCAACTCCTCCATCTGGTCCGCGACGATGGCGCCATCGCGGCTATAGGCGTCAAAAAGCGCGCGTTCGAAATTGGACGAGACCTGAATATCCATCGAAGGACTGATCGAGGGGACGACCCCTTGTTTGACCTGACTGCCGGTCTGCAGGGTACGGTGCAGAATGTCGTTGTGGTTGGTGGCGACGATGAGTTGCGCAATCGGCAGGCCCATCTGGCGGGCGATATGCCCGGCAAAGATATCGCCGAAATTGCCGGTGGGGACGGTGAAACTGACCGGGCGGTGCGGCGCGCCGAGCGCAACGGCGGCGGTGAAGTAATAGACCACCTGCGCCAGCACCCGCGCCCAGTTGATCGAATTGACCCCGGCAAGGCGGACACCATCACGAAAGGCGAAATCGTTGAACATATCCTTGAGTGCCGCCTGACAATCGTCGAAATCGCCATCCATGGCGAGGGCGTGGACATTGGACTCCACCGGCGTGGTCATCTGTCGGCGCTGCACCTCGCTCACCCGGCCTTGCGGGTAGAGGATGAAGACATCGACATTGGGCAGACCACGAAATGCCTCGATCGCGGCCGATCCGGTATCGCCGCTGGTGGCACCGACGATGGTGATCCGCGCGCCGGACCGGGTGAGGGCAGCCTGAAACATCTGCCCGATCAGTTGCATGGCGAAATCCTTGAAGGCCAGGGTTGGGCCGTGAAAGAGTTCGAGCAGGAAATGATTGGGGGCAAGCTGGACCAGCGGCGCGCGGGCGGGATGATTGAAACCCTGATAGGCGGCGGCGATCAGGGCGCGGAATTCGGTATCGGTGAAAGTGTCGCCGATATAGGGGCGCATGACGCGGAATGCCGCTTCTTCGTAGGACAGACCGGCCAGCGCCGCTATATCAGCATGATCCATCTGCGGCACGCTCTGCGGCACATAGAGGCCGCCGTCGCGGGCAAGGCCGGTCATCATCGCCTGCTCGAAACTCAGGATCGGGGCGGCACCCCGGGTGGAGACATAGTGCATCAGATCACTCCTTGCGGGGCGCGCGCGGTGCGGAACAAGAGAAACCCTGTCATGATGGCCCAGACCAGCGCCAGTAGAAACCAGGTTATGGCATATTCGCGGTGATCGTTCTTGATCGTGCTGGTGTCTATGGGCAGGGGCGTCACGCCAAGGTCTGCGCCCGACACTGTGCGCAGCACGACCAGCACCGGTTCGGTACCCAGCGCTGCGGCCATGGCGGGGACATCGCGGGCGAACCAGATATTGGCGGGATCGGGGGGCGGGGTCCAGCCATCGACCTCATCGGGCCAATGCAAATTGCCGATGATGGTCACATTCGCAGCCGCGCGGGGCAGGTCCTTGTCCGGGATTGGCACGAACCCGATATCGGCCATGATCCTGCGATCTCCCGCCTCCAGCACGGCAATGACGCGGTAGCCGGGACCATCGCCAGAGGTCAGGACATGCAGTTCCTGCCCGGTCAGATCGCCGGTGACGGTGACCGGCAGAAACCGGTCCGCGACCGGGTCGGGGGCCTGCGGCACGTCGACCGGCGCGGCCATGATGCGCGCGTCGATATCGGCCAGAATCGCCTCTTTCCATTGCAGGCGCTGCAATTGCCAAATGCCGAGGGCAAGCAGGACGGCAAGACCGCCAAGGCCGAGTACCAAGGGAAAGAACAACCGGCGCATCTGCACCCCCATCAATGCGGAACGCGCGGGCTTTTGCCGCGCGTGCGTGGTTTCATATTGGCAAAAATACGCCCGCCGGAGGCCAGGGATGATGCAGCAACGAAAGGTGGATTGACATTCACCTTACCCACGGCGGCGTAAGGTGGGTTTCAACCCACCCTGCCCGGCCAGACGTTACTGACCCCAGATGTAGACGGCAAAGAACAGGAACAGCCAGACCACGTCGACGAAATGCCAGTACCAGGCGGCGGCCTCGAACCCCACATGCTGCTGCGGGGTGAAATGACCGCGATAGACGCGGATCAGGCAGACGAAAAGAAAGATCGTGCCGATCAACACGTGAAAACCGTGAAACCCTGTTGCCATGAAGAAATTGGCACCATAGATATTCCCGGAAAAGCCGAATGCGGCGTGGCTGTATTCATACACCTGCACCACCGTAAAGAACGCCCCGAGCAGGATCGCAAGGATCAGGCCGGATTTCACGTCCTGTCGGTTGTTTTCATGCACCAGCGCGTGGTGCGCCCATGTCGCGGCCATGCCCGAGCAGAGCAGGATCAGCGTATTGATCAGCGGCAGGTGCCAGGGATCGAAAGTCTCGATCCCGGCGGGGGGCCAAGCTCCATCAACCAGCGGGCTGAGCCCTTCTGGATGGATCGGATACATCGCATGTTTGAAGAAGGACCAGAACCAAGCGGCAAAGAACATGACTTCCGACATGATGAACATGATGAAGCCATAGCGCAGCCCAATCCGCACGACCTTGGTATGGTCGCCGGTCTGGCCCTCATGCACCACTTCGGACCACCAGCCATACATCGTGTATCCGACGGCGACGAAGCCTATGAGAAAAAGCCAGTAGTTGCGCGCAAAGTCGACAAACCCATCGGGTGATCCTTTGCTCATGCCCAGAACGGCCCCGTAAAGCATGAAGAACGCCGAGGCTGCCCCGATCAGGGGCCAGGCCGAGGGTGGCAGGATGTGATAATCGTGGTTCTTTTCATGCGCCATGGTCTGGTTCCCTCAGGGCTTTGGTCTTGGTCTTGGATTTGGTCGGTATTGTCAATTCGTGTCTATGCCGCCTGCGCCCGCATCTGTCAAAGCCGGGTCGAGTGCGGCCTGCTGTTCCTCAAGGCTGAGCGGGATTTCGTAGAATGTATAGCTCAGCGTGATGGTATGCACATATTTGCCTTCGCGGTCCTGCACGATGTCCGGGTCGACATAGAAGCTGACCGGCATCTGCACGGTCTGACCGGGTTGCAACACCTGCTCTTCGAAACAGAAACAGGCGATCTTGTCGAAATAGCCACCGGCCGCATCGGGTGTGACGTTATAGGAAGCCGAACCGGCCACGACACGGTCGGTCGGGTTATGCGCCTCGTAAAAGGCGAGCCCGGTTTCGCCGATACGCAGGGTCATTTCGCGCGCGACGGGGGTGAAGGTCCAGGGCATGCCTGCAGAGAGCGAGGCATCGAAACGGACGGTGATGGTCTGATCGAGGATCAAATCGCTTTCGGCCTCGGCCACGCCCGTCGAGCCGGCAAAGCCGGTCACCTGACAGAACCAGCGATAGAACGGCACTGCAGCAAAGGAGAGCGATGCCATGGTCAGCACCAGCGCCCCGGTTTGCAGCGCGGTCTTGGTGGTGCCTTCGATCTGGCGGCCAAACAGTCTCATTCGCTCACCTGCGTTTCCAGTTGTGGACGCACCACATGATCAAAAGTCTCGAACTGCGTGATTTCATCGAGGCTCAGCACCTTGACCACGGTCAGCCCGAAAACGATGCCGATGAAGCCTGCCAGCAGCAGGCCCACGCCGATGTTGCGGCCCCGGCGGCGCTGGTGGATTTCATGTTCGACCCGGATGCTCATGACCAGCCCCCCAGACCCCAGATACCAAGCGCTGCTTCGACCAGAAGTGCTCCGAAATGCAGAAAGAGATAACTGAGCGAGAGGCGGAATACCCGCTTTTCCACGACATATTTATCGGCCTCGGCCTGCACTTCGTTGCGCCGCCAAAGCGCGATCACACCGATCAGGAAGCGCAGATTAAGGATCACGGAAGCCGCCAGATAGACCGGCCCGCCGATCGAGGTGAAGCCGAGCCCCAGTGCCACCGGTATCAGAAGCAGCGTGTAGGCCAGCACATGATTGCGCGTCGCCCGCCGCCCGTGGGTTTCGGTCAGCATCGGCACGGCGGCATCGCCGTAGTCGGTCTTCACAAACAGCGCCAGCGCCCAGAAATGCGGCGGCGTCCACATGAAGATCAGTGCGAACATCAGTGCGGAGTCGATCGAGACACCACCCGTCGCGACGGCCCAGCCGATCATCGGCGGAAAGGCCCCCGCGGCCCCACCGATCACGATGTTCTGCGGTGTCGCCCGCTTGAGCCACATCGAATAGATCACGGCATAAAAGAAGATGGTGAAGGCCAAAAGCCCGGCCGCCAGCGCATTGGTGGCGAGCCAGAGCAGCACCACCGAAAAGCCTGAAAGCGCCACGCCGATGGCAAGCGCTTCGGAACCCGTCACCTTGCCCGCAGGAATCGGCCTCTTGGCTGTGCGTTTCATCACCGCGTCGATATCGGCATCCCACCACATGTTGAGCGCGCCCGAGGCCCCGGCCCCGACCGCGATGCACAGGATTGCCACGAATCCGATGAAAGGATGCACAGCGACGGGTGCCACGAGCAGCCCCACCAGTGCGGTGAAGATCACCAGCGACATCACACGCGGCTTCATCAGGGCAAAGTAATCGCCCATCCCGGCTTCGCCTGTGGTTACTTGGCTCATGCTTGCGTCGGTCATCAGGTCCCTTACCTTGGGGGGTGGGTCAAGACCCACCTTACATCGGGGGGCATGGCGCTTTTGGCCCATGCCCGACGCCGGGGTGGATCAAGATCCACCTTACCCGACATCGCGGCAGCGTAAGGTGGGTCTTGACCCACCCTGCGCTTCAGAATCACGTCACGAGGCAGGAAACTGCGCCTGCGCCTCGACGAGCCAAGCGTCGTAGATTTGCTGGCTCACCACTTTGACCGTGATCGGCATATAGGCATGCGAGATGCCGCAAAGCTCGGAACACTGGCCGAAATAGACGCCTTCCTGTTCGGCCGCAAACCACAGTTGCGACAACCGTCCGGGCACCGCGTCCTGCTTGACCCCAAAGGCGGGGACCGTCCAGGAATGGATCACCGACGACGCCGTGAGTTGCATCACCACAACCGCGCCCACCGGCACGACGACTGCATTATCCGTGGCCAGCAGCCATTCGTTATCGGTATAGCCATAGCGCGCCAGCACCTCACGCATCGGATCGCTGAGCACATAGGGCTCTGCCCCGGCGTCCTGATCCTCTCCGGTCAACGTGTAGGGCTGTCCGACCATGTAGCTGTCAAAGATCACGTTCTGGTCGACATATTCATAGGTCCAGAACCATTGTTCGCCCGTGACCTTGATCACGATGTCGCCTTGCGGAATCTCCTGCTGCTTGAACAGCACCGGCAGCGAAAACGCCCCGATAAAGACGAGAATGACGATCGGCACCACGGTCCATGCGATTTCGAGCTGCGAGTTATGGGTGAACCCCGCCGGTTTCGGATTGACCCGCGCATTGTAGCGCAGGATCACATAGACCAGCAGCGCCGTCACCAGCAGCGTGATTGCGATGATGATCACGTTGATCATCCCGTCGAGCCATTGCAGATCGCGCGCCAGTTCCGTGGCCGCCGGTTGAAACCCCATGGCCCCGTCCACCGGCGCGCCGATGATCGGCAGATCGGCGATGGCGGTCTGCGCCGCTACCGCAGTGCCCAAAAACAAGGTTGCGATGGTGCCAACACCCGTGGCTGTCCAAAGGGATTTCAGCGGATTGTTCAGGTGCATGTCATACCCTTGTATCTGGTCTGGTTCTCTGGTCTGCGGTTTGTGCCCCGCTATGCCGCACCGGCAGAGCGGAATCCATTGTTTAGATGACGTCTCATCCCATATCTTTGCCAGCATCACAAGAAGCGCGGTTGCGGCAAACGGACGCCGCATATCTGCGCCTCTCTTCATCAAAGGACCAGCCCCATGGCCAGCGCCCCGTTCCGCCCCTTCGACACCGCTCTCGATCAGGACCGCGCCCTCACGCTGTTGCGCGAGGCTACCGCCGGTGCCGATGACGGTGAATTGTTTCTGGAGCGTCGCCGCGCCGAGGTTCTGTCCTTTGATGATGGCCGCATCAAGACGGCAAGCTATGACGCCGCCGAAGGCTTTGGCCTGCGCGCCGTGCGTGGCGAAACCGCTGGATATGCCCATTCCACCACGATCGACGAACATGCGCTCAAGCGCGCCGTGGCCACCGCCCGCCTCGCTGTCGGCAATGGCGGCGGCACCATGTCCGATGCCCCGGCCCTGACCAACCGTCGCCTTTATACGGATGAGGACCCGATGGAGGGCGCCTCTTTCCCGGTCAAGGTCGATATTCTTCGCGAGATCGACGCCTATGCCCGCGCCCTCGACCCCCGCGTAGTGCAGGTCTCGGCCACTCTGGCCGCGTCGATTCAGGAGGTGGTGATCCTGCGCCCGGAGGGTCAGTTGGTCATGGACACGCGGCCGATGTCGCGCCTCAATATCTCGGTCATCGTTGAACAGGCGGGCCGTCGCGAGGGTGGCACAGCGGGTGCGGGCGGCCGTCAGGGCCTGATCGGCCTGATCGCCCCTGCCCACTGGCAGGAGGCCGCCCGCGAAGCGCTGCGCATTGCCACGGTCAATCTGGAGGCCGAGCCTGCCCCTGCCGGTGTCATGGATGTCGTGCTTGGCCCCGGTTGGCCCGGGATCCTGCTGCATGAGGCGGTGGGCCATGGCCTTGAGGGAGATTTCAACCGCAAGGGCAGTTCCGCCTTTGCCGGGCTGATGGGGCAGCAGATTGCCGCCAAGGGTGTCACTGTCCTTGACGATGGCACGATCCCTGACCGGCGCGGTTCGATTACCGTCGATGACGAAGGCACGCCGAGCGCGCGCAACATCCTGATCGAGGACGGGATTCTGGTGGGCTATCTGCAGGATCGCCAGAACGCCCGCCTGATGGGCGTGGCCCCGACCGGCAATGGCCGTCGCGAAAGCTATGCCCATATCCCGATGCCGCGCATGACCAATACCTTCATGCTGGCGGGGCAAGCCGATCCGGCGAGCCTGGTGGCCGAACTCAAGGACGGCATCTATGCCGTGGGCTTTGGCGGCGGGCAGGTCGATATCACCAATGGCAAATTCGTGTTTTCCTGCACCGAAGCCTACCGCGTGCGTAACGGGGTCGTGGGTGCGCCGGTCAAAGGCGCGACCCTGATCGGCGACGGCGCCACCGCGCTGAAACAGATCCGGGGCATCGGCAATGATCTGGCGCTCGATCCCGGCATCGGCAATTGCGGCAAGGCCGGGCAATGGGTGCCGGTTGGTGTGGGTCAGCCCAGTCTGCTGATGGGCGGGCTGACCGTGGGCGGTGCGGCAGCATGATCGGTTGGCCCGCTGTCCATACGTCGCCTGTTGCGATGCGTGCGGCGGGCCTGCGACCGTTCCTCTGGGGGGCGGGAACCATGCTGCTTTTGCCGCTGCTTGCGGGCGCCGCGCTGATCGCCGCGGCGGGGCTGCTTTCGCCGGCAGGCGATGCATGGCGAGATATGACCGAAGGTCTTGGTCTGGTCCTGATCGCGAGTAGCATTGTTACCGCTCCCGTAGCAGCGGTGGCGCTGCCTCTGTCCTACATCGCGGCACGACGCGGCTATGGCGGCTGGGCCGTGGCGCTTCTGGGTGGTGCCTTGCTCGGCACGCTTGCCATGTCGGTGGTGGCGGGGCGCCTGTCGCTGGGCACAGTGATTGGCGGCATCAGCTATGGCCCGCCATATGCGCTGCTCTACTGGCTTGGCGCGCGGCTGGGTGCGCCGATGGCCTTTGTAACCGACGTAGCACCCGATCACGCTTAAGACTGCGTTAACCCCGATCCGCTAAACCTGATTCTGCAACAGACGGAGTTCAGGATGGCTGAGGTACCCACTTCTTCCACTCACCCCCCACTCCCACCCACCACGGAAGATGATCGGCTGTCATGGCTTCGTCTGTTGCGCTCGCGCAGGGTGGGCATCTCGACCTTCTGGCGATTGCTGGCCGAGCATGGCACAGCACAGGCCGCGTTGGTGGCGCTGCCAGAGGTTGCCCGCGCGTCGGGCATGACCGATTACCAGACCTGCCCCGAGGGCGTGGTCATTGCAGAATTCAAGGCGGGCAAAGCCGCCGGTGCGCGGCTGATCGGCCGGGGCGAGCCAGCATATCCACAAGCGCTCGCCGAAATTGCCGATGCACCGCCGTTGATCTGGGCACGGGGCGATATGGCACTGCTGGCGCGACCGATGGTGGCGCTGGTGGGCGCGCGCAATGCATCGTCGCTCGGCACACGCATGGCGAAACGGCTTGCCGAGGATCTGGCAGAGGCGGGTTATGTTGTTGTCTCTGGTCTGGCGCGCGGGGTCGATGCCGCGGCGCATCTGGCGGCGCTGAACGGTGGCACGGTCGCGGTGATGGCGGGCGGGGTCGATGTGATCTATCCGACCGAGAATACCGGGTTGGGCGGTGATATTGCGCGGCGCGGTCTGCTGGTTTCGGAACAACCCATGGGACTGCAGCCGCAGGCGCGGCATTTTCCGGCGCGCAACCGGATCATCTCGGGTCTGGCGCGGGTCGTTGTGGTGGTGGAGGCTGCGGCAAAATCCGGTAGTCTCATCACCGCGCGCACCGCACTTGATCAGGGACGCGAGGTGCTGGCGGTGCCGGGGCATCCTTTCGATGCGCGTGCGGCAGGGTGCAACATGCTGATCCGCGACGGCGCAATCCTTGTACGGTCGAGCACGGATGTGATCGAGGTGCTGGGTCAGGAGGCCGAACCGGCACAGGCCCGGTTGCGGCTCGTCCCCGATGTCACGCCGATGCCGCAGCCTGCCGCAGCACCGCTGCGCAGCCTGCGCGAGACGGCGGCGCTGCACGGGCTGATCCTTGCCCGGCTCGGCCCCTCGCCCATGGCCGAGGATCAGTTGATCCGCGATCTGGACAGCTCTTCGCAGCGGATCACGCCGGTGCTGATTGATCTGGAACTGGAGGGCAAAATCGCCCGTCAAGCGGGCGGGCTGCTGTCACGGATCGTCTGACATTTGCGGCATTTTGGCGATGATCGAGGCGGAACCGACGTAGACATCCCGATTTTACTCCTACAATTACAGTAGGTTACCTGTTACGGCCGCCCCCAATGCCGCAGCTTTATCCTGCGCATTGACAAGACGGGACCGGGCCGCCCATGTTGCGCGGCCAAGGTCCACCCGTTTGTGTTCAAGGATTCCCATGCCCGTTGTCGTTGTCGAATCCCCCGCCAAAGCCAAGACGATCAACGGCTATCTCGGGTCCAATTACACCGTCCTCGCCTCTTACGGCCATGTGCGCGACCTGCCCGCCAAGGATGGATCGGTCCATACCGACGCCGATTTCGCGATGGATTGGGAGGTGGCCGCCGACAGCCGCAAACACCTCAAGGCGATTGCCGATGCGCTGAAAGATGACAATGAGCTGATCCTCGCCACCGACCCGGACCGCGAGGGGGAGGCGATTTCATGGCACCTGACCGAGGCGCTGCGCGACCGCAAGGCGATCAAGAAGGACACACCCGTGAGCCGGGTCGTGTTCAACGCGATCACCAAGTCGGCGGTGACCGAGGCGATGAAGAACCCGCGTCAGGTCGATGTGCCGCTGGTTGATGCCTACCTCGCCCGGCGCGCGCTCGACTATCTGGTGGGGTTCAACCTCTCGCCGGTGCTGTGGCGCAAACTGCCGGGTGCCAAATCCGCGGGGCGGGTGCAATCGGTCTGTCTGCGCCTGATCGTGGACCGCGAGATGGAGATCGAGGCGTTCCGCGCGCAGGAATACTGGACCGTTGCGGCCCAGTTGCACACCCCGCGCGGCCAGACTTTCGAGGCGCGGCTGACCACGCTGGCGGGCAAAAAGCTCGACAAATTCGATCTGGCCAATGCGACCGCCGCCGAAATGGCGGTGCAGGCGATCTCCAGTCGCGACCTCACCGTGCTCTCGGTCGAGGCGAAACCCGGCACGCGTAACCCCGCGCCGCCCTTCATGACCTCGACCCTGCAGCAGGAGGCAAGCCGCAAATTCGGCATGGGCGCGCGGCAGGCGATGTCAGCGGCGCAACGTCTCTATGAGGCGGGCCTCATCACCTATATGCGTACCGACGGCATCGACATGGCACCCGAGGCGGTGATGTCGGCGCGCGATGCGATCCGGGCGAAGTTCGGCGAAAAATACCTGCCCTCCAGCCCGCGCATGTATAAAAACAAGGCCAAGAACGCGCAGGAAGCGCATGAATGCATCCGCCCGACCGACATGATGCGCAGCCTCGAAGATCTGCGGATTCAGGACTCGGATCAGCGCAAACTTTACGACCTGATCTACAAACGCACTATCGCAAGCCAGATGGCCGCAGCGCGGCTCGAACGCACCACCGTCGATGTGGGCAGCGCCGATGGCCAGGTCGTGCTGCGCGCCACCGGTCAGGTGGTTCTGTTCGAAGGTTTTATCGCGATCTACGAAGAGGGCCGCGACGATTCGGTCGTGGATGACGAGGACGCGCGCCTGCCGCAGATCATGCAGGGAGAAGCGGCGGCCAAAGACAAGGTCACACCGGAACAGCATTTCACCCAGCCGCCGCCGCGCTATACCGAGGCGACGCTGGTCAAGCGGATGGAAGAACTGGGCATCGGCCGCCCCTCGACCTATGCCAGCATCGTCACCACGATTCAGGAACGCGACTATGTCACCAAGGACAAGGGCCGCCTGATCCCACAGGACAAGGGCCGTCTGGTGACGGTGTTCCTGTCGAATTACTTCCGCAAATACGTCGAATACGACTTTACCGCCGATCTGGAGGATCAACTCGATCAGGTTTCGGCCGGAGAGGCGGATTACAAGGATGTGTTGCGCCGGTTCTGGCGCGATTTCTCGGCCGCCTTGGCCGAAACCGCCGATCTGCGGATCGGCGAGGTGCTGGACAAGATCAACGAGGTTCTGGCGCCGCATCTGTTTCCGGCGAAAGAGGATGGCACCGATCCGCGCCTGTGCACCAATTGCGGCACCGGGCGGCTCTCCATGCGCACCGCACGCTCCGGCGGGGCCTTTATAGGCTGCTCGAATTACCCCGAATGCCGCTATACCCGCCCCTTCGGCCCGCCGGGGATGGAGAATGCAGGCATTGGCCCGGATGGGCGGCTGCTCGGCCATGACGACGGCGACGCAATCAGCCTGCGCGATGGCCGCTTCGGACCTTACGTCCAGCGCGGCGAGCCTTCGGAAGAGATCCCGAAACCGCCCCGCGCCAGCCTGCCCAAAGGCTGGTCCGCGCCGGATATGGACCTACCCAAAGCCTTGCAATTGCTCAACCTTCCGCGCGACATCGGGTTGCATCCCGAGGATTCTGTGATGATCACTGCCGGGATCGGGCGGTTCGGTCCCTTTGTGAAACACGGACCCGCCTATGCCAACATCAAGGACGTGGACGAGGTGTTCAGCATCGGGATGAACCGCGCGGTCGAGGTGCTGGCACTCAAAGCCGCCGGGCGTGGCGGGCGTGGTAGCGCAACTCCGGCCAAGGCATTGAAGGAACTGGGCGAACACCCGGCAAAGGGCGGCGCAATCTCGGTCATGCCGGGGCGCTATGGGCCTTATGTCAAATGGGAAAAGGTCAACGCGACCATCCCGAAAGAAACCGCGCCAGAGGATGTGACGCTGGGCATGGCCGTCGAACTGGTGGATGCCAAGGCAGGCAGCAAAGGCGGCAAAAAGACAGCAGCGAAGAAACCTGCGGCCAGGAAACCCGCCGTAAAGAGTGCTGCCAAAAAGCCCGCGGCCAAGAAACCCGCCGCGAAAAAGCCTGCGGCCAGCAAAGCCGAGCCAGAGGCGTAATGCGCCGCAGCGCAGCATCCGATTGACTTTTGCGCGTTTTACCGCAAAGGAAAAAAGGGACAGGGGCAGGGAGAATACGATGAAAAAGGTCTATGGTTCCGCAGCAGAGGCGCTCGACGGCCTCCTGTTCGACGGGATGTTCATCGCGGCAGGCGGCTTCGGCCTCTGCGGCATCCCGGAACTCCTGCTTGCCGCGATCCGGGACGCAGGCACCCGCGACCTGACCTTTGCCTCCAATAACGCGGGCGTTGACGATTTCGGCATCGGCATCCTGTTGCAGACCCGGCAGGTGAAAAAGATGATCTCGTCCTATGTCGGCGAGAACGCTGAGTTCATGCGGCAATATCTCTCGGGCGAGTTGGAGCTGGAGTTCAACCCGCAGGGCACATTGGCCGAACGGATGCGTGCCGGTGGCGCCGGCATCGCCGGTTTTTATACCAAAACCGGCGTCGGCACCGTGATCGTCGAGGGCAAGGAGCACAAGGATTTCGACGGCCAGACCTATATTCTGGAACGCGGAATCGTGGCCGATGTCAGCATCGTGAAAGCATGGAAAGCGGACGCCACCGGCAATCTGATGTTCCGCAAGACCGCGCGCAATTTCAACCCGCCCGCCGCGATGTGTGGCAAGGTCTGCGTGGCCGAGGTCGAGGAAATCGTCCCCACCGGCAGCCTCGATCCCGACAACATCCACCTGCCCGGCATCTATGTGCACCGGATCATCCAAGGCACGCATGAAAAACGCATCGAACAACGGACCGTGAGAAAGGCCTGACCCATGTGGGACCGCAATCAGATGGCCGCCCGCGCGGCGCTTGAACTGAAAGACGGAATGTATGTCAACCTTGGCATCGGGATCCCGACGCTGGTGAGCAATTACATCCCTGCGGGCATCACCGTGACCCTGCAATCGGAAAACGGCATGCTCGGCATGGGCCCGTTCCCGGTCGAGGGCGAGGAGGACGCCGACCTGATCAATGCGGGCAAACAGACCATCACCGAACTGCCTCATTCCGCCTATTTCGACTCCGCCACCTCATTCGGGATGATCCGGGGCGGCAAGATCGCGATGGCGATCCTCGGCGCGATGGAAGTGTCGGAAACCGGCGATCTGGCGAATTGGATGATCCCCGGCAAGCTGGTGAAGGGGATGGGTGGTGCTATGGATCTGGTCGCGGGCGTGGGCCGTGTCGTCGTGGTGATGGATCACACGTCGAAACATGGAGAGAGCAAGGTCCTGCGCAACTGCACCCTGCCGCTGACCGGCAAGGCGGTGGTGGACCGGATCATTACCAATCTCGGCGTGCTCGATGTGGGTCGCAAGGGCCTGCATATCGTCGAACTTGCCGAGGGCGTGACCGAAGAAGAACTGCGCGCCGCCACCGAGGCGACCATCGTCGGCTAAGGCCCGCTTCTCGCATCTTTTGGCCTCAAATATCCTCGGGGGGTGAGGCCATAGGCCGAGGGGGGCAGACAGCCCCCTAACCCGCGCGCGCCAGACATCCCCGGTAATGCACGATCATCCGGCCGGTCAGCGGCGCGCGCAACTCGACATCAAACCAGAACCGTCCCTCCGCCTCATATTCGCGTGCAATGCTTTGCGGGCATAGGAATGGTGGCATCGGCAGGCCAAGGAACCTGCCAGCGCGGACCGGGAAATGTAATGCGCCATTCGTCACGGCCAGCCCCAGCAGGAATGTCATCGGACCAAACCGCTCGCTCATGCCCTGCGGTGTGGCGCGCAGATGCGACAGGGTCACCCAAAGCTCAAGTCCAGCCCGGAACACCACGGTGCGCGCGCCGAAATATGCCGGAAACAGGGTCTGGTCCGGGACTTCTATCGCATAGGCGCGCCGCTCTATCTCCGGCGCAAGGGCGTAGCTTTGTGGATCAGACCAACTGCGGCGGGTCACAGCCTGCCCGTCTATGGTCAGCGCAAACCCGGCCCCGGTCTGATGCAGAATTGACTCCACCACCGACCGCCCGCGCGGTGCGCGGTTGCCTGGCAGGATGGCGCAGTCGATCATCTCGACACTGTCCAGACCTTCGGCCAATGCGGCGACCACGGCATAGGACAGGCCCGGCACGCTCGATACACCGGAAAGCACAAAGACCCCGGCGGCGCGCGCAGCACTGTCCAGCGTCGTGATCCCGGCGCAAAACCGGGCATCGCCGGCCAGATCGAGGTAGTGCATCCCCGCGCCGACACAGTACCGCGCAAGACGGCAAGGGTCCGCGCCATAGGCATGAAACGGTCCCGCCGCGTCGATCACCACATCCGCGCCGCGCAGCGCCGCGAGGTCGCCGCGCCGGTCGAGGATCAGTGCCGTGGCACCCAGCCGCGCCGCAGCCTGCGTCACGCTGGCTGAGGTGCGCCCGGCGATGGTCACCTGATGACCGTCGCGGATCAGCATCTCGGCCAGCCTGCTGCCAAAGACGCCCGCACCACCCAGCACGGTGATCTTCATCGGCTTACCCCGGCGCGGGTTGCGCCGTCGCTATCTGGCCCATTCCCATGGCAGGGTGAAGGCCCCGAGTGCTTTGACCACATCCTCGTCATTGGTGGTGCCGGTCTTGGACACCCGCGCGACAAGGCCGCGTTTCTTGTCTTCGATCACTTCGGTCACCTCTGCGGCGACGTCGGCATTGGCCAATGCGGCGTTGTAGATCCGCTGGATTGCGCGGCGGCGCAGGTCGGGTTTGAAGATCTTGCCCACCGCCGTCTTGGGCAGTTCGGTCAGGATTTCCACATGTTTGGGGTGCGCGGCGCGCTCTTTGACATGCTCTTGCGCATAGTCCAGCAGCTCTGCCTCGGTCACGCTGGCCCCGGCGACGAGTTCGACATAGACGCAGGGCACCTCTCCCGCATGAGCATCGGGCTGGCCGATGGCCCCGGCAAAGGCGATAGCCGGATGGCCCGCCAGCGCCTCTTCGATTTCCGCGGGGTCGATGTTGTGGCCGCCCCGGATGATCAGATCCTTGGCACGCCCGGTGATCCAGAGATAGCCGTCCGCGTCGATCCGGCCCAGATCGCCGGTGCGCAGGTAATAGGCCTCGTCCTCGGGCCAGTGATAGAACAGGTCCTTGTTCTTGGCGGCTTCGGTATAGGTATTGCCACCATAGACACCGGGCGAAGCGACGCAGATTTCGCCCACTTCATCGGTCGGGCAATCCATCTTTGTGGCGGTATTGATGATCCGGACATGGGTATGTGGAAACGGAATCCCGATCGAGCCGATCTTTTTCTCGCCATCGGGTGGGTTGATCGACACCAGACAGGTGGCCTCGGTCAGCCCGTAACCTTCGCAGATCGTCACACCTGCCGCCGTTTCAAACCGTTTGTAAAGTTCGACAGGCAAAGGTGCAGAGCCGCAGAACGCCAGTTTCAGCGAGGAGATATCGGCATTCACCGGGCGCTGCATCAGCGCGGACATGGCGGTGGGCACCGTGATCAGAAACGTGACCCGGTAGCGTTCGATCAGTTTCCAGAAATTGTCGAACACGCCGTCACCACGATAGCCCTGCGGCGTGGGAAACACGATATGCGCCCCCGAGGCCAGCGACGCCCCCATGCAGACGATGGCGGCAAAGACATGGAACATCGGAAGCGGGCAAATCATCGTGTCTTTTTCGGTAAAGAGCAGGCGTTGCCCGAGCCAGGCGTTGTAGATGATCCCGCTGTAGCGATGCTGTGCCACCTTGGGCATGCCGGTGGTGCCGCCGGTGTGGAAATAGGCCGCGACCCGGTCACCTGCAGAATCGGCAAAGGCGAGCTTGCGCGGCTGTTTGTTGATTTCTGCGTTGAAATCCAAGATCTTGGCCTGATGGCTTGCCGGGTTTTTGGGCCGGATCAGCGGCACGATAAAGGTCTTGATCCCACTGAGATAGCGCAGCAGATCGACCTCGAGCACGGTTTTGACATTGGGAGCGAGGCGCACCGCCTCGGCCGCTTTTTGCGCCACTTCGGTCTTGGGAAACGCGCGCAGCGTGACCAGCACCTTGGCATTGGTTTCGCGCAGGATCGAGGCGATCTGTTCGGCGTCGAGCAGCGGGTTGATCGGGTTGACGATCCCCGCAATCTGCCCGCCGAGATAGGTCAGCACCGCCTCGTTGCAATTGGGCAGCAGATAGGCCACGACATCGCCCTCGCCCACACCGAGGCTACGCAGCAGATTGGCGGTCTGAGTGGCGCGGCCATGCAGGTCGGTCCAGTTGAGCGTTTCCTTTTTTGACTTCGGGTCGGAAAGAAGCTGGAACGACAGCGCGTCGCGCGCACCATGCGCTGCCGCGGTGCGCGAAAGCAGACTATAAGTCGTCGCTGGCAGATCGCGTTCCGCAAAGGGCTGTTCATTCTCGATGATGTCGCGGTCCGCGACTGAGGCAAAACTCATGCCGTCTCCTCCCCTGATTGCCCTGCTATCCCATCCTCGCGGTCGGCGGGGTCATTGATCCCTGCCGCGCAGGATGGGAAAATCCGCTTGCTGCTACAAGCATGACGCAGCGAAACGCGTCACTTGGCAAGAGGCTTTGCAATTTTGAGCGGGCCTGCGGCGTGGTTTCGCGTGGTCCGCCCGTGATCGGCCCGTGGACCGCCCGTGATCGGCCCGTGATCGGGATGAGGGCCTGCGGCGCATTTTCAGTCATGCGATGAGGGGCGCTGCCCCTCAAACTCCCCGGGATATTTTTGGCCAAAAGATGCAAAAGGCCTTATTCGGCAGCCAGCCCTTCGGTGAACTGGAGCCGGGCCAGACGCGCGTAGAGCCCGCCTTGCGCTACCAGCTGATCATGCGTGCCCTGCGCCACGATTTGCCCCGCCTCGAACACCAGAATCCGGTCGGCCTGTTTCACCGTGGCCAGCCTGTGCGCCACAATGAGCGTGGTGCGTCCGGCCGAAAGCCGCTCGACCGCGTCCTGCACCGCGCGTTCGCTTTCGGCGTCGAGCGCCGATGTCGCTTCGTCCAGGAGCAGGATGGCCGCGTCGCGCAGGATGGCGCGGGCGATGGCAATGCGCTGTTTCTGACCACCCGAGAGCATGACGCCGCGTTCGCCGACGTAGGAATCGTACCCTTCGGGCAGGGCCATCAGGAAATCATGCGCAGCAGCTGCTTTGGCAGCCACCTCGACTTCGGCGTCGCTGGCCCATGGCCGCCCGAAGCGGATGTTTTCGCGCGCCGTATCGGCAAAAATCACCGGGTCTTGCGGCACCAGCGCCATTTGCGCCCGGAAATCCGACCGCGTCATCGCCCGCAGATCGACGCCGTTGAGCAGGATCGCCCCGGATTGCGGATCATAGAAGCGCTGCAAAAGCTGGATGATCGTGGTCTTGCCCGCACCCGAAGGGCCGACCAGCGCCACAGTCTCTCCGGGGGCCACCCGCAGGCTGACCCCGTCCAGCGCCGCGATGCCGGGCCGCGAGGGATAGCTGAAATGCACATCGTCAAAGACGATCTCGCCCCGGCGCAGATCGGGCGTGGCCACCGGGCGCGCGGGGTCATCGACCGCATCCTCGGCATTGAGCAGTTCCACCAGCCGTTCGGTCGCCCCTGCAGCGCGCTGCAACTCGCCCCAGACTTCGGTCAGCGCGCCGACCCCACCTGCGACCACCACCGAATAGATCACGAATTGCACCAGTTCGCCGACCGACATCACCCCGGCCCGCACATCGCGCGCGCCGATCCAGAGCACGCCGACAACGCCCGCGAAGATCAGGAAGATCACGATCACCGTCATCGCCGCACGTACGCCGATGCGTTTGCGCGCGGAATCAAAGCTTTTTTCGGTCACATCGCTGAACCGGCGCCGGCTGGGTGCCTCGTGCGTGAATGCCTGCACCGTCTGGGCCGAAAGCAGCGCCTCGGAGGCGGAGCCGGAGGAAGAGGCGATCCAGTCCTGATTTTCCCGGCTGAGCTGCCGCAATTTACGCCCCAGTACCACGATCGGCACGATGATCGCGGGTACGATCAGCAGCACCATGCCGCTGAGTTTTGCCGAAGTGACAAAGAGCAGGATCAGCCCGCCGATCAGCATCAGGATATTGCGCAGCGCAATCGAGACGGACGAGCCGATCACCGAGAGGATCAGCGTCGTGTCTGTGGTGATCCGGCTCAGCACCTCGCCGGTCATGATCTTTTCGTAGAATTGCGGGCTCATCCCGATCATGCGGTCAAAGACCGCCTTGCGGATATCGGCCACGACCCGCTCGCCCAGCCGCGTGACCAGATAATAGCGCAGCGCCGTGCCGGTAGCGAGCAGGGCCGCGATGCCCAGGGCGGCGGCAAAGTATTGATCGAGCAGCGCATTCGCCGCGCCGCCGAAATTATCCACCACCCGGCGCGCGCCCAGCGGCAGCACCAGCGACACCATCGCGGTAAGCACGAGCGCCCCGACAGCAGCAGCCATCATGCCCCGATAGGGCCGCATGAAAGGCCAGAGCGCCGCGAGCGCGCCGATCCGTTTGGATTTGCCGCGTTCCTGTTCCGCTTGCAGTGGTGGCTCGGCCATGGGTGCCCCGTCGCGCGATATGTGTGCGCCTGTTTAAGAGCCTGACGCGCTGACCACAAGCGACAGGGTGCCGCGTGTGTGACCGAAGATCAGGGGTGGGGTGGAGCGGGCGGCGGGAATCGAACCCGCGTCTTTAGCTTGGAAGGCTAAGGTCTTACCATTACACAACGCCCGCAATGGTGAGTTGGGACATAACCACAGCGGCGTGATTGTGCAAGCGGGTCAGATCTCCACATCGTCGAAAGAGGCGTGGTTGGCCTTGTAGAGCCGGGCATAGATGCCGCCGTGGCGGACCAGTTCGTCATGGCTGCCTTGTTCCATGATTTCGCCCGCTTGCAGCACCATGATCCTGTCCGCATGCCGGATCGTGGCCAGCCGGTGCGCGATGACAAGCCCGGTGCGTCCCTTGAGCAGGATGGCAAGCGCCTTTTGGATCTGCTGTTCGGTCTGGCTGTCGATGCTGGATGTCGCCTCGTCCAGCACGAGGATCGGGGTGTCGGCCACCAGCGCGCGGGCAAAGCTGATCAACTGGCGCTGGCCCATCGAAAGGTTGGCCCCGCGTTCGTTCAACTCGGTGGCATAGCCCTGCGGCAGGTGTCCGATCAGGTCATGCGCCCCCACGGCGCGGGCGGCGGCGATCACATCCGCATCGGTCGCAGAGGCTTTGTTATAGCGGATGTTATCCATCACCGAGCCGGTAAACAGGAACGGCTCTTGCAACACCATGGCAATCTGCGCGCCGAGCGAGGCCTGCGTCACCTGCCGCACATCCTGCCCGCCGACCAGAACCGCGCCTGCGTTCACCTCGTAAAACCGGTGAATCAGCGCCATGATGCTGGATTTTCCCGAGCCGGTCGGGCCGACCAGCGCCACGGTTGTGCCGGGTTCGACCGTAAAACTGACCCCGCGCAGCACCGGCTGGCCGGGGACATATTCGAAATGCACATCGCGGAATTCCACCGATCCCCGCGTGCACTTTGGCAGGGTCACCGCATCTGCCGCATCCTCGACCCCCACCGGCACATCGAGCACCTCGGTCAGCCGTTGCCCAGAGGCCATGGCGCGCTGCATCACCGAATATTGCATGGTGAGCGAGCGGACCGGATCAAAAAACCGCTGGATGAAAAAGAGAAACGCGACCATGACGCCGACATCAAGCGTGCGGTCCAGCACCAGCGTGCCGCCGATCACCACCACCACGCCCATCGCGATCCCGGTCAGCGCATCGACGATAGGCACCAGAACCTGGGCATATTTGGCCGCCGTCAGATGGGTGAGCAGATTGGCCCGCGCCTTGTCCTCGAACAATTGCATGTTGACGGTCTGCCGCGTCATCCCCTGCACCGTCCTAACGCCGTGGATCCCCTCGGCCAATGCGCCTGCGGTGACCGAATTCGTCTCATGCGCCGCGATGAAGGCCGCCCGCGCGCGCGGCAGCCAGACGATGCGCACCAGAAACAGCACCGGCAGGATCGCCAGAGTCAACAGCCCCAACTGCCAGTCGAGCCAGAGCATGCAGCCGATGATGCCAAAGAGCAGGACAAAATCGCCGACCGAAATGACCGAGGTTTCCAGAAACTCCTGCATCGCGTTCACATCGCCCTGAAGCCGCGACATCAGGCGGCCTACCTCGGTCTTGTCCATGAAGGATTGCGAGACGCGTTGCAGATGTTTGAACATCGCCTCGCGGATATCGAACAGCACATTCTCGGCGGCGCGGCCCACCAGCCGTTCCTGCGCGAAACTGGCTGCAAAGTTGACCAGAATGGCGATGGCAAAGGCCACCACCGCCCAGATCAGCGCGCTGCGCCCATCGGCGGCGAGCAGGCCATTGTCGATGGCAAAGCGGATGATCATCGGGATCGAAAGCTGCGACAGGGTAAAGATCAGCACGGCAGCGACCGAATAATAGACCTGCCGCTTGTAGGGGAGCACAAAGACCCAGATCCGGCGCAGGATCCGCTGGTCAAAGACCCGACCGAACATTTCCTCCTGTATCCGGTGCGACCCGACGACGGCACGCGGCGGACGGCGCCCGTCCTCGCGCACCTCGTTGCGCTCCATCTCCGTCTCGCCGACTGCCCCTCTCATGTCCGCTCTCCATAGGACCGGTGCTGCAGGTCATGCAGCGCGCGATATCGCCCGTTCAGCGCGATCAGTTCGGCATGGCTGCCCTGCTCCACGATCCGGCCCTGATCCAGCACCAGAATCCGGTCCGCATGCATCAATGTGTTGAGCCGGTGCGCCACGAGGATCGTCACCCGCTCTGCCGCCTGCGCCTTGATCGCGGCAAAGATCCGCTCTTCGGTGCGCGCGTCGATGGCGGCGGTCGAATCGTCAAAGATCAGCACGGCGGGCGACAGCATCAGGCTGCGCGCAATCGACATGCGCTGGCGCTGCCCACCCGAAAGCGAGGCACCGCGTTCGCCCACAACCGTGCGATACCGTTCCGGCAAGCCGTCGATATAATCATGCAGTTGCGCCGCATCGCTCGAATCCTCGATCCGGTCGGCGGGTGCCCAGGGATCGCCATAGGCGATGTTGTTTTCCATCGTCGTGGTGAACATGAACACGTCCTGCGTCACCACCGCCACCGCCTTGCGCACCGATTGCAAGGTCACGTCGCGGATATCCTGCCCGTCGATGGTGATGGCACCCGAGGTCACGTCGTAGAATCGCGGGATGATCTGCGCGATGGTGGTCTTGCCGCTGCCCTGCGCACCGACAAGGCCGATCGTCTCGCCCTTTTGCGCGGTAAAGCTGAGGTTTAGCAGCACCAGATGGTCTGGCGCAGACGGATAGGCAAAGCTTACGTCGTCAAAGCGCAGGGTGCCTTGGGTCACGGCGAGGTCGGTCGCGCCGGGTTTCGTGGACACCGATGGTTCGAGGTCGAGCAGCCCAAAGATGCGCGCACCGCAGGTCGAGGTTCGGGCCACGGAATTGACCAGCATACCCAATTGCCGCACCGGCATCTGCAGGATGGTCATGAAGGTCAGGAACGTGGTCAACGTACCCACGGTCATCGTCCCCGCCTGCACCTTGAGCCCGCCGATCAGCAGGACGAGGCCCATGGCGACAAAGAACGACAGCGTCATCGACGAGGTGCTGTTGACCCGCAGATCGACGCGGCGATGCGCCAGTTCCAGCGCCCGCTCGGACGCGGCCTGAAACTTGCGCATCTCGTGGTCCTGCGCGGAAAACGCCCGCACCACGCGGATGCCGGCCAGATTTTCCTCCATCACCCGCGTCAGCACCGAGAGCCGCTCTTGCAGGTCGAGCCAGGTCTGGCGCAGTTCCAGTTGCGAAGTGGAGGAGCGCCAGCCGACCCAGGGCACAAAACTGAGCGCCATCAGCCCCAGCACGAGGTCGATGGAGAGGAGCCACCAGCCGCCAAAGCCGATCAGGATCAGCAAGAGCAACAGCCGGATCACCGCCGTCTGAAAGAACATCCGCGCGCCTTCGAGGTCGAGCAGACCGAGCGTGATCAGATCGCCGGAATGGATCGAATCGTGAAAGCCGAAACTCAGATGCTGGATCTTGTCATAATAGGCCAGCCGCAGCCGAAACCCGGTATGATGCCCGACCGCCTCGCTGAAATAGTTCTGGAAGGTGGCAAAGACCCCGCGCAGGGTCGAGACGGCAAAGACCAGCAGCGCGGTGATCAGCAGCGCCTGTGTCGCGGCCGAATCGCCGCCTGTGGCCACGGTCTGCGTCTGGTCCACGGCCCGGCCCAGCAGTTGCGGGATCAGCAGTTGCAGCACGGCGGCGAACAGGGTGGACACCAGCGCAAAGACCACCTGCCACGGCGTCTCCAGCCCGATCCGCATGACCCGCCACATCGTGCGCAGCCCTTTGGTCGGGCTCACGGTATCGGTAAGGCCCAGCACTTCGACAGGCGGGCGGGCGGCGGGGGTCATTGTGTCGGACATGGCGTCATTCGTTTTTCTTGCAGCGGCGCAGACCGGCCTTTCCTCGGAAAGGGCTGGTCCCAGGCGACTCATGTGCTTTTGGCGTGCGCGGACCTTGCCCCAGCCGTCCCGGCTTGGCCAGATATCGATTGCACAAAAAACAAACAATTTCGGGGACCGGCGGAATCAGGCCCCCAGTGGCGCGATCAGTTCCGGCCCGCTTGCCCGGTTCGAGTTGACCGACGTGCCCACCCGACGGAAATCGAGCACATCATCGGCGCAGGCGCGCATCAGCGTGGCGGCACCATGCCCGGCCTCGCCCAGCCAGAGCGGCCAGTCCGCAGGGTCCAGAATCACCGGCAGCCGGTCGTGGATCGGGGCCATCGCCGCATTGGCCGCTGTGGTCAGGATGGCGCAACCAGTTTCTTGTCCGGAACCATCCGGCGCGCGCCAGTCCTGCCAGATCGCCGCCATGACCAGCGGCGCACCATCCGCGCGGCTGACAAACCATGGAAGCGGCTTTTTCGGATCGGCGCGGTGCCATTCGTAAAATCCGGTGCAGGCCACCAGACAGCGGCGGGCACGCACGGCGGCGCGAAAGGCGGGCTTTTCCGCCACCGTCTCGGACCGCGCATTGATCAGGAGCGGGCCGTCATTCAGCGCCTTGTACCACGCGGGGACAAAGCCCCAGCGCAGCGGGCGATAACGTCGCGCGTCGCCCTCCAGCGTCACGGCGGCGATCCGATTCGTGGGGCAGACGTTGTGGTTGGGCGTCTCGGGCAGGTCATTGTCCGGTGCCGCCGCGAACAGTTGCGCCATCGCGTCATGCGGCAGCGTGATGGCCATGCGTCCGCACATGCCAGGCTATTCCGGCTGTCTGGCGTCAACCAAAGCCGCCAAAGGGTTCATGAATATGGCAAGAACGGTCAGCGACATCGCGACACTCCAAATGCAGCGGCCCGCAGCATGACACTGCGGGCCGCGCTTGGCAATTTATCCGGCGAACGCTTTACTTTACCGTGATGCGGCCATCGGTAAAGGGCGTATAGGGCGCGTTGGCCGCCATGTATTCGGCAGTGACATCGGCCAGATCGGGGCCGAAATCATAGGCATTTTCGGCGTCGACGAACATGCCGTAGCCGTCACCACCATTGCGGACATAGTTGTTGGACACCAGACCATAGGTCGCCGCCGGCTCAATCGGCACCCAGCCGCCCGAGCCGTCCGACACCATCACATCGCTGACCCGCGCACCCGCCGGGGCGGCAGGATCAAAGGCATAGGTCAGACCCGCGACCTGTGCAAACCGGCCCGCACCATCCTCGAGCTGGCTCACACCGTTTTCCAATGCGGCAACCACATCTTCGCCGGTCACCTGAAAGGTCGAGAGCGTATTCTGGAACGGCAGCACGGCGAGGACTTCGCCCATCGTCACTTCGCCCGCATCGATCGAGGCGCGCAACCCGCCGCCGTTGGCAATGGCGATTGTGATGCCCTGATCGGCGACACGGTCAAGCATCGCCTCGGCCACGAGATTGCCCATCGGGCATTCAACTGCACGGCAGGACTCGCGCGTGCCGTCGATATCGGCGGCGGCTTCGGCCACCACGGTATTGCGCAATTCCTCGATAGGTCCGGCCAGTTCGGCAATCCGCGCCACAATCGACTCATCCTCGGCGACGGATGCATCAAGCAGGATGGTGTCGCCGGTCGCCGCCGTCACATTGCCCGCATCGTCAAACGTGAGCGTGAGATGGCCCACATATTTGGAATAGGCATAGGCCTGCACCACCGGCACCGCGCCGACCATGGTCGGATAGGCCATCGCCCCCTCCACCGTATTGGAAAAGAGGGTATGCGAATGGCCGCCGACCACGGCATCCAGCCCCGGCACAGAGGCCGCGATATCCAGATCATGGGTCACGCCGACATGATTGAGTGCGATGATCTTGGTCACACCTTCCTCGGTCAGCGCGGCAACATCGGCCTGCAGGCTCTCGATTTCCGGGGTAAAGATCACATTCGGGCCGGGGCTCGACGTCTCGGGCGTGTCAGACGCCAGCGCAGAAATGATGGCGATGCGTTCGCCGCCGACATCGAGCACGACATGATTTTCAACCTTGCCCGTCAACAGCGGTTCGCTGCTCACGTCGATATTACCAGAAATCACCGGGAAACCGACACCATCGACCAGTTTTTCCAGTCCGGCGGGGCCGTCGTCGAACTCGTGGTTGCCGACGGCCATGACGTCAAAGCCGATCAGGTTCATGAACTCGATTTCCACGTCACCCTTGTAGGTCGTGTACATCAGCGAGCCCTGATACTGATCGCCCGCGTCCAGCACGATGACATTCCCGCCCTCAAGCTCGCTGCGCAGCTGGTTGATCATGGTGAAAACGCGGGCTACGCCACCAAAGCATTCGCCCGCAGCATTGTCCTCGGCTGAGCAGGTCGAATCAGAGCCGCTGATCGGCTCGATCCGGCTGTGCAGATCATTGATATGGATGATGTGCAGCGTGTAATCCGCAGCGGCGGTTCCGGCACTGAGCGCGACGGCGCAGGTGGAAATCAGAAAACGTGCAAGCATGGTCATACCCCCTTTGGGTTGGTGATGTGTTCAACTGTGCGGTTTTCAGGCCGATGAGTCAAAGATTGTCACAATTGGCGTAGCGGCAGGCGATGACAGAACCATGTCAGCGCAGAAATCTGCTGTTCTGACAGGCAATCGCGCCTCTTGACCCTGTAGCCCGGCACCGGCATGACGACATCATGCTGATTTACAAACTCCTGCGCGCCGATGAATGGGCCGCCTTGCAAGAACAGGGTGAAACCGCCGGTGCGCCGATTGATGTGACCGATGGCTATGTTCATTTCTCGACGGCCAAACAGACACAGGCGACGGCGGAAAAATACTTTGCCGGGGTCGCGGGCCTGATGCTGCTGGCGCTGGAGGCCGAGACGATCGGCCCCGATCTGCGCTGGGAACCGGCGCGCGGCGGCGATCTTTTTCCGCATCTTTACGGGCCTTTGCGCATGGCCGATGTGCTCTGGTCGATGCCCTTGCCGCTGATCGACGGGCAGCATCAGTTTCCCGCCCTGACATGAGCGCGCTTGAGCGGACCGGGCTGGCTGCATTGCGCCGGATCGACCCCGAAACCGCACATGGATTGGCCCTGCGTGCGCTGCAACTGGGCCTTGGGCCGCGTGGCGGGCCTTATGCCACATCGCGTCTGGCCACACAGATCGCCGGTCTGAACCTGCCCAATCCCATCGGCCTTGCTGCGGGATTCGACAAGAATGCGGTGGCACTTCACCCGCTCGGTCGCTGCGGTTTCGGCTTTGTAGAGGTGGGGGCCGCCACTCCGCGCCCGCAGGAGGGCAACCCGCGCCCAAGGCTGTTCCGCCTGACAGAAGATCAGGCTGCTATCAACCGTTTTGGTTTCAATAACAAAGGGATGCAGGCCATAGCGCATTCATTGCGCGAACGCCCCAAGGGCGGCGTCACCGGCCTGAACCTCGGCGCGAACAAGGATAGCGTCGATCGTGCCGATGATTTTGCTCAGGTGCTGCGTCATTGCGGGCCGTTCATTGACTTTGCGACGGTCAATGTCTCGTCTCCCAATACCGAGAAACTGCGGGATTTGCAGGGGAAAGCGGCGCTGACGGCGCTTCTGGCCGGGGTTATGGCCGCCAACGCCGGGCTGACGCGGCCCTTGCCGGTGTTCCTCAAGATCTCGCCCGATCTGAACGAAGCCGAACTTGGCGATGTGGCGCAGGTGGCCGAGGCAGCGGGGCTGTCGGCAATCATTGCGACCAATACGACGCTCGCGCGCGATGGATTGAAAAGTGCAAGCAAAACGCAATCTGGTGGTCTTTCTGGCCAACCCATGTTCGAAAAATCCACCCGCATCCTGGCTCGACTCTCGACGCTGACCACTCTGCCATTGATCGGGGTGGGTGGTGTCGGCTCTGCCGAACAGGCCTATGCCAAGATCCGGGCGGGCGCCTCGGCGGTGCAACTCTATACCGCGCTGGTCTATGGCGGGCTGGCGCTCGTCGATGAGATCGCCCGGGGGCTCGACCATCTGCTCGCGCGCGACGGTTTTGGCTCGGTGGCACAGGCCGTGGGCAGCGGACGCAGCGAGTGGCTCTAGAACAGCGGAAAAGTCGGGACATAGCCCGCGTGTTTCAGGCCCTGTAGCAGGGCCGCGATCGGGATGAAGGACAGAAACACGATTGCATCCTGAAAATTGACCCGCAGCGCCTGAACCCGCACAGTGATCTCTTTCGACGACTGGAATTGGGTCAGATCCGGCCAGATCATCGGCACGCGCGACGCATAGACATCATAATCCGGCCCGAAAAGGCTGCGCAAATAGGATTCCTCGCCGCGCGCGGTCGCGGCCAGCACTGCCCCGGTCAGCACAGTGATCAGCAGCGTCAGCAGAAGCGATCCGACCATCAGTCCGAAACCGGCCACACCGATGGTCGAGAACAGATAGAGCGGGTGGCGGCAGATCGCATAGGGTCCGTCCTGCACGACGCGGCGGTTCTTGTTACCCCCTGAATACAGGATTGCCCAGAACCGGCCAAGCACAGCGATGATCACCAACTGGATACCGATCTGGTCGATCACCACACCGGCAAAGCCGGCCTCGGGCATGACCGGGCGGACGAGCAGGAGAAGCGGCAAGAGCAGCAGAAACAACAGGCGCAGGATATCGATCCGCAGCTTCTGATTCACGGGCCGGCGCGGCGCACTCTGCATGGTTGCCTCAAATGTCTTCGCCGCTTGCTATTCCCAATCTCGCCGACTGGCAATCACGCATATCTGTGCGGCGCAGGGGCAATTGTCGCACGCTCCAGCGCCGGATAGCGCAGGCCCAGCGTCACCCCCCGCGCGACAAAGCTGATCAGCAGCGCAATCCAGAGACCGTGATTGGCAAAGGCGGCCATGAGCGGCAGGGCCGAGGCAAAATAGATTGCCGCCGACAGCAGCATCATGTTGCGCATGTCGCGCGTCCGGGTTGCGCCGATGAAGATGCCGTCGAGCATCCACGCCGCACAGCCGATCACCGGGGCAAGCGCCATCCAGACCAGAAACTCCCGCGCCTCGGCCCGCACATCCGGCGCGGTGGTCATGACGTCGATCACCCAGGGGCCCAGCACGGCAAAGCCCGCGCCCAGCAGCAGGCAGGCCCCGGCCCCCCAAAGGCTGGCCAGCCAGGCCGCCCGGCGCAGCGCACCCAGCGCCCGCGCGCCCACCGCCTGCCCGACCAGTGCCTCGGCGGCAAAGGCGAATCCATCCAGCGCATAGGCGGTAATATTCAGGAATTGCAGCAAAATCTGATTGGCGGCCAGCTTCACATCGCCCTGACCCGCGCCCCAGAACAGAAAGCTGACCAGAATTGATTGGAGCAGAACCGAGCGGATCAGGATATCGCCGTTGACCAATGCCATGTGGCGCAGCCGGACCCGGTCGAACACCCGCGCCGGATCGCGCCAGGCCCGGCCAGCGAAGGCCGCCCGGCAGAACCAGAGGCCCAGCGCCAGCCCGGACCATTCAGCGAGGAAGGTGGCAAAGGCCACACCGGGCACACCCCAGCCCAGCCCGAGCACAAACCACAGGTCCAGCACGACATTGAGGCCATTCATCCAGAGTTGCAGCACCAGCACCGCCCGCGTCCGCTCCTGCGCGATAAGCCAGCCGGTAATGCCATAAAGCGCGATCATCGCGGGGGCGGACCAGACCCGGATGGTCATATAGTCCCGCGCCAGCGCCTCGACCTCGGCGCTGGCCGGGGCGATGCGGAAGCCAAGCGCAAAGAGCGGCACCTGCAGCGCCACCAGCACCGCCCCCGCCCCAAGCCCGATGATGAGGGCGCGCGAGAGGAGTGCCATGACCTCGGCCGCGTCCCCGGCGCCATGTGCCTGCGCGGTAAGGCCGGTGGTGCCCATGCGCAGAAAGCCGAACACCCAGTAGAATGCGGTCAGGATCACCGCGCCGATCCCCACCGCCCCGATCGGCGCGGCCAGACCAAGCTGGCCGATGACCCCGGTATCGACCGCCCCCAGAATCGGAACCGTCGCATTGGCCAGCACGATCGGCAGCGCGATCTTCAGGACCCTGCGATGGGTCAGGGCAATTTCAGCCATCGCGCGCAGGCATCAGGAAATGCCCGGTGCCCTGCGCAAACAGACGCGCGCGATTGTCCTGCCAGGCCTCGACATGGACCGAGGCATAACGGCGGCCAGAGCGGTTGACGCGGGCGCGGGCATAAGCGTCGCGCGGCAGGCCTGTGCGCAGGTAATCGACCGAGAAATCGATGGTCTTGGGCAGGCGCAATGGTGCGGCGCCGGACTGGAACTCGGGCGCAGGGGCGCCGCTCTCCATATCCTCCCAGAGCATCGCCCAGCTCAGCTCGATAATCGCCGCCACCTCGAGAAAGGCCGCGGTAACACCGCCATGCAAAGCCGGCAGCATCGGATTGCCGATGAGTTTGTCGTCATAGGGCAGGATTGCGGTCAATTCATCGCCGCGTCGGTCAAATTGGATGCCAAGGAACCGGATGTAAGGGACGCCACCCACGAGCCGCTGCAAGGCGGCGTCGCGGCGCTGTTTGATGACCTGCACCGGTTCAGGACGTTTCATCTCGGGGTCCCCTTGGCCGGGGGGTGGGTCAAGACCCACCTTACGCTGCCCTGCGTAAGCCGGGTTTCAACCCGGCCCCTGCCCGCCACTTCTGGGGTAAGGTGGGTCTGGACCCACCTTACTTGATCAAAGCTCATCCCTGCCGCTCCACCGTAAAGGCACCTGTCGCCGCCGCAACCGGACGTGTCGTATCCTCGTCCACCGCCACTGCCCGGACAAAGGCCACCGACCGCGTCACATGATAACATTCCGCCGTGGCGGTGATCGCCTGCCCCGGCGTGGCGGCGCGCATATAGTCGATGCGCAGATCGAGGGTCGCGGTGCCAAGCGGCGCCGACGGATGCGCCATCACCGCCGCCCCGGCACAGGTATCCATCAGCGCCGAGACGGCACCGCCATGAATCACCCCGGTCTCGGGATCACCCACCAGTTGCGGGTCATAGGGCATGCCGATCACAGCGCGACCTTCACCAATCTCGGTCACCTGCATGCCAAGGACGCGGGCATGCGGAATCGCCGCAATGAACTGTCGCGCCAGCGTTTCGCGGCGTTTCTGCATCTGTTCTGCCGGATCATCGGTCATCGGATCGTCCCTTGCTGCCACCACATTGGCATCTGTCACGACAACCGCAAGCCGAAAGCAGGCCCTTTGCGCAAGGACAGTTGCCGCCCGGCGGGGGACGGTCTAGTTTCGGCGCAACGGAGGTGCAGATGCCAGATAGCCCGTCAGCCCCGAAAGAGCGGATCGCTTTCAAGGACATGTGCGCGCGTTTCGACGTGACGCCGCGCACGCTGCGATATTACGAATACATCGAACTTCTGTCGCCGGAAAAGGATGGGCGGGCACGCTATTACGGGCCGCGCGAACTGGCGCGGATGACGCTGATCCTGCGCGGGCGGCGCTTTGGTTTCAGCCTTGAGGATATTCGGCAATGGCTCCTCATCTATGAAAAAGAGGGGACCGAGCCGCAAATGCGCAAGTGGATCGATCTGGCTGACGGACAACTGGCCGAACTGGCCGAACAGCGCCGCCAGCTTGACGAGACGATGGCCGAACTCAAGGCGCTGCGCGACGAGACCGCCCGCTCGCTGGGTTAGGACAGCGTCAACCGACCGGACGGCGCGCGACAGGAAGTTGCGCATTACCCTGCGTCACCGTTACTCACCTTTCGTCATTCTTTTTCTGACGCAGCGTTACGTTTACGTCAACGTCAGCTTTGCTTGTAGAAGAGTGGTGACAACCTCAGGTGGGCGCAATCACCAGCGCTCAAGAGGGCCACAGGACATGACAGATACGACAATGACGATCCGCGAGATGTGCGAAGCTTTTGATGTGACGCCGCGCACCTTGCGGTTTTACGAGTCCAAGGAACTGCTGTTCCCGATCCGGCAGGGCACCCGCCGCCTGTTCACCAAACGCGACCGCGCCCGGCTCAAGCTGATCCTGCGTGGCAAGCGTTTTGGCTTCAGCCTCGAGGAAATCCGCCAGTTGCTCGATCTTTACGACATGGGCGATCAGCAGGCCACGCAACTGGCCAAGACGCATGAGGTGGCCGCGCGCCATCTGGCAGAAATGGAAACCCGGCGCCGCGAACTCGACGACGCAATCACCGAGCTCAAGGCCCAGATGGACTGGGGCCAGCGCGAATTGGCCCGGCTCGCAGGCAAGGCGACCGCCGCCTGATCCAGCCGGACCGGACAACGACACGAGAGGGAGAGAACCGACCGATGCCCAGTTACACTGCCCCCATCCGCGACATGCAGTTCATCCTGCACGATCTCTTGCAGGTCAGCGCATCGGATATTCCGGGATACAGCGATCTGGACCGGTACTTTACCGGCGCAGTACTGGAGGAGGCGGGCAAGCTCGCCTCCGACGTGCTGCAACCGCTGAACGCGGTGGGCGATACGCAGGGCTGCAAGCTCGAAAACGGCGTGGTGCGCACGCCGGACGGGTTCAAATCGGCCTTTGACCAGTTGCGAGAGGGTGGCTGGACAGCGCTCGACTGCGACCCGGAGTATGGTGGGCAAGGCCTGCCTTATGTGATGGGCACGGCGGTGGGCGAGGTATTCGTCGCGGCCAACATGGCCTTCAACATGTATCAGGGCCTGACTCACGGCGCCTATAGTACGATCCACGCGCATGGAACGGCAGAGCAGAAGCAGACCTATCTGCCCCGCATGGTCAGTTGCGACTGGACCGGCACGATGAACCTGACCGAGCCGCATTGCGGTACCGATCTGGGGCTGATGCGGACCAAGGCCGTGCCGCAGGATGATGGCAGCTATCAGATCACCGGACAGAAGATCTTCATCTCTGCCGGGGATCATGATCTGGCCGAAAATATCATCCATCTCGTGCTGGCCAGAATTCCGGGCGGACCCGAGGGGATCAAGGGTGTCTCGCTCTTCATCGTGCCCAAGTTTCTGGTCAATGCGGATGGCAGCCTCGGTGCGCGCAACGGGGTCACGGTCGGCAAGATCGAGGAAAAGATGGGCATTCACGGCAATGCCACCTGCGTGATGAACTATGATGGGGCCACCGGTCATCTGTTGGGCGAGGCACATAAGGGGATGCGCGCCATGTTCACAATGATGAACGAGGCGCGTCTGGGCGTGGGTCTGCAAGGCTATGCGCAGGCCGAAGCCGCCTATCAGAACGCGGTAGCCTATGCCAGGGACCGGCTGCAGGGACGCGCAGTGACCGGGGCGGAAAACCCGGACGGGCCGGCCGATCCGCTGATCGTGCATCCCGATATCCGGCGCAACCTGATGGATCAGAAGAGCTTTGTCGAAGGCGCGCGCGCCTTTACCTTCTGGGGGGCGCATCTGATCGACCGGGCGCACAAGATGAACGATGCGGCGGCGGATGGACTGATTTCCCTGCTGACTCCGGTGATCAAGGGGTTCCAGACCGACAAGGGCTTTGAAATGGCCGTGGCGGCACAGCAGGTTTACGGCGGACATGGCTATATCGAGGAATGGGGCATGTCCCAATTCGCCCGCGATGCCCGCATCGCCATGATCTACGAAGGGGCGAACGGGATTCAGGCGCTCGATCTGGTCGGGCGCAAACTGGCGCTGGATGGGGGCAAACATGTGATGGCCTTCTTCGACATGGTGAAGGCTTTCATCAAGGAGAATGAGGACGACGCCGGGCTGAAGAATGACTTTCTTGAGCCCCTGAAGGCCGCAAGCCAGGATCTGCAGGCCGCAGCGATGTATTTCATGCAGAATGGCCTGAAGAACCCTAACAACGCCCTCGCCGGGTCCACGGATTTCATGCATATGATGGGGCATGTCTGTCTGGGCCTGATGTGGGCGCGCATGGCCCGTGCGGCTCAGGACGCGCTGGCCACAGGGGCCCCTGATCCCGGCTTCTACGAAACCAAGATTGCCACCGGGCGCTATTACATGGCCCGCCACCTGCCCGCGACGGCGCTGCATCTGGCCCGGATCAACACCGGTGCTGCGACGGTGATGGCGCTGGATGCCGCCGATTTCTGACAAGGAGGGTGGGTTGAAACCCACCTTACGCCCGACCTGACCACCCGCCAGACCGACCCGGAGGAGACGATGCCCAAACGCCTGCGCCTGACCCGCCGCTTTCCCGTGGCCATGTCCGAGGACGGTTATCGCCGTCTGAAACGTTTTGCAGCCGATGCCGGGCTGGACGAAGGCGAGGCGCTGTCTTTTCTGTTCGAGAATTTCGATTCCGTGCTGGATGCCGACAAATTTGGCCACAGGTTGCGCCTGTTCAATGCCGAGTTGGAGGCGCGCAAATCGTGAAGGCTGCGGGCAGACCAGCGGCAGAGCGCCTCCGGCGGGAGTATTTGTGCCAGATTGAAACCAAAGGAAGTTCCCGTCCTTCCCGGCCTTGGGTTCCGACAGGACCCGGCAGCGGGGAAGAACGGGGTTTCACCCTGGGCGGTCATCGGCTCTCCAGCCTGTTCCGCAATAGCGCGTATCGCGCATCAAGCTTAACGGGGTGTTACCTGCACCTGTCTTGTGTATTCATTCTGGCAAAAATACTCATCTTGCGCCGCATCCTGTGGGCGCCCCATTGGAAAGGTGCCTTATGACCATGCAACTTTATTGTTTTGGCGAAAGCGGAAGTGCCTATAAGGCGGCGTTGACGCTGGCCCTGTCGGGCGCCGAATGGGAGCCGGTCTGGGTCGATTCCTTCAACGGAGCCACCCGCACGCCGGAGTTTCGCGCGCTCAACATCATGGGCGAGGTGCCGGTGCTGGTGGATGGCGATCTGGTGCTGACCCAGTCTGGCGTCATTCAGGACTATATCAGTTCCAAGACCGGCAAGCTTGGTGGCCGCTCTGCCGCCGAGCGCCGCGATATCCTGCGCTGGATGTTCTTTGACAATCACAAGGTCTCGGGCGTTGCGGGGTCGCTGCGTTTCAACATGAACTTTGTCCCGCCAGAGCGCCGCAAGCCGGATGTGAATGAATTTCTCTCCATGCGTCTGCATTCTGCGCTGAAGGTCATGGAGTCGGCGCTGACTGGTCGTGCCTGGCTCGCCGGGGCCGATGTCACCATCGCCGATCTGGCCTGCTGCGGTTATCTCTATTATCCTGAGCCCTTCACCTTTGATCGCGCCGCCTATCCGCAGATCGACGCCTGGCTCGATCGCATTGCCGCCCTGCCCGGCTGGAAACACCCCTATGACCTGATGCCCGGGTCGCCCGCGGACCGGGCGCAACCAGACGCAACCGCGGATCGGGCGTAAGGAATCGCGCCCGCCGACCGGGTGTAAAGGAGACTACCATGACCAAAGCCTATATCTATGACGCGATCCGCACCCCGCGCGGCAAGGGCCGCCCAGATGGCGCCCTGCACGAAGTGACCGCCGCCCGCCTTTCGGCCCAGATCCTCAACGCCCTGAAATCGCGCAATGATCTGTCCGGTCACGCCGTCGAGGATGTGATCTGGGGCAATGTCACGCAGGTTGGCGAACAGGGTGGTTGCCTTGCCCGGACCGCCGTTCTGGCCTCCGAGCTTGACCAATCCATTCCCGGTCTTGCCATCAACCGGTTTTGCGCCAGCGGCATGGAGGCGGTCAACCTTGCCGCCAACCAGATCCGTGGTGGCGCCGGTGACGCCTATATTGCGGGCGGAGTCGAGATGATGGGCCGCGTTCCCATGGGTAGCGACGGCGCCGCCATCGCCGTCGATCCCTCGATCGCGATGGACACCTGTTTTGTCCCGCAGGGTATCAGCGCCGATATCATCGCCACCGAATATGGATTCTCCCGCGATCAGGTCGATGCCCTCGCCGTCGAGAGCCAGCGCCGCGCCAAGGCCGCCTGGGATGACAACCGCTTTGCCGGGTCCATCATCATCGTCCGCGATCTCAATGGCCTGCCGATCCTCGATCATGACGAACACATGCGCCCCGCCACCGATATGCAAAGCCTTGGCGCGCTCAAGGCGAGCTTCAAGGACATGGGCGAGGTGATGCCCGGTTTCGACAAGGTCGCCCTTATGAAATATCCGCATCTGGAACGGATCAACCATGTCCACCATGCCGGCAACTCGAGCGGTATCGTCGATGGGGCCGCCGGTCTGCTGATCGGTTCGAAGGCGTTTGGCAAGAAGCATGGCCTCAAACCCCGCGCCGTGATCCGTGCCACCGCCAAGATCGGCACCGATCCCACGATCATGCTGACCGGCCCGGTGCCGGTGACCGAAAAGATCCTGCGCGATAGCGGCATGAACATCGCCGATCTCGACCTTTTCGAGGTGAACGAGGCCTTTGCCGCGGTCGTGCTCCGCTTCATGCAGGCCTTCGATGTCGATCCCGCGCTGGTTAACGTGAATGGCGGCGCCATCGCCATGGGTCACCCGTTGGGCGCTACCGGCGCCATCATCATCGGCACGTTGCTGGACGAGTTGGAGCGTAGCGGCAAAGGCACCGGCCTGGCCACGCTCTGCATCGCCTCCGGCATGGGTGCCGCCACCATCATCGAGCGGGTCTGAGGCGCAGCGCCTCCCCCTCCTCCCATCAGAAGGACGCTGACATGACCGATTTCACCATGACCACAGACGCCGACGGCGTGGCGACCATCATCTGGGATGTGCCCGGCAAGTCGATGAATGTGATGAATAGCCAAGGCTTTGCCGATCTGGATGCGCTGGTCGGGCAGGCGCTGGCCGATGACGCGGTCAAGGGCATCGTCATCACCTCGGGCAAGGACAGCTTTGCCGGCGGCATGGACCTCAACATCATCGCCGCGATGCGCGACAGCGTCGGCGACGATCCCGCGCGCGGCCTTTTCGATGGGGTGATGGCGATGCATGCCATCCTGCGCCGGATCGAGCGGGCCGGGATGGACCCCAAGACCCTCAAGGGCGGCAAACCCATCGCCGCCGCCCTGCCCGGCACAGCACTTGGTATCGGGCTGGAAATCCCCCTCGCCTGTCACCGCATCTTTGCCGCCGATAACCCAAAGGCCAAGATCGGCCTGCCCGAGATCATGGTCGGGATCTTTCCGGGTGCCGGTGGCACCACCCGTCTGGTGCGCAAACTCGGCGCAATGGCGGCAGCACCCCTGCTGCTCGAAGGCAAGCTGAACGATCCGAAAAAGGCCATGGCGGCCGGTGTGGTGGATGAGGTCGTGGCCCCCGCTGATCTGCTGAAAGCAGCGAAGGCATGGGTCCTGTCCAGCCCCGACATCGTCAAACCCTGGGACCAGAAGGGTTACAAGATGCCCGGCGGCACCCCCTATCATCCCGCCGGTTTCATGACCTTTGTCGGTGCCTCTGCGATGGTCAATGGCAAGACGATGGGGGTCTATCCCGCCGCCAAGGCGCTGCTTTCGGCAGTCTATGAAGGTGCGCTGGTCCCCTTTGATACCGCAATCCGGATCGAGGCGCGCTGGTTTACCAATGTGCTGCTCAACCCCTCCTCCTCCAACATGATCCGCAGCCTCTTTATCAACAAGGAGGCGCTCGAAAAGGGCGCAAACCGCCCCGAGGCTCCTGACCAGAAAGTCAAGAAACTGGGTGTGATCGGTGCGGGGATGATGGGCGCGGGCATCTCGCTCGTCTCCGCCCTGGCCGGGATCGAGGTTGTGCTGATCGACGAGACCCAAGAGGCGGCAGACAAGGGCAAATCCTATACCACCGCCTACATGGACAAGGGGCTAGCGCGCAAATCCGCCACGGCAGAGAAAAAGGCCGAGGTGCTGGCGCTGATCACCGCCACGACCGATTACAAGGCCCTCAAGGGCTGTGACCTGATCATCGAAGCCGTGTTCGAGGATATGGCGGTCAAGGCCGAAGTCACCAAAAAGGTCGAGGCGGTGGTGGGCAAGGATTGCGTCTTTGCCACCAACACCTCCACCCTGCCGATCACCGATCTGGCCAAGGCATCCAAACGCGCCGCGCAATTCATCGGCATCCATTTCTTCTCCCCGGTGGACAAGATGGCATTGGTCGAGATCATTCGGGGCAAGGCTACCGGCGATATCGCAGTGGCCAAGGCGCTCGATTACGTCCGCCAGATCCGCAAGACCCCGATCGTGGTCAATGACGCGCGATTCTTTTACGCCAATCGCTGCATCATCCCCTACCTCAACGAAGGGGTGCGGATGCTGGCCGAGGGTGTCAGCCCGGCGCTGATCGAGAATGCGGCAAAGCTCGTAGGCATGCCGCTCGGTCCGCTGCAACTGATGGACGAAACCTCGATTGACCTCGGGGTCAAGATTGCCAAGGCCACCCGCGCCGCGATGGGCGACGATTACCCTGACGGGGCGGCAGACGAGGTGATCTTCTGGATGGCCGATCAGGGCCGCCTTGGTCGCAAGGCCAATGCCGGGTTCTATGCCTATGACGACAAGGGCGCGCGCACCGGGCTTTGGGAGGGGTTGGCCGCCCGTTTCCCGCTCGCCGCCGTGCAGCCGGAACTCGTCACCGTGCAGCACCGCCTGCTCTTTGCGCAAGTGCTCGAGGCTGTGCGCGCGCTTCAGGACGGCGTGCTCACCGATATCCGCGAAGGCGATGTCGGCGCGATCCTCGGCTGGGGCTTTGCGCCATGGTCGGGCGGACCGTTCTCATGGCTCGACATGCTGGGCGCGCCCTATGCGGTAGACCGCTGCGACGCATTGGCCCGCGCGCTGGGGCCCCGCTTTGCCCCGCCGGACCTGCTGCGCGAGATGGCG
>Ga0105054_10000939_pt1 | contig 47663 bp, 44 predicted proteins | sample BON02_FD_78091 | JGI IMG/M metagenome (GOLD analysis project Ga0105054, IMG submission 78091) | Freshwater microbial communities from Lake Bonney liftoff mats and glacier meltwater in Antarctica - BON-02 (megahit assembly) | ecosystem: Environmental > Aquatic > Freshwater > Ice > Glacier...
CGGGTACAAGGGAGGAGCAAACTGTGCCTGACAAAGGCCCGCAAAAGACAATGCAGTCTTCAGGCCTTTCATGTAACTGGATTTGTAGCCACCTACCTGATAGATGTGTTGACTGATCTCCATCACACATTCCTGATACACCTTTATTTTCTCAAAATCCCTGTTCGCTGCCGCTTCATATAAGGCCACATACAGCTCAGGAAATAGATTAGCACCGCCACAAACTCCGCCATGACTACCCATCAGCACGGTTTCGGCCATCATTTCTTCGGGTCCAATCATCAGCACAAAGTCTGGGTGATTTCTAAATGCATGACATAGGGATTGGAAATACACAGCATGGGCGGAGCTGTCTTTCAGACCTATGATCCGCTCATGTGCTGAAAGTCGAACAGCGGTATCCACTTCTATGGTCAGCTTGGTATGCGAGGGCATATTGTAAAGGAACATCGGCAATGAAATTGCTTCTGCCAGTTGAAGGTAATAATGAGTCAATTCCTGCTGGTCGATATTCATGTAGAACGGAGGTGCTACCACCACAGCATAGGCTCCAGCTTCTGCTGAATACTCAGCCAAGGCTATACTTTCTTCGATGGATACATCGGTAACTCCTACCAATACCGGCACTCTTCCCCCGACTTGCTCGCACGTCTGCGTGATCAAATCTCTACGGGTCTGATAGCTCAAACCAGAAAATTCGCCGGTAGTGCCCAGTATAAAAATGCCGTGAACGCCTCCGGCTAGTAAGTGCTCAATGAGCTTTTCTACACTATCCGAATCAAGCGACCCATCGCCATTGAGTGGCGTTATCATGGGTGGAACAATACCTTTTAAAGGGGAAGTGAATTTCAAAAATGAAGACATGCTAGTAGGTTAATAAAGTTGAAAGTTCTAAAGTAAATAGTTGATAAAATGCTTCGCCGTTGAGGGCTACCATTCTGTTATATGCGATCGTATGGCCGGTATTTGACCAGTTGATATTGCTGAGTTGATTAGTTGAAGTACTTGAGGCGAATTACGTGCGAAAGTGAGCGCATGCTTTCTTGGTTTTCGGTTTTATGTCTTCCACCTTCAAAATCACACTTGAAGTTTTACCTTATTTGATCGGGTCAAAAATCCCAGCTAAAATGTAGACAGATTCGCTATTGAGATAAATCCTTTCATATCTACCAGAATAGACCTTGATTTTACTTTCATAAATATCACTTGAATTTCCATACCAGGACTATTCATTATTACTTAGATATTCCACTATTTTAACATCTTTACTAGGAAAATATGGGTATATCCAAGCAAAATCATATTATTAATTCTTATATTAAAACTTCTGATTTATTTTACATATAAGCAATTTACAGTAACATAAGCCTCAATTCCACTAGAATCCAATGAAAGCCCATTTCCATAAAGTACCCATAGAATCTGCAAAATCCTTTAACATTCGCTATGATCAAAAACCAAACTTTGGGACATTATGGCATTACCACCCAGAGCTCGAGCTACACTATATCATCAAAGGAGAAGGAACTAAATACATAGGAGATAGTGTGAGTAATTTTTCGGCTGGGGACATGGTTCTTTTGGGCGAAAACCTCCCGCACACGTGGCGGTGCAAAGAGGAGTATTTTAAGAAAGCACCTGTAATGGAAGTAGGTGCCTATGTTTTACAATTTCACCCAACTTGTTTTGGCTCCGAATTCTTAAAGCTGCCCGAGGCACAAGCTATTCCCTCCCTATTTGAAAAGGCAAAACAAGGCTTAGTAATCACAGGAAAGACCAAACTGAAACTTTCAGAAAAGCTTCAGCAATTAGAACAAGCCTCCAACCTAAAAAGAATAATTCTTCTACTTGAGATTTTTGAAATTCTATCTGAGACAGAGGAGTTTTACACTATCTCTCCAGGATATGCCTTTAGCCATTTGTCGAATTTGTCAGAAATGCACAGACTGGAAAAAATCTATTCTCATGTCTTAGCCAATTACGGAAATGAAATCAATCTGTCGGAAATCGCAGATCTTGCAAATCTCAGCCCTTCGGCCTTTTGCCGCTATTTCAAAACCATGACTAATAAAACGTTTTTCGGATTTGTCATCGAAATAAGGATTTCAAATGCCTGTAGAGCCTTAATCGAAAACAAGCAGTCAACCCAAATGATTTGCTTCGAATGTGGTTTTAATACTCTCTCGAACTTCTATCGGCACTTCAACAAGGTCACCGGAATGACACCTTTTACCTATAAGAAACAATACATATCTTAATTCACTGAAACTTCAAAAAACAACAAAACCCCTTCCCTAAGCTCCACAAGTTGGGTTAAGAAAGAGGTTTTTATTTTTACACATACGTTATCAAATCAGTAACTGCCACTTCACCCTGCCTTACTCTTTTGCGGCTTTGTAGATCGCATCAAGAAGACTTCCCTCTTCCTTGGTGTCGTTGCCTAATTCCCAGAACATAATGCCACCAAGTCCTTTTGCCATAACATACTTGGTTTTCAGCGCTACCGAAACCGTATCATCATAAGATACAAATAAGCTGTCTGCGGAATTATACATAAAAGGTGCCTCGGCATTGTCATCCCAAAAACGCTGAAAACTGCTATCTGTTTCATACGATTTCCGAATCTGATGATAGGCCATCCACCCGCTATGAAGGCCTCCACTAAGCTGATACAATCCATTATTTTCTGGTGAAACTCCTTTCCACACTCTGCCGTAGAAAGCTCCTCCGATCACGATCTGCTTGGGATCAACCCCCTTCTTGATCAGGAAGTCTACAATTTTCTTTGCCGAACGTGGATTGGGATCAGGGTTTTCACCCTTTTGATACAAGCTATCCAAGTGGTCATGAAAAGGTGTGCCGGCAATTTCTTCACTACTTACATCACCTAGAGGCGTATGATGTCCAGTATAAATGGACACTCCGGAGACCTGATCATAAGTCATCACGTTGGTGTAATTGGCATATTTCATTACCTCATCCATATTTACGTAGTCGTAGTAACGCTCCCAGCCTGCCGAAGCAAAAGTTAGAATTTTAGGCGTAGCGAACGTATCCAGCATCTCACGCAAACCTTTCATCAGCGCAGTGAAATTCTGGGTGTCTTCCGGACGTGCCATCGTGCCAGCACCTGATATGCCAGGATATTCCCAGTCCATATCCATTCCGTCCAGTTGATGTTCGGTGAGGAATTTTTTAGCACTGTTGATGAATTTCGCACGACTCTCTTCTGTCAATGCCATATCCGAAAACCCATCTGCTCCCCAACCTCCACAAGCGATCATTACTTTAAGAGCTGGATTACGCTCTTTTTGTTTGACAAGTGCATCTATTTTTGGACCTCCACTCTCTGGATTACTGAATTTCATCTCTCCATCGATCACATGTGTGAACGAGTAGATAATGTGTGTCAGCTTTTCGACAGGGATCTCCTCTGGCTTGTAATCCCGCTCAGGCACGTAATAAGCCATAATAACTGGATCCGATGGAGATTCATCTTTCTGATAATCAGAAGAATTTTCTGATTTTGGTGAGCAACTCAGGATAAAAATGAGAAGAAGAAATAGGGGTGCTACGTTTTTCCAGTTCAAAGTAGTGTTGGTTAGCTTTATGAATAATTTCAATTAAGTCGTAATTACTTAATATAAAAACTTATTCAAAGCTATTGCTGGAAAAATCAGAAATTTGCCTTTCAAACAAATCTCAGGTCAATCAGTAAAAGGACGATTTGGTGAGCCTGTAAAACGTTAGTTGGCAAAAGAAACTAGCTTCTTTTGCCTGCCTCTATTTTAGTCACATCATCGTAGTTTTCGGCCACACAGGAAATACACACAAAATGTCTTGATGCCGCATACAGAGGGTTTCGTTTATGGTATGTGGCACCGTGCTTAGGTTTTCTATGCCATGCGGATTGTTTAATTAAAATCCATTAGGATAGGTGCTTTTGCTATATTCTGCTAGCCTATTGAGGATGAACAGCCCACCATGCTTTATGTTTTTCTTCAAGTGTTGCTAAATTCTCCTCCCGAATATCCTTTAATCGATCCTGGACAGATTGCACACTGTCGTCACTCTTGAAATTACCTGAAAATGAAACTACGAGGTAGACATACTTCGTTTTGGAAAGTTGGAATTCATTACTAAAATTATCTAGCACAGTAAAAGCAGCAGTCGCCTCAGCCGGAATATCTACCTCTTCATTAAAAGCTCTTGAGATGTCGTATATACAATCAGGTGTGTTTCCCTTATCTGTATCGGAGGGGAATATCCGGTCTTCAGGAGGATTGTCCACAAACTCTTCCAATCCGGGAAGTTTAAGGTCTACGCTACCATGCAGGGCTTTTTTTCCTGAATAACTAATCTTGATTACTGCAAGGTCCTCATCTGCTGAGACGTAACTTTCAAATCGTACTTCTTCGCCATCCTTCCCAAATAAAGAATGTGTTTTAGCATCATATACAGACTACTCTATTTGAAATAAAGCTCCTTTTAGTTCAGGAATACTGATTTCTAGTTTACCGAGAACGGCAAGGAATGATTCATTAAGCGAGGATTTCAGACGCCAAAAGTCATTTAAAGCTAAATAGTAAACCTGCTTTTCCTGATCACCTGAAATAGCCATCCCAGTAAATCCATTGCCCAGCATCGGAGAATCAACTGAAACGGAGGCAGGAATTGTTTTTGAAGGTTAAGTGAAAACCACCTTTTGCTTACATATAAGCTCTTCTAGAGGATCTTGACAACTTCCGAGGTACAAGAAAAAGACTAATGATAAAAGAATACTGGCAAAGAATGATGGTTTTTATATTACCGGTATTTTTGCAAACGAATGATTAAAAAGCAGTGCTCTCTAGATAAGCTGTCTTGTTGCCTCAGCAAAAAAAGGATTTCGTCAGGATCATCTGGCCTATCCATTGCTTTTAACTTGCAATAGGATGCTTAAGCCCATAGATATTTTTAGTCAAGAAGGATTTCAAAGAAGGAAAACTAGCAAATTGATTTTTATTGGCTTTTTGTGCACATTTATTAGAGCATTCGCCTACAAAATTCACTTAAAACAAATCTAGTATGATTGAAATTGAGCGCTTAGATCACGTTCTGATCACTATTCCATCAAATACACGAGAGGATGTAATACGGTTTTATACTAAAAAACTTCTGCTCAAAGAAATCCCGGGAACACATCCCAATGGTGCGATTTGGATACAACTTGGCAATGTAGAACTGCATATTCGCGAAGAAGATGATCATCAACGTACTTCCGCGCGACATGCTGCGCTGGTGGTAAAAAACTTGGAAGCAGCCAAAGCTTTTCTGCAAAAAGAAAACATTGAGATTAGCTACTCTTCGTTAATCGAGGGTCGTGAACGCTGCTTCTTCAGAGATCCTTGGGGCAATCGATTCGAGTTGATAGAATATGACAAATAGGTAAGGAAGTCTCCTCTTTATTTTGTTTTGCACATTATTCTTCTTAAAATCAATTCATTACGCAAATCACCCCTATGCAAGCCTTTAGTAAGTGGTTGAAAACTCAGCCTGCAACTAGTTGATTTTTGCACTTCAGAAGCTGTGTCACCATTTTCGCAAAAAATTCCAATTATGAGATCCAAAACGATCTACCTATTTCTCATTCTTTTCACCTTCCACCTATTTTTAAACAGCCCTAATCTTTTCGCCCAATCTGAAATCTCTTCATCAGACACTTTATTGATAGGCGTAGCTGGCACCCAACCCTTTGTCTTCCCAAACAGCAATGACCACAAAGGGATTGCTGTTGATATTTGGGAAGATTTGGCTGCAAAAAAGAACTGGAATTACAACTATCTCTATTTCGACAAAGTAGATGTAGCCCTCAGTGAACTTACAAAAGGAACTATAGATGTGTTAGTTGGACCCATTAGTATTACTTCCTCGAGACTTGAAAGCATGCGGTTTTCACAGCCCTTTTATAATTCCAGTTTGGCGATAGTCTCCCGCTCGGATGAGCTCACGCTTTGGGACAAAATCAAGCCTTTTTTTAGCGTCAAATTATTACTCGCAGTAGGTATATTTTTATTCATTTTAAGTATCGTAGGAACTCTATTATGGTTGGCAGAGCGAAAGAATTCACCAGATCAATTTCCGGAAGACCCTATAAACGGAATCGGAAACGGAATGTGGCTGGCTGTAGTCACTATGAGTACAGTGGGATATGGTGATAAGGCTCCAGTCACACTTTGGGGCAGGATAATCACCGGGACTTGGATAATTGTCTCCATCATCTTTGCTACTTCTATGGTGGCGGGTATAGCGAGTACACTGACGTTAAACTCTATGGGAACTTCCACGGTAAAAAACATAGAGCAGCTGGCCAATACGAAAGTAACTACACTTACCGGATCGCCCGCTACTCCTTTCTTGCAAGAAAATAGGGCAAAAGTTATCGATTCCAATTCACTGCAAGAAGCGATGGATAAGCTTCAAGCGAAGGAAGTAGAAGCGGTAGTTTACGATAGACCGCAGCTACTTTATTATCTTAAACAAAATCAAGATGAAAATCTATATATCGCCAAAGCTGAATATTACAAGCAAGGGTATGGTCTTGCTTTTCCTATCAATTCACCCTTGGTCTATGAAGTTAATCGGGCTTTACTCGAGCTTTCGGAACACCTAGAAACAGAGAAAATAATAGAGGAATATTTGGAGAAAGATGAGTAGTGGATCCAAGATAAAATCATATCCTCATGGGGGTAAATAATCACGCTAACAGACAAGCTATCTTAATACCTGAGGAGCCTAAACCTGGCTAAAGTACTGCAAATCAGATTTTTAAAATAGTGAGATTTGACTGTAAAAAATCATATTTTTTTGTACCCAAAACACTACCATTAATTTTAGGTGATCAGCTGAATTACCAGCATTCTTGGTTTACATTCATGAAACAGACTATTTATTGCATCATATTCAAAGCGCAATCGCATTTTCTCTGAGCATGTGAAACGTACTTAAAGGATTTGAACATACTCTATATTACCTGACTATCCGGCTATCTAATTCAAGAGAAATAACTTTGATTTCTAAGTGGCTGAATTGCTCAGAAAGTGGGTTGATCACGTAATTCAACGAACTCGAATCCACTACAGAAAGGATAAGCAATCTCCAGTATACAACCAGTTGAATAAGCACGCCGAGTGAATATAGATATCCGAGCATCTCATAGGGATAACTCCAGTAAGCGGATAAACTATAGGTGAGTATCAGTGAAATCTGCAATCCCCAGAACTCCCACTTATTGATTAGTAGCAGTTTACCATGTTACTGAAAGAATAAAACTAGAGCTGCAAAAATCTCATACACGAACCATCCGTTGAATTGCAAATGAAGAAAAAACTTGATGCTGGCTAAATATAGGAGGTCAAGCTTACCGAAATTCACGATCACTATAGGTAAAATCCATACTCCTATAGTGGAAATAAACATCCAATAAATTGCCCATTTAGCAAGCAGTGATTCTGTTCGGTTAGCTAGTTTATTTAGATCCTTGAGTAGTAAAAAGCTTAGAAAATAGGCTATTAATAAATGTGCAGTAAGCAATGAAATACTCAAAACAGCATAGCCTTTTCAGGATAAACGCACTTGTCATCCCAAGACATACCAAAGTATAAGCAAGCAATAACCTCCTATAGAATTTTGGTCTTTGAATTTGATCTTTTAGAAAATAAATAAAAAGTGAGCAAATGATCGTAAAGACCCACCCAAGCATCGCGAGGTGAGAATGTGGTGTAGGACATTAGTTTACTCGAAAAAAGGAAGTTTAACTACCCAAAACAAACGCATGCTTGTACCCAGCAAAGCAGCAATCAAAAAGAGCCAGAGCCCCCATATTACGTAGCTTAGGTTTTTGCTTGGTCAGCCTATTAGTGGATTTACCACCAAAAGTCATTGGGAGGATTTGCTTGCTTTACTTACTACAAAACTAACTTTATCAGGCGAAAATATCGATTTGAAAATCTGAATAAAAAGTTAGCTTTTTCTAATAGTACCTAATATTGAAAGGCAATCAATCAGGAAATACTCCCATTTAAAATGATTGTTCTGCTTTAATCGCTGATTTTTTACTTTATTCGGGCTCATTATAAACCCAAATCACACTAATTTTCAGAAATTATTAGTTTTAAAATCTACATATGAAAGAAATAATAGATGCCGTAAATGCGGTTGTTTGGAGTAATGCACTGATTTTTCTTTGCCTTGCAGCCGGAGTTTATTTTTCCTTTGCGACCAAATTTCTTCAGGTCACTTATCTAAAAGAAATGGTTTATCTCCTTTTCAAAGGAGAATCATCTGAAAAGGGCGTATCCTCTTTTCAGGCATTCGCAATTGCTATATCGGGAAGAGTAGGAACAGGAAATATCGCAGGCGTAGCCACTGCAATTGCCATGGGGGGACCTGGCGCTATCTTTTGGATGTGGACGATTGCATTTCTCGGAGCATCTTCGGCCTTTGTAGAATCTACACTAGGTCAGATTTATAAGGAAGTTAATGATGACCAATACAGAGGTGGGCCAGCATATTATATAGAAAAAGGTATAGGCAAAAAATGGTATGCGATGATTTTTGCTTTTGCGACGATTCTGGCAACAGCCGTTTTTATGCCAGGAGTACAGAGCAATAGTATCGCCTTGAGCATGGCCAATGCATTTGATTTACCTGTGGTGTACACTGGTATTTTGGTAACTGCCTTGATGGGCTTGATCATCTTAGGTGGTGTCAAAAGAATCAGTAAAGTAGCGGAGATCGTGACTCCATTTATGGCTGCGGCCTATATTCTGATGGCGCTGGTTATTATTGCCATCAACATCACAGAGGTACCGGGCATTTTTGCATTAATCTTCAAATCAGCGTTCAATATGGAAGCTGCTTTCAGTGGTGTTTTTGGTATGGCAATCGCTTGGGGTGTCAAAAGAGGAATATACTCCAATGAAGCTGGCCAGGGAACGGCGCCGCATGCTGCTTCAGCAGCAGAAGTAAGTCATCCTGTGAAGCAGGGATTGGTACAGGCGTTTTCAGTTTATGTAGATACGTTTTTTGTATGTACTGCTACGGCCTTGATGATTCTTTTTACAGGCCAATACAATGTTTTAAACCCAGATGGTGGATTTATAATTGAGAATCTTCCAGGCGTTGCGTACGGGCCTGAATACACGCAGTTTGCTGTTGCATCTCAGTTCCCTACACTTGGAGCAGGATTTGTAGCTATTTCTTTGCTGTTCTTTGCTTTTACGACGATCATGGCTTACTACTATATTGCAGAGACAAATTTGAGCTATCTGATCAGGAAGACTAACAACAAATGGGGCATTTGGGTGCTGAGAGCGGCCATCTTGGGAGCTACTTTCTACGGTACTATTAAGACGGCAGAGATTGCCTGGACTATGGGTGATATCGGTGTAGGCTTGATGGCTTGGCTCAATATTATTGCTATCATTCTTCTTCGCAAGCCAGCTTTCAAAGCATTGAAAGATTACCAAAGACAGAAGAAAGAGGGTAAAGATCCAGTCTTTATTTCCAAAGATGTCGGTATTGAAAATGCCGATTTCTGGGTAAAGAGAGATCCTGAAAATTAACCATGGAGTACACCGATGACTTATCTAATCAAAGTGCTTGATGAAAAAGGAAAGTTCAACCGCGGAGAGCGCGGAGGATGACGCAGAGAGTACAGTGCTTTGACATGCATTTCCAAAAATAGATTGGTTCGTCATAGGCAAATAGCGTTTTAGTTTTATGCCATAGAAATTAGATAAAAGGCTGAAAGCTCTATATACCAAAGCCCAGCTCGACAGGGCTGGGTTAAAAATGCGATAGTCTATAGAAAAGCACTGAAAGTGCGAAATAAATTATCTCAAAAGCTTTCTAAATGCCGACAAATTGATTGTCTGCTTTTTTTAAATCGTTTCGACGAAATCGTTAATTTGGTAGTATCAAAGTCAAACATAAAAAAATCTGACCACCTGATTGCAAAAGAATGAAAACTCTAAAAACCCTTATCACCTGCCTCTTTATATTGAGTTTTTTGGGATGTACTAATGATTCTGATCCCGCAGATATGAGTGTGGACAGATACGTGGAATTATTAAAGAAAGGGAAATACGAGCATTGGGAGTTACCATACTTCACCTCTCAGGACATATCAGCGCTTCTAGCCTTTAGAAATGAAAGTCAGCTGATCAAAGACTTTCCAATAAATATGATTTCATCGTCAATAACTGCTGAGTGCACTTTGGGAATGTATGTCTTATGGACGATTGAATCTATCCGAGCACGTGCGATAAACTCTAAATACCTGATTGGTTCCTTCCCTTCCCAAAATCCAGTGGTAGAGAACAAAGCAGATTTTGAATGGATAGCCCAAAGTGAGGCGGTTCGCGCATCTGTAGCTCAATCCTACTTAGACTGGTGGGAAAATAACAAGACTAAAGACTTTGACAACTTCAAACAAATTGATCCTTTGACGAACACCCCATTTCGCTGGCATTAAGGGCTCCCCTCTTTTCTTCTTTTGCAAGGAGATGCCAGTAACAACCTGTCATGAAATTTCGCACAATAATAGGAACTAATCTTCTGCCCAAAGCACAGCTATTCTACCTAGTTTTAATGAAATTTACTGGAGATTAGACATGGAGCTTAAAAGCAAAACACTCAGTTACGGTTTCATTGCTGCTGCCATGATGAATATCGGCGGGGTTTTAACCTTTTCGAGATTTTTTACCAATTCAACCATAGGCGAATTTGACCCGGTAGTACTGTCCAACTTTGGACTTTTAATGATCCTTGTTTGGGGGCTTGCTTACCTGTCAGTTGCAAAAGATTTTGCCAAGGCCAAATGGCTGATCGCTGTTTTCTCGATTGAGAAATTCATCTATGGCTTCGTCTGGGCCAAATGGTTGCTGAACAATGACCTATCTGAAGTCTATGCTGAGGATGCCATGGCTGGGATCTTCTACACGATCTATGGAGCAAATGATTGGCTATATTTCATCTTTTTCTCGTATGTGTTTTTACAAATCCTGTTGAAGAAGAACGAATCAAATAATTAACCAAAGCCTAATAAATCCTAACAAAAAAACCTATATCTGATTATTTTTCAGACAGTTAACAACCTCTCTCTTGTCAAGCTCCAAAACAAGTGCATCAGACAAGGAACCAACAGAGGTGATAACTCATTGAAAGACTAAGCATCGACTCAAAAGCACCAATTTATGGAAAGCAATACAGTGACAAATTATATCAAAGAAGTAAGTGAAAATATGCCAACTGACTGGCTGGGTCTTACCACTCATCGGCTAGATATTTATGATGAGAAATTGGCTAAAACTCAATTCTTGGATCAGTTTGAAAGTTTATTCAATGAAAATAATGCTTCCACATCCGCCCTCACTGCACTGCCCACAGCGTATGACTACATTCGATTAGGACATCCTTTATCTTGTATTCTGGAATGGGCAATCGCCAAGTCAATAAACTTACCCTCAGAAAACGTAATAAGTTTCTCCTCTAAAACGACTCCTATTTTAGCCGTTTTACGGACGAATTTAGTAGAGAATAGAAACACCCAAATCATCTATACCGGCGAATTACCTGAATTTTTTGATACCGAAGTAGTTAGAAATATTTACGGCTATAAATTTGATTTGAGACAGGTTGAGCAAGGCGTAGAGATTCCAACATTTGACGGAAGCACCCTATACATTTCCCAAGAAGAACAATTCGGTACTACTGATCTCACTAGCGGAATTGATTTCTTCATCAATCTTCACGCGCATCTAGGAAGCATTTTGGTTGTCAATGGTGAGAAAAATGCACCCTACATCTCAGAAATTCAGCATGTCCGTAGAAGAGAAACCATTGCGATGACGCCAGCCAATTGTCTTCAGGCTTTGAAATCTCTTGGTGGCACCCCTTCTTCTGATGCCTCCGAAACTAGTATCGAAGCAGACAAATCAAGTGTTTTAGATTCGATTAAAACTGTTACTGGCATCAAGACAATGCCACTAGTTGCTTCAAGTGGACTTTCCATCCAGTATGCGATTATGATGGGGCTCGTTCATGATGCGCTCGAAAACCATGAAGGCAAATCCATTAAATTCATCGTTCCACCAAATTGCTACGGTGGTACAAATGACCAGGCAAGACGAGTAGCCGCTTGCAATGACCTTGTTGAAGTGGTGGATCTGCTAGTAGATGGTGATAACGACATGGTGCAAAGTATCGACGCCATTCTAACTCAACTTGCGGAGGAAGATGCGATCCCCTACATCATTGCGGAGATCCCAACAAATCCGAGAGTTGAAGTTCCGGATCTTCAGCAATTGAAGGCTGTTTTAAGCAAGCAACGCACCACGCAAACTGGCGAAATTGCCATCGCCTCGGTTTTTATTTTAGATCAGACCTTTTGTCCCAATGTGCTCTTTTTAGGCGAAGGTGAAATACTCTCAACAGTTAAGGCCATTTCTTATGCCAGCGGATCCAAATTCCCAAGTGGCGGAAAATGCATTGCTGGCTACTGCGTAGCAAATGATAAAGCAGCATATTTGATGGAAAAAATAGCGTTACATCTCAACCTTTGCGACAATGAGGCTACGGATCTTCAATATGAAATATTAGCGAAGCAATTGCCTTCCATGAATCAGCGGATCATTGATGCCTATAAGAATACGCGTGAGTTTGTAAACTTTATTCACGACACCTTACCAGCGGCAAAAATCAATTTTGTTTCTGAAGAACTCGCAGAACAAGGATTTACCCCATCCGTTTTTTCATTGGACCTTCCTACCAAAGGGAATTCGGATGCAGAAAAAGAAGCCTACAAAAGAGCGTTAAATCTGAAGTTAATCAAGATGATGATTACTGAGATCCCCGATGAAAGCAAATACTGTGTGAGCTACGGACAGTTAAAAGGATGTTATTGGACGATACCTGCTACCTCGACTCAAGGGACGACTAAAGAAGGCGACAAAGATTACATTGCCCGGGTGTCACTTTCTCCAACTATGGATCTTGAACTTCATAAAAAAGTCTTTCAACAATTTGTTGACGAGAGTTGATTATTACCAGTGATACGAGTAGCCCTATACGTTTGCTTTAAAGGCTGGAAGACGGATGACCGAAGCAGCCTCAATCCTAGCGTGGGGCTTCTTTTTATAATGCTTTTATCTAGTTATTGGTAGAAAAACAGATAATCATTTTGAATTACCTATAGTCAAACCAATTAAAGCAGGTCTTTTGCTTAGCGCACCCAACCATACAAACAGATGAAGGATTTAGCAGGAAAAATAGTTTTAATCACGGGTGGAGCATCAGGCATTGGCAAAATAATGGTTCGTCTGATGCTAGAGCGCCAAGCCAAAGTGATCATCTGGGATATCAATCAAGCAACCATTGATGCAACAATTTCCCAATTTACTAACGGAGAAGCCATTTCTGGCTTTCAAGTAGATGTTTCAAACATGGAGGAGATACAGGAAACCGCTATAAAAGTTAAGCAAGAAATAGGCATTGTTGACGTATTGATAAATAATGCGGGGATAGTGGTAGGCAAATTCTTCCATGAGCATTCTACATCTGATATTACTAAAACTATGGAAGTCAATGCCAATGCACCGATGCTGGTCACCAGCGCTTTTTTGGCAGATATGATCAATCAGAATTCTGGGCATATCTGCAACATCGCTTCCTCAGGAGGACTTATTTCTAATCCCAAAATGTCCGTATATGCTGCTAGCAAATGGGCGCTAATTGGTTGGTCTGATAGCTTGCGATTGGAGATGAAGCAATTGAATAAAGACGTAAATATTACGACTATCATGCCCTATTACATCAATACGGGTATGTTTGACGGAGTGAAATCGAAAATCCTGATTCTCGAACCAGAGGCGGCAGCACTTACGATTGTAAAAGCCATCGAGAATAACACGAGAATGCTGACTATACCCGGATACATATATCGACTGACTCGGATAGGCCAAGGTTTCTTGTCAGTCAATGCTTTTGATTGGTTTGCGGGTAGCGTGATGGGGATTTATAAAACAATGGAACATTTCGTCGGTCGAAAGAAATGAGTTTCCGAAGAGAAAAGCTTCATGGGTAGAATTTGGCTTATGAATAGTAGTTCTCAAATCAACACGCATTGAAGCGTAGACATCGTAGTTTTCATTTCAATTATTTACGTACCAGCCAAAGACAAAAAGCGACTTAATATATGGTAAACACTAGCAAATCCGGTACTTCGGTCACCCGTCATCCCCGCCAGCAGTTCGGGCAGGGGTCTTCCCGCCACGTTACCAAAGAAAATAAGATTACTGGCATGATTGCGGCTAATCAGAATTGTTTTTTTATAAAATGATCATACTAATTGGAGCAGGCTTATCGGGTCTATTGACGGCTTACCGTCTAAAAAAGGAAGGAATTCCATTCAAGATTCTAGAGGCTAGAACAAGAATCGGCGGAAGAATAAACACGGTAATTGGATCAGATAATACACCGGTTGAAATGGGTGCAACTTGGTTTACAGACCAGCATCAGCACCTACGCGCGCTCTTGGATGAATTGGGAATCGGATACTTTGAGCAATACATGGAAGGAAAAGTCTTATTTCAGGCATCCTCCACCTCAGCGGCAGAAGCTATACAAATCCCAAGTCAACCCGCGAGTTACAGAATCTCTGGAGGCACTTCCAACCTGATAAATACCTTGTACAATAAGTTGGATAAAAATGATGTCCTGCTAGATCAAGCCGTGACTGAGATAAGATTTCAGAAAGATGCAGTTCAAATTATTGCTGATGGCACCTTTGAAGCTGATAAACTAGTGCTGGCTCTTCCTCCAAAATTATGGGCGAAGAAAATCACCTTTGAGCCACCACTACCAAGTAAATTAATGGCTGTTGCTACACAAACCCATACTTGGATGGAAGACTCGATCAAAGTTGCATTGAGCTTTAGTGCCCCTTTTTGGCAGCAACAAAACCTATCCGGAATGCTATTCAGTAATCCAGGTGCTATTACTGAATTTTATGATCACAGCAATCATGAAAGATCCAAATACGCACTTTGTGGATTTGTCAATTCTTCCTTTAAGAGCTTATCGTATGAAGAACGACGGGATAGCGTAATGAATCAGTTGAAAAGTGCTTTTGGAACACAAGTCGAGGGTTTTATTGACTATACAGAATGTGTCTGGAGCGAAGAAAAAAACACCTTTGAATACTCTGAAGTTGAGCTTTTCCCTCATCAAAACAACGGAAATCCAATTTTCAAGAACACATTTTTCGATGACAGATTGATCATTTCCAGCGCTGAATCTGCTTCGAAATCTCCCGGATATATGGATGGCGCTGTGTATGTGGGGAATGTAACTGCTAGAAAACTAATTGCTGCCAAATAGAATTTTACCTGATTTGATGGCCTGCTACTTTGTGCCAGCTGAGCATCCTTCTCACTAGTAATTTTTAGTCAAATCTGACTTAAAAATCCTATTCTATAGTATCAGAAATTCAACTGTAATACCTAGCTTATTTCATTTACAGCTTGGTAAAAGAACACCAATCGGCTGCATCTTCGGCACAAAACCTCTATTTTGGATTTACTAATGACTTAATTAGTTTTAGGATGTAACCCAAACAGAAATTGAAAACCTGCAAATACGCCAGCGTTTCAGATCACAACTCACCACCCCCAATCAATGGAATATATTGTTAATAATAAGATAGGTTTTATCCGTTTGCTTGCATCGTGTTTAGCCTTGGTATTTAAGACATTAGTTGGCAACAAAGGTGGATATGTAATCCAACATGAACACACAATTCAGATTACAGACGATTCTCCTGTTATGCTAACTAGAGCAAACGGATTTTGGGATTAAAACCCCATCTTCTTTCAATAAATATTAATTCTAGATCTAAAGCACATAAGATCATAATAAAAAAATTGCCTCTATTTTTTGCTTTGGTTGGATGGTTTGCAGTAATAGCGCAGTTCATCTTAATGATTGAAAACCGCGTTACTCCTATTCCTGAAGCCGTAATTAGATTTTTCAGCTTCTACACAATCTTAACTAACACGCTGGTTTCAATTTATTTCACTTACATAGCTTTCGTTAAAAATCAAGAACCTAAATCAGGAATTCTCACAGCTATAACAACTTACATTTTCATGGTTGGTATCATTTACCAACTTGTTTTGAGGCACGTTTGGCAACCCTTAGTGCGACAACTGATTGTAGATAAATTACTTCATTCCATTACACCAATTCTAGTTATACTATTCTGGTACATGTATGAAAGAACTAAGTCAGTTAGCTATTCACACCTATTGAAATGGGGAATTTACCCACTTATCTACTTAATCTTTATCTTGATTCGAGGAAGTTTTTCCAATTTCTATCCATACCCATTTGTTGATGTGAGAAATTTAGGCTTGGCATCAGTCCATACATATTCGGTGGTTTTGTTACTTATGTTTTTAATGATTTCAGCTTTATTTCTCTTTATAGGAAAAACTATAATCAAAAGGTAGAAAGGCTAATGCGACACTAACTACGTTTTAAGCCTACCCATGAAATCGAGTTCAGTTTTTTAATCATTTGAGCATAATATAAAAGCTCCCTCACTCCTGTTCCTTGTAAAAACTCGCCTCTCTAGATTCTGGCTCTAAGTTAAATGCTGCGCCGAGGCAAATCTTTCATTCGTAATCCGACCAGATAAACACCGTAATAAACTATGCTATTCAAGCCTTCGCGAAATACTTTTTCCTCAGCCAAAACGACACTCGGACGAGTACTATCAACGCGGGTACTTCAACCAATGGGCCAATAACTCCCGTAAATGCCTGTCCAGAATTCAACCCAAACACTGCAATAGCCACGGCAATAGCCAATTCAAAGTTGTTTCCCGCAGCAGTAAAAGCTACAGCAGCAGACTTGTCGTAATCTGCACCCATGGCCTTTGTCATAAAGAAACCGATCACAAACATCAGTGCGAAGTAAATCAACATCGGAATAGCTATTCTCACCACATCCATAGGAATCTGAACGATGAGCTCACCTTTCAAGGAGAACATCACTAAAATCGTGAAGAGTAAGGCCACTAGTGTCATCGGTGAAATGGCAGGAATAAATGTGTTTTTGTACCAATCCTTACCCTTTGCTTTCACCAAAACAACCCGACTCAAAATCCCCATCAAAAATGGAATACCGAGATAGATAGCTACACTTTCGGCTATCTTCCCTATGGAAATATCCACAATGGCACCATCAAATCCGAAATACGGAGGCAATACAGTGATAAATATCCAAGCATAAAAACTATAGGCAAACACCTGGAAAATACTGTTCAGCGCAACCAATCCAGCCCCATATTCACTACTTCCCTCTGCCAGATCATTCCATACCAGTACCATGGCGATACATCTCGCCAAGCCAATTAAGATCAAACCCACCATGTATTCTGGGTAATCTTGGAGAAAAATAATGGCAAGCGCAAACATCAATACCGGCCCAATCACCCAGTTCAAAATCAGTGAAACTGATAGGATTTTCACATTCCTAAAAACCTTTGGCAACTGCTTATAATCCACTTTTGCCAGCGGCGGATACATCATCAGTATTAAGCCAATAGCAATCGGGATATTTGTGGGACCCACACTAAAGGAATTGATAACCGTGGAGCTAGATGGAAATAAATATCCTATACCAACGCCTATAGCCATCGCTAGGAAAATCCACAGCGTGAGGTATTGATCTAGAAAGCTTAATTTTTTGTTGGGCATGGTTAGTTTGTAAGGTTACCCGAAATGATGCCATTAGGCTCATTTTCTTTGTTTTAAGGATTGGAAAAGTGAGGAAAGAGGAGCGAGATATTCTTATTTTAAGTAGTCTCCAATTTCTCTATTACTTATATTTTTAACTACAACAAAAGCGTTTACTCGATTTAAATAAGTTGAATAAATTCAAAGCAGTATTTGTTGCTCTTAAGTAAATACTTGATCTATAAGTGAAACCAAACTTTTTATTACTACAAGCAATCATATTTGCAAACAATTTATTTTGCTAAGCCCACCTGAGAGAATACGTAAAACATCTCAGAAGCTATTTGCATAGATCGTTCGTCATATTTTTCAGATTCCTGCGGCGTATCATCAAAAGGTTTTGGATCCTGATATCGCACAGGAATTCGCACTTCAGCACCAGGAATAAAAGGACAATTCTCATCTGCATGTGCACAGGTCATGACGGTGGCAAATCTCTCAGATCGATTGATGGAATCGTCGAAAAGTTTTGAGAAAGTTGTAATCGGTTCAGCATCATTTGATTTAAATACGAAAAACTTAGGGTTTTCATCCCCTTTTTTGGAAACCCGAAAACCACTTCTTCCGATAGAATCCACCGCTCGCTCATTGAAAGCAGTCACTTCTACCCCACCAGAAAAACAACGAACCGGAACGCCAAAATAATCTGCTGCAGTCTGCGCCCAGATCTGAGAAAACTGGCTTCGTCTGGAGTTGTGCGTGCAGATAAAATTTAGATCAACTGGATCCCCAGCTTCCAACTTCTTCTGAACGTAGTCAATCAAAACCTGTAGAATTCCCTTCCTTTCGTCAGAAATAGCTAGAGATCTAGCCTTCTCCACAGTAGCGGAAAGGTTAGGCAACAAATCAATTTTGCTTGTATTCATATCGTTAAACATGAGTTTGAATTAACAACAGCCAGAACCAGGAGCACAAGATTCTTCAGTATTCTTTACACTTGAAAGTCTGATTCGTTGTTTTTCCACAGGAATCCCACATTTCTCTTTTGCAAGACAGTCAGTTTGCTTAGATGTCAGAAGGAAATTTGTGCCGTCAAATTCCAACCCAAACTTTCCGATTGTATCCGCTTGGTATTCCAATTCTACTTCCAAATCTTCCATTTCAAGCACTTTCTCAGAAAGCTCAATGATGTCAACCAACTTCTCAGGATGCAATCTGTGATTGTAATCATCTGCATTCCAAAGTTGGAAATTAGCAACATTTTCATTTCTCACTGATCCGCCACAGTCGATAAAATGCTTGGTTATTTTGCCTACTTCAGTGATATGAAAGTGCGCAGGAACCAAATCTCCATTTGGCAATTGAAATGCAATAGTCTCGAGTTGATTTAGTGCTGATTTTACTTCAGATAGTTTCATAATGTTAGCCTTTTATAACTTAAACGTAATTAATAGTTGTTTTGTGATTATCCACTTTGCCCGTAATGCGATAAAAGCATCATAGACTAAGCTTCACTCTAGGATTTAGGCCACTTCGGTCACACGTCTACGATCCGGTAAAGCAAAGAAGTTTGACTACTAGCATCATCCGATAGCTATCGAGTGCGGATAATCATGTTATCGTTTTAGCAGCAAAGGCCTTTCGCTGCTATGTCCTGATCGAAGAAATCATTCAAGGTTTGCTTCATTTTGATCCAATTTTCACGATCGATACAGTAGCAGACACTCGTCCCTTCTATATTCCCTTTGATCAGTCCCAGCTGTTTCAGTTCTTTCAAATGCTGGGAAATCGTAGGCTGCGCCAAACCAATCTCGATGACCAAGTCACCACATACGCAGGTATCCATTTTGAACAAATGCTGAAGAATGGCCACTCTTGCCGGATGGGCAAATGCCTTCGCGAAAACCGCTATCGCATTTTGCTGCTCAGAAAATATTTCAGTTTTGGTAAGACCCATGGTTGCTATTGCTTCATTGCAATATTACGATAGACAATTTTAAATACCAAAAGGTTCCTCGCAAATTTGATCTGTATTCTAGAAGTGCTTTCCAAGAATTTATAATCTTACCTCTTCCCCTGAAATTAAATATAGATTAGTAATCCATCTAAATATCCTCATCAAAGTCATTGTAATTGCCAACTTCACCCAATTCAGGCAGACATGAACTGGCAACCTCTTGACGCATAAAACCTATTAATTGACGTTTTATGCCTTAACTTTTTGGTGGCCTAGCGGTAGGTTTGGATACATCAAAAAACGTCAACTAAAAAATAAAATTAGGGCACTTATTAATCCTTACGTAACTACTCAGGTACCAACCCCGCGATATGAGTCAGATTCTGCAAGACGTTTTCTGAACGTTTGAGAAGTGTATCTATAACAGATCTGATTACACAGAAGTAGTCGGCTCCTCTGGTGGACTTAAACTGGCCTGACACCTGCCTTCCGGTAGGGAGGTTTTCTGTTTTACTTTGATATTCCGTACCGCCCTTTCCGAACTATTGTTGTCGGGAGGTACTTTATGGTAGTGCAAAAATGTCAGGATGGAATTCCTGTATTTCAGAAGTCTTTTTTGGAAAGTGAATGCTTCTTTATGGGTTGGATTTACAGTGATTCCAAGCAGTTTGTCCAGTTGTTCTTCTATCGCTGTTAGGTTTTCTTTAGCAGTCTTAGGAGGAAACCCGGTTAGTATTTTTTCAGGGTGATAGCTTTCCTGAACAGAGCTCTGAGGTTCTCAGCCCATGTTGACGGGTATCTTTCCACGATATAGTTGAGTTCCCGGAGCAGATGTGCGTATCAGAGCTGTTGGCGGTTTTCCGAATAGTGAAAATAGGTTCTCCAGCGTATGGCCGGCATGTCCTGGCAGTCCACCTGATTTTCTCCGGGAATCCTCTCTTAGGCTTTGCATCTTTTTGGGACGATTCTCTTCTTTGGAAGGAGGAATTGAACTGCTGCCACTATTCTTGGGATTCTGATATCGGGAAAGACGACCCTCAGGGTCCACAATCCAAAACTCCAGAAGGCTGATCCTTCCCATGAGCTTACCGTTCATGTTGACCACATCCTGAATCTGTTTATCTCTGTTGTCCAATATTCCGATGTATTGGTTATTGAATATTGAACCTTAATCCCTTACAAACCAGTTATTTCAGCTATTTTTACTTACATATCAAAGCGGATAAATCAACCTAAAAACCGATAATTAAATGCACAAACAAACGCAGCCCGCCACACCCTAGCAAGACGTATCAAACTTAAAAACCTTGACCTTCGGCTAATTAAAAATGAACCTGAGTAGTTACGATTAAACTAAAAAAGAGTAAAATTCCTTAGGTAAAAACACCCGCACCCACTGAACTTATTGTTAGCGTTTCGACAGGTATAATGCTAAATGAGCGTTGAGCTCAGGTTTATTCAGATAAGTATCGGAATGAAATTTCACCTTCCTGCCAATTAGAATTCGTATGCTTCAATTCATTCTAAAAAAGTCCAGCTTCTGGAGAGGCAGGACAACTCCACGACCTTTGCGAAGCTTTCGTGATCTCGTTAAATCAAATAAGCCTTTCTGATTCACAGAAAGGCTTATTTGATTTAACGGTCTGTGTGGACATAGACCATGGTAGATATTACATACAACGGCGACTGCTTACCGAGACAGACCACTACTTTTCCTTTCCTCCAAAATTCATCTTGAAGCTGGCTCCAAACAGTCCATACGTATCGCCATAGCCAGAGACTTGCTTCAGCTGGTAATTATAGAATGGCATGATCACATAGTTGGCTCCCTTGGTTTCTAAGACTCGGAGATTCACCCCGAAATTCAGCGTAGCAAAAGGATAGAATTTACCACTCTTGGACTCTAAGTTTGCAGTTTCTGTAACGGACTCTTGACGTAGGGAAACTGATGAGCTACCCATTGCATCATTTGCGTAAAAAGCCGACTGTTGCGCAGTAGTATTTTCCTGACTGGCAGATTCGTTCAACGCATAGTAATTTGAAAATCCAGCCTGTACCGAAATAGAATTGTTTTTAGTCACCGGATACTTGACAAATACCGGCACCTCTACCTGCATCTGGCGAACTTCCAGTTTCTCGGTTTTCGGATAAGAATTACCAAAAGCCATCACCGTACTTTCTTGCTCATTATTTTGGTTGAGATAATTCAATCCAAGACCAGAGCCCAAGGTAAACTTCCCAGGGAGCTTAATATCCACGAGCATCCCCAGTCCAATCGTCTGAGCTGTGGCAACCTGATTATCACTTTGGATTGCCCCAAAACCCGGAGACAATCCCATACCTAATCCTATTGTCGTCTTATCCTTTTCTATCTCAGGAAAGTCACTTTCTGCTACAAATTTGTCTTTTTCAGCAGGAATGGCAGGTACAATAAGTTCTTCAACTTTTGCCACAGCAAGCGTCTCCTCTGAGGACTTCTCTACGAATGGAATCTCCACTTTTTCAGTTTTGGCAATGAGTGGAGACTGTGTGACCGTAGTTTTTTCCTTCGTTTGTTCTATAGCTTTTTCAGCAGAAGTTACAGGCATTTCAGCTGACCCCTTTACTTTTTCCGAAGTCTTTGGTGCCCGCTCAGGAATAGAAGCCAATGCTTTCTTAGAGTTAGGATTGATTTCAGATTTTTTATTTTCGGATGCTTTTGCTAATGCGTTGGAATCCGAAGAAGCTGAATTCGATTCTTGTTTAGCAATGCTTTCAGCAGGAGAATTTTCTGCTTCAGATGTAGTTGCAGGAAATTCTTCTCTCCTCTTTTCGGGTGATTTCACGGTGTTTTCTGCCAGCTGAACTTCTGTGGAGCTAGCATTTTCATTTCCAGAAATGCCAACAGAATTTATCCCCACTGCCAGCAACAGTAGAGACGCAGCGATCCCTGATGCCCAATAAGCAATAGCTTTACGCTTACGCTGGGCGCGCTTTTTCTGAAAACCTTCCCATGCACCCAATTTGTATGGCACGGAGGCTTCGACTAACTTCTCTTTAAGGGAAGCAGCAATTTCCTTATCCAGCTTATCTTCCTTCATATTCTTTCAAGTGTAATGATACTAATTTGCGAAGTTGAGCTTTTGCTCTAGCCAGATAGACTCTGGAAGAGCTTTCCGTGAGACTCAGCTTTTCACCAATTTCTTTATGACTATAGCCTTCGATCTCATAGAGATTGAACACCATTTTATGATCCTCCCGCAGCAGGTTTATTAGGTTTACTATATCCTGAAATGCAAGATCCTGCAGGGCATTTACTTCATGGAAAACACCTGTCTCTTCGGAGACGTCGGTTTGATTCTGGAACTTCTTCTGCTTGCGAAAATAGTCTATGGCAGTGTTTACGGTGATTCGGCGAAGCCATGCCTTCACAGACTGAAAGTCCTCGAATTTCTTGATGGAGCCGAAAAACTTGATGAATGAGTCATTCGTGATCTCATCGGCCAGCATTTTATCTTTGGAATAAGACAGACTTATCCCCTTGACATAGCCATAGTATTTTTTATAGAATACCTCTTCGTGCTTAGCCGATCGTCGTTTGCAACCTTCGATCAACTCTTGGTCAGTCCAATCCAATTCAAACCTATTAATCTATAATTAACGACATCCATGTTGGAGTCGGAATTTTCACTTCTTACCTAGTCATTTGCTCAGCTCCTTAGTGGTAATTTCCTCTGAGACATTCTCCGAAATTGCCTTAAATATTGCATTTTCCTTCTTTTGATTTGAGGAGTTCATGCAAGCGGCTAATTCTTCTAGATGCTGAGGATAGTTAGGCTTTAAAGTAAAATTAGATGCTTCTATCGGAATTCCCGAGTTGATTGAGTCATTCTCTGAGCCAGCATTCAACGCGCTGCTCGCAAATATCAAAACCAAATAGATCCGTAGAAGTGTGTTCATCATTCTTTATTGCCCTGACGGTGCTCCTCCTCAATACGCTACAGTAGGAGGAAAATATTTCTATGGGAGGAATTTAAAATGGATGAATTTAAAATTTAAAATAATGAATTGAATGAAAGAAGTTGTCGATTGTTAGTTGCTTGTTTTTCAGTGTTAATGATCAATGTTCAAATTCAATAGGCAATTTTCAAGTTGACATTATGAGATCAAAGAATAAAGGCCAATACGAGCTGAGTTCTCTGTGCATCCCGATAGCTAAAGGGACTACGCGATCTCTGTGGTAAAAAACTGATAAAAGTCAGTCACAGCACTGATGTCTAGCAGGCAAATGGGCAGCTTTTGGCCCTAATTTTACTTTTTCATAAACAAGTAAATCTCCCGCTATACATATGTCTCATCAATCAACAACACATAGCTTCCATATCCCAGTCATGGGACTTGGATATACCGTAGATACTCCGATCAAAGTTGCCAAGTACGGAATCTCCAGTGTAGTCTCTATCATGGATGATCACCTGCTGGAAGACATGCGAAAAATCTATTCAAAAAAGTTTGTTCGCAAATTCATTCCTATTTCGGAGAAAGAAGAAGATTATCGAGCAAAGCGCATTACAGCTTACTTGGATTTGACTCAATCTCTCGTAGATGAGCAGTTCGGTAAATTGATCAACGAAGACTGGGCGACGAATACCGAATTCAGAAAATACCTGGATCTTTTACCCCAAAACACTGAGCTCATAGACGTGTTTGCAAAGCTCGAAACAGCTACTGAAAATGAGAAATTCCAACTCAAAGAAGAATTCAAATCCAAGCTGCGTATGGGCACTATCGATGTGAACATCATGACTAAGGTGGACAAGATCAACAGCGACAAAGATGGTAATGAATTACCGAGAGAATATTCAGACGCCTTGTCTGCTTTGAGAGGATTTGCCCAGAGCAAAGCGAACGGATCGGTAGTTTTCTCAGCAGGAATGAACCCTGCGCTATACAGCTATGCCGAGCAATTTTCAGAATTTTATCCAAATCAATACGGTGATATTTCGAAGGGAATCATCCTAAAAGTGAGCGATTATCGCTCCGCATTAATCCAAGGAAAGTTCCTAGCCAAAAAAGGACTGTGGGTTTCTGAATTTAGAATAGAATCAGGACTTAACTGCGGAGGACACGCCTTTGCGACAGATGGATTTTTGATTGGACCGATTTTGGAAGAATTCAAAAGCAACAGAAATGAGCTTTTTCAAACACTTTATGAAACTTGCCAAAAGGCACTGGAGAACAAAGAATTGAACACCCTTTCAAAAAGCCCTACTTTCAAGGTAACCTACCAAGGCGGAATAGGAACAGCGACTGAAGATAGCTTCTTGCGGGAGTATTACGAACTGGATGGCACCGGCTGGGGAAGCCCATTCCTTCTTGTACCCGAGGCTACTTCAGTAGATGACGATACGCTGGAGCGCTTATTCAACGCCAAGAAATCTGACTTTTATCTCAGCCACGCTTCTCCTCTTGGAGTGCCTTTCAACAACCTCCGAACATCCTCTGGTGAAGAACAACGCGAGATCCGAATTGAGAAAAATCGTGCTGGAAGCCCCTGCTACAAGAAGTTCCTCATGAACAACACTGAGTTCACCGATAAGCCGATTTGCACTGCCTCGAGACAATATCAAGACCTCAAATCCAAGCAATTAGAAGCTGAAGAAATGGAGTCTGAAGAAATGGAAAAAGTAAAAGCCAAAGACTGTCTTTGCGAAGGATTGAGTGCGCCGGCGATATTGGCTGCGGGAGAAACACCTCGAAGAAATCTCACTGCAGTTACCATTTGCCCTGGACCAAATCTGGCTTACTTCAAAGGAACCTTCACGCTCAAAGAAATGGCAGATCATATCTATGGCAAGTTTTCGCTAAAAGTGGATGTAGAGAGACCGCATGTTTTTGTAAAGGAATTACAGCTATATGTGACTTATTTGAAAAAAGAATTTGAAACAAAAGTCACTGAGAAAGTTGCCAAGAAGGAAGCGTACTTGGAGAAATTCAGAAATAACCTGATCCAAGGCATAGAATACTACCAAGAATTGATCGATAAGGTAGAGGTGGATTCTAGTGTCATTCTTGAAAAAATGGCCGATCAATTTTCAAAAATTAAACATGAAATCGAACAGTTAAGCAAGCCTGTGGCTGCTAGCCTAAGCTAAGAAATCCATCAATTTTCCGAGAAATTTTGTAACCCAATTAACTAAAAAGAGCTGAAAGCTACTCCAGCCAATTATCGGCTAACTTGCGATCACGCAGGGGAAATGCTTTCAGCTCACTTTTTGGCACCAATCGGTTCAACACAAAAACCAACGCTCTGAGCCAAATACTATCTGTGACCATAGCGTATTTGGATAGTCGGGGTAGCATTCGCCAATCACCCAAAAGTGCATCTTTCATCGCTTCAAAACTCGTATAGCCTTTGAAAGGAGTTGCAATCGCCAAAACTTTAATTGCTCTTTTTGATGAAAGCTGATCTCTAGCCTCCTGCAACTGAAGCATATCTTCAGCTGTGATTTTCCCGTTGACCACATAGCTTAACAATCCTGTTTCCTTAGAATAATTTACTTCCATCCAGTTTATAAACTACGCTAGCAATAAAGAGTTTCGGCGAGCGAATTTCATTAAGAGGAAAGAAGGTGATTACTCTAAAAAGACTCAGCACAATCTAAGAAGGCTGAATTTTAGGTTGATTTTTTTTCTAAAAGCGCTGTGAATCGACATAGAAATTTTTCTTAAGCTACCTGCTTTGATGTTTAGAGGCAGCCATTCCAGTCTGCTCTCTCCACTATCCTTATTCTGCTTTCAAAATTGTAGCAGGATTTGCCTTCACTATTTTCCAAATCTGAGAACCAACTGTCGCGGCGATAACTAACAGTAAAATCACCAATCCGAAACCAATCGGAAATACTCCTACGCCTGAATGGAAAGCAAAAAAACTATCGAGAAAATTTGAAATAATAATGACCGAAAATGCTCCTCCCAGCACTGAAGCAATCGCCCAAATAATCAAATACCGCTTCAATAATTTAAGGGACAAATCTCCCAAATTGGCACCAAAGACCTTCCTTATACAGTAATCTTTGATGTGCGAATTCATATTCAACGACACCAAACCAAACAGTCCTAGTGAAGCCAGGATAACGGCAAGAATAGCTGAGAATAAGAGAATATTGCGTACCCCTTGCACATCTGTGAATTCACGATCAAACACTTCAGTTTGCAATTTTCCCGTAAAAAGCCCTCTAGGTATTGTTTCATGCCAGATTTTCTTTATTGACTCCATGGATGACTCTGCCATACCTGCGGTCATTTTCAAGGTGAGGAAATTAAAAGTAGTGTCAGGCGAGGCTCGTATCACTATCGGATCTATTGCACTTTGGAAGAAAATAGTGTGAAAATCCTCTACGACACCCACGATAGAATAGCTCATACTATCAAGCTCAATTTTTTCGTCAAGAGGAAATTCCAAGCCTAACTGATCTATAAAAGTCTGGTTTACAATAACAGATTCTTGCATATCAGAAATCAACTCCGGATTGAACATTCGCCCTCCTTTCAATTTCAAATCCAATACTTCAGGATAATTAGACTCCGCATTTAGAAGGCTGATTTCATACTTTTCGTCATTAAAAACCAGCTGTTCTTCTCGGATCCAATCACCCACAAAATCCTGGCTTCCGCTGACTTCTGTCACTGACGCAAGCGCGGAAAGCTTGTTTTTGAGCGGTAAGTAATCTTCAGAACTTGGCACATTTACAATGATTTTATCCGAGCTATCATATCCCCAGTCTCGATTTTCATTGATGTAATTCGTCTGAACAAACGCCACTCCCGCCACAATGCTAATAATCGCTAACGTAAACTGGAAAGTCAGCAATACGCTCGTAAAGACGCTTTTACTTCCAATCTTTTGATTGCCTTTGAGAATGTTGAGTGGCTTGAAAGAAGACACATAAATCGCTGGATACAATCCAGAAACGAGTGTGATAAATAATAGCATTGCTCCCAAAAATATCCAAATATATCCATCCCGGAACAGGTCAATTTTTAGATTTTTGGAGGCTATTTCATTAAATCCAGGAAGGAAAATAAAGCCAGCTAAAAGACATCCCAAAAATATAGCAAGAAAGCAGACCATCAGATTTTCACTCAGAAACTGGAATACAAGCTGACTTCTCCTGCTTCCGATCACCTTACGTACTCCTATTTCCTTTAACCTTCTTGAAGCCATCAACACGGATATATTGATGTAATTGAATACTGCCAAAATCAGAATAAACGACGCTATTACTGCCAGTAAAATCTGGGGCGCTATTGCCAAGAATCCTACCACCCCACGTTCGATTTGGTCTGAATTTCGCACCAAATCCGTGAATGCCTCTAGCTGAACACTTTTGTAAGGCTTCTCGGGATCTATCGTGTTTTGGATACTAGTCATTTCCGCAAGCCCTGACTTCATCTGAGAAATATCAGTTCCGTCCTCCACCTGAATAAAAGTCCATAACTCTGAATTCCATGCATCTTTAAGAGGTAGATCCAAAGTAGCATTTGGATGTGTAGTAATGTTAACCAACAGATCAAAGTTGAACATATCCATATCATTCAAATCGGCTAAAACCCCGCCGACCGTATAGCGTTTTTCCTCGCCATTCACCACCAATGAAAGCTCCTGCCCTATAGGATGCGTGGTTCCAAAAAGCTTTTCCGATAGCTCATGAGTCAAAATCACTTGATCCGGCTCCATTAAAGCACCTGGATATCCATAGTCCATCCGGTAAACAAACATGTCCATAAATGCAGGATCTACAAACATGGAGCGTTGATTGTAGCTCTCATTATTATGTATCAAAATTGAAAAATCTACAGAAATCCGTGTGTGACTTTTCACTTGACTCAATTTATCGGGAATCAATTCTGAAACAGGCTCGGCAATAACACCGTAAGTTTCCAGGCCATTTTCGCCTTCGGCAGTATAGGTCAGCTGAAAGATCTCATCCTTGTTTGGTTGATTCATTCCTTTGAACCAAATCTGAGCGATAAACAAATAAGCCACCAAACAACATCCCACAGCGCAGGCCAAACCAAATACGGAAATGAAAGTCGTCCCTTTCTGCTTGATGAGATTTCTCCAGCCAATTTTAAAATAGTTCTTAAGCATAGCTCCTTGGTTATAAGTCTGATAAGTTGATTTTGATCGTCTGATATTGCCCCATCTGAAAAAACTAAGTACATGGATGAAAAATCGGAATCTGGCAAAAGCCAATCCTCGTTCTTCGAGATTCATGTAAAAAAGCTCATAAGCATCTCCCTGTATCTGCTCCAGTCGATTGGGATTGCAGTAGAATTCCAGAAAGCGGTCTGGCCATCTGGGGGGGAAATGTCTGAGCTTACTGTCCATAGGAAAAGTCTAATGCCAAGGGTGGAATCTGATCATATAGCTTGTTTCTGAGCGTTTTCACTTCCTGAATTGCAGCTCTGCCAGTAGCAGAAATTGTAAACAAACGTTTCCTTCTCCCGCCTCTTTCTTCAGTCGCACCGCCCATATAGGATTTTAAAAAGCCTTTCTCCTCAAGACGGTTGAGGACCGTGTGAATTGCAGAGATATTGACCTTCCTTCCCGTTTGGTTTTTTATCTCTTCCAAGATTGCTACACCATAAGCATCTTGATCCAATATTCCCACAGTCAGTAGAATCAACTCTTCCAATTCACCTAAACGATAGCCCTTCATAAATGCATTCTATTTAATTTACAAACATGAATGTAATGTATTACTTTCATGTTTGTAGAATATATGAAAAGAAAAAGTTTTCAAGTATAATGGAGCTTGCGAAAAGTTTTAGAATTGTTAGGAACTGAAGGCTACTGATCGTGCCTTTGGCACTCTATTAAAACCAACACTCGTTTTTCAACCCAGAATTTTATTCTGGGCTATTATTAGGTCTTGCCTTTGGCAAGGGGCTCGGAAATACTATTCAGCATTTGTGTCAACGGCACAATCCGTACTCTTGAGATCAACTAGTTTGATTATTCTTCAATCTAAAATCAAAGTCTCAACCCAGAATCCCGATAGGCATCGCAGACATTTTAGGCTTCTACAAATCTTGCATTTGGCAAGGGGCTAACTGCTACTTCTGGCGAACAATTGTGCCAAAGGCACAGTCAATAACAGCCCTGAATACAGCGAAGCGAAATTCAGGGTAAGTGAAATCGAAATTCACCCAAAGAGTGCCAACGGCACGATCAATACTATTTTGATTATTCTTAATGATTTCATTTCGCTCCAAACCTACCGAAAGACGCTTTCCATAGGGCCGCATGGTAAATGTGGTAAAATCCTACTTTACAGATTTCGCTTCTTCAGAGCTTTGACCTAAACACTCGTCCTAATTTCCCAGCCCTATTGAGCTGGGCTTTGGTATAGCGGGCTTTCAGCTCTAGTGATAGTAAAAAATGAACTAAAATCAATTATCAAACTATTGAGATTGGCTTGCTTAACTCTTAGAATTAAGATGAGGTTAAAGTACTTATCCCAAGATTCATAGATTAATATCAGCTGTGTCCTCTGCGAAAACCACCCCAGTCTTTACAGAAAAACCCATATAAAAAACTAGTTTTTCTGGGTTAGAATCTGATTTTCTTGATCTAAAATGACTTTCAAATCTGCATAACTCAAATCCTGAACAGCGATATCCTGGTCTATCGCCAAGGAAGCCGCCGCTGCCGCGGACTGTCCCAGAATCATAAAAACAGGTTCCATTCTGATCGATCCGAAAGCAGTATGAGAACTTGATACACATACGGGAACAAGGAGATTGCTGCATTCCTCTTTCTTTGGCACAAGCGTCCCGTAGGAAATTGAATACGGGTTTTTCGCATGAACTCCTATATCACCTTCATTCTGTACAAATCCTTCTTCCGTCACAAATCGCTGTGTATTGTGCGAATCGAGCGAATACGAGCCCATTCCTACAGGTTCGGGAACAGTTTTAGCACCAAGAACATCGTGTTCTGTCATCACATAGGCTCCGATCATTCGTCTCGCTTCACGTACATAGATTTGATATGGCCAGTTTCCATTATCTACAAATTCATCCTTTGCCAATCCCCATTGAGCCATTTCATCGCGGACTTCTTGTGGCACTTTTTGATCATTTGCCATATAGTACATCAGGCCTTTTTGGTAGTCAGTATGTTCTTTCAGGATTTGTTTCCGCTCGGCATAGCTCGCTTCGGGATAGGTGTAATTTTTTCCTATGTAATCCGTAGAAAAAGGTCCGTGATTATTAGTGTCTGTTTTCAGGTTTGGGATAGGGTCATACTTATCAAACGTCTCATCCCAGCCTGCTGCATAGACCCGAGCCAGCAATTCATATTGTGCTGGGTCATAGTTTTCTGGCTTCGCAAAAGGAACAAGATTTTCCGGATGACGGCTGAGAGCCATGCGGTAATTGTAAGCTTGGATTAGTTTATCTCCTTCCCCATTCTGACCGGGAGGATTAGATGATATTTCAGGCAATAAACCACTCGATGGGTCATCAGCAATCACATAGGGGCTAATATTCTCTTTGAAATAATGACCGTGTTGATAAACGCCCACTTGCACCCCATTCCACTTTTCGCCGTAGGTTGCATTTGACTCTCTCCCCACATGATAGCTCACTCCTGCAGCTGCCATCAGATCACCTTCGTAAGACGCATCTATGAACATTTTCCCTTGATAGGTCTTGCCAGAAAGCGTTCTGATTTGTGTGATTTTACCATCCTCTTTAGTCACTCCAGCTTCTCTGTCCAGCCATTCATCCCGATGGATTTCCAACTCATTTTCGTTAGCCAATCCCTCAAAAACCTGCTCTGCCACATGAGGTTCAAAAATCCACATCGTCCGATTTTCTCCATCCATAGCGGGAGTACCTTGACCTTTGTTGCCATACTCATCTTTCTTCTGCCACTTCCAAGCCGAATCCGTCTGATAATGCATATACACCCGATGGTAAAACTCACGAGCCAATCCGCCAATTACAGACTTATTTCCCGTATCGGTATAGCCCAATCCACCTGCAGACAAACCGCCCAAATGAGTATCAGGAGAAACGATAATGACTGATTTCCCCATCTTCTTCGCTTGGACAGCTGCTGTAACACCTGCCGATGTTCCGCCATAAATAATCAAGTCAGCAGTGTGGAGATTTTTATCTTTCTGCTGGCAGGAAAATGAAACAAGCAGCAAAAGAATAAGTGGTAAAAATTTCATAATGAAGGTCTTATCTGAATAAATTTGAAAATAGTCTTAATTGATTTTAATTCAATACTTTCTATCCGAAAACACTAAAAATCATCTCAAATATCCCTTCACACAATACTTGGTGCTAATGGCAACATTGCAAAAGTTGTTTGAACTGAACTTGACAAAAAAGGAATAACTGTTCGCCAGTTCAGCAGGAAACCTGCAAAAGTAAATGATGCCGATGAACTTTTTGCTGGTGACTTATTGGATTCAAAGGCAGTTTCTGAGGCCTCGAAAGGGGCTGAGGTAGTTTATCTCTTGGCAGGAATCCAATACAAAGCTTCGGTCTGGGAGCGGAATTGGCCTATTGTCATGAGAAATACGCTGGATGCCTGTATTTCGAATGGAGCAAAGTTGGTGTTCTTTGACAACATGTATGGGTACGATCCTGAGCAAGTCGGCAATCTCACCGAAGAAACTCCCCTGAATCCTAAAAGCCGGAAAGGGATTGTAAGAAAACAAATACTGGAAATGCTTTGGAAGGAAGTTACTACTGGCAAGCTAAAAGCTTTGGTGGCTCGGGCTGCAGATTTCTATGGAGCAAATGCCAGCAATAGCGTGCTTAACGAAATCGTGATCAATAGAATGAAAGCTGGAAAAGGAGCACAATGCTTATATTCCTCGAGTAAGAAACATTCGTGGACGTATATTCCTGATGCTGGAAAGGCAACAGCTTTTTGGGTTTACAAGAAGATTTCTGGAATCAAACTTGGCATTTACCAACCGATTCGGCTTATAGCTCTGTAGAGGAAATACATGCGATTTTAAATCAAAAACTTGGCGCTAGCCTCAAACTTCAAGTGATGCCTTCATGGCTTGTCAGCATCCTTGGAATCTTTATCCCTGTGATGAAGGAATTGGCAGAGCTCCGGTATCAATTAGAGGAAGATTACTGTTTTGATTCTTCCAAAATCGAAAAAACTTATGGGCTGAAGCCAACTCCAATTGAAGATGGGTTAGTGGAATGTATTTAGCGATTTCAAATTATTGTACGGTCAATTTCAACTTATAGAGGATAATCCCATCGTCTTCAGTCTCTGACAAACCCGCAACTTTGGACACGACCAATTCATCGTCATTATTGACTACCATTGGGTAATTACTGGTAATAGGAAAGGGCACATTGGTGGCCAACTGATTGAAATCCTTATCAAAAATCGCTGCGTAATTCGAGTCTTTTTTGAGTGCACCCAACCCATATCTAGCAGCTGGATCAAGCTGAGCTACAACTTCTTCAGAAATTCCCCTGTTATATATAGCGAGGTAATAGTCATCTACCACAAAAATATTGGTCAGACTACCGGGTCTTTTCTTTTGATTATCTATAAGAAACTGTTTAGGATTATCCATTGGAGCTGGCGTATAAGCGATCCAATCCGGGATATCTACCTCAACCGTCTTTTCATAGGAAAATTGATCTCCCTCCTTTTTATAAACATAGAATCTTGGCTCAATCCCTAGACCTAATAGCAACTTTTCTTGATCCATGGTATACACAGGGATCGGAAATCCATGCACCTGATCATTTAACACCACGGAAGTCTCTGGTAGTATGAGCGCACCTAAGGTTTCTCCAGTGGTTTTATCCTGAGATTCAATAATCGGAAGTCTATACAAACCACGAAAGAATTCGTCTAGATTCGACATGGAAAGTGATCCCGGTATTGGCTGAGGATAAAATATTTTATTTCCTGATTCGAACAAACCCAGCTTCGGATTCTTCATCATTATCTGAAAAGGATAAGGGATGCTAATCTCTCCTACTTTGGAAGAATCCTGAAACATATAATATCCCTTTATATTATTTAAAACGGTTACATCTCCATTGAAATACCCAAGACTTGCGGGATAGTTAACTACATCTATACCATCAGAACTGAATTTATTGTGGTTTAGGATTTTACCCCGAGCGTCTACTTCAAGATATTCCCATGGTTCATCCGTAGCAAGCAGATACTTTTCAGCTTTAGGATCATAATCCAGCAACATCATCTCGCCCAGATAATCAACCTGAACTGAGTCGATGATCTCTAGAGAAAAAGTTTTCGGAGCAGAACTGCTTTCAGGATTTGCGCCACAGGAAAGAAGTCCAAGAACCAAAGCACTAAGTGCTGGTTGAATTAAGTTGAGTTTCATAGAGAGCATTTAGTGCTATAGAATAGCATAGAAAACAGTTGATTCAAAAGGAAAACGCATTTCTTGTCTATTTAACTTTCAACCTAAGCTTATAGAGGATAATCCCGTCGTCTTCAGTCTCTGACAAACCCGCAACTTTGGACACGACCAATTCATCGTCATTATTGACTACCATTGGGTAATTACTGGTAATAGGAAAGGGCACATTGGTGGCCAACTGATTAAAATCCTTATCGAAAATCGCTGCGTAATTCGGATTCTTTTTCCGCTTAGCAAGCCCACCATCAGTTGGTGGTCCTAGTTCAGTTACCTGTACTTCTGAGAGACCTTTGTTGTAAACAGCAATATAATAGTCTCCGGACACTAGCATATTAGTTAGGTTTCCAGGTGCTTTTTTCTGATTTTCTGCAAAAAATTGTTCAGGCCTGTCTAGTGGAAATGGTGTATATGGAATCCAATCCGGAATAGTCACATCTACCGTCTTTTCATAGACAAATTGATCCCCGACCTTATTATACACATAGAACCTCGGTTCAAACCACATACTCAGCAGCAACTTATCTTGATCCATTGTATAAACAGGAATGGGAAATCCATGTATCTGGTCACCAAGTAAATCCGAAGTTTCTGGTAAGCTTAGTGCAGCGAGCGTATCTCCGGTAATTTTATCCTGAGATTCGATAATCGGAAGTCTATACATCGCCTGATAGAACTCACCATCTACCATATTTACGACAAGTGTTTCTGGCCAAGGCTTAGGATAATAGATTTTGTTTCCAGATTCGAATACGCCCAACTTTGGGTACATCATGATAACTTGATAAGAATAAGGAATGATGATTTCACCTACTTTCGTAGAATCCTGAAAGCTGTAATAGCCTTTTGGTGGATTGAAAACAGTCACATCTCCATTGAAATAGCCAAGTCCAAGAGGTTGGGCAACTGGATTGATTCCATCCTCGCTGAATTTATGATGGTTAAGAATCTTCCCCTTACCATCCACTTCCAAATATTCTTGATACACATTTGTAGCAAGCAGATACTTTTCAGCTTTAGGATCATAATCCAGCAACATCATCTCGCCCAGATAATCAACCTGAACTGAGTCGATGATCTCTAGAGAAAAAGTTTTCTGAGATATATTACTTTCAGGATTTGCGCCACAGGAAAATAGACTAAAAGCTAATGCGCCGAGCGCTAGTTGGGTTAAGTTGAGTTTCATAAATAAAAATTAAGGAATGAAAAATAGTAGCGTTAAAGGTATGATTTTCAAAATCATACCTAAAAAACTAAAATTCTTAATGAACTACAACCAAATAAGCTTTTTTACCAGCAATCTAACTGCTGATTAGATCTTGAACTCGAGTTCGCAGAATAGGTACCACTTCCTCCTCAAACCATGGATTTCTCCTCCTCCACATCAAATTGCGAGGAGAGGGATGCACTAGCGGTATAAACTCCGGAAGGTAAGATTCAAAACTTCTTACTGTCTCAGTCAACGTTTTCCCCCGACTTTTCCCCAAATAATACTTTAAAGCATACTGCCCGATGAGCAAAGTTAATTTTACCTCAGGCATATGATCCTTCATTTGCTGATGCCAAGTAGGAGCACATTCAGGCCTTGGAGGCAAATCTCCACCTTTTCCCCTTCCTGGATAGCAGAAGCCCATTGGCATGATTCCAAAGATTTTCGGATCATAGAATTGCTCTCTATCCACTCCAACCACCGCCTGAGTTTATTCCCACTTGCATCATTCCAGGGGATTCCTGAGGCATGAACTTTTGTTCCTGGAGCTTGTCCAATAATTAGAATTTTGCTTTTAGGATGGATAGAAAATACAGGACGAGGACCTAGCGGCAAAAACTCCTTGCATAAAGCACACGCCTGTGCTTCAGAAACTATCGTGTGAAAACTATCCATCAGCCGACATATTGATTTTTTTACCAATCATTTTAGATAGAAAAGAAAGTAATGTCTTGTCAGTTTCAATTTTATGCTCAATTTAAAGTAAATTAATAGGCTACTTAATTGAAATTCAACTTATTAGTTTAAACAAAAAGATGTTAATATTAGTTAAATCGAATTGACTGTCTTAATACGTAATTAGTAAAATATCTTTCAACCAATCATTCCAAAATGCCATGAAAAATACTTACTTTCTATTTGCCCTACTCATTTTTATTTGTGCTGGTTGCTTTTCCTCCAAAGATTATGTAACCGACTATGACTACAATTATCAAGCATCTTTTAAGAAATATAAAACATTCGCTTTTGTAGTTTCCACAGAAAAAGACACCAGCATGATCTCTCCTGTTCTAAGTGCTACAATTGGAGCTAGACTTGGTTCGCAAGGCTTCAGAGAACAAGAGAGCAAGCCGGATTTATTGGTTAGCTACAAGATCTTCATGGACTCTATAAGATACCGTGGATACGTACAGCCTGAATTTAATTATTGGTTGCAAAGAGTTGGTGGTGTTCCGGAGAAGGAAGATGGCGAACTAGATAAAGATCAGGAAAAAGATGAGACTTATAATCAGGTGAGATATACCCAAAATCAAGGGATGCTAGTGATTTACGTGATAGACAGCAAAAGAGGCAATACTATCTGGCAAGGGTATACTGCTGCTAATTTTGATTCCGATTCGCCAAACTTCCAATCTGACGTCACCCGAGCCGCCTATCGGGTGATGAATGAATTCAAAGTCATTAATCGATTAATGGAATGATATTAACTATTTCTGAGTAAATGGATAGTCAACCTGTGTAGACATTCTACAGTTTTTTAAAGAAGTCCCAAAGTATATTTGGGACTTCTTTTTTTTGTAAAAAGCTAACTAGTTGGACCCAATGGCAATTTAGTGGAGCGTTAGATCGAAAACTTCCTGGGTTTTCAGTTGTGGCAATTGCTTTGAAACAGTTGATCGAAATACAAAGAAAGTAACTATGAAAAAATCACTTATTATAACCGGACTTTTGAGCGCCACTGTGATGGTGTCATGTGTTTCAAAGAAGAAATATACCGAACTAGAAGGAAACCTTTTTAGAACCCAAACTGAATTGGCCACAACGGCACAAGAAAAAGCTGAGCTGGAAGAGAAAATGCAGATCATCGAGAATAGAGTTGCAGAATATAACTCAAGAATCAATTCTCTTCGTGATACCAATGATGCATTGACCATGCAAAATGATGGCATGCTAAGCATAGAAGGTGCAACCGTAATGTCCAAAAACTCCAAGGAGAAAATGAAGCAAACGTTAGCGAATGTTGACCCAACATTATTGGCTCAAGCTCAGACATTGGAAGATTCTGTAAATCTTGCAGTAGAATACAACTTGAAGAAAAACATCACATCTACTAGCGAAGAAGGTCAAGAAAATGAGATTGACATCAGTATCGACAAAACAGTCGTGATGATCTCTGTATCAGACAAATTACTTTTTAATACCGGTAGCTATAGAATCAATTCTAAAGCAGATCCTTTGCTACAGAAATTAGCTGAGTTGATCAATGCGGAGCCAAGTCTTCAAGTAATGATCGAGGGACATACTGACCCTAGAACAATTTCTACTGGAGTAATTCAGGACAACTGGGATCTCTCTGTGAAAAGAGCGACAAGTATTGTGAGAAAACTTCAAGAAGACTTTAATGTTGCTCCAGAGAAAATGATCGCTGCAGGTAGAGCTAGCTATATGCCGCTTGTGGATAATGATACTCCAGAAAACATGGCTATCAACAGAAGAACGAGAATCGTTTTAATTCCGGATTTGGACATGTTCTTTGCGATGCTATAAGACAATAACAACCAACATACTTTAACCACCACCACCGAAAAGCAGGCTCTAGAGCCTGCTTTTTTTTGTATTCATATTTTAGCCACAATCCAACGTGATCGAAAAACCAAGTAGTTTATGCTATCCCACTCTTCCAACTAAAAAATAATAGTCAAAGCAGCCAGAATTGGAATGAAATGATATCTTTAACGGATTGTTTTTTTTACTGCTTTTATAGATGATTTTCAACGAAGACTCACGCGTTAAAATCCCAGCTTTGGTTCACCTCACGAGGCTGGGTTACTCCTACCTTTCGTTGAAGAACAACAAATGGGATCCCAAAACGAATATTTTCCCAGAAATCCTCCTTAAAAAAATCACTTTTCTAAACCCTGAATTGACTAATGCTGAGGTTACTAATTTCTACAATGAAGTTACCTTGACCTTAGAAAATGAGGATTTGGGAAAGGCTTTTTATGAGAAATTAAGTGAAAGATCAGGAAATCGACTCATTGATTTCGAAGACTTTGCTGCTAATGATTTTCATATCGTCACTGAGCTGCCTTATGTGAGAGATGACGACGAATTCAGACCAGACATCACCATTCTGATCAATGGAATGCCTTTGGCATTCATCGAAGTCAAAAAACCCAACAACCTCGACGGAGTCCAAGCAGAGCACAAACGTATGGAGACTCGATTTCGAAACAAGAAATTGCGAGGCTTTGTCAACATCACCCAGCTCATGGTCTTTTCCAATAATATGGAATATGACAACGAAGCCATTATCCCAATTCAGGGAGCGTTCTATGCGACAGCAGCCTACGGCAAAGTTGGATTTAATTATTTCAGAGAAGAGGAAAAAGCCTTTGAACTCCACATTCATGTCAAGCCACTGGATAAAGAAAAGGAACTAGAAATTCTCAAAGACACCAACCTCCTAGGCATTAAAGATTCGGCAGAATACCAAACCAATCTTGATCCTACTACGCCTACTCATCGAATTATCTCTTCGCTTTTTCAAAAAGATCGACTCGCATTTCTATTGCGCTATGCCATCGCTTATGTCAAAGAAGAGAAAGGATTGGAAAAGCACATCATGCGCTATCCGCAGCTTTTTGCGACAAAGGCTATAGCAAGCAAACTGGAGGAAGGAATCAAGAAAGGAATCATCTGGCATACGCAAGGCTCTGGAAAAACGGCACTGGCTTTTTACAATGTTCGTTTTCTCACCGATTACTATCAGAAGCGGAAGGTGATCGCCAAGTTCTACTTTATCGTAGATCGGATAGATTTGCTAATCCAAGCTGCTCGGGAGTTCAAAGCCAGAGGCTTGATCGTCCATGAGATCCAATCCAAAGAGGATTTTGCCAAAGACATCAAATCCACCTCGGCGATACACAATCACTCCGGCAAACCAGAAATCACCGTAGTCAATATTCAGAAATTCAAAGATGATCCTGATGTAGTCCGCAAATCTGACTATCAGCTCGATATTCAGCGGGTATTCTTTTTAGACGAAGTTCACCGAAGCTATAATCCAAAGGGAAGTTTTCTCGCCAACCTTAAGGACGCGGATGTAAATTCTATCAAGATCGGTCTGACCGGAACTCCCCTGCTCGGAGATGACTATAATTCCCGAGCATTGTTCGGAGATTACATTCATAAGTATTACTACAACTCTTCTATAAAAGACGGCTACACACTGCGGCTCATTCGGGAAGAGATCTAAACCCAGTACAAAGCTCAATTCCAGCATATTCTCGATGAAATCAAAGTACTGAAAGGTTCTGCCAAAAAGAAACAGCTCCTCGCCCACCCCAAATTTGTCGAACCCATGTTGGACTACATCGTGGCAGATTTTGAGCAGTTTCGACTAAAGGATTCCAGTATAGGAGGTATGGTCGTTTGTAGTTCTTCGGAGCAGGCAAAGCTTCTGTTTGAAATTTTTCAAGAGAAGTATGCGAAGGAAGAAAATGCTCCAACGTATTCACTCGCTGCAGAAAGCCAAAATCCTACGTTCATCAATCGACAGAAAGAACTCGCCAAAGTCAAAACGGCAGCCCTTGTCCTTTTTGACCAAGAAAACAAAAAGGAAAATGTGGAAGCCTTCAAAGAAGGTAAAATCGACTTTCTATTTGTCTATAATATGCTCCTGACTGGTTTTGATGCCAAGCGGCTGAAAAAACTCTACGTGGCCCGCAATGTCAAGTCACACAATCTTTTGCAAATGCTCACACGAGTGAATCGTACGTACAAGGATTTTCGGTACGGGTATGTGGTGGATTTTGTCAATATCCGTGAGGAATTTGACAAGACAAATAAGGCCTATTTCGACGAGCTCCAATCCGAACTCGGAGACGAAATGCAGCATTACTCCAATCTCTTCAAATCACCTGAAGAAATCACAGTGGAAATTGAGGAGATCAAAGAAGTTCTATTTCCTTTTGATACGCTGAATAAAGAGCTATTTAGCCAGCAGATCTCCCAGATCAATGATCGAAAGGAAATGCTGCTACTTACGAAAGTGCTGCAAAACGCACGGGCGCTTTACAACCTAATCCGACTCTCTGGTAATTATGATTTGCTGGAAAAACTAGACTTTCAAAAGCTGGGCGTGCTGACCAGAGAGGCAGAGCATCGACTTGCTTTGATCAATACCAAAGAAGCACTGGAAACAGATCTAGATAGTAGTAATCTAGTTAACATCGCATTGGAAGAGGTCTTTTTCGCTTTTACCAAGATCAAGGAAGAAGAATTGATTCTAGCTGATGCGCTCAAAAATACCCTTCAGAAAACACGAGAAATGCTGGCTGGAAACTTTGATCCCAAAGATCCTGACTTCATCTCTCTGAAGGAACAGCTCAAGCTATTATTCAAAAAGCAAAATCTTCAGGAAGTCACAGCCGAGGATATGAAAACCAATATTACTGAGTTGGATAGCATCTTTGTGAAAGCAAAAAAGCTAGAATACCAAAATCAATTAATCCGAGCAAAGTATTCCAACGATGCCAAGTTTGCACGAATCCACAAGCGACTGATGGAGAAAGATCCCTTAACCGAAAAGGAATCCAAGATCTTTGAGGCGCTCAGCGGATTGAAAAAAGCCATCGATCTGGAATTGGAAAAAAGCTCCAATCTCCTCAGTCAGGAAAACTACGTCAAGCAGATGATGCAGCGACTGGTGATAGAGCAATTGCTCACCAAACACCAACTCCCAATTTCGGCAGCAAAAGCCAAAAGTATCAATCTATTGGTCTATAATGAGTATCTGAACGAGTTTAATGGAAAAGTAGCATAGGGATATTTGAATTAATATTTCGGATTTACGAAGATCTTAAGTTGAAAGTAATACCGAAACTTGAACGATATCAAGTAAAAAAATAATCCTGAAAGGATTGAACCATGAATAGCCACGGGTGCAACCCGTGGACAATAACCAAGATTACAACAACAACCCTGAAGGGGTTGAACTAAAGTAAAATATCGAACCTGCCTCCTGAAAAGCAGAACAATAATCACGAATTAAATGACCCACAACAGCATATTTGAATCCAAAACCAAACTCCTCATTGATAGCCTGAAAAGCACCTGTGCTAACTATGGCCTAGGAAACGATGGCAATGAATTCAAAATAATCACCCAAGTTTTCCTTTACAAATTCCTCAATGATAAATTCACCTATGAGCTGAAAAAGCTCAAGCCCAATCTAGCAGCAGCGGAGAATCTAGATCAGGCTATCAACATGATCCCCGAGCAGGATTACGAACTTCTCCTGCTCCAACTCAATGAAAGCACGGCTAGAATTCAACCGAATCAATTTATCTCCAGCCTATATCAGCGACAGCAAGAGCCGAAGTTTGCCGAACTGTTTGACGAAACGCTGCTCAGCATCGCTCGAGAAAACAGCGACATTTTCTCCGTCATCACTGAAGACGGAGAGAAAATAATCCTTTTCGAAAACATCAGCAAGTATGTCACCGACAAGAGAGACGACTTTTGCAGAGCGATTATCAACAAACTGGTCAACTTCAGTTTTGAGGAAATCTTCTATGAGAAGTTTGACTTCTTCGCCACGATTTTCGAATACTTGATCAAGGACTACAATACCAATGCGGGCGGCAAATACGCAGAGTATTTCACGCCGCATGCCGTCTCCAAGATTATGGCTCGCTGTTTGGTGCATGGTGAGGTAAGCAATGTCAGCTGCTATGATCCAAGTGCAGGTTCGGGTACACTACTTATGAATCTGGCGCATCAGATCGGCGAAGATCGCTGTCTGATCTACTCTCAGGACATCTCTCAGAAGTCATCCAACTTACTACGACTGAATCTGATCTTGAACAATCTGGTACACTCCATTCCGAATATCGTGAAAGGGAATACCATTTTGGAGCCTTATCATAAGGAGTTAGATGGAAAACTGAAGAAGTTTGACTACATCGTCTCCAATCCTCCCTTCAAGCTGGACTTTTCCGATTTCGTAGCCGATCTGGATAGCAAGACGAATAACGAACGCTTCTTTGCCGGCATCCCAAAAATCCCCGCCAAGAAGAAGGAATCCATGGCGATCTATCTGATGTTTCTCCAGCACATCATGTATTCCCTCTCTCCTACTGGCAAAGCCGCCATCGTGGTACCAACGGGATTTATCACCGCCCAAAGTGGGATTGATAAGAATATCAGAGAGAAAATGATTTCCCAAAAGATGCTTGCCGGAGTGGTCTCCATGCCGAGCAATATCTTCGCAACTACGGGAACCAACGTCTCTGTGATCTTTCTAGACAAAGAGAATAAAGGCGACGTGATCCTAATCGATGCTTCCAAACTTGGAACTACCGTTAAAGAGGGAAAAAATCAAAAAACACTTTTATCGGCTGCCGAAGAAGACCAAATCATCAACAGCTTCAACAGCAAGGAAGCCATCGAAGACTTTTCCGTAGTAGTCACTTATGACGAGATCAAAGCCAAGAATTACAGTTTGAGCGCGGGGCAATACTTTGAGGTGAAGATTGAGTATGTAGATATTTCTGAAGATGAGTTTCAGGCGAAGCTATCGAGTTTTGAGGGCAAACTGAGTGGCTTATTTGCAGAGTCTAAGGAGTTGGAAACGGAGATACAGGAGAATATGAGAAACTTAAAATTTGATGGAAAATAAGGAGTTAGCAAAAGCGGCAACTGTTCGGGAAATCCGAACAGTTCAAAGGGATTTCCAAAATCCAATAAGTGCAAAAATTGCACAGGTTCAGTATGTGCATAAAATGCACTTACTGACTTTTCTAAAAAATGTTGACTTTAACTTAAATCGAATGGTGATAAATGGTTTTGAAAAAAAGTGCTCTGCAGGCTCAATATGAAGGACTGGAAGAATAGAACACTGGGAGAGTTAGTAAAATCAGGTCAAGGTATAATTCAAACTGGCCCATTTGGGAGTCAGCTTCACGCAGCAGACTATGTGGAAGAAGGCGTTCCTTGTTTGATGCCGATAAATCTCAAAAACAACAAGATAGATATCTCAAAGGTCTCGTTCATTTCTAGTGTTGATGCACATAGACTTTCCAAACACCTTGTTCAAATTGGGGATATCATTTATAGCAGACGAGGAGATATTACCCAAAAAGCACATATCACAAAAAACGAAGAGGGTTACTTTTGTGGAACAGGTTGTTTGTTGGTTAGAGTGGGAAAGAATATTGATTCAAAATTTTTAGTGTATTTCTTAAGCACATCTACAAGTAATTCTTGGATAAAAAATCACGCAGTTGGCATTACAATGCCAAACTTGAATACCAAAATACTAAGCAGATTTCCAGTTTCGTTCCCTGATTACGCAATCCAAAAACAAATCGCCAAAGTCCTCTCTGACCTAGACTCCAAAATCGAACTTAATAATAAAATCAACACCGAGCTAGAAGGAATGGCTAAGTTGATTTATGCCTATTGGTTTGTGCAATTTGATTTCCCCTTCGACTTCGCTCAGGGCAAGCCAGCCGACGACACCTCCAAACCCCTAGACATCAAGCCCTACAAATCCGGTGGCGGCAAAATGGTCTGGGATAAGGAATTGAAAAGAGAGATTCCTGAGGGGTGGGAAAGTGGGGAATTTGGAGATTTAGGAACCATTATCGGCGGAAGTACTCCTTCAAAAGCAATTAACGAAAACTTCACCAATAATGGAGTCCCATGGATTACACCTAAAGACCTTTCCATAAATTCTGGCAAAAAATTTATTTCTCATGGAGAGTTAGATGTTACGGATCTTGGAATTAAATATGGAGGATTAAAGATATTACCTACTAATTGTGTGCTTATGAGTTCAAGGGCACCAATAGGTTATTTGGCTATTTCTAGGATTCCAGTTACTACAAATCAAGGATTTAAATCTTTTATCCCTAATAAAGATTATCCAAGCTCTTTCATATTTTACACAGTAAAACAAAATATGAATTTGATAGAGAACAATGCGTCTGGATCAACATTTAGAGAAATCTCTGGCAATGTATTGAAGTCGATAAAAATTTGTTCACCGGATAAGAGCCTGATAAAATCATTTGACAAAAAATTACATCCTATCTTGGTCAAACAAGACAAAGTTGAATTAGAAAACCAACAACTTTCTTCCCTTCGGGATTGGCTATTGCCGATGCTGATGAATGGGCAGGTGCGGGTGATGGAGGGGGAATCTGAGTTGAATATCGCTGCGGATGTACCGAGGGCTGGGTATGGAAAAGGGGGATTTTAACTTAAAGCAATGAAAGAACTTGTCTTAATTTTTTGGTTTATCGTCGATATTGGTACCAATATCTGCCAAGACTTCTATGTGAAAGTCTATCAGATGGATGGCGAGGATGAGTTAAAGTTGCAGCTTTTAAAGATTCTATCCGAGACTGATGACATGCGAGCGGCAGTCTATTCCTGATAATTTGAAGTTGGTGTATCCAAATCGGGAAGTAAAAGGAATCCCAATCAATAAACTTAACGAGTAGTTTGAGGGAAGAATGGAACACTTTATTCAATTAGCTGAATTAAGCCTTCCAAAAGTTTTAAAGTTTGACCCCTATGGAGGAAAACACCAGGCGATCAAACAAGAAATCCCACAAAACCCACTATTTGTTCAGACCATTATTTTTGAAAATGAATTCGGCGAACAACGACCATTTACCACCGAGGAAAACCAAGCTTGGGTGGAATTGGAAAGACTCAGGATTTAAAGAGAAATCCTATAAAACGAAGACGAAATATCTTTTCTCTTAAATGATAAGCTTGCTTATCTCAGTAAATTTTTCATACAATTGCAAACTTAACTTGAAAGTGAAGCATTACTTTGAAATAAAGCCGTATATCAGTTTCGAAAAGACCCAGTTCTACCCCATAGAGGAGTTAGGAAAGGGAGTCAATGAGACCGACGAGTTCTTTATTCGCTTCAAAGATGATCCTGATTATCAAAAATATATTGAAATTATTTCTTATTCGATCCAAAAAATTGGAAAAGAGACTGGCGCCTTGGAAAGGCATTTTAGACCTGAGTCAAAAGCAAAAGCAATCCCCATCATTAAATCTAAGCTTCGGCTTTATTGTTACAGAATTAGTGATGAATTAGTCATTTTAGGCAATGGAGGAATAAAGTCATTTTTGTGGTGTCCGATTTGCTCGATCTTGAATTAATTAATGCGCCAGAAAGAGTCAAATCGCACCTATTAAACTATTCGGCAGACAATTTTCAGCGGGTTGACTTGACCGAGGAAGCCATAAAACTTGCTGACACTTATATCGAAGAAAAGGTAGTAGGAAGAACAAGTTTAGAAGATTGCCGTCATATAGCTATGGCGACGATTCACAAAGTAGATGTTCTAGCAAGTTATAACTTCAGGCATATTGTTAACCTTGAAAGAATCAAGGGTTACAATTCAGTAAACTTACGACTTGGATATTCAATGATTGAGATCAGAAGTCCTAAAGACCTAATAAATTATGGAAACGACTAAAAAAGAAAAACAATTTGATGCCGTGAAAATGATGAGAGACATCAGAGAGCAAATTAGCTCAGATACTCAACATATGACTTTTGAAGAGTTGAAAGTATACATCAAAGAAAAATTGGCGGAAAATAATACAAAGCTCGTTGGAGAGTGATATTGATCAATTGCTTCACCCCATTTTGTGTCCCCTCAGACTGGAAAGACTCTACCGTGAAATTTGATGTAACAACAAACCCATGAGCGCCTCACCCCGGTCCGTGTCCTCACAGACCGGAACCAAACTGGAATACTATTTACTTATTCAGGCATTGTCAATCATCAAACCCATGAGCATAATTTTTCGATCCATCCAAGTCAGTGAAGAAGTAAGCCGAATGGTCGATCATTCATTTGATATCGTGAATAAGATTCATGAAATTTTGGAAAAGCAAGGCAAAACCAAGGGCGATCTCGCAAACCTAATGAATAAAAAAGAATCTGAAATCAGCCATTGGATGCAGGGAACACATGATTTTCGACTCTCGGAAATTGCCATGATCGAATCTGCGCTAGGTGAGCGATTGATAGATTCGCTTAGGTGAGTGTTTCCTTCGCCCATGTGAGTGTCTCCGCTCACATTTCCTATCAGTTCGTACATAGAAAAGTCGTGAGTGAGTCCTACCATCACGGCGAATGAAAAAAGTCCGAATCACAAACCGATTCGGACTTTTAACTTTATGGCATAAACTGGGCTTTTGCAGTCATTTTCTCAAAGCTCTAATTCTGATAGTTCTTTTCCCAGTTTATGGAGTCCATTTTTTATTTTTGCTTTTTGCTCCGGTCTGGGCTTACTTTCTCCGGAGGCATAGCGTTGAATTTGTCGCTGATTGATGCCCGTGAGTCGTTCTATAGCTGCATTGGTGAAAATTCCCTGATAATAACTAAGTAAGCTAGCAGAATCAAATTGATATTTGATCTCATACTCACCTTTCAATTCCTCGGGAATATTTTCTTCCGAATTCAGCTCTTTTACTAACTCAATAGCTTCAACTATCGACTGCTTTGCCTCCGTAGCAGTGTCTCCAGCCCCATAAATCCCCTCAATATCGCGAGCAAAAGCGCTATAATGATCTGGAGTCTTTTCGAGAATAATTGTTATAATTTTTTTCGATTTCATATGATCTAGTTCTAAGCTTATTTCTAACTGCCTTTAATTTTGAGAAATTCTAATTGCCTTATTTTTGGAATCTAGCATTCCTTTTCTTGGCTTAGCTTTTTCTCCATATTTAAATTGGCTTACTAATTAGCCTAAACTTTCATTTGTAGTTTTGAGGTTGGAATCTTACAATCCCATCTCTTTGATCACTTTCAAAGCAAGTCCTTTTCCAACTTCCTATCCCCCGTGAAAGGGTACCGGTGGATACGTTCTACCATCTTTCAAGTAGATTCTGTGGCTCCCACTTGTCCTTACTAGTTCGAAGCCAGCTTTTCTCACCCTTTTATGTAGCTCTTCATATTTCATTGACTTTGCATTTAAAGAGCTTTTCAAAAATGATCTACGATTCAAAAGTAATCAAATGTCGTAGTTTTACTACTATTTGAAAATAATTTTAGAGGAAATACTCGATCTTCTCGGACTTGGCTTCACTCCTAAAAAATTCCTTTCCAGCCTCCCGCATCTAACTTTAAATTCCAAACGGAATTCCGAGGCGGGAGGGAATTATTCCTCACCAAATTAACCATGGGTTGCACCCATGGCTAATCATGGTTCGATCCTTTCAGGATCATTAAATTAACCGA